>Ga0307475_10000509_pt1 | contig 23068 bp, 24 predicted proteins | sample atmos_gasesECM1C_FD_203317 | JGI IMG/M metagenome (GOLD analysis project Ga0307475, IMG submission 203317) | Hardwood forest soil microbial communities from Morgan-Monroe State Forest, Indiana, United States - atmos_gasesECM1C_515 | ecosystem: Environmental > Terrestrial > Soil > Temperate... | reverse complement strand
GTCAACAAACCGCGCCGTCACTTTGTTTCGCCGGCCCGCCTGCCGCACTCCGTACTCCAGAATCGCCGCAAACGCCCCGCGGTCCAGCGGCGAGAGCCCTTCCTTCTCGCACAGCGCGCGCAAGCGCCCCGCGTACTCCGCGATCACGCCGTCGCTCATGTGCATCTCTTCGTCGAACTCCACGCGCACCTTGAAAATCTTGCGAAAATCCTCTTCATACTCGTACAGCAGTTCGTACAATTGCCGGTCGCCAATCAAAATCACTTTCACATTGATTTCCACCGCTTCCGGCTTCAGCGCGCTCCCCCCAAACGGATAAAACATTTCCAGCGGCTGAATCTCCAGCCGGTTGTGATTCAGCGTGCGTTTCAGCGCCCGCCACACGCCCACTTCGGACAGCGCCTCCAGCGAGTACATGATCAAAAATCCGCCGTCCGCCCGCAGCAGCGACCCGCCGCGCAAGTCCATGAAGTCGCTGGTCCAGCCACCGCGCGTGTCGTAAGCGCGCTGAATCGTCCCAAACAAATTCGCGTACGTCGGCGTGGTCTCGAATATCACCGGCGACCCATCCTCATCGCCATGCGCCAAAATCACGTTCACGCCGTACACGCGGAAGGGATCACGATCAGGAGCTCCCGGCGGTTTCGGCGCACCGTCCGGCGGCGGCTCCGGCCCTTCCTGCTCCGCCTCGCCTTCGCGTTCCTTAAAAGGATCGAGATTGTCCAACAGGTGGTGCCGCACCTCCTCCAAATATTCCGACACGCTGGCGCCCGGATACTTTTCCTTCAGCTCCTCGATCACGCCGTCCACCAGAACCGACGCCGCCTCCTGCTCCAGATAACTCAGCTCGCTCGCCAGCTCCCGCGACAGCGTCAGCGTCTTCCGGTAAACGACCGTGAACTCCTGCCGGAACTGTTCGTACTTGCGCTCGATCTCCTCCGCCACCGGCGAATCGAGCTTCCCCTCGTGCACCATCTTCGAAATATCCTCGATCGGCACCATCTGCCCTTCGAGCACCGGAAAAATCTCCGGCAGCGCCACCGCGCCTACTTGCATATGCCCCAGCGCAAACTGGTCGCGCGCGATCCGCCGCGTGAAATCGTCCATCAACTCCTTCTCGCGCACCGTAAAGCGCTCGACAATCCTCCCTTTCTGCCTCTGGAACGGTTCGCCCTCGAACACCTGCGGAATCCGCCGCCGCAGAAAATCAATCCCCGCCTGCATGTCCTTCTTGAACGCATTCGCCTGGCCGCGCGGCAGCGAAAGCAATCTCGGCCGGTCGGTAATCTTGAAATTGTTGACGTAGCAGCGGTCCAGCGAGGGCTTGGTCTGCGGGTGCAGTTCCTCGATCATGTGCGCAATAGTCCCGCCGCGGCTCGTCCCCGCCAACCCGCACACAAAAACGTTGTACCCCGGCGCTGAAAGCTCCACGCCCATCTTGAGCGCGCGCAGCGCTCGTTCCTGTCCGATGAACCCTTCGCGCAGCTCCGCCTGCGCCGTCGTTTCGAACGGCAAGCGCGCCGGCTCACACCTCCACCGCAATTTCTCCGGCGGCAACTCCGGATGTACCGCAGCGGGCTTGTAGCCGTTCGTACTCATCTGAGGCGGGTACTCTAGCACACGCCCATTACCCCGCACGTAAAATTGACCGGTCTGTTACGTAGAAAGCGCGGCCTGCGTGTCGCGATGCTCCACGTACACGCGAAACACGCCCATAGCCGCCGCCACAATCGTAGGCCCAATCACCAAACCCAGCAGTCCGAACACTTGCAGTCCTCCCAAAACGCCAAGGAACAACAAAAGCTCGTTCAGATGTGTCCGGTTACGTAGCAGCAGCGGCCGCACAATGTTGTCGGCAACTCCCGCGACCCCGCCGCAAATCACGACCACCACAAGCGCCCGGCCCCAATGCCCGCTGAACGCCAGAAACAATGCACCCGGCACCCAAATCAGCGCCGAGCCCACTACCGGCACCAGCGAAAAGAACGCGATCAGCACCGCCCAGAAAATCGGCGAAGAAATCCCTCCCACCGTGAACGCCAGCCCACCCAACACCCCCTGCATCACCGCAATCACCAGCGCCACCGCCACGCTCGCAAAAATGAGATCGCGCGACTCCCGCAGCATGTCCTCCTGAATCGCTTCGTCAAATGGCAGCAAATGGCCGGCCCCGCGTACGATCTCCTCACCGTCCCGGAACATGAAAAACAGCGCGAAAATCACGATGAACAAATCCACGAAAAAGGTGAACAGGTTCTTCACCAGCCCCGCCAATCGCGATCCCAGAAACGTTGCGATTCTTTCCGCGCCCTGGCGCAGCGGTTCGGAAAAATCCGCGCCCTGCCAGGCATGCGGAAGCTGGTGCCGGATCCACGCCAGCGCATGCGTAGGCAAAGCCTTCTCCGGATCCATCAACGTGGCCTGCAATTGCGCTGTGGCGTCGATGGCTTGCCGCGCCGTATAAACCAGCACCACCAGCGCCGGCACAATCAGCAGCAATGTCACGCCCAGCGTGCTCACCGCCGCCGCGCGATTCGGCTGCAGCCAGCGCCTGATTCGTTGGTGCGCCGGATAGAAAAAAATCGCCAGCACCCCCGACCACGCCAGCGGCTCCAAAAAAGGCTCGACAATTCGAAACACCAGGTACATCAGCAGCAGCAGCGCCCCGTACGAAAGTACGGTAGTCAACCGGTCACTGGTGCTTGCCGCTGAAGAAGTTGTCGGGCTCATGCGCGGTATATAATGAATGTAGGATAGAGCGGACGCGGAAGCCGCGAGGCCATACCCCTTGGCCATCTCGCGGATGCACCAGCCGTTTCGCCTTGCCGACGGAGCCAGCTCAGAGTGTCATCGAAATCCATTCCGCTTACGTCCTATCAAATCCGTCTCCTTGCTGTACTTGTTCTCGTTAACTTTGTCAACTTCGCCGCCCGCTGGGTTTTCATCCCGCTGATTCCCATGCTGCGCGCGCATCTCGGTATCACCGACGCGCAGCTCGGCTCCCTGCAAACTTGGCTACTGCTCGTTCTCGCCGTTGGCAGCATCCCTTTTGGATTTCTCGCCGACCGCTTCAGCCGCAAAACCATCATCGCTTTCGGAATCGTCTGCTGGAGTCTCGCCACGTTCGCCGGCGGCCTCGCCGGCAGTTTTCTTTTCCTGGTGATCGCGCGCGCCTTCGTCGGAATCGGTGAAGCCGCCTACGCTCCCGCCGCGCAGTCCATGATTTCCGGAGCTTTTCCCGTCGAAAAGCGCGCGTCCGCGCAAGCTATTTTCGCCAGCGGCATGCTCTTGGGCGGCGCCGCCGGCCAGGCTCTCGGCGGCATTATCGGTCCGCGTTTCGGCTGGCAGTACGCGCTGTTCGTCATCGCCGCCGCCGGACTCGTACCTGTGATCGCGGTCATGTCCCTGCAAGAGCCCCCGCGCGGCCCGCGTTCCGAAGCCTGCCCCATTCGAAAGATCCTGACCGTTCCCGCATTCCTAGCCATGATCGCCGGCGGCACCTGCATCACTTTTTCCAGCGTGTCGCTGCTCACTTGGGGCGTCGATTTCGCCGTCACCTACAAAGATTTCAGCCTGCGCCAGGCTTCCGTTTCTCTCGCGGTGATCGGGTTGGTGTGCAGCCTTTGCGGCGTTCTTTTCGGCGGCTACGTCGCGGACCGCCTGCAGCGGCATTTCGCATTCGGACGCATCATTGCAATCGCCGTAGCTTTCCTTCTCGCGGCTCCCTTCCTGCTCCTGGCCATTCAAACCGACGAACAATCGCTCGTGCTCGGCGCGCTGGCGCTGGCCGCCTTCTTCATGTCCTGGTATCACGGCCCAGTGACCGCCGTGATTCACGACATGATGCCGCGGCGGGCGCATGCAACTTCTATCGGCGTCTATATGTTTGTTACCCAGCTTGTCGGCGGATTTGGCCCGCAGTTGGTGGGGAGAATTTCCGACCTTCACGATATGCAATTTGGTTTGCAAATCGCCGTCGCCGTAATGGTCGCGGGCGGACTGCTGATGTTCCTAGTGATTCACTTCATTCGCCGCGATGGCTTGCAGCATTCGTGTCTCGATTCGTTCCGTGCCGAGCCCGGCGACTGAGCTCAGTCCCATGTGGCACAGCCAATTCTGGCTGTGCGCTTTTCCGGCGCTACTTGATGCCGATCTGATTGATCAGGCGCAGCACATCGGCTTCAGACACATCGTAGAGCGGCCGCTCGTCTTCTTCTTCCAGCCGCTCGCGCAAATATTCCGCGGCAATAAAGCTGGCTTCGCGGTCAGTCAAATCGCGGCCCGTCCGCTCGCGGAATTTTACGAACGCCGTGTGTGCCAGGCCCAGGACCAGCGCCTTGCCGTCCACAAAAAATTTCGTGTCGATCGTGTCCGCATGGCGCGTGGCAATGCCGTTCCACATGTGCGAAAACCGGCACTGGAATTCAGTACCGGTCAGCTTGGAGGTCACCTCAAAATCGCCAACAAACGTGCTCATTTCGCCGCTATTGGCCAGCACTGGACGTGACGTCACGAATTCTCCTTGCAACCGCTGTCATCCCAAAGTTTAACTTGTCATCCCGAGCGAAGCCGAGGGACCTGCTTTTCTCTTAGCTCCTAACTCATCGCTCGCGCCGTCCGCAACTTACCTGCTGACGGTTGCTGCTTCGGAGTGCGCGTGCGCGTAACTATGCACCGCAGCGGCGACTCCCGCGCCGGATAGCACGCGGAAGCCCTGATCGAGCAGGACTTTCCCCAGCGCCGCGAGGAACAGTAGCACATACGGCTTCTGGCTGCAGTGCCCCATCAGCCCGATGCGCCAGATCTTCGCCTTCAGCGGTCCAAGCCCGCCGGCAATCTCGATGTTGAATTCATCGAGCAGTTGGTTGCGCACTTTCGCGTCATCGATTCCGTCGGGAATCATCACCGCCGTCACCGTGGGCAAACGGTCCGCCGGCTTTTTCACCAGCAGCTCCAGCCCCACGGCTTCGAGCCCCGCAATCAGCGCGAGCTGGTTCACGCGATGCCGTTCCCAGCGTGCCTCCAAACCTTCTTCCATCACGATGCGCATCGCTTCTCGCAGCGCGTAAATCAGCGAAACCGGCGGCGTGTGATGATACAGCCGCTCCTTGCCCCAATAATTCATGGCCGTGCTGAGATCGAAATACCAGCTCTGCACTTTCGTCTTGCGATTGCGAAACGCTTCTTCCGCCCGCGGACTCACAGTAATGGGCGACATGCCCGGCGGCGCGCTAATCGCTTTTTGCGTCCCACTAAAGCAAATATCCACGCGCTCGCGATCCACGTGCAGCGGCACGGCCGCCAGCGAAGCCACGGTGTCGACCACCAGCAGCGCCCCAAGCTCATCGGCCACTTTGCGGAACGGCTCGATCTGCGTCAGCACGCCCGATGAAGTTTCACCCTGCGCGAAGCCGATAATCTTGATTTTCCTACCCTTGCCGGCGCGCCGCACATCCTCCGCATCAACCGCCCTTCCATACGGCGCTTCCACCTTGGTCACTTTCGCCGCCGTGTGCGACGCAATCACCGCCATGCGTTCGGAAAACACTCCGTTCACGCAGATGATGGCTTCGTCGCCCTCCTCCAGGCTGTTCACCACGGAAGCTTCGATTCCGCCCGAACCGGAAGCGGAAAGCGGCATGGTCAGCCGGTTCTCAGTCTGAAAAATCTGCCGCAGCAGCACCTGCGTATCGTCCATGCAGCCCTTAAACCACGGATCAAGGTGGCCGACCAGAGGCATGGCGAGCGCGCGATACACGCGCGGGTCCATCGAAGACGGACCCGGAGTAAGCATAAGCCGATTGGGAGGATTCAGTTCCCCGATCGATTGCGTATCGATGTGCTGCGTCATGACTGTGTGCCTTCTGACTGCGTTTTCGCTCTGACTGAGAGGGCTTAGCACTCACCGGGGGAAGCACGGAACCCAGCTTTGCCCAAGCCGCAACGAATAGGATACCCGCAGAGCACGATTTTTGCTCGTTCCCTGACACCCGCGCAACCGACAATTTGGACCGACGCCGCGTCCTTCGTGCTAAAGTTTTCCTATGGAAATCAAGGTCAAGGTTCCCGACGAAGTCGCTGCGCAGGCGCAAGCGCGGGGTATCAAGGTCGAGGCTTACATCGAGGAGATTCTTGCCCGCCAAGCAGGCGGCCAGACTCCCCCTCCGCTGCGCAGCCCGGAGCAGATTCGTGCCTGGCTCGATTCGCTCGCACAGTTCTCCGATAAAATTCCCCCGCTTCCCGAAAACATTTCCCGCGAGTGGATTTACCAGGAACACGATTAGATGGCGCTCGCGTCGTGTTTGGTGGACACGAACATCCTTCTGCGTGCCGCGCGACGCGCTGATCCTCAGCATCAAGTAGCCAGTACCAGCCTCGCGCGCTTGGCGAATCAAGGTGCCCTTCTCTATTACACACCGCAGAATATCGCTGAACTCTGGAACACCATGACTCGCCCGGTGACTCGCAACGGGTTGGGCCTGACCGCGGTTGAAGCGGACCGCGAAGTGCGCGCAATCGAAAGCGGCATGATTCTCTTGCCGGACAACGAAGGGGTCTATCGCGAGTGGCGCAGGATCATCGTGCAGCACGGAGTATTGGGAGTGCAGGTTCACGACGCGCGTCTGGCGGCTTCGATGATGGTTCATGGCGTCACTAGCATTCTCACGTTCAATGTGGCGGACTTCAGTCGTTTCACCGGACTCAGCGCTTTGCATCCGAGCAATATTTAGAGGTTCGACCACGCCTAGTTCTCTGAACCACTCAGAGGAATTTCAAAGCGGACGTTGTCCACGTGTTGGCCGAGGCTTATTTCGATTGCGCCTGAGTTTGCTGCGTTGCTTGGCGGCCAGTAGAACTTCCGCTGGAGGTTCACACGGCCGCCGATTTTGGGATTGAAAATGAGCCTATAGCGACCAGGAGGAAGCTGCGGAAGTGAGAACCTGCCGTCCTCGGTTTCATCTCCGGGCAATCCTCCGCGCTGCCTTGCGGCCGCTGCTTCTTTCGGGTCGGCTGGTTCCAGCGTGAGGAAGCCAGGCACTCCTCGCCCCGCGAGGTCCACGACAATTCCGGAGATTTGGCCATCTGGCTTGGCATAAACGTCGAGGTTGCACGCGAAACCGGGCACCTGTTTATCAGCAGCGGTTATGACGAACGGCTGCGGCGCCGCGCCCTGTGCGAGAGTGAACCCTGCAGGAAGGGCTTCCTCGAGATGGTAGGTGTCGGGAGGGAGCCAGGCGAAAGAATAGACCCCATACTGATCGGTGAGGGTGGAGAAAAGGCTGCCATGGCTGCCGACGGCGCGCACGGGCACGCGGTCAAGAGGTTGCGACTCTATTTGATCCACAGAGCCTGCGCCCTTTGGCAGCACAAACACCGTGCCGAATAACTCGAAACCGTGACCACGGTCGCGGATGGCCCGCAACTGCATTAGCTCGCCACCGGAGATGATCTCGGGCTTCGTTCCGGAGCAAGTGCCAGTGCTGAGCCGACCGTCGGTGCCAGGGCCTGCGTAGACTAGATAGCTGGTCCCCACGACGAAAGGATAGCCGCAGTCCCCAGCGCCCGATCCGGTGTATACCACTGCTTCCGCTCCCGGATCGCTGACTCCGTAGAAGCTTTCGTCAACCGAAAAGTGAACGGCATAGCCGACGGGCAGGTCGGCTACCCCTGCGGCCTCCGGCCGAGGCTGCGCTACCTTGGCGGTAACTTTTCCCAGAAAGACGGCGCCCTCGCCTCGTGAGGACCATGAGCCGCAACCGGTTCCAACCATTACACAACTGCACGCCTGCACGAAGGAAGGCGAGAAAATGAGGAGCAAGAGCGCGGCCGCGAAGATGGGTCTAAGGGCCGTAATGAGATCTACCCCCCTCCCCCTTTTTGCATAAGTGTTCATTCTAAAGGTAGTTAAAGTGCTTTGTTCTGATACACTTTCACAAGTGTTGATTCTAAAGGAGGTTATGGAGGAACAGTCCTGCCGCCGCTCCTTCTCGCTCGATAAGAGTCCGAGGCGTCCCATAGAGGCATTCCGATACCCCCACCCGGGGTGTCCCGTAGTTCCATTCGGGATACCCACCCCCCGGTATTTTGCGAAAAGAGGCTGCAAGTGATTGATTCTAAAGGATGGGAGCGCAGAAACGAGCGCAAAGAGGCTGCAAGAGTGTGATAGCGAAGGGTTTAGCTTGGCGGGAGAGTGCGGAGGAAGGGTTAGCTGTCGAGGTAACATGGACTATGTTATCGTATCGGTATACCGGTTGTCAAGCACTTTTTTTGGGGGGGGCTATAAGTACAAGCTTTTGAAAAGATTACCTAGAACATTTCGACGGACAAAAAGTCAAAAACCGCACCCTTCACAAAATGCGTGAAGGGATGCGGCACCCGAAGTCCACCTCTCGGCCACCCGTCCCCGCTACGTTTCGCCATCGACGCCTGGCCCGTCACGTGTTGACTCTCACCCACCACTCGCCGAGCTTGCGAACGGCCTCTTTCTTCGACGAGTAGTCTTCGTAGAGCATGCTCAGGATGTCCGTCGGCATCCTCTTGAGCTTCGCGTGCTTCAGGATGACGCACGGCCGCTTGAGGAAGTGCATCATGCTCAACTCGTAGACGACGTTTGGATTGTGCATCTGCGTCGCCTCCGCTCGGTCGAATATGGCGACGCCGTAGCTGCAGCACAGGAGGCAGGCGATTGGATTGTAGAGATCGTTGGTGAGTTGATGCTCCCTCGCGACGACCGGATTCAACTTAAGTTGCACCAGCTTCTCCTTCACAGCGGTAATCAGCGGCTCCAACGCCGCTCGGTAAGCGACCATTACGAACACGTTGTTGTCGAATGGGTTCGCTTTCAGGAAGCTCTTGATGCGCTCCGACCATCCGTGGACGGCATTCGGAACGAGTTCGTTCGGTAGATCGGATATCTCCGGGAACAGAGCCGTCGGACCCGGAGCTGGCGAAGCCGCTGCTTGCACGCCCGGCGGGATCTTCGCGAATTCCAGAAGGACTTGGCCTTGCAATACCTTCCAGACGGAATCCACCGCCGCCAACAACCTGTTCCTGTCCACGGCTCCGGAGGTCAGCATGGCCAAGGCGAACGTGAGCTTGTCGGCCCTTTCCAGCACCTCCCTCGGCACTCCGATGGCTGCGAGGCTGGCCCGAACGTTCACCGCCCAAGCCACGCTGACTTCTCGACTACGTTCGAGCAAGGCTTTGCTGATTGCCGAATTCCTATCAGCGCTCCGCAGCACCGAAAGAATGGCACTCACTTCACGGAGAAGGTTGCGAAGGGCTTCGAGCACGGCGGCGCTTCGCTATGTTTTGGCTTCGGATTCTAACAAGCTCTCGACGTAGGTCTCGCCGCTGGCGGTGAGGGCGTACGCTCGCTGGCCTTCTTTGTTCCCGGCGCTCATCATCAGTCCGCGCCCGGTCAGTTTGGCAACGGCGTCGCTCGCGTTGGCGAATGGCTGCTTGATTTGCCGGCCCATCTCGTTAAGCTCCGAGGACGTGAAGCCGGGGGAGCCAGTGACTTTTTCGAGGTAGTAGCCAAGCACCAAGGCTCGGTCGATTTGATTTTTTGGGCCGCTCATCTTCACGAATTCTGCCGGACTCACCTGCTTGCCGGGTGCGGCAGCTTCGGCCGGAGCGCCAGCGCCAGCACTGGAGGCCGGCTCAGCAGCAGCAGCGGCGCCGGCCGATGGTCTCCAAGACAAAAATCGAGAAACGAGATCGTCGATTTTTTTGTCCACATAAGCTGAATCGCCCGTAACCTCGACGGAGAAATTCCCGACTGCTAACTTCACGGTAACGTCTGGCATTGTAAACCACCTCCGATTCAGGCCTCAATTTACCCGAATCAGACAGCAAATGCACGGCAGGGCTCCAGCCCCACCACGCCAACGGCGTCGCCTCACATTCCCCACCTTCCGCTGTCGAATGTGGACCACAGCACCGGGTCCCGCTGACACCCTTTAGAATCAACACTTATGCAAAACCGGGGGAGGGGGGGCCGCTGGCTCGGTGGTGCCTTAACGGCGCGAGGAGATGGGCATGACTGGGAACAGCTTCGGCGATTCGCTTTGGGCGTTTTCGGAGGTCGCTCGGTAAATCAGGGGTCACTGTCTGAAAGGAAGGAAGACTGGCCGCCACTCTTCTGCAAGATGTTGCATATAAACAGCAATGTCGCACTCAACCTTGCTTGTAAAATTCCTGAACGACCTTGTAAGGCCTTTATTTCCTTCGCCATCCACTGGAATGGAACGTGCTAGGGATTGGCTTAGTGTTCTTGGTCGGCGTCCCGGAAAATCGGGACCACATCCGGTTTGCGAGGGTAGCGCAAGTTCCTCCCAACCTGCCGAGGGCATGGCTGGGTCGGTCGGTTCGCAGTCAAGGAGGTCCCAATGGTCGTTCGTGCCACTTCCGCGGCGTCTATCATGGCTTTAGCAGTCGCTGCGTGGCCGTTTCCTGCGCAAGCTCAGGAGTCGTCGTCACCCACACCGAATATCAGCTGCACCAATCCTGGCACATTAGCCGACGTCGCCCCTAGTACGGTAAACGCTATCAACTGGGGCGACAGTCTTTCACTCGGCGCGCCGGCCGTTTTTGTGGACGGTTCTTTGCAGGGGCAATTCGGCTGCAGCGCTAATATGTTTAGCGTTCCCGTTCAGGGCTCGATGTTTGAAGTCAACTTTGGAACGCCGGGGACGGTTCCCGGATTCGACGATAAGTGGTTTCTTGCTACTCCCATCGATTACAAGGAACAGAAGTTTGTGACGGAGTTCGACATTTTCGCAAACGCCTGGAAGATAATGCCCGACGGTAGCGAGGTTCTCGACCACAAGGACTTCATTGGGGTGAAGCTGGAGTCAGATTTTGGTTACTCGACGAAGTTTACGAATCCGGACAGTCCGCTCTTTATCGACACAATTTTCCATAAGCTGATTCTCGACCCAGACATCCCTGGCGGAACTGGGACCGTAGAGCTCACCGCCACTCCCGGCCCTCCCGTTCCCGAACCGGCCACTTTCGCCCTGTTCGGTACAGGCTTGCTGGCCGCCGCGCGGATATTACGCCGCAAGTCGCGCCGCCAAATCCCGTAGGAGTACTACCTGGCTCTTTCAATTCTCGTTCCTGTTTTAAGCCTTCGCATGTAATAGTGTGACTTGCCAGCTCCAGGCCCCATGATCTCTTACGACGAACTCCGTTATCCCGGCAGATTTTATTCCCAGGCTTCCATTGAGCGAATGGCCACGCTGGCGGCCCTTTACGGGCTCCATTCTCCTTCGCCGCAAGCCTGCCGAGTGCTGGAGCTTGGCTGCGGCGAAGGTGGACATCTTATCCCGCTCGCCTACGTCTTTCCCGAAAGCGAATTCCTGGGCGTCGATCTTTCCGAAGTTTCCGTTGGCCGCGGCAAAAATGTTGCCGCGCAGCTCGGCTTGAAGCGGCTGCAATTCAAAGCCGAGGACCTCGGCGCGTTTCCGGCAGACGCCGGTACTTTCGATTACATCATCGCGCACGGGGTGTTCTCCTGGATTCCTCCCGCGATTCAGGAAAAACTCCTGGAGATTTGCAGTCGACACCTCGCACCGAAGGGCGTGGCCTACGTCAGCTACAACACCTATCCCGCCGGCCACCTGCGGCGCATTCCACGCGACCTGGCGCGGTTCCACACCCGCCACATTTCCGAGCCTCGAGCCAAGGCCCGGGAGACGCGAGCGATCCTGGACTTTGTGATTTCCGCACTTCCCGAGGGGACCATGCAGCGCGAGTTGCTGCGCAGTCAATCAGCCGTCTACCTCCAGTCCGAGCCCCTGATGGTTTTTGACCTGCTCGCCGAGACCAATGAGCCCATGTATTTCCTGGACTTCATTGATCAGGCGGCGGAATACGGATTGCAATACATTTCCGAATCGGATGTCCAGAAGATGCGTACGGCACACCTGCCGGAGGCTGCGCGCAAACAACTCGATGCAGTTCCTGACCGGCTGCTGCGCGAACAGTATCTCGACTTCATTCTCGGGCGCGGATTTCGCCAGACTGTCCTGTGCCGTGCCGGGCACGATCTGGATTTGGAAGTGACCCCGCAGCGTATGGAACGGCTCCTGGTTGCCAGCTCGCTTCGACCACAGAACGTGATCGAGGATCTGAACAGTGGCGAAGCGGCCGAGTTTCGCGATGCGCAAGGGAGGACGGTCTCAACGAGCGAGGCGCTGCCGAAGGCCATCTATTCGGAACTGGGCGGGGCGTATCCACACGCGATGTGTTACCGCGATTTACGCGCGCGTGCCTGCGAGCGAGCAGGGATCGCGTTGCCGCTGGATTCAGTAACCGAAGCGAAGTTGATCCGTACGTTGGTTTCGTCGTTCGCCAACGGCGTAGCCGAATTTCACGTCTACGAAGCGCCTTTCCAGAGCGAAGTAAGTGATTGGCCGGTCGCAAGCCCTCTGGCGCGGTATCAAGCGACAACCGATCTTCCCGTCGTTTCGATGCGCTTGACCTCCTTCGCCTTGGCCGATCCTCTATTGCGCCAATTATTGCCGCTGCTAGACGGATCCCGCGATCACCAACAGCTGCTGGCCGAACTCCGCGCCCAGCTGCCGGCTTCGGCGCTTGAGGACTTTACTTCCGAGCAACTGCAGAAGGCGCTCGGCACGCTGGCGGAATACGGAATGCTAGTTGGTTGAATTGGATTGGGTTCGTCACTACTACTTCGTTGCTGGCTTGGTTCGCAGCTCGGACAGCTTTGCCTGCTGCTCGGGCGTCAATCATCCCAGTCGCGACGGATGAGCGCAGTAGGGACTGGGCGCGGGCGACACTTCTGGCGCGGCTGAGGGTCGCAGCGCAGCCTGCGGCGCAGGGGCGGAGACGCTGGACGCGAGGCGAACTCTACGCAGGGGCTTCCACCAAGGAAGATGTGCTCGCGTCGGTGCGTTCAACGAAAATTCACTCGAGATTATTCACTTGACACATTAAACCGTCCCTGATACATTTGGAGCATGGACGTTCACTCACTCTTTCGCTTTTCGACCCACTTTCGCCCCCACGGTTTTATTGGCCGGGCCTTGCTGGTGGAGGGGTTAGGGAGCCTAGGAGTCTCGGAGTTTAGCTCGTCCAGTGTTGCGTCCACTTCCCGCACAATCTCTGGCGGGAAGATTTCTTTTAGTACTTGCCTATCAGACTTCCGCTTTTTCACTTTGCGCTTTGCCATAGGAGAATGACCATGCCCGTTCTTCCGCGTTTTGGACTTTCGGAGCTTACGGAGCGATTCAACTGCGATAGCAAGTGCCGGGAGTATTTGGAGCAACTCCGCTGGCCTTCCGGCCCAGTCTGCCCGAAATGCGGGAAGAAAGAAATCGCCCGTGTGGTCAACCGCGACACCGTTCTCCGCTGCGTCGATTGCCAAGCGCAGTTCACCGTCATGGCTGGCACGATTTTTAACGACTCCCACCTGCCCCTGTCCAAGTGGTTTATCGCCACATTCCTTCTCTGCGAATCGAAGAAAGGCATCTCGGCTCTGCAAATGCAGCGAATCCTCAAAATCGGCGGCTATAAGACCGCGTGGTACCTCTGCCATCGCATCCGCGCCGCTATGCTGGAATCGCAAAAGGCTCCCCTTGATGGCGTGGTCGAGGTAGACGAGACCTATATCGGCGGCAAGCAAAAGGGCAGAGGACGAGGTCCGCATCTTTCTGACAAGGAGATCGTAATCGGCATCCGGCAGCGCAATGGGCAGTTGCGGCTGTTCCATGTCCAGAACACTAAGGCCGCGACCCTTGCCAAATACATCCGCGAGAACGTCAGCGAGGATGTGGACGTAATTATCACGGATGATTGGGTAGGCTACCCCAAAGCGATGATGGAAGCTGGATTCCATCGGAATCGGCACAAGACTATCAATCACAGCGGCAGGGTCTACGTTGATGGCGAAATCCACACAAACACCGTCGAAAACGCCTTTTCGCTCTTGAAGCGCGGTATCACTGGAACATGGCATAAAATCTCCGCGAAACATCTCCCCGCTTATCTGGAAGAAATGTCCTTCCGATTCAATCGCCGGAAGAGCGACACTCTTTTCCAAGACACTCTGCGTCATATGGTCACTGCTCCTGTACTCACGTTCGCCAAACTCACAAAGGAAGAGGCAGCCTAGCGATGCCAGCGCGGCGGGGGATTATTGCGTTGCTGACGATTCGCGGCTTCTTCGTCCACTACTTCTCGCACTAAATCTTCTTCCTCTTTGATGCGCTCCAAGTAATAGGCATAACTACTTGTACGGCTGTGGCCTACTTGAGAGCTTTCTGCATCGATTTTCTTGACCTCTTTTCTAATTCTGGCCTTAGCCTCATCTCTGGCCTTTCTCCTCTTTGCTTCCTGCCGGTCCTGCCAGAGTTGTTGAAACCGAAACGGCCACATCACCGCGCCGCCGATTGCGCCCAACAAAACAATCGCCCCCGTAATGCAAAGCCAAGGATGCTCCTTAATCCAATCCCATGCGCACAAAAACGTGCACCAATGCCAGCCGGAGCAAACCATTTTTCACCTCCGCAAATGGGCGTCATGCTAGCACACTCCATATGCGTGAAGTGAATAATCTAGAATTCACTTGACAGTTCGCCTTTTGTTCGCCTAAGATTTCCGCGCTGCAACATCCGCAAGACTAATCTCCCTCAGAGAGGCAACCATGACTATCGGCCAATCCATGCTTGGTGAGTTCGATCAGGAAATGCAGAACACCCGCAAGATTCTCGAGCGCGTCCCCGACGAGAAATGGAACTGGAAACCGCACGACAAATCCGGAACGGTCGGCTGGCTCGCGGGCCATATCGCAACGCTGCCCGGATGGATCACGATGACCGTCAATACCGAAGAGTTGGACTATGCTCCGGTGAACGGCCCTTCGTACCAACCGCCGAAAACCGATAATCGCAAGGAGGTTCTCGCCGTCTTCGACAAGGAATCGGCGGAAGCGCGCGCCGCGCTCGCTGCCGTGAGCGATCAGGAAATGCTCAAGGGCTGGAAGCTGCTTGCCGGCGGTCAGGAGATCTTCACCATGCCGCGCATAGCTTGCATTCGCGGGATGGTGATGAACCATCTGATTCACCATCGCGCGCAACTGGGCGTGTACTTTCGCTTGCTGGACGTAGCTGTCCCGGGGCTATACGGTCCCAGCGCCGACGAAAACCAAGCGACCGCTGCCGGCGCCACAAACTAGTCGTTGCGCGACGAGAAGAAACGATAACGCAGAGGCGCAGAGTGCGCGGAGAAAACGCGGAGTCGGAGGGAGAGCACAGCCTGAATGGCCCCTCCCTCGCTCCGCCAGGCTGTTTGCGCACCTTGCGTCTCTGCGTTATGTCCTCTTCTCTGTGTTCTGTGTGTACTGTCCTCAGCGGCCTCTGTGTTAAGCCTTTGCTTTTTCGCAGCGAAGCGCCTGCCTCCCGCATCCGATATAATGTTGTTTGCTACGGAGGCTTGCCATGGAAACGCCCGTAATCCTCTCCGCCGTCCGCACCCCCATCGGAAAATTTCAAGGCGGACTTTCCAGCTTCTCCGCCGTTGACCTGGGCGCGAAAGCCGTCGCCGAAGCGATCCGCCGCTCTGGTCTGGATGCCAAGCAGATCGACGAAGCCATTCTGGGCAACGTAGTACAAGCAGGTCTGGGGCAAAATCCCTCGCGCCAGGCTGCGCTCAAAGGCGGCTGCGCCCCTCGCGTCGCGGCGATGACCATCAACAAAGTGTGCGGCTCGGGACTGAAAGCCGTCGCGCTCGCCGCGCAAGCGGTGCAACTCGGCGAATCCGAAATCGTGGTGGCCGGCGGCATGGAGTCGATGTCCAACTGCCCGTATCTTCTACCGCAAGCACGCGCCGGCTACCGGTTGGGCGATGGCAAGATCGTGGACTCGATGATTCACGACGGCCTTTGGGACGCCTACGAAGATTTTCACATGGGCATGACCGGTGAGCTGGTAGCGGAGAAATATGGAATCACGCGCGAGGAGCAGGATCGCTTCTCCGTCGAAAGCCACCAGAAAGCGGTGCGCGCGCGCAAATCGTGTTTCTTTGAGGCGCAAATCCTGCCCATCGAGATTACGCAGAAAAAGGGCGAGCCAGTGGTGATCAAGTACGACGAATCGCCGCGCGAAGATACGTCAATGGAAGCGCTGGCGAAGCTGAAGCCGGCATTCAAGAAAGACGGCACGGTGACCGCCGGCAACGCCCCGGGCACCAACGACGGCGCCGCCGCCCTGATCGTCACCAGCGAACGCAACGCAGCGCGGCTCGGCAAGCAGCCGATGGCGCGCATCGTGGCGCAAGCGGTCAGCGGCGTGGAGCCGAAATGGGTGATGATGGCGCCGGTGGAAGCCGTCGAAAAATTGCTGGCCAAGACCGGTTGGGACCGCGACAAAGACGTCGATCTCGTCGAGCTCAACGAAGCGTTCGCAGTAGCGGCCATCGCGGTGACGCGGCAGCTCAAGCTCAATCCCGAAAAGGTAAACGTGAACGGCGGCGCGGTCGCCCTCGGCCATCCCATCGGCGCCAGCGGCGCGCGCATCCTGGTTACGCTGCTGTACGAACTGCAGCGCCGCAACCTCAAGCGCGGCATCGCCGCCCTCTGCCTCGGCGGCGGCAACGCCGTAGCCCTCGCTGTGGAGCGTTTCTAAGCTGTGAGGTATTGTCCACTCTGCGATTCGGAATACGCCGAGGCTCATACGCACTGCACAGTCTGCGGCGTCGAGCTGGTGCCTGAAGAATTGCGCGGACGACCACTCGACGAGCGCCAGCGCAAGGAGCGCATCGAGTTGGTCTGGCGGGGCGGCGATCCGAGCGCGGTTAGCGAGGTCATTCAAACTTTGCGCGAAGCCGGGATTCGGCATCACGTGCAACCCACGAACGATCATTTGGTTTTCGAGCTCGGAATGCCGCGGCCGAAATATGCCGTCCGCACGTTTGCTTCCGACGCGACGCGGGCAAAGGAACTCCTCTCCGACATCCGGGAGTCCTCGCCGTTTGTTTCGAAGGAGGCTTCGGCGTTAGCCCTGGCGGAAGAACCTGTGGCGCAGCCGGCCTCTCGGAGACACGAGTGGAAGCCGGCGGCGGCGACGCTGGTAATTTGGAGCGGAGAAGACGCCGCGCTCGCCGAATTGCTTCAAGACTGCTTGCGGGAAAACGCGATCGGCGTGCGCTGTGAGGGAAAGCCGCCAGGCGTCATGCATCTTCGCGTGATGCCATCCGACGAATCGGCGGCCCGCGAAATCATCCGCGAAGTTCGCGAAGCGTCTCCGCCAGCCTGACCCTTTTGGCAAAATCGTCCACTCGTTCCGGAGTTCTTCTCAAAACCAATCATCTGCTTCACAATACCCGCTTGGAGCGTGCCGTGCAGACCGCCGCAGTTGGCTTCCGCGTGCATTCCGGCTGGGCCGCCGCTGTCGTACTTTGCGGGCCTTTGGATGCGCCCGTGGTGGTCGACCGCAGAAAAATCCAGCTGGTCAAAATCTTCAGCTATACCTTCCGCCAGCCGTACCACACCGCGGAAAAAATGCCGCGCCAGGATGCAACCAAGTTCATTCGCAGTGTTCAGTCCGAAGCAAAGGGGCTGGCCCTATCTGCGTTGCGTTCTTTGCAGACGGACCTGGCGGAGGGCGACTTCAGAATTGTGCGCAGCGCTCTTCTCTTGGCCTCTGGCCGCGCGCTTCCCGCGCTGGAACAAATCCTGGCCTCGCACGCGTTGATTCACACGGCGGACGGCGAACTCTTTCGCGATAGTTTGCGCGCCGCGTGCGCTCGCTGCGGCTTGCCTGTGGCGGGTATCAGGGAAAAGGAGCTTATCGCGACGGCCTCGAAGGCATTCGGCATACAACCCGCTGAGCTTAAGCGCCGCATCACTGCGTTCGGCAAATCCCTCGGTCCACCGTGGAGCCAGGACGAAAAGTACGCCGCGCTCGGCGCCTGGCTCAGCCTGTCGCGCCAGGCGACTCCTTAGGATCGGAGGTTTTAGCCGGTTCCAGGTCGTATCCACAATAGGCGCAATACTTGTCCGTTTCCGCCACTTCGCGCTTGCACTGCGGGCACGCCGGGTGCAGGTTGCACTTGCAGTTGGGGCAGAAGTTGAAGCGTGCGTCGACCGTTGAGCCGCATTGCGGGCAGTTGTAGGGAAGCGGCTCGCGCATCAGCAAATAAATGATGAAGCCAAGCACCAGGTAGCCGGGCATCAGCACAATCACCAGGAAGGTCCACAGTGCCGAGTGCATGCCGCGGCGCTTGGCATCTTTGTTGACGTAGCCAACCATGAAAATCATGATGGCGCAAACTAATGACGCACCGGTGATAATGAGGAATAGTGCTGCTCCCGCCGCTCCTGGGTCACTATCCAGTTCCGGACCAAAAACCTCCTGATGGTTCGCCAGTTGGAAATGAAAGACCATCTGTCCGATGATTTGTGCGATTAGAAACAGCACCACTACGGTCCAGATCAGCCAGCGCGGCACGAGCTTGAACTCTTGCCAGAAGCGCAGATTTTCCTTCTTGCGGCGAAAACGAATCAGCCGCATCTTTTCGCTGAACGAACTTTTTATGCCTTGTGGATCTTCGATCATCGATTCCTCGTTTACGTATTCGATTGAAGCGCTCGCTTAATTCTCTTGCCGCGTCCAGTCCGCCTCGCTGCTGCGTCCCGCGTTTTCCATCAGCAGAATCACTGCGACGACCACGGCAGGCAGCGCCCACCAAAGCCCAAAACTAAGCTCCCAGATAATGTCTGGCAGGCCCATCCGGTGGCCAATCCACTCGAGCCCACGCCAGACGTAGGGTGCGGTGGCCGCGCCAAACGCCCAGGAAATTCCGCATGCGGCCCACACCACGCGCCAGCGCGGCTCGCCGCGCAATTGCTGCGCTCGCATGCGCACGCGGAATTGTGTGCGGCTGGCCAGCGCCGGCGGCAACGCCACGCTGAGGCCGCGCAACGAGCGAATTGTCTGCTCGGTTGCGCCGGCGCGTGCCGCGCAGTTAACGCACTCCGCCAGATGCTGCTGGAGCCAGCGCTGGTCGGAGGAGGAGATTCCCTCGATGCGCTCTTGCGCAATCAATTGTTCCGCTCGGGCGTGCAATTCCTGGCTCATGCCGCTTCTCCTGCAAGCAACCCGCGCAAATCCTCAAGCCCGCGATACAGCCGCGACTTCACGGTGGAGAGCGGCGCGCTCAGCACAGTGGCGATCTCCACCAGGCCCAATTCTTCCTGAAAGCGCAGCATCAGCACCTCGCGATAAATCGCGGGCAGTTTCTCGAGCGAAGCCTGCACCGTTTCCTCGGACTCTTGCGTTAAGACAAGATGCAGCGGCGAAGGATCGTCATCGGCGAATTCCATCGGCGCGCCTTCGTCGGGATTGGTCAGTGCATCGAGGCTTTGCGCTTTCTTTTGCCGCTGCCAGTCAATCACCAGGTGCCGCGCGATGGAGAAGAGCCACGCCTCGAATTTGGACTTGCCGTCGTATTGATGCCCGCGTTCCAGCACGCGTATCCACGTCTCCTGAAAAAAATCCTCGGCGCGCTCGCGGCTGCCGGTGATGTACACCAGATAGCGGAACAGCCGGTATTGATATTGCTCGATCAGCGCGTCGAGCACTTCCGGGTCGCGGCGTCTCAGCCCAAGGGCCAGGGACTTTTTGTCGTCGGCCATGAATGTCGAAAACAGCAGGGAAGCCGACCCGGTGAGGGCCGCGGCTGCAGTCGGCCTGGTAAGGGCCGCACGTATAGATGTCGCGCTCATTCTAAGCTGTATACGGGCCAGCTGGGCAAAAAGACGCATGCGCCAAAGCATCCGACGCCAAGTCATAGTAGACTTGGCTTTCCGGCTGCCGTTCCCGCACCACGCTTCGGCAGGCCTCTTGAGCGAACGCCTCGCAGCGGAAGGGAGGCTCAACATGGCTTCAGCGTATCGGATTCCGGAAAACCAAGGTTCTATCGTTCTGGTCTGGGCCGGAGAAGATCCCGCTTTGCACGCCACTCTTTTGGAGCAGCTCGAAGCGGCGGGAATTCGGTACTCCGACAAGGTTTTGGGCGACGATGAGGTCGCGCCGACCGCTGATCCTCTGCCCATCGATTGGAAGCCGCGCTTTGGCTTCGAGGTCGCTGTGCTCTCCGCCGATCTTGGCGCGGCACGGACCATTCTAGAAAAGCTGCTCAACGAAGAACCCGCGGACTTGGAGATTCCCGCGCAAGATGCGGCGCAGTCCGTGGAGCCGCCTCTGGTCTCCGTGACCGAACTCCATCCGACCATCGAAGTTTGGTCCGGCACAGAGGACCGCATCGGACAATTCCTGACCGCCGCCATGCAAGAAAACGAAATCCCCATCCATCTGGAAACGGCCGGTGACGCGACCAAGGTCTTTGTCTCCGCCGCCAACGAGGCCCGCGCCCGCGAAATCGTTCGCGAGGTCACCGAAGGCGTTCCGCCGGAATAGACTCGTACGCACTTGCCTCCTTAAGCTTGACCTCCATCCGCGTCCCATGCATCCTCTATTTCGTTTGCGAAAGGCTTCTGCGTGTCCGTCGATTCGATCAAAACCGACGCGGTGTTGGGTGCTGGCACCATGGGTAACGGCATTGCGCAGGTGTTTGCGCGGGCGGGCTACAAAGTGCTGCTGCGCGACGTGGAGCAACGTTTTCTGGACCGCGCCGTCGACACTATCGCGAAGAACCTCGACCGCGAAATCAAGAAGGGCAAGCTGGAGCCGGGAGAGAAGGAAACTGTGCTGGCTCGCCTCGTTCCCGTTACGGATATGTCTACGATTGCGAATGCCGATTTCGTGGTCGAAGCCGTCCCCGAAAAGCTCGAGCTCAAGCGGCACGTGCTCACCGAAGCCGACCATCTTCTTCGCGGCGACGTCATCATCGCCAGCAATACGTCTTCGATCGCCATCACCACGCTCGCCGCGCTAACAAAACGCGCCGACCGCTTCGTGGGCATGCACTTCATGAATCCCGTGCCGGTAATGGTGCTGGTCGAAGTCATCCGCGCCCTGCAAACCAGCGATGCGACCTTCGCCACGACCATGCAACTCGCCGAGCGTCTCGGCAAGAAGCCCGTAGCGGTCAACGACGCTCCTGGCTTCGTCTCTAACCGTGTGCTCATGCCGCTGATCAACGAAGCCGCCTACTGCGTGATGGAAGGCGTGGCCACTCCAGAAGCGGTCGACGCGGTGATGAAGCTGGGCATGAACCACCCCATGGGGCCGTTAGAGCTGGCCGACTTCATTGGCCTCGACGTCTGCGTCGACGTCATGCACGTCCTGCACGAAGGCCTCGGCGACCCCAAGTACCGTGCCTGCCCCCTCCTGAAGAAATACGTAGCCGCCGGCTGGCTCGGCCGCAAGTCCGGGCGCGGCTTCTACACCTATGACAAATAGAGGCCCTCGCCGCACTACGATCCAAATTGTCTGGCAAATTTTTGTGGGTTGCTTGCTAGGACTTTTTGCCGTTCAGCTGCTGGGGATATTCTTTGTGCGGTTCGCGTACTTAGCGCGCGGTCAGATGAATCTCCAGCACCTGGTGGAATTTTCGATGAGAGAGAGGCTTTTTCTGATTTCCTTGCCAACCTTCGCGGCCGCGCTGCTTGTACGAAAGCGGCCCTTCGTCGCCCTGGGCATGCTGCTCTCGGCGGCCGTGGCCTGGATGATGTCGGCCGTTTAAGGGCTGCGGGTTAGTGAAATAGTGTTTGCTTTTTCTTCGCCCCTGTGTTACTTTGCTCCTCGCGTTTTCAACAGGTGCTTGGCGTGACCCCTTGCCCCCAAACCGAAACCTGTCATCCTGAGGACACGCGATGAGGATGTCCGAAGGATCTCAGCCCCGAGTGTTGCCAGGCGGTCAAGAGCCGGGAAACGAAGCGGCGGCCTTCAGGGTGGCCGCCGGCCGCGCCTCGAAAAAACGCGGTGGCGCAATCATAAACCAAATGGTAAGCTCCCGATTCCGTTATGTACCCGGCAAAGGCTATGCGTCTTTCCCGGCGCGCAGCCCTCGCGGTCGGTCGTGCAGCACAATTTTCCTACTTTCCTCCACCGAGGTGTGAAATGGCAGACGATAAAGCAAAAATGCTCGAAGCAGCGATAGCGCAAATCGAAAAGTCGCACGGCAAAGGCGCCATCATGCGCCTGGGCAGCCGCGATGTGCTCGTGCCCGTGAGCGTGATCCCCACTGGATGCCTCTCGCTCGACGCCGCCCTCGGCGTCGGCGGCTTCCCGCGCGGCCGCGTCGTGGAAGTCTACGGCCCGGAATCCGGCGGCAAGACCACCATGACGCTGCACGTCATCGCCGAAGCGCAGAAGCTCGGCGGCACTGCCGCGTTCATCGACGCCGAACACGCGCTCGATCCCGTCTACGCCCGCAAGCTGGGCGTGGACGTCGACAACCTTCTCGTTTCGCAGCCCGATAATGGCGAGCAAGCCCTCGAAATCGCCGAGACGCTGATTCGCTCCGGCGGCGTCGACGTCGTCGTGGTCGACTCCGTCGCCGCGCTTGTCCCCAAAGCCGAGCTCGAAGGCGAAATGGGCGACCCCCAGATGGGTCTCCAAGCGCGCCTGATGTCGCAAGCGCTGCGCAAGCTAACCGCCATCGTCTCCAAGTCACGCACTTGTCTCATCTTCATCAACCAGATCCGCGAAAAGATCGGCGTCATGTTCGGCAATCCGGAAACCACCACCGGCGGCCGCGCGCTGAAGTTTTACGCTTCCATTCGCCTGGACATTCGCCGCATCCAAGCCATCAAGGAAGGCGACCGCGTCATCGGCTCGCGCACACGCGGCAAAGTGGTGAAGAACAAAGTGGCCGCGCCCTTCCGCGAAGCCGAATTCGACATTCTCTACGGCGAAGGCATCTCCCGTGAAGGCGACCTGATCGACCTCGGCGTCGAAAAAGGCCTGCTGGAAAAGAGCGGTACATGGATCAGCTTTGGCGGCGAGCGCCTGGGCCAGGGCCGCGAAAACGCCCGCGTTTTCCTGAAGGAAAACAAAGACATCCGCGACAAGCTAGAGACCGCGCTGCGCAAGAAGCTCGAAATCGCGCAGCCCGGCAACTCCAGCGCAGCATCGTC
>Ga0307475_10000508_pt1 | contig 23155 bp, 18 predicted proteins | sample atmos_gasesECM1C_FD_203317 | JGI IMG/M metagenome (GOLD analysis project Ga0307475, IMG submission 203317) | Hardwood forest soil microbial communities from Morgan-Monroe State Forest, Indiana, United States - atmos_gasesECM1C_515 | ecosystem: Environmental > Terrestrial > Soil > Temperate... | reverse complement strand
CGCAACGGGAACGCCCAACCCGGAAAAGAAATTGCCGCTGACCATGTCCACGGCCGCTTCTTCCGGCGCATCGCCGAGTCGCACAATGCTCTTGCTGAAGCTCAGCGGTACGAAGGCGACGAGGTCGGTAAAGACTTCTCGTTGGGCCCGCAGGAGCTCGAAAGTCGGTTCAGAGTGTGAGCGGTCGCCATAACCGGTTTGGGATGTATCTCGAGGCTGGTTCTGAAAGCGTAGCCAGACCAGGCGGTCCGCGTTCTTCACGGGAAGGGAACGCAGCAAGACTGCGTTCATCGCGCTAAAAATAGCTGTATTGGCGCCGATACCGAGCGCCAGCGTAATCACCGCCACTGCGGTGAACACGGGATTCTTCGCCAGCACTCGCAGCGCGAATCGTAGGTCGTTCCACAGTGTCATTTGCTTCTGCTTCCCCAATGCGAACCTGCACGGAAACACTCGTAACGGAAGCACCGAAATTGTGAAAACCGTTCCGATTTAGGACGGGGCTAGTTAGCTCCGACGCGGGCTTCCTGAGTTTCTTCCACGATGCGGCCGTCGAAGAGGTGGATGGTGCGCTCGGCGAAATTGGCGTAGCGCTGGTCGTGCGTGACCATGCAGATAGTGGCGCCATTGCGATGCAGGTCGCGGAGTAGTTCCATAACCGCTTCGCCATTTTTGGAGTCCAAGTTTCCAGTGGGCTCATCGGCCATCAGAATGAGCGGATCGCCGACCAAGGCACGGGCCACAGCGACACGCTGCTGCTGACCGCCAGAGAGCTGCGAGGGATAGTGGCGCAGGCGATGGGCCATCCCGACGCGCTCGAGGGCGCTCTGCACTTTCTGCTTGCGCTCGCTGGAGCTGGTGCCGCGATAGGTGAGCGGCAGCTCGACGTTTTCGTACACGGTGAGATCGCCGATCAGGTTGAAGGCCTGGAAGATGAAGCCGATCTCGCGATTGCGAATGCGCGTGCGCTCGCTGATGGTGAGCTTGGCAACGGGCTGCCCGTTCAGCTCGTAATTGCCTTCCGTCGGAGAATCGAGCAGGCCGAGAATGGACAGCAGCGTCGATTTGCCGCAGCCGGAAGGCCCGGCAATCGAAATGTACGTTCCTTTCTTGATCTCGAGGTGAATCTCCTCGAGCGCGTGCGTTTCCACTTCATCCGTGAAGAAAACTTTCTTCACGCCTTCCATTTTAATGAGTGTGCCGTTTGCGTCCGCCATTGCCTCTCCTTTGGATCAGTATTCGCGTTCTAGAAACTCGTGTTCCATCACCCCGGGGCTTCAAAAATCGTTTCCATCACTCATAGCGCAGCGCCACCAACGGATCGACGCGCGTGGCACGCCGAGCGGGCAAATAGGCCGCAGCCATGGCGACAAAAATCATCACCAGCAGCGCGCTGCCCACGGTCAAAAACTCGAAGGCTTTCACACCGTAGAGCATGGAATTTACCAGCTTGCTTAAGCCATACGCCAGCGGCAAACCCAGCAAAACCCCGATCCCAACGAGCCGCGACACATCATTCAAAATCATTCGGCCGACTTTCCCGGTGTCTGCCCCAAGCGCCATACGCACGCCGATCTCCCTCGTGCGTTGCGTCACCGCGTACGCCAACAAGCCATAAATCCCGATTGCAGCGAGTAGTGCCGCCAGCGCCCCAAAAATTTCCGCAAGGGACGCTATGAGCCAGTCGCTGGCCAGTTGCCGATCGATCTGGCCCTGAAACGAGCGCACGTCATCGATCGGTAGGCTCAAGTCCAGTTCGCTGACGACGCCACGCACCGCGGTTGCGAGAGTCGTGGGGTCCTGCGTGGTTCGGACATAATAAGTCAGCGCGCCAATATTTTTTTCCTGCGCGTACGGGATGTAGACGAAAGGTTTGGGCTCTTCCTTCACGCCTGAATGATGGCTGTCTTTCACCACTGCAACAATCTCCATATCCAATGGTTCCGATCCGCCGCCGAACTTCATGCGCCGGCCGAGCGCATCGCCGCTGGGGAAAAAAGTCTTGGCCATTGTTTCATTGAGGATGGCGACCTTAGGGCTCCCTGCCACGTCAGCGCGCGTAAACTCGCGGCCATTCAGCAGGGGAATGCCCATGTTGGAAAAATGCCCAGGCGCCACGGCGTTGCGCATGACATGGCGAGTTCCAGCCAGCGCCGGTGGTTCGCCTTCCACCGTGACGTTGGAGCCCCGGTCGCTGTAGGCGATCAACGGCTCTTGCGTGCCGCTGAGGGAGAGCACTCCAGGCAATGCTGAAATTCTGTCCTCGAGTTGGCGAAAAAAGGCGAAGGTCCGCGCCTGGTCGTAGCCATTGAGTTGCGGCGCAACAGAAAACTGCAACACATGCGTGGTGCGAAGGCCGAGGTCGATGTGTTTGACGTTGAACAGGCTGCGCGCAAATCCTCCGGCAATGGTGACGAGGAGCAAGGTCAGCGCGACTTGGCAGACCACCAGTCCTTGGCGCAGCCGAGTGTGCTTTAAGCCTGAGGAGAGCGCTCCGGACTGCTCTTTCAGCGTAGTGACCAGCTCCACACGCGTGGCGCGCAGCGCTGGAACGACGCCAAACAAAACACCAGAGAGGAGAGCCAGCGCGCAAGCAAACGCCAGCACCGAGGGGCTCAAAGCGCTGGAGAGGCCATCAGCAATTCCATTTTCTGCCGCGAAGCGCACCAGGGTAGAGCTGGTCCAGGTGGCTATCGCCAACCCCAGAAGTGCGCCGGTCACCGATAATAGAAACGACTCGACCACCAATTGCCGGATCAGACGTGCGCGGCTTGCGCCCAGGGACAGCCGAATGCCGATTTCCCGCTGCCTCGCCGCGCCTCGCGCGGTCAGAAGCCCCGCTACGTTGGCGCACGCGATGAACAGCACCAATCCGACCATGCTCATTAGCGCTGTCAATTGCGGTCCTGCACCGCTCGAGAGCTGCGGGCGGCCGCGGGCTCCATCTCGCAATATCAGTTTCTTGGCCAGGAACTCCGCTTTTTTCGAGTCGTCCCAGCCGGTGAACAATGGCAACTCATCGCGCAGCAGCGCGCTATAGAGCGGGGCGACTCCTGCAGCGGCGCGCTCCTGCGAGATCCCTGGTTTCAGGCGGCCAATCAGTTTTATCCAGAAGTCTTTGTGATTTTCCAAACCTAGCGGACCGGCGAGCGCAGGCGTCAGCGAGGTCAGCATCGTGATGGGTATGTAAATTTCTGGCACGAAGCCGGGCTGTATCCCGTCGAAGCCCGCCGAAACGACGCCAACGACGGTCATGGGACGGTTGTTGACCAGCACCCCTTGATTCAAGACGCCCGGATCGGCGCCGAAGCGGCTCTTCCAGTATCCGTTGGAAAGCATCACTACCGGATTGCCGCCCGCAGCCACAGTATCCGCTGGCTCGAAGGTTCTTCCGATCGCGGCGGTCACACCGAGGGTCTCAAAATAGTTTCCGGAAACAAGATCGGCGCGCGCGCGTTCGGTATTTCCCCGGTAAGTAAGAGTGGCTGAAAAGGTGTCCTTTGCCGCCAAGCCCGTGAACACACTGTTGCGATCGCGCAAACTCGCGTACATGGGATACGAAAATGATTCTGCCCCTTCTTCTCCAGGAGAGCCCGATTCGTCGGAGTTGACGTGCCCTTGCTTCGGACCGGGCGAATACAGCAGCACCAGTTGCTCCGGGTGCGGCACGGGCAATCTTTGCAGGACAACCTGGCGGAGAATCGTAAATATGCCGGTATTCGCGCCGATGCCGAGCGCCAGGGTCAGCACCGCGATGGCGGTGAATCCCGGATGCTTCGCCAGCATCCGCGCCCCGAATCGAATGTCTTGCCAAATCGCTCGCATCAGGATTTCCCCGGCAACGCCGCCCGCAAGCACACCGCAAGCGCCATGCATGCCTCTATGCCAGGGGTATACGCGACAAAGGGCAACATTGTTCCACGATGCGGACTTGCGAGCCTGGTCTGGGCTACGGCCGTCATGAGGCAACCCCTTCCGACCACGACAACCCCCGCTGACTGAGACGTTGCAGCCTGCATTTCCGTCTTGCCGGAACCGACGAAGAATTTGCAGCAATCCTGGTGCGCGGCGCGCCCAACCGCCATTATTTCAGCCGGATACGGTCTACGTTGTCCCACTGCGACATGTCCGAGAGGATCACCTTGTCTCCGACCTGCAAGCCGGAGATTATTTCCATGGTAGTCACCGAGCTGCGCCCCAGCTTCACATTGACGCGCGAGGCCTCCGAGCCGTCCGGCGAGATTTTGAACAAGCTGATGGTGGCGTCGGGCTGACCGTGCACCGGCCGGCCAACGAAGAGCACGTCCCTCAGGTTTTCCAACTCGATGGTGCCGTCGACGCTGAGGTCTGCGCGCGCGCTGGGTGGCAACGGCTCGTCGAAAGCCACATCGACCGTAACTGTACCGTTCACTACGGAGGGGTCTTGGCGCGAGACGTGCCCGGTCACCACTCCATTCCGGGTATCAATCGTGGCCTTCTGCCCGATGGTAACGTCCTTAGCCTGCGTCTCGGCAATCTTGATTTCGGCCTTTAGCTTCTTGGGATCGGCCACCCGCGCCACGTTCGTTCCCACGGCTACGTTCTGCCCTTCTTCCACGGGAACCAATTGCAACACGCCGGTAATGCCGGCCCGAACGCGAAGCGACTGAGCCTGGGTCTGGCGCAAATGGTAGAGCGCCCTTTGTTGCTCCACGCGCGATTGCTGCGCCAGCAGGCGAGCTCTAGCGGAATCGAGGGCCACCGCGGTGCGTTCGCTCTCAAGCTTTAGGCGAATGGCAAGCTGGTCCTCTTTAACCTTGGAAAGTTTGGCGATAACTTCCGCACCGATGCCTTCCTTCTGTAGTTTTTCGTCGACATCGTGTTGCAGGTGGGCCTGCTCGTAGTCGCTGCGCACGGCCGCTTCATTGGCCTTCTGGGTCATCAACTCGCTGTCGATCTGCACCTTCAAATTGGCGTAATCGGCTTCGGCGGCTTTGAGCAGGTATTCGGCGTCAAGCAGATCGCGCTGCGTTTCCGGATTGCTCATTTCCAGGATGACCGTATCCGGCTGCACCAAGTGCCCTGGGCGGATGACGATTTTGTCCACGCGCGCTGCGGTCTGCGCGGGAATCCAGTGAATGTCCTCGGGCACCAGGGTGCCCAAGCCGCGCACCTCGCGCAGCATCGGGCCGCGCTTCACGGTATCTGGCCAGATGGTGGAGGCGTCAACGGAAGGTGCCGCAGGCTTCAGTTTCGACAATGCCAGCGTGACCCCGGCACAGAGCAGCACCGCAATGGTGACGTAGGCGATCCGCTTGATTTTTTTGGCGCGGGCGTTAGATGGTCGTTGTATATCCATGGTCTTTGTTCACCTCTGAAAATCGCACGCGGCCTGCCCTCACGTATCCTGTGTAAGCTACGTTTATTCAGTAGTTTACACCCAAACCGCCATGCGGAAAACAGGGCAACTTGACCGAAAATGGGAATATTCGTCCCACGAGCGAACATGGTTCATGGACGTCGGCACCCATTCAGTTGTCAGCCTGCCCGAGCTGGCCGGGAAATGCATCGCCGGCATTCGCCTGCGGGAACTTTGTACCTTTGTGACGGGAAATCAAGTTGAAAGTTAGAAATGCCGCGAGGGAGCCGCCTCGCACCACTCCGGGGAGAAACCCTGTGCTATGCGGGCGCGTATAACAGATGGGGACGCGTCCGGAAAGAGAAATATGAAAGTTGACCTGAGGCTGTTCGGCATCGCAATTTTTTTGATCGCCATTCCTGTATTGATGGCGCTTCCGCAATCCTTTCTTCTGTCCGACGTTGTTCTAAGCCAGGACTCCACGTACCAGCAAGCCCCGGGCGAAGAGGGGCGCATGCCGTTGTTCGGCAAGATCACCGGAATTCACGATGCATCGCTGGAGATTTCCAATCCCAATGGCGACGCGGTGACCGTCAAGCTCACGCCGCAAACCGAATTTCGCAAGGACCGCCAGGCGGCCAAGCGCGGCGACTTCAGAGTCGGCGACGTGATTGCCGTGCGCGGCCAGGAAAATCCCGATCACACCTGGACCGCGCAGGTGGTTGGCGCACGTTCTGCAAATGGGGAGGGCCGCGGCCCGAACATGCAGGCCGGCACGCTGGGCAAGGACTATGTCGCCGGTGAAGTGAAGTCGGTGGATGCGCCCAAGATTTCCGTGCTGCGTTCCGACAATGTCACGCAAGCGATCGAATTGAACGAAGACACTTCGCTGCGCAAGGGCCGCGATGCGATCACCATGGCCGACATTCAGGCGGGCGATCACCTTATCGCGCGGGGGGCGGTGCAGAACAACGTCTTTGTGCCCAAGTTTGTTATGGTTATTGGACCAGAGCAATGGAAACGCATGCAGGAACTAGGCGGCATGCGCCCGAACGCGCAAGCAAACTCCGGGCGTGGTGGCGCTTCGCAAAAACCTGCGGAGCCGCCTCATTGAAATCGCTCGTCCCGGCCCTGCTGTTTCTCTTTTTTCTTTCCTCCGCTGATTTGCTGCGCGCGCAAGACCCGGCTCCCTCTCCGGAGTCCGGGTCGACGCAGGTTCCCGCTGAGGCCGCAACCCCAACACCGCCGCCAGTACCGGCCTCATTTGAAATCAGCGGGGTTGTGCGAGCAGGGAAGACTGCGTTGCCTGGCGTAACCGTCACCGCGTCCAATTCTCTGACCGGCAAGAAATTCTCCGTGGCCACCAGTGCCAATGGAACCTACACGTTTACCGGCTTGCCGCGCGGCCGCTACGTGGTGCGCATCGAATTCATGGGCTTCGCGCCGCAAACCCAGGAAGTGGTGCTGAAGCCGGAAACGCCCGCTGGAAAATTCGATGCGGAGATGATCCTGGCTTCGCGGCAGCAGGAGCAGGGCTTGGGAAATCTGGCCGCGCTGATCACCGCGGGCCGCGGATTTCAGAGCCTCGCTCTGGACAACACGCTTTCGGCTCTGGCGGGCGGCGGAGCTGCGGGCATTCTCGGTGCCGGGCAAAATGGAAATGGCGGAGATGTTTCTTCGCTGCCTCTGAACGGTGCAGGAGCGGAAGGCCCGACGGAATCGGTGAGCATCAGTGGAGCGCAAGGGCGCACGCAGGATTTTGGCGGAGGCAGCGAGGACGACATACAGGAGCGCATCCAGGAATTTCGCGACCGCGCACAACGCGAAGGCGGGGGTTTGCAGGGTGGGGGACAAGGTGGCGGCCCGGGCGGAGGCGGTCCCGGTGGTCTTGGTGGAGGGCCGATCATGATTTCGCGGTTGCCGCGCAACTTCAACATCAATCAACCGCACGGGATGCTATACATATCGGACGATGCCTCCGCGCTAGATGCGACGTCGTACTCCTTGACAGGTCTGGCGACTCCGAAAGCCAGCTACAACCAGGCACGCTTTGGCTCCTTTCTTGGCGGCCCGTTGAACATCCCCAAGATTTTCAACGGAGGCAACAAGTGGTTTTTCTTCGCTGGTTGGAACGGCAGCCGCGGCAGCACGCCTTATGACGCGTTTTCCACCGTGCCCACACTCGCCGAACGCGCCGGAGATTTTTCCGGCGCAACGTATCAGGATGGCCGTCCCGTGCAGATCTTCAATCCGGCGAATGGGCAACAATTGCAAAGCAACGGGCGGCTCAACATAATCGATCCCTCGCTCATCAATGCTTCGGCGCAATCCTTGCTTTCCTTCATTCCGCTGCCGAACCTGAATTCCACGACGCAGAATTTTCATTACGTTACTTCGGGCAGCAGCACCAGCGACTCGGTCAACCTCCGCGTAATTCACAATTTTGGTTCGGGCGGCGGTCCCGGCCTAATGTCCTTTGGTGGCCCGGGCGGTCCGGGAGGTCAGGGCGGCGGAGGTGGACGCAGGCGAGCGCAAAATAACATCAACTTCGGCTTGAATTGGACGCGCAACTCGACGACGCTCGTCAATCCATTTCCCTCCCTGAACGGCGGCAACAGCTTGCAAGGGTTGAACGCCAGCGCTGGCTGGACGTACGGCCATGGACGTGTGACGAACACGTTCCGTGTGAACTACAACCACAATCATGTGGCGACAACGAACCTGTTCTCAAATGTTCAGAATGTCGCTGGGAATGCAGGCATCGGCGGCGTCTCCACCAACCCTTTCGATTGGGGCATTCCCGGAATCAGCTTTAGCACTTTTGCGGGACTCTCGGACCCGACGCCGCGCCGTGAGCTCGATCAGACTTATACATTTTCCGATACCGTTTCCTGGAGCCGCGGCAAGCACAACTGGCGCTTTGGCGGAGACTATCGCCGCATCCTGCAAAGTTTTCGCTCGGCGAAGAATGCCGAAGGGAGTTTCGTCTTCACCGGCTTCGCGACTTCACAATTCGCCAGCAGCGGCGGCGTGCCCGTGGCAGACACCGGTTACGATTTCGCGGATTTCCTGCTCGGATTGCCGCAACAAAGCACGCTGCAATCCGGAACGAATTCCTATGACTTTCGCGCCAACTCATTCGATGTTTACGTGCAGGACGATTTTCGATTCCGTCCCAGCCTGTCATTCAATCTTGGCTTGCGCTACGAATACAACGGCCCGTATACGGAAGCGCGCGACCAGATTGCAAATCTGAACGTCGGCAACGGTTTTACCAGTGCACAGCCGGTCATTCCCTCTGGCGCGGTCTTACCGAGCACAACCGGCGGACTGGCCACATCGTCTACGCAATCTCTTATCAATCCAGATCGCAACAATTTCGCCCCGCGCATCGGCATCGCGTGGAGGCCGATGAAGCAGACCGCCGTGCGAGCGGGATACGGCATCAACTACAACCTCGCTCAATACGGTGCGATCATTCAGAATTTCGCGTTTCAGCCGCCGTTTGCGGTGACTTCAACGAACATAAGTTCGCTAGCCAAAGTGCTCACACTACAAAATGGCTTTCCGACGACGAACGCCTCCGTAACCAATAATTTTGCGGTGGATCCGAACTATCGCCTCGGCTACGTGCAAATTTGGAATCTTGACATTCAGCGACAGCTACCCGGAAGCGTGGTGATGAATCTCGACTATAACGGCTCCAAGGGTACGCGGCTCGACGTGGAGCGGGCCATCGCCATAACGGGAGTACAACCCTTCATCTATGAATCGTCGGCAGGTAATTCCGTTTATAACTCTGCGTCAATTCGTTTGCGCAAGCGCATGGCGCACGGCATCGCTGTTTCGGGGTCCTACACTTATTCCAAATCGATCGACGACGCTTCCTCGATCGGCGGTGGCGGCACGGTTGTCGCCCAAAATCCATTCGATATCGCCGCGGACCGCGGCCTCTCCAGTTTCGACCAACGCCACAAATTCACCGGCAACTGGATTTACGAGTTGCCCTTTGGCGAAAATCACAAGTTCGCTCAGCGCGGCCCGCTCTCGCACATTCTGGACGGCTGGCAATGGAGCGGCAATTTCACCATCGGCTCCGGGCTTTATTTCACGCCTCGCGTATTGGGCAATTCGCTGGACATTAATCGCGGCGTGAGCGGCTCTCTGCGCGCGAACGTGACGGGCACGCCGTTTTCCCTGAGCAATCCAACCTCTCGCGAATGGTTCAACACCGCGGCGTTCTGCTCGCCGGCTACATCCGGCTCCAGCACTCCCGCCTCGGGCAGCACATGCGCGAATCCCAACGGCACTTCGTTCGGCGATGCCGGGCGCAACATCATCGAAGGGCCCGGGCAGATCACCTTTGACATGAGCCTGAACAAAATCATCACGATTAAAGAATCGCGCGCGCTGGAGTTTCGTATCCAGGCCGCTAATGTTTTCAACACCGCGCTCTTCGCGGGTATCAATACCGTTGTGAATTCGCTGACCTTCGGTGAAGTGACTTCGGTCGGGAGCATGAGGCGCGTCACGATGCTGGCGCGGTTCCGCTTTTGAGAAGGACGATGTCAATATTCATGAAAACCCGCGCGTTCCTGATGGCACTGATTCTGCTGCTCAACGGGTCGCTCTCGGTTTTCGCGCAAAACGCGCCACAGACTCCGCAGCCGCAGCAACCGCAATATCGCGTGCACGTCACCTCGGAACTGGTGCTCGTCAACGTGGTCGTGCGCGACAAGAAAGGCAACCTTGTCCGCGACCTGAAAAAGGATGACTTCACCCTCCTCGAAGACGGCAAGCGGCAAACAATCTCCAGCTTCGACTTCGAAAACGTAGATGAGTTGAAGACCGCCGGCGCTGCCGAAGCCACCGCTTCCGGGACCGCACCTGACGGCGCCCTACTGCGTCCAGCAGAAAAGACGGCCGCGCTCGATGCGCGCGATCGCCGCTTGATGCTGCTGTTCTTCGATTTTTCCGGCATGGACCCCGAGCAAATCGATCGTTCCGTGGACGCCGCAAAGAAATTCGTGCAAACGCGGATGCAGCCGGCGGATTTGATCGCGCTCGTTTCGCTGGCCACGAATATGCGCGTCGATCTTGATTTCACCGACGACAAAACGAAAGTGCTCGGCGCGCTGACTTCGTACACTTCCGGCCAGGGCCAGGGCTTCGACAACGGCACCACGGGCAGCGCCGAAGGCGGAGCGGAAACCGGGGGCGCGTTCACTGCCGACGACACCGACTACAACACCTTCAATGCCGACCGTAAGCTGCTCGCTCTGCAAGCGATTATGCAGGGCCTCGGAAAAATCTCGCAGAAGAAAGCCATCATTTATTTCAGCAATGGCATCAGCCAGAACGGCGTGGACAACCAATCAGCTTTGCGCGCCGCGACTGCTTCCGCGGTGAAAGCCAACGTCTCCATCTATCCGGTCGATATTCGCGGCTTGCAGGCGTTTCCTCCCGGCGGCGAGGCGCAGAATGCCAGCCTGCACGGCCAGTCCGCCTACAACGGCGCGGCGGTGCTCAGCGACCTCAGCAGCAACGCAGCAACGCAGGAGACGCTATCCACGCTGGCGTCGGACACCGGCGGCAAGGCCTTCTTCGACTCCAATGATTTCAGCGCCGTCTTTTCGCAGGTGCAAAAGGACAGCTCCGCTTACTACGTTCTCGGGTTCACCAGCACAAATGCACTGAAGGACGGCAGGTTCCGGCGTCTGAAAGTGCAGCTCAATCGGCAGGACCTGAAGCTCGACTATCGCTCCGGCTATTATGCCGGGCGCGACTTCGAGCATTTGAATCGCGCGGACCGCGAGCAGCAGATACAAGACGAACTGGCTTCGGAGTTGTCGCAGACCGACGTGGCCGTTTACGCCGGCGCTGCGTATTTCCGGCAGGATGATACGCATTACTATCTTTCGGTTTCGCTGGTAATTCCGGGGTCGCAAATTCCCTTCGTGCAAGCGAAAGACAAAGACAACGCCACCATCGATGTGATTGGCGAGGTGCGCGCGGACGGAAAGTTTGCCGTCGGCCATCTGCGCGACACGGTGAAGCTCGCGCTCGACAGCGCGCAGCAGGTCCGCCGCAAGAATGTGCAGTACAACACCGGCTTCCTCCTTGCGCCGGGAAGCTATCACCTGAAATTTGTGGTGCGCGAAAATCAGACCGGGCGCATGGGCTCGTTCGAGACCGATGTGCAAATTCCCGACTTGCGCAAGATCCCGCTGCGCATGAGCTCCGTCGTGCTCAGCAGTCAGCGCGTTCCGGCCGGCGCGAAGAAGACCAGCGGCCCGCATCCTCTGGTGCAGGATCAAACAGAGTTAGTGCCCAACATCACCCACGTTTTTACGCAGGACCAACACCTCTATCTGCACTACGAGGTGTACGACGCTGCGCGAGGGAAAAACCTTGCGGCTGCTGCTGGTGCGAGCGGCGCGGCGAACAGCGCCACAAATCCTTCTGTGGCCGATGCTTCCAAGGCTCCGGCGGCGAAAGCGCCGCGCGATAGTGTGCGTGTGTTCACTAGCATCGAATTCCTACAGGGCAGCACTAAGGTCTACGAATCGAAGCCGGTCGCGGCGAATGAGGTCACTGCGCCGGACCGCAAAGCGGTGATTTTTCAAATCGATCTGCCGCTGCAGGCGCTGAAGCCAGGCTTCTACGTGTGCCAGGTCAACGTGGTAGATGACGTTGCCGGGAATTTCGCTTTTCCGCGCTCGCCCATCTTGGTCAAGGAGCCTGCACAGCTGAGTCCGACGAGGACTCCTGCTGGCAAATAGCTCACAACTCGAAAAAACTTCAAAAGGCTCAGGTCCAAAATACGCGCCCTTCGAGGCTCAGGGTAAACCTGAGGTACAGGTCTTCGGTCAGGACGCCGCGCTGACTGATGACGCTCGCAAAAAGTCGGACACCTCCTGGGTGAAACGGTCGCGCTGCTCGATGTTGGATAGGTGCGCGGCGTCGAGCTCCACATACCGAGCGCCAGCAATTTGCTTGGCCAAGAATTTGCCGTCGGCAGGCGACGTGCCCGAATCGTGAGTGCCGGAGATAACTAAAGTCGGCGTGCGGATTGCGCTGATGCTTTCGCGGAAGTCTGCCTCGCGCAAGGCCTCGCAGCAGGCAATGAAGCCCTCGGTGCTCGTGCTTTCCACCATATGCTTGATGCGCTCCACCGTTTGGGGCTCGCGTTCGCGGAATTGCTGCGTAAACCAGCGCTCCATGGCCCCCGCCGCAATCGATTTCGTGCCGCCCTTGCGCACTGTTTCGATCCGCGCATCCCAGATTTCGTCGTTGCCGATCTTCGCGCCCGTGCTGCACAGCACCAGCTTGTGCAACCGCTTGCCGGCATGAATGCCCAGCCACATGCCGGTCACGCCGCCCATCGACAATCCGCAAAACGAAAAGTGTCCGATGTCCGTTTCATCCGCCAGCGCAAGCACGTCGCGTCCCAATTGCTCGAAAGAATATGGCCCGGGAGTGACCTCGCTTTGCCCGTGCCCGCGCGTGTCGTAGCGCAGCACGCGGAAATGCTTCCGTAACTCCGGCATCTGCGCATCCCACATCGCAAAATTGGTGCCCAGCGAATTGGAGAGCACCAGCCCGTGCGCGTGCGCCGGCCCCTCGATCTGATAATGAATGTGACCGCCATTGACGTGTGCGATTGGCATAGTTGCTAAACGCGCTCCAAAATCACCGCGATTCCCTGGCCGACTCCGATGCACATGGTGCAGAGTGCGTAATGGGTTTTTGTGCGCAGAAGTTGGTACATGGCAGTGGTTACCAGACGCGCACCACTCGCGCCGAGCGGATGGCCCAGCGCGATTGCGCCGCCATTGGGATTTACGTGCGGCGCATCGTCGGGCACGCCCAAGGCCCTCAGCACCGCGAGCGCTTGCGAGGCGAAAGCTTCGTTCAATTCGATAACATTCATTTGATCGAGCGACAGATTCGTTTTCGCCAACACTTTGCGCGTAGCGGGCGCAGGCCCCATGCCCATGATGCGTGGCGCGACGCCAACCGCGGCTGCAGCGACGACGCGCACTTTCGGCGTAAGCCCGTGCCGTCGCGCGCCAGCCTCGGAAGCGAGAATCAGCGCGCATGCGCCGTCGTTCACTCCGGAAGCGTTGCCCGCTGTTACCGTTCCGCCCGGCTTCACGATGCCTTTCAGCTTCGCGAGCGCTTCGAGCGTTGTATCCGGCCGCGGATGTTCATCGACCGAAAATAAGCTTGTCTCTCCCTTTTTTCCCATAACAGGCACCGCGACAATTTCCTCTCCCATGCGGCAGCTACGTATCGCATCCGCGGCGCGTTCCTGGCTGCGCAACGCGAAAGCATCCTGGTCTTCCCGCGAAATACGAAATTCTTCCGCGACAATCTCTCCGGTTTCCGGCATAGAATCCGTGCCGTACTTCGCTTTCATCAGCGGGTTGACGAAACGCCAGCCGATCGTCGTGTCCTCCAACCTCATCGAGCGCGAAAACGCGGTATCCGCCTTGCCAACCACGAATGGCGCGCGCGACATGCTCTCCACACCTCCGGCAATCACTAAATCCGCCTCGCCGCTCTTGATCTCGCGCGCCGCGCTGGCCACCGCCTCCATGCTCGAGCCGCAAAGGCGATTCACGGTCGAGCCCGGCACTTCTTTCGGCAAGCCCGCGAGCAGCAGCGCCATGCGCGCGACGTTGCGATTGTCTTCGCCGGCCTGGTTCGCGCAGCCGAAGATCACGTCGTCGAGCGCGCCCCAATCCACCTTGGCGTTTCGCGACACCAGCGCCGCGATCGGAATGGCCGCGAGGTCGTCGGCCCGCACACTGGCGAGCGCGCCGCCGTAACGGCCGATCGGGGTGCGAATCGCGTCGCAGATGTAAGCGTCGGTCATGGGTCGGTGTTGGTCGAGGTTATCTTAGCGTAAGGCGCCTTTCCACGCTGGCAGTTAACAATAAGACCCCCCTCCCCCTGGGTTTTGCATAAGTGTTCATTCTAGAGGTACTTAAAGTCCTTTGTTTTCACACACTTTTACAAGTGTTGATTCTAAAGGTAGATAGCGGAATGGCAGGCGCTTTAGACTGATTTTTCGCACCTCCAATTCTTCTTACAGGCGATTTTTCTCGAAAATGTGGGAGGGAAAGGAGTTAGGCGGCTGTTGGGCTATTTCATGGGATATTATACCATCTGGTTAGTCCTTGTCAAGAGTTTTTTTGTCCCGTTTCGGGAATTGGGGGAGAGAAGAGCGGAGTTTCGTTTCGCGAATCGGTATAGTAAATTGGCGGAGCTTCCATGGCGATCCAATCGCACGCGGCGCTTGCTGAGATTCGCGACGCGCTGCTCGAAACCTACGCGAGCAACGACGCAATGAACCAGCTCATCCTCTCAGATCTCGACCCTCGTGCGTGGCGCGCCCAGCCGCCGGGTCAAAAAGGCAGTGGCCGGACAATCGCGGCCATCTTCGCGCATCTGCACAACAACCGGCTTGTGTGGCTGAAGAATTCCGCGCCGCATTTGAAGTGTCCGCCGCCACTCGATCCCGACCGCTGCACCATGAAGCAGGCCGCTGCCGCGCACAAGAGAAGCGCCGCGCAGTGCCTGCGCATGTTGTCGGATGCTCTCTCGGCCGCTCCGAATCGCCGCGTTGCAAAGTTCTCTCGCGGCAGTTGGACGCAAACGTGGCCCGCCGGAGGGACCATGTTCGCCTACATGTTCTCGCACGAGGCGCATCATCGCGGTCAGATTTTGATGCTGGCCCACCAGGTCGGCTACCGCGTCCTCGACAAAACTCCCGGCGTCTGGCATTGGGAGAAGCTCTGGAAACAAGCGGGCCTTACCACGCGCCCGCGCTGAGTGGAACCCGCGCTCCTGGCGCTTCGTAGCGCAGGCATCTCGCCGGCGTTGTTTCTTCTTGGGTCAGCCGCGCACTCGGGTGCTGCGCTTCTCTAAGCTGAAGTATTGGGGCTTGGCTCAACCTGCGTTTCAGGTCCCTGGAATCCAGCGAGAGCCAAGCGTAATTGGGTTGCGTCGCCGCCGCGGGAAATCCAAAACCTGCAGCCCTAAAGCCGAAGGCTGCGGCAGCCGGCTGTTGCGTTTGGTCCAGTTCGGCGTTCTTTCTTACTTGGAATTGCTATCCTCGACAGCTTTAGCGTAATCCGAATTGTTGGGCTCCAGTTCATGGGCGCGCCTGTATGCGGCCATGGCGGTGGGCAAATTGCCAACTCGATGATAGGCGATGCCGAGGTTAAACCAGTATGTTGGTTCTTTCGGGCGGAGCTTCACTGCGTCGTGAAACCATCTGACGGCCTCCTCATTGCGGCCAGCTATCAAGGCGTCGTAACCCCATTTACCTTCTTCGTATCCGACTTTTGTAGAGAGGTTGACGATCGGACGCCCGAGCGTGTCTCCCCAAATTCCGAACACAAATATGGCAACGATGGCGGCAGAAAGTTGGAGTCGGTGACTGGGTAGTGTCAGCGCATAGCCGGTGAGAATTCCTAGTATCGCGCCAGCTGCATGCGCGACGTTAGCAACCGGGTACACCCCAGAAATGGTTGTGATGATACAGAGGAAAAACCAACCGACGAACAGCTTTACGGTTCTTTGATCAATGGCGTCACGAAATCGTTCGTCACGTGCTGAGAGAACCCAAAGAAGACCGAATAGGCCGTAGCCAGCTCCGGAGAGTCCGACGCCTCCTCGGTCCAGGGCAAAATCGAGAGAAGTGGAACCGACAGAGAACAGGACAATCAATAGGGCTGTCTTGCTATGCCCGAAAATGCGCTCGAGGACAGTCCCGAAAATCCATAGCCAGTAAAGATTGAACGCAAGGTGCAAGATATCAAGGTGTGGAAAAATCGCGGTGAACAGCCTCCAGTATTGCCCACGCCGAATGTAGCCAGAGGCGAATAGTGCAGAAATATCTGCGCCCGCCCACCAGGCGATGGTACTGCGGTGGCCAACAGACCAACCCCAACGATGACGGGATATCTTGGGATCTCGGTCCACCGCGGGGTCTGAGATATGCCTTCTCCAACGTGTCGCTCGAAATGCGGTGCAGGCCTATTATCGCGGGTTTCTATTTCGGAGCGAACCTAGCCCGGGGATTAGGTTTTCCAATTAGCAACACGATACGGGGGCGCTGGCCCGTGAGCCGTCCGGGGTAGGATTTTTCCTCAAGCGCTAAAGCGCTTCGATGCGCCGAGCGTTAAGTCGGACCTGGAGGTCCGAGCGCCAAAGGCGAAATGGCGGGCTGAAGCCGCGACGCTACGATGCGATGGCGAGAGAGAAGCAGATCCCTCACACCGCTGGCAAAAGGCGCGAGCGGGTTCGGGATGACAGTGGGGGGGTGGGGCGGGCTTTGACGCGCCGCCTTGAAAGGCGGCGCTCCCCGGACTGGAAGTCCGGGGCTTCCACCGCAGAGGCATGCCCGCTTCGGAGAGCGGGCGCTACAACTTCTTATTCGTAGCGGAGGGCTTCTACTGGGTTTAGGCGAGCGGCGCGTCCGGTAGGGTAAAACCGTAATTGCGTTGCGGCGTCGTTCAGGGAAATTCCAAACCCGCAGCCTTGCCGCCGAAGGCTGCGGCAACCGGCTCGATTGTGACTAAACTACGTTTTAGCGTGATGGAGGAATCCCTAATGCTCATAATTCGTGCTGCCGCCGTCAGCGATGTGCCGTTGCTATTGAGATTCTCCCGCGAATTTGCGGAGTACGAGCGCCAACCCGATGCGGTGGTCATTAAGGAAGAGACGCTGATCAGGGACGGCTTTGGATCTCAACCGAAGTTCCGCAGCCTGATTGCGGAATGGGACGGAGAAGCGATTGGCTATGCGCTCTTCTTTGGCATTTATTCAAGCTTGAAAGGCTCCGGTATCTTCCTGGAGGACCTCTTCGTACGGGAAGCATTTCGCCGTCGAGGGATAGGAAGAGCGCTTCTGTGTCATGTTGCTCGTATTGCGCGGCAGGAAGGTTCCTATGGCCTGCGTTGGGAAGTGCTGGATTGGAATGAGTTGGCAATTAAATTCTATAGGTCATTGGGTGGCAAGTTTTTCGATGAATGGAGACAAGTGCTCCTAGAAGCAGACGCCCTGAATCGACTCGCCGATGGATAACAGGCTCACGGGGAACTGAAGCTCCGCCCGCTAAAGAAATCAAGAACAGAAGGAAGGCCAGGGCTGAAGCCCATTTTCGCGGCGGATTTTTTTCGCGAGCCTGAAGGCTCGCTCCCCGGACTGAAGCTCCGGGGCTTCCACCTGTCAGAGATAGCGCGCCAGTCTGAAGACCGCTGCTACGTAACGGCCAAAAGCAGGTCCCTCACACCGCTCGCAAAGAACGCGAGCGGGTTCGGGATGACAATTTTTTGGTTGGGCTTTAGGGCACGGTTGAAACCGTCCCCTGACGTGAGTGAGAAGAGCCCACACGCAAGGTCGGCGTATGGGGCACCCGGCTTTCTTCAGGGGCTAAAGCCCAATTTTTTGCTTGCGCCTACGTGGGGACTTGAAGTCCCCACTCCTGAAGATAAGAGCGAAGCCCTCAGCGGCTGAAGCCGATCTCTGTTGTCGCTTTTGCGGCACGGTTGAAACCGTGTCCTGACACGAGGCTAGCGCAGTGACCTGAAGCCCGCGCGAATCTCTTCTGCAAAGAGCTTCGGCTGTTCCCAGGCCGCAAAGTGCCCGCCTTTGTCCACCTTGTTGTAATGGATCAGTTTGGGATACGCCCGCTCTGCCCAGCTCCGCGGGGCAGGATAGAGTTCGTCAGGGAAGACGCTCACGGCAACCGGGATGGAGACGCCTTTGGCACTGAAATACCCGAGCTTGCCCCAATTCTCCCAATAGAGACGGGCGCCAGAAAGCGCCGTGTTCGTCAACCAGGTGATCGTGATGTTGTCGAGGATGTCGTCGCGCGTGAGGCCTTCGGATTCTCCCGCAAAGACGCGTGAGATTAGCTCGTAGCTGCGCGCGTCGTGATCAAGGAAATAAGCCGCCAAGCCGACTGGTGAGTCCGCGATTCCGTATAATGTCTGCGGTCGCAGCCCCATCTGGTATCCGTAGGCGATTCCCTTTTGATATACGAACTGCAAACGCTCGTAAGCGACCTTCTCATCGGCTGAGAGACCCGATGGCGCGGGCGCGCCGGAAAAAGCCGCCTTGTCAATGTCGACTGGAAAGATGCCAGGCATGTTGGTGTGAATGCCGAGCAACTCCGGAGGCGCATCCAAGCCCATTTGTTCAGTGACGACCGCGCCCCAATCGCCGCCTTGCGCCACGAATTTCGTGTACCCGAGGCGCTTCATAAGCACGACCCAGGCACGCGCGATGTGGGCAACATCCCACCCTGTGGTGGCCGGTTTTCCTGAGTAACCGTAGCCCGGCATTGACGGGATCACCAGGTGGAACGCATCGGATGCATCTCCGCCGTGCGCGGTAGGATTGGTGAGCGGATCGATGATCTTCATCTGTTCGATGATCGAGCCGGGCCATCCATGCGTGACGATGAGCGGCAAGGCATTTTCATGTTTCGAACGGACGTGAATGAAGTGAATGTCCAGCCCATCGATCTCGGTGATGAACTGCGGCAGGGCGTTCATTTTTGCCTCGATCTTGCGCCAGTTATAATCTGTCGCCCAATAGCGCGCCAGCGCCTGAATGGTCGCGAGCTGTACGCCTTGCGATGCATCCGCGACCGTTTCCCGCTCAGGCCACTTTGTTGCGTTGATGCGCCTGCGCAATTCGGTCAGTTCCGGCTCTGGAAAATTCATCTTCTGAAACGGACGAATCGCATCTGCCTGCTCGCTGCCTCGTTGTGTAGCACTGGTTTGGGCCATGGGGTCCTCCTTTGAGTAGTCTTGGATGCTTCCGACTATAGAGTTGGGGATTCTTGTTTTTACGTCGCTCGAAGGACGAGTTCCGTCGGTAAGCGGCTGAGCCTATCACAAAATAAAGGTCCTGAGCGTTAAGCCCCGGCAAGCCGGCTTCTCGCCAGCGATTGGTCGGTCACTGCTGGCGCGCTTATCGTCCAAGCTGCTTGCCACAAGGAAACCGATCCGGCGTCCCAATGACCAGAACGTAGGCCAGCCCCGTGATGGGTCCCACGCCAGGATGGGTCATCAACTGCACCACTTCGGGCCGTTTATTGGCTTCTTGCTCGACTGCTGCCGTTAACTCCGTAATCTTTGGATCCAGCTGGTCCAGCAGCTCCAATAATTCTTTCCGACGCCGACTGGCCCAGGGAGCCAACGAGAGTTTTTCTAGCAGTGCGCGTCCCTTTTCGCTAAACAGCTTTTTCTTCCAGCGATAGCCTTCATTCATCGCCACGGCCTGCAGTTGATTCATGATCCGCGTCCGCATCTGCACCAGTCGGTGCCGGTGCCAGAGCAGTTGTCGCAGATCACGATTTTCCGGACTGGGCACCCAGATCTTGGGAAAGCGATTTTCCCGCAGCAGCTTCAGGATAAGTCGGGCGTCCTCGCGGTCGGTTTTCTGCTTCCGGACTCGCTTGGTCTTAATCTCCGCCGGATCTCCAATCCACAACTCGAAACCCAACTCTGCGAGTAACCGCTCGAACCAGCGTGCATGCCCGGTGGCCTCCATTCCCACCCGCACACTGACTCCTCTCTCCTTTAGCGCCCTGTAGAATCGCTCCGCTTCACCATCGCTGTGGTTTAGTTCCTGTTCACCATATTCACCAGTCTCTTCCATCAAAAATGCAATCGTCTGAAAACTCGGGTGATAATCTACGCCTATAGTCATCATGTCTGGCTCCTTTCTCCCGAGCCTTTGGTCGTCAAGCAACTAAAGTTTACTCAGGTCGAGGGAGCCGGCATTGTTATGAAATCATGTGAAAATTATTGGCCGGATCTCCCGATACTGGAAAAGGCTTCGACGCCCGTTAGCTGGGAATCGCCCACAAACAGATGTTTTGCAAATGAAGTAGAAAACAAAACGGGACGAATCAGTGCGGAAACACCGACACGCCCCTATCCACTGGATCACGACCTCTAATGTGCTTGCGTGATAAATTGGCCACCGCCTTCTGGCGAGCGGACACCGTAAAGACTGACTCTCGGACTGTGATCCCAAGGCTCTTTGTAATACCAAAGCTCTACGCTTTCGAGGGAACGTTCGCCGAGGAGGTTGACGGAGTAGTTCCTTGTCCCGGGGAAAATCCGGTCGCTGACGATCAACTCCTGAAAGGAACCATCATCGAAGTGAAGTAGGAGGCGGTCAAAAAAAATAGCCTCGCCGCTGACCCGCAGCTGAATCATGCGAGAGTGAACATCACGACGGGTGATCTGGATGCGACCATGATCCTGACCACTCGCGACCTGGGTGTAGCCCAAGAAATCCCAAAACTGTCCCCGGGCGAACAAAGAGGTGGCGAAGGCTAGGGCCAAGAGCCCGGCGACAGCCTGGCGAAAGTGCTTTGGAAGCATAACTAGTCCTAGAACTATCCACCTATACAGGGGCTCCAGTGTCTTTGACAGCCAAATCACCACGAACTCACATAATCGATTAACAGTGTCGGCGATCTGGTCGTTGCCGGACGCAAGCACCTCAAGGTACTACACGAGGTTTAAACTCCGTTTTTCAGAAACCGAACGGGTGGTTGCGGGGTAGTTCGGGTTTGTGGCCCCTGTCAGTATTGCCAATTGCGCGACCGCGACCGGATGCCTAGGCTGTCCCGTAATCAGCTCAATTCGCATGATGCTGGGAGCAGTGTTCAGGGGGTGGTTTTATGAACGCTCGAAGGATTAATACTTTTTGCCTGGCGGTAGCCGCCACAGCTTTGCTCGGTTCGGTTGCTTTTGCGCAAGACCCAAAGCCAGGAAAGTTGAAGATTTCGGTGAGCCCAAAGCAGGCTTACACGTGGGTTGATGGCAAAGCCGTTGGTCCCGGCAGTCGGACCATAAAGCTCGACATCGGTACACACCATCTGGTTGTGGCCAACTACGGGTACAAGTTTGTCGAGCAAGAGGTTTCGTTGGATTCGGACAAGACGGTACCTGTGGACATAAAGTTGGAACCCGTTGGCGAAGCCGTGCCAGGTCCGCGTGGTCGCATCCAGATTGAAGCAGGAAGGCTCCATGGGGCAACAGCCGCCGCCGTTCTTCTGAACGGCAAGAAGCCCCTGTACTTCGTAGGCCATGTGGATGAGTTCGATCACGACATTATTTGGCACCAGGAATTGGTTGTGCCACCAGGAACGCACCAAGTGACGGTCACTCGGGATGGCAAGGAACTGTGGTCCGGCCCGATTACGGTCGCGGCAGAGCAGCGCGTGATTGTTGATATCTCGAATGGAAAAGAAAAGATCAAACCCTGGTATCGTGGCTCGTCGTGCTCACTCTGCCAGCTGACTGAATCGGCGCCACGCTTTACGGCTGGTATTGCAAGCGCCACCGTTGTTGTGGCGCCTGTCAGCGGGTCGGTCTCTGCCAATCCGTCGAAAATCGATTGCAACCAAAATACGCAGCTAGCCTGGGTTTCCAAAGAAACTGTTGAAGCCGACATGAGCGGCATGAGCCCTGTTCCAACGTCGGGCGAGAAAACCATTTCACCTCGGCAAACCACCGTTTATACGCTCACAGCTTCAGGACCAGGTGGCGTGACAACGCCGAGCACCACGGTGGAAGTCAATCCGGTGGTGCAATCGTCGCTGAGTGCTTCGCCGATGGAAGTTACTTACCGTCGCATCGGCGACAAGATCATCGAGCAAGGGTCTACCACTCTGACTTGGTCGTCGTCCAACTCTGACGCGGCTTCGCTGGATCCGGTTGGCTCCGTAGGTGCCAGCGGTACGAAATCCATCACCCTGAACCCAACGCAAAGTGGCACTGGCCCAGTGGACGAAAATTTCAAATACACACTAGCGGCCACGAATGCGTGCGGCGGCTCGGACACCAAAACGGTAGTGGTACACCTGAAGGGCTCGATGGAACCCATTCCAGCCGTGCTGCTCCACAGTGTTTTCTTCCCGACCGCCTATCCGACCGCGGACGATCCGCAGCTGGGCCTAGTTCGCAGCCAGCAGGAAGTCCTGATAAACCTCGCCGCTGGATTTAAACAGTATCTGGAGTATGACCCAGAAGCAAAGTTGTCGCTTGGTGGATACGCGGACGGACGCGGCGCGGATAAGTTCAACGATTCTTTATCTGAGCTTCGAGTGCAACGCGTTAAGGATTTCCTGGTTTCACAAGGAATCGCAGCGGAGAAGATTGACACCGCAGCGTATGGCAAACAGAAACCACTGGACAAGGCCACGGTTAGCGACCTGCAAATCCAAAATCCAAACAAGCCTTCTGAAAAACTGGTGCGCGATTCCCATGCGACATGGTTGGCTTACAATCGCCGTGTTGATATCGTGCTCGTTCCCACAAATACGGAGTCAGAGCGGCTCTATCCATATCAAGCGGCGGATTCGGAAATTCTTTGGCAGAGAGCCAAACCGGCCCGCAGCACGGTTGAAGGGTACAACTGAGCGCTCCCGGCGAGTAGGTTGAGCGCGTGACACTCAGGTGCAACCCATGCAGGCAAGTTACGATCCGACTAGTACGGAGAGCACCCCGCTCTCGTCCGGGCGCTATGTGCGGCTGGGCCCATTTCAAATCGACCAACAACGCCAGGAAATTACGAAGAACGGGGAAAAGCTAAAACTACAGGGAAAAGTGCACCGGGTGTTGATGGCGTTACTTGAAAAGCCCGGCGAAGTGGTCACCCGGGAAGAACTGCGCCAGCGACTGTGGCCCGCGGAAACATATGTCAATTACGACGCCAATGTTAACACTGCCGTGAATAAATTAAGACTCGCGCTGGGAGATTCCTCGGACAAGC
>Ga0307475_10000507_pt1 | contig 23159 bp, 22 predicted proteins | sample atmos_gasesECM1C_FD_203317 | JGI IMG/M metagenome (GOLD analysis project Ga0307475, IMG submission 203317) | Hardwood forest soil microbial communities from Morgan-Monroe State Forest, Indiana, United States - atmos_gasesECM1C_515 | ecosystem: Environmental > Terrestrial > Soil > Temperate... | reverse complement strand
CGCCTTGGTCCTTAGCAATCCTCTCCTGTGCTTCCGCGGCGGCGAGCTGCGCCTGTGCTGAATCGGCAGCGGCTTTGACCTGGTCATACGTCGAAGCCGACACAGCTCCAGTCCGAACCAGACCTCGGTAACGTTGCTCGTCCGCGACCGCTTGATCGGCTCGGGCCTTGGCGGATGCGACGTTTTGCAATTGCGTCGTGATGAGGTGAGCGTAGTCGGTGGCGTCGATTCGCATGAGCGGTTGTCCGCTATGGACGTGCTGACCGACATCGACCAACCGCCGAGTTATCTTGCCTGAGACTCGAAAACCGAGATCACTCTGAACGCGCGCCGAGACCACTCCGGTAAAGAATTGACTAGCTCCCTGGGAAGGCTCCACGACCACGACCCTCACGAGTTCCGGCTCAGTTCTAGGATCCGCCTCGACATGCCTCCCGCAACCAGTAGTGAAGATGGCTGAGGCAATTGCGATTCCGACGTATTTCCCAACGTTCATTGATGCTTCTCCACTATTTCTTCTTGTATGTCCGAACAACTGCCCAATCTGCAATAGACGACCTGTCAAGGCGTCCACCCTCCACCAAGCGCTCGAAATGAGCCGACCGCTGCCTGCGCTGCCGTCTGCCTTGCGACTGCCAGATCATCCTTGGCGACAAGAAGCTGCCGTTCCGCGTCCAGCATGTCCGTAAGACCGATAACTCCCGCCTGGTAGGCTTCGAGCGAACGATCTCGGACTCGCTGCAGGGCGGCAATTTCGATCAGAATCTCGTCGCCCCTCGCTTCGGCATGACCGAGAAGGCTGAACGAGTCTTCAACATCCTCCGCCGCGCGCAGGACGGAACTCCGATACCGCAGAATCGCCTCTGCGTTCGCCCCTCTTGCCTGTCTTACTTCTGCGTCAATCCTTCCAAAATCGAAGAGCCGCCAGCGCAGTCCTGCTACCGCACTCGGCTGAAAGCCCTTTTCGCGAAACAAATTTCCCGGACTGATCGCTTCATTTCCAAGGAAGCCGGAAACTGAAATCTTTGGGTAGTATTCCGATAACGCCTGACCGATTCGCGCGTTCGAAGACGCGACCCTTCGTTCCGCTGCGATGATGTCCGGTCGACGGCGCAGCAGCTCAGATGGGTCAGCCAAAGTGGTGATGGACGGAATGACTGGGATGTCAGAGGGCGCCGCAAGCTCCGCCGCGTATGTGCCCGGCTGGGCTCCCATAAGCACATCAAGACGATTGAGTTGCGCTTCGAGGATGATCGCTAGCTGGGGCACAGTAGCTCTGGCTTGCGCGAGAACGGCTTCCGCCTGTGCCTGCTCACGGTCCGACGCGATGCCCGCCGCTCGTCGCTGGGCGACGAGTTCGAGCAGATGTTCGTCGGTAACGATCTGTTCCCTGGTGAAGAACAGTCGCGCCTGAGTTCCCCGAATCTGCATGTACGCATCCGCTGCTTCAGACACAATCGAGACGCGCGTGCCCAGATGTTCCGCCTCCGCAGCCTGTGCCTCGTCCGTCGCTACCTCCACCCCGCGTCTGAGCCCGCCGAAAAGATCGATCTCCCAGGAGGCTGCGACCCCCAGATCGAGATAACTCTGATTTCGCTCAAATGTCGGAAACGCACCGGCGAGCTTGCCGACCTCGCTTTCCAGCGATTGCCGGAGCGAGGTCGACTGACCATTGAGAGTCCCGGAAGGCTTGAGACGCGCGCCGGCTTCTTTCGCCGCAGCGCGAGCCTGCTCCACGCGGGCGACCGACGCCGCGAGATCCAGGTTTTGACTGATCGCGAGCTGAACAATTCGGCTGAGTTCCGGGTCACTGAATCCGACCCACCATGTATCTAGAGCCGGCGAGGGAAGGCGCGAATTTCGAGACGCAATCGATGGTGCATTGTGAAAGGGCTGCAATTTCACGGCAGGCCGTTTATATCTAGGCCCAACCGAACACCCACCCAACACAATCATGGCTCCGATAGAAGCCATGCCGAGGACCAACGCGACCCCCTGCTTGGCCCTCAGCTCACTTGCGAGAGAGTGTGTGGCAAGTCCCGATTTCGCCACGGTTAGTGAACTGTATGGTTTCATCCGCTCAACTGCTCCAAACGGCGCCCTCACAGGGCTCGTAATCCGCCACCTACGTCACCTGTTCGCTTAGATGGTGATCGACATCTAAAAAGATTCACAAAATGTCACATCATTAGGCCGTTTAGTTTCACAGGTTCGAGAGTCTTCCTGAAGTAGTTCTTTTTCCAAGACGCGGAAATCTGAGCGGGGACCTATTGTTTAAGAATGAGCTTTCTCGTTTCTCGAAGGATCATCTCGGATAAATGAGCATTGTTCACTATGCGAGACAGCACTACTCCTCCGACCATCGCCGCCACGATCGCGTGAGCTCGCTTCTTTGCCTCGTCTGGAGGGGCATCCGTGATTTGTTTCGCCACTAACGCGATAACCGCCTTTAAACCGTATGTGGCGGTGTCGCGCGTATGTTTGTCCGCTCGGCGCAGGTCGGTACCCAGGGAGGACAAAGGGCAGGCCTCGCCGACGCAATCCCTGTGGTTGGCCGATAGATATTTCGTGACCAATGTCGATAATGCGGCCTCGGGCGTCTTGCCGTCGGCGGATGACTCCATGTCGGCGAGGATCTGCTCGCCGCTGCGCTTGACCGCTTCGCCCACCACCTGATCCTTCGATTCAAAATGCTTATAGAACCCGCCGTGTGTTAGTCCCGCAGCCTGCATGAGGTCATTAAGGCCGGTCTCGGCGATGCCATTTTGACGAAACTCTCGAGCGGCGGCATCCACGATTCGTTCGCGAGTCGCTGCTGCTTCTTCTCGTGACTTGCGCATTCCGGATACTCCTGACCAGTTAATTCCTTAAATATTATAGATGATTATCAACATCTAAAGGATGCGAAGGTATTCATGCGAGCTGCCGGAAGCTCCCCCCGCCATTGATGCCAGTGCAGCCCCGGCACATGCGCATATATCCATGTACCGACGTCCGCAGAGGACCGGCATTCCCGGTCAGTGGATTTGGTTTGTGCTGATAGACCGGAGATGCCCAATAAATGGATAGGCCACTCAGGATCAGGCCCAAAAGGATTGGCACGTTCAGCCAGTGGCTGCACCGCACTAGCAGGCGGTGCCTGCGAACTACCAGCACGCCGGCTTCAGACTCCGGCGTGCTGGTAGTGATTCGTTCCTTATCGAGCTGAGTGGAATGCGGCACAAGTATTCTCCACGTTAGTTGTGAGCGGCCATCGCATGATCGGTCATGCCATTAGGCGGCGCGGGTGCGAAATGCGCGCGCCCATCCTCGATCAGCCATTGCCCCCCACGGCGGACGGCCACGTAGAAAAAGTTGACCGGGATCACGGGGATGATCGTCCCATCCGGACCGTTGACATTGTGCAAGGTAAGGCGCGCGTCGCCGACCGCAACATCGGGGTTGATGAAGCGGATCCGATAGTTGGAGAACGCCGCTTGCGTGTTGGCGTTGACGGCTTGCGCCTCGGAACCGAAGTCCTTCACCATTGCGACGTGCCCTTGCAGAAAGTCACCCTGCGGTGTCACGAAGGTCCCATCTACGGCGAATAGCGATGCTCGCAGTTCGGCATTCTTTTGAAGGAAAGCCTTAGCAAAGTTATCTCCGAGCGTGCGAACGGCTGCTTCGTCTTGAGCCTCGGCGGCGCTCGCAGAACCGACTAAACCGACGACGAACGCACACGCGAGAAGGGTTAATCCGAGACGTTGCATCAGGCCTCGGAGCGCTGACCTCGGCGCCTGGGGCGCGGAATCAGCTCGGTATATTTGTGAGGTTTTCATTTCTTTCTCCTTCATGGTCATTTTTCTCCTGAGATTGTTGTTTCTTACTCCTTACTTGTGGTTTCTGGTAACTAGAAACCACAATTTCTAGCGCTTACAAGCACACCGCCGTTTCACGTCGGCAGCTCGGTCCCTGCCTGCTCCGCCGCCATGTAAGCTGCATACCAGTCAGTCCAATGCGCGTCGCGCTGCCCGTTGCGCCATGCCTGCAGTCAGGCGCGAAGAATAGGAGCTCCAAACGGGGCACCCGTGACTCCCCCATCCACCATCAACTCGACCGCGTTGACGTATGAGGAATCGTCCGACGCAAGGAAGAGCACGGCTTTGGCAACGTCTTCCGGCTCACCCCAACGCCCCAGTGGCACCGCAGAAGAGAAGAACTCCGCTAACTTGGCGGACTCGTCTGAAGATATAGAGGCGCGGGGCCCGCGCTTCCAAATAGGAGTCTTGGTCGCGCCGGGTGCGACGACGTTCACGCGAATCTTGCGCGGCGCAAGGTCGGCGGCGATGGAACGCGCCATCGAGACGAGGCCGCCCTTGGTGGCTGCATATGCGGCGACGCCAGGTTGGCCGAGATAGTTATGTACCGACCCCGTATAGCCAAATAATTGGAAAGTGTTCAGACGGCGTCGCTTTCAGCTCCCTTCTCGGCTGCCAGTTCATCCGGCATGGTAGTCTCTTGGTTCGCCCGCGACAACGAGAAGATCGGTCTTTCGCGATCGGAGGAGAAGCCACAAGATGGTTTGGGCACGCATGCTCGCCTACATCACGGGAACGGTCGATCAAGAGCTCCTGCTGCGGAACGAGTATTTGGCCGCCGAGAACCGCATTTTCAAAGCGCAAATCAAGGGCCGTTTGCTGCTTTCCGACGGTGAAAAGGCCACCCTGGCCGAGATTGCCTACCGACTCGGGCGAAAGGCTCTCCGGGAAGTGGCGATGGTGGCGCAGCCCGAAACCATTCTGGCGTGGTATCGCAGGCTCATCGCCAACAAGTTCGACGGCTCCAAGTCTCGACGCTGTCCCGGGGCCCCACGCGTGGGTGCGGACATCGAGAGTCTGGTCGTGTGCATGGCGAAGGAGAACCCGAGTTGGGGCTACGACCGCATCGTGGGAGCCTTGGCGAATCTGGGTCACCAAGTGTCAGACCAAACCGTGGGCAACATTCTGCGGCGCCATGGCACTGCTCCCGCCCCCCAGCGGAAGAACACCGTCCGTTGGAAGGATTTCATTCGCACCCACCTGGATGTTATGGCGGCGACGGACTTCTTCACGGCGGAAGTCCTGACCTGGAAGGGCCCGGTCACCTACTACGTGCTGTTCTTCATCCACTTGGAGAGCCGCAGAATCTGTGTATCGGGAATCACGCGGCATCCGGACCAGGAGTGGATGGAACAGCAGGCCCGGGCGGTCACCTTGCAGGAGTGGGGATTTCTGGCCAAACACAAGTATCTGTTGCAGGATCGCGATGCGAAATTCTGCACCTCGTTCCGGCAGCTGATCGAAACCGATGGGCGCAAGACGATTGTGTTGCCGGCCAGGAGTCCAAACTTGAACGCTTACGCCGAGCGTTGGGTGCGATCCGTTAAAGACGAATGCCTGTCACGGTTCATTCTCTTTGGGGAGCGTTCTCTACGACGAGCCTTGCAGCAATACGGCGCTCATTATCATGAGGAGCGCAACCATCAAGGAAGACAGAACCTGCTTCTATTTCCGCGGCCGAGCGCTGGCGCGTGTAAGGCAGAGGGGACAATCCGCTGTCGGGAGCGTTTGGGTGGGCTGCTAAAGTACTACGATCGCCAGGCGGCATAGGACCTAGTCGGACCTGCGAATATCAAGCAGCAAATGGGTGGGACACGTGAGTAACAGCGAGGAAGGTATCTCGGGCAAGGTTGCGCCTCCGAAAGTGACCAATTCCGTAATGTGTAATGTTTGAAACGCGAGTTTCTGTCGGCCACTGATTACAGCGGTTCCATTCTGGGAGAGCGTGATCTTGGCGCACATCCGCCTCCCTCGCAATCGTCCGAATTGTTTGACCATTCGACTCTGACTTTTACCTATTGGTGGCTGGCGGGCGATAGAGAGCATGCACTCATCCGAACAGCCACAGTACTCGTCATTGCATGTCCGCATGCACTCGGACTTGCAGTTCCCCTTGTGATCGCGATCTCAACGTCTCTAGGCGCGCGAAATGGTTTGCTAGTGAAAGATCGCCTAGCCCTCGAACGGGCCCGCAATTTGAGTGTGGTGATCTTCGATAAGACAGGAACGCTCACCCGTGGGGCTCCTGTTCTTTCGGGAGTTGCCGTGGTGACAGGTATGGCTGAAGGAGAAATGCTGGGACTTGCCTCGGCAGTGGAAGCAGATTCCGAACACCCGATCGCGAGAGCCATTGTGAGCGGCGCCAGTGTTCGCGGCGTCAAGCCTCAGGCAGCAGCAAACTTCGAGGCGTTGCCGGGACTTGGGGCGCGCGCGACAGTGGACGGACACCGTATGGCGGTCGGTGGGCCGGGATTGCTTGCGGAAACAAAGGGCTTCATTCCACCCGAACTCAATGTGACTGTCACGAGATGGGCGCCCGAAGGTCGGACGATCATTTATGTAGTTCGAGACGGCGCGGTGATCGGCTCCCTCGCTGTCGAAGATGAGATTCGGCCCGCGTCCGGCGAGGCAGTCAAGGAACTCCACGAACTTGGCATCCGAGTGGCGATGATCACGGGAGATTCACAAGCAGTTGCAGGCTCGGTTGCGAATCGGCTCGGTATTGATGAAGTTGCAGCTCAAGTTCTGCCTGCCGATAAGGCGTCGGCAGTCGTGCGGTTCCGAGCCGGCGGCAAGGAGGTCGCAATGGTTGGCGATGGCGTGAACGATGCACCGGCGCTGGCGACGGCGGATGTTGGAATTGCAATCGGCGCCGGCACCGATGTCGCAGTTGAGTCCGCTGGAATTGTTCTCGTGCGCAATGACCCTCGCGACGTTGTGCGTGTGATCGAGCTGTCGCGGGCCACATACCGGAAAATGGTGCAAAATCTCTTGTGGGCGACTGCCTATAACTTGATCGCCATTCCGGCGGCTGCTGGACTTTTTATCCGCTGGAGAATCACCCTTCCCATGAGTGTGGGTGCACTGGCCATGAATCTCTCCACCATTATTGTGGCACTCAACGCACAGCTGCTACGTCGCCTGAAATTCGGCGATCATCGCTAAATTGGTAACTCCCCCGGCGTAATGCCTTCGTGTCCAAGTCAACGGAAAGACACAAAATCCAAGAGGCAGGAGAGAAGTGCGTCAACGGCGTGCGAAGGGACTCTCTGATTTGCTCTTTACTGAGATTTCCCACGCCATTCGGGAACGCCTTGTACTGCCAAATCGCAGGTTTCCCGTACAACTCTCCGCCAAAGACATCCAGCCCTTCATCCCCAGAGGCACCTTCGACGTGTCTAAGCTCCTGCTGCGGGTGTCGCTCTTTGAGAAGCTGAAAGCAAAATCTCTGGAAGATGTCCGGGGCCAACTCTTTGAGTCTTTGATAGAGGGAATCCATCGTCCGCTCCTACCGCCGTCGCAAGGCGATCACAACCAGATTCAATGAAAATCGAGCACTTGAGAGCTCAGGATTCAGTTCGTGAAATCCTGAGCGAGACGGCGCACTGCTAGGTCCTGTCCGCGATTTACATCTCGCGAACAGGGCCTAGCGGTTATGTGCCGCAGCTTCTACCCTCAGAATCTGCGCAATGAGTCAGTTGCCCTGCGCTGCGGCTTGCAACGCTTGTTCCGAGGCCGTTGCCTGACCCGCGGCTGCGACTTTATGCAACGATGGTTCGGCGCGTTGCCAGAGGACCCGTGCATCCGATGCGCCGTTCGGATAGGCCTGAGTGGACGTCTGCCCAGCCGGCTCGAGAATGATATCGACGCGGCGATTGTAGGCCATCCATGTGGCCTTTCCGTTGTACGTCATCCACTTCTCAGGTTTCTGCTGGTCCTCGGTTTGCAGTTTCGCAACGTCGTTCGGGCTGAGCTCTTGCTGTTGACCTTCGGCACGGATCTGGATCTTGTCTTCCGGAATGCCTTGCGAAACGAGATACTGTTTCACCAGTTCCGCGCGACGCTCACTCAGTTGCAAGTTATAGTTCTTCGGCCCGCGCACATCGGCATACCCGACAACCATCAGGGTTATACTGTCATTCGCATATTCTTCATGCGTCTTGAAGCGATTTGCCGCTTCATTGAGCGCTGCCTTTTCGCTGCCGAGCAGGCCGACATTCGGCATCGCCGCTTGTGGGTAATTGCTGGGATAAAAGACGCTGGCAAGCGTCACCGGCGGCGCGGGATCGATCGAACCGACGATGTGAAGCGCCGCTGTTTTTGTGATCGTACCGCCGCAACCATTGGAGGCCGACAGCGTGTAATTCAGCACTTCATCCACAGGTCCGTTTGCCGTCTGAGTTGGCGCAGGTGTGACGGTTGCGTTGCCATTCATACCCTCGTCCCCGAGCGGCGTGATGGTGACCTTATCTGCATTCGAGGCCGACCAGTTGAGTGTAACCGGATCGTCTTGTACAACTTTGTCTCCGATCTTGTGGTAACGAACTTCCTGCTCGCTCGCGGACAGTGTTGCGATGGGCTCCGAGTCGACATTTACCGTCGCCGTCTGTGTCACGTCACCCCCGGGCCCTTTCGCCACTAATTGGTAGGTGGTCGTCTTGGTTGGCGTGACAGAGCGGTCTCCGGTCGCGGGCACACTGCCCAAGTTCGTGATGCTGACGGCGGCAGCATCGGTCGAATTCCAATTCAGCTCAGTCGACTGTCCGCAGTTGAGAGAAGTAGATTGCGCGGCAAGCGCCGCAGTTACCGGCGCGATCGGAACTTCCGCGCTTGCGATTCCAGCGTGGAATCGTGGTTGTGGGCCCATTGTTTCTCCCTGACGCCACGATTTCGTCTTCATCTTGCCATCGTGGTCGAGATAGACGGTAACCTGCTCGCCCGCCTTTACAGCCACCGGGCCGGACCAGATGGACTTTCCCTCGCGCGTGACGGTTACATTGTAGGTGCCGGGCTTGACCAGCAAGCGCTGATGCCAGATCCAGTTCCAATCGAACTCATCGACGTGCCCAACGAAATAATCCGGGGTTGTGCCATTCAGCAGCACAGCCTCTCGTGGATGTCCCTTCAACTCGATATCGCCAAACGGTCCGGACACTTCACCGCCGGACTTCTGTAAATCTACCTTGAGGTCGGTTGTTTTCCCTGATTCGATCTGCACTGATTGCGTGACCGGTGTGTATCCGTAATTGTGCACGCTGACTTCATGGGAACCGGGCGCCAGCTTGATGGATTGACTGCCGTCACGGATCGCCGAGCCGTCTACAAAGACATACGCCTGCTTGGGACTAACATGGATCTTCAGCTTGCCGGTTTGTCCGCTATCAGTGGCTGCGGATAAGGTTGCCAATGAAAGAACGAGGAAACATGCTAGTGGTGAAATATTTGAACGAGTAGCAGACATCCGAATTCTCCTTTTAATTTCATGCACTGCTTCTGCCAAGGCGCAACGCCTGTACTGGGCAGCGGTGCTCCGCATCTGGAGTCACGATGAAATGTTGGCCAGTGAAGCAGAAATCGACCACATACACTTAGAGTTTCAAGGGATATGTGAAGGTTACATGAATCAGCAGCGAAGAACCGAGATTTGGTTTAGACAGGAAAAAAAGAGCCCAACGTCTATGTAGGGCCGGCGAAGAAGGCGCAATCCTGTCATCTTAATAGGTCGCCTGGAATGCAGGCTGCAGGCAACCATCGCTAAGATGGACCATATCCGCAGTGTAGTCCAGACCGATCGCAAAGCAGTCAGCGGTCCGTGAACCGCGGACTAGCTCCCCTGGGCGGCTGGAAAGAAGAAAAGAGCCGTAGTGCAGAGGATCAAAAGCAGCGTACATTCATAACCGAAGTGTCGCCACAAGGCCAACGACCGCTCCTAAGCGGAGGCTTAAGACGACCTCAAACACTTAGATGAAAACCCACGAGAAAAAGATCAGTTTCTTTTCGGAATAGAAAAAACATTCGTTCCCAAACTCGCCACCAACACGCCGAGCCGGACAATCCGCGTCACTTTGTCGAGGGATCCCAAATGCTCCCAGGCGACAGCGATCGCTTTCAGGGCCGCAAGCTGCGCCGCTTTGCTCCCCGTTTGCACGTCAAGTTCCGCGCTGAGACACCCTATGAATTTCGCTCCGCGCCTTCCGTGGGAAGCATGCCGGTGAGAAAGAGCAGATTGCTGTCTGCACCGCTTTCACATAAATTCCTGAAGGGCTCAGGCGGCGCTGGACGCGTGTGCCCAGTTCGGTAACGAGCAGATTGGTGGACAGTTTGTTCGCCGCTACGTGTCCTTCGATACTGGGCAGCAGGTTTCCACATGTGAATATCTGCCACAGACCGCCAGATTTCTGTCTTCAATAAAAGCCCGTTACACGATTCGGTTCAATCAGTCCCTTGACTTAAATGCTGTCGGAGTAACCACATAAAACCAGCCTGGCGTATCGGACGATTTTGGCGCTTCAGCTGCTATTCCTTTTCGTGCTGGTTGTGCGAAGCAGGAATGAAGGAAGCGTAAAGGAGTGTAAGAGGGTAGGATTCCAATCTCACAGTGTTTGCCCACGCAGACGCCAGGCTCAAGGTAATTCTCATGCTTGTCTTGTTCAGTGTGATCACCATTTCAGATAGCGCCCAGAGTGCGGGGTTCTATCTGGTGCGGGTCTTGCCCTCATCGCCAGTGAAAGAGCAAAGCCAGTGTTGAAGATCTCCGTTATCGATACGCCATGGCAACGCAAGTTGGTAGTAGAGGGCAAGCTGATCTTCCCGTGGGCTGCTGAACTGAGGACGGCGTACGAAAGCTCGGCTGCAGACCTGGCCGGTCGTGAAATCGTGATCGAGATCAGGGACCTTATGGCCGTCAGCCAGGAGGGAGAAAACGTATTGCTTGAGTTGATGAACAAGGGTGTCAGATTTCACTCCACTGGCCTGTTCACCAGACAAGTCATGAAGACACTCGCCCGCAGAGAACGTCGCAAGCTTCACCAGGCAAGCAAATGATTCAGCCAGCACACCTCTTCATGTTCCAACGGCGTTTGCACCTTTGCCATGTTGGCTCAAGCCAATTCCTGTTTTGATGTGTACTGGCTTCTGGCGGTGGTTTCCGTGCTGATGTTTTTGCTCTCGTTTTTGCCGGCCAAAAACGAATCAGGAGCCGGTGGCGAAGTTTCAATGCATTGAGGTGATGGCAACGAAGGACGAATCGAAGTCGAACATCGAAGGCTTAACCGACGCAGAGATATATGACGCGATTCGCTATCTGGAGCAGGATCCGAAAAGCGGTGACGAGGAGGGTAACGATAACGGTGTCGTCGTCTGCGTCTGTCTATATATCGCATTGTTAGTTGGCCTGGCGTTCTGGTGGCTGCACAGCTAGAGTCGCGTTCCCGTCGAGGGTTGAAAATGAAATTGATTGATGGGTCTTTGGACCCGGCAACCATTTCGGCACTGGCGGCCATCTTTGGCTCGCTTACCGGTATATTGGCATCAAGTGTAAGCACCTGGATTGCGCAAAGACACCAAGATCGACGGGATACTGTGGCTAAGCGAATCTTTTACCGCGAGCACTTGTATTCAGACTTTATAAACGAAAGCACCCGCGTTATGGCTGATGCCATCCAACATAATCTCCTGGACCCTAATCAGCTCGCCCCGACCTATGCACTTTTGAGTCGCATGCGTTTGAGTTCCTCGTCCGATGTGGTCGCGAGCGCTGAACAGGTTGTTCAGCACATTATTAATACGTATTCGGAGCCCAACCTCACTGCCACGGAAATACTGTCCAGGGCAGCCAAGCGCGAAGATCTCTTGCGCGACTTCAGCATTGTCTGTCATCGCGAACTCGAATCGTTGACTGATAGCTTGTAGATGAGCTTGCTGAATCGGAGCTGCGGCAGGCCCTTATCTAGGCAACCGAATCGCCATGACCGATGGAGCTGTGTGGGCCATTGTGCCTAGACGAGGGGAGCCGGCCAGCAACAGGACACCTGGCATGAGGGTGGCGATTTGCCGGATATGAGGTCAATCTCGAAAGCGCCATGGGTGCGTCGAGCCGTTTCTGAGAACACGCAGTATCACTGCACGAGGTGGTAAGCCTCCTCCTCATCCAGGCCTCGCGCTTCCTCTTCCGCTGAGACCCGAACCGGACCCACAGCCCTGAGCGTTTTCATAATCAACCAAGTCACCAGAACGCTATAGGCCCCGACTACGACAACTGCAAGCAGCTGCACAAGAAATTCGCGGGTACTGCCCGAGACACGATCGATCGCGTTCGCTCCAAAGATGCCTATCATCAGGGATCCGGTAATACCGCCAACGCCGTGGGCACGGAATACTTCCAAGGCATCATCGATTTTCAAATCGTCTTGAATACGTTTTGCAAAATAGCAGGTGCTGGCACCAATCGCACCAATAAATAGTGCGGCCCATGGTTCAACATATCCTGCTGCCGGGGTGATCGTGGCAAGACCTGCTACCGAGCCAACCAGAATTCCGGAAAACGATGCTTTCTTGGTGTCGCGCCAAGTCCAGAACTGCCAAACCAGCAACCCTGCCGAACCTGATAGTGTCGTGTTTACAAATGCATAGGAAGCGAGCCTGTTGGCTGCGTATGCACTGCCGGAATTGAAGCCGAACCACCCAAACCACAAAAGTCCAGCGCCCACAGCGACGAGAGGTATGTTTGCCGCCGGGGTGCTCCGCTCTTCGTCCCGACGCGGACCTAGTATCTTAGCCACAGTCAGCGCTGATAACCCCGCGGTCGTGTGTATTACCAACCCACCAGCGAAGTCCACAACACCGAACTTAGCGAGGAAGCCGCCACCCCAGATCCAGTGCGCGACCGGTGTATAGATAAACGCTGTCCACAATATGACGAACCAGATGTAGGGTCCGAGTTTGAAGCGGCTCACAAAAGAGCCTGTGACAAGTGCTGGAGCAATAATGGCAAACATCATCTGATAAGCGAAAAAAACAATAAACGGGACAGTGGCCGCATGCCTCGCATTTGCTTCACCACCTATCCCATGCATTCCGAAAAACGTAAGTGGATTGCCGATGATCTGCCCGATGTCCGGACCAAACACCAGACTGAAGCCACCCAATACCCAAATGACAGCAACCAGGCCCAAACAGACAAAGGTCTGAAACATAATGGTGAGGATATCCGTCTTTCTCACCAAACCACCGTAAAAGAACGCTAAGGCTGGCGTCATCAGACACACCATTGCCGTACATATCATGAGAAAAGCCGTGTCGCCTGCATTTAACATGAAATCCTCGTGATCAGATCAAGCCCTCAGAATGATTCAGTCATATATTGGTCACGATGCAATTCCGGGACAGTTCAACTGGAGAACAAGCAAGTGAAGTGCCATAAGGGCAAACCTCGCGCTCGGCGCCAAAGCCGGGGTATAACTTTGAAAGGGCCGTCCAGCGGGAAGGATAGGAAAGGCGCCACTTCACTGAATACGCGAGAGCATACTGCCCGATTTGCCGTTCATTTGTCAGCGGCGGGTCAGAAAGCCGGCGCATAAAACGCAAGGGAACTTGCCTTCGTCGAATCGGTCGAAACGCCGAACGGCTGTCGTTGCAGTGCTTCAGAAGCCGAGCGAGTGCGGTCAAGGTCTTACGTCCGTCGGTGATTTCCTTCGACAAGGCATTCAGCGTCGGAGTATCGGCGTGACGTCAAAGTCGCGGGAATGGCAAAAGATGGACTCGGTTGTGGTTTTAGGTTAGGTACCACGGATGTTTTGATGGACCGTTCGATACGCGAGTATTCACTGAAGCGTCATATCGATAGTTCCGGTTGATCGTTGAACCCATCTGTGACTCGTTGGCGCGCTCGTAGGGCAGCAACAATCGAGCCAACGATACAGAAACTGATCATTAAAGGCAGAGCGATCAAACATAAACCGGCCAGTACTTCGACAGTGCTATCCAGCAAGCTCGCGTCCTTCCGTCTCTAGTGGCGGTTGCCTGAAGTCCCAGCTCTCCGAACGCCGGGGCGGCCACATTGGTGTTGAGAAGCGAACTAAAGGCGCATTGGTGCGTCGAGATCTTGCCCCGTCTTTGGACATGTGTCGAGACTCTCCACTGACGAAATGCAGACTCTGCGTCGATCGCCAGCCTCTTCATTTGAGCCTCACGAGGCTGTCTCAAGCTCGCACTGATCCCGGGAGTGTCAAGATGTGCGGCGTAAGATCGGGAGAATTGCCAGACCGGTAGCTTTCGAGTTCAAGAGTCATCGGGTTCCACCCAGTGCATTGTGTTGAAAGTCAACGCGAGCGTATGCAAACTGTCTTCCACAATCGAGGCACACCTCGTAAGTCCGGCCCGAAATCGTGAATGGGCGGCTCACATTGCGATGCCAGCAGCCGAAGAGCCGCTCGAGGACGGTTTGTAATCGAAGTTTCACAACCTGTTGCCCTGGCAATTTGATCTCCATTTTCGGGCTTCATGCTGCATGCGCACGTTGGTCATCTGGGTTAGGGAAAATCCCTCTGCTGTCGAAAAAGCTCTGAGGAATTACCGGTTTACTCATTGCTGGGCGCAATCACCCCTGGCAACCTTGCTTCGACCACGCGGCGCCGAGCGAGTGGAGCATCAGGGCATCCCCTACAGTCAGCGCGCTGGGATCCATAACAATCTTGTAGGCATAAAAAATCTCCGTGTTGAGCGTCATGCACCAAGGCTCGTGGTGAACGACACTGCCGCAGTGCTCACACGGGGCCTAGGCACTGTAACGGTTGTGGTGAAACGACGCGGTTGGAGCTTGGTCCGACATAGAGTAAACCTAGAAATGACAATAGCTGCTATCTAACGCTCATCCCTCCATCTCACCGCCAAAGAGTCGCTCAAGATCGTTCCTCGATGTGTTACGACTCAATGTGCCAGCAATTCGCTCTCCATCTGCAGGCTCCTGTGCCGACCTTTGGCAACCCAAGTGCTCCGGACCGTCTTGGAGAATCGTCAATTGGGGAAGGACATCTGGACGCGGCCGGACGCTCGACAGAAGCCACTTATGGAAAGACTCGTATGCATGATTCTGTTCGGTGGCGGTGGTTGGCTTCTCCGCGCCAGACCAATGTGCGATTGGAAAGCCAAAAGACAAAGGATTTCAAGAAGGAAGGAGCGGTAATGGCCCGCATAATTGAGTTCTACGTACCTGCGAAGTTCCAAAGAAGAGAGTCTCTCATTGCGCGGTTACAGAAAGGAAAGGTCATTGCATTCTGCGCCGAGGCTAAGAAGCCTGCATAGCCCTTAAGGCCCCAGCTTCACCCGACGTGAAAGCTCAGCGTTGAGTGCCACAATGATCGTGGAACGATTCACGGCGATTGCGATCATGCATCTCCGAGGCCGTCGCTCTTGTGCCGATGGCCTGAACGGCGGTTTTGTGATCTGCCACTTGCACAAAAAAATGCAAACGATCCAGAGCCGCGCGATCATACTAAATACTGCACTGCGACGGCTGACATTTAAGATGAAGCTTAGACCTGCAACGCGCATTCCGCCTTAATGTGTGAATGAATGGTGTGTCCCGAGCGAAGAGCCGTTTCAGTATGCTTCGTCAGTCGTCGTTGCGGGCGTGTTGTGTCTTGAGTGATATGCACGGCGGCAACGGTGAGACAAATGCAGTCGTTACTATCTATAGGACATGTGGCAATGGATTCCCGCGCCGTGTTGTGCATCGATGACCGTCCACAAGTGTTGGATCTTCGCAAGGCAACTCTGGAATCCCGTGGTTATCGCGTCAAGATCGCGTCGAGCGGCTACACCGCGGTGAAGATGTTGGAGGAAGAGTCCGTGGTCGCGGTTCTACTGGAGTATAAACAGGAAGGCATGGACGCGGAAGCGCTAGCCTTCCTTATCAAGCAACGGTTTCCCAATCTGCCGATAATCCTGCTTTCAGCCTACTCCGAGATGCCAGAGCGAATCCTATGGTTGGTGGATGAATACGTGATGAAGAGCGAACTGCCAGAACGGCTGGTGCCGATCATCGAACGAGCCCACAGGCGCGCACCACGTTCGGAAGACGGGCGGCCGCGTCGCGGAGCAGCAGCGTAGGCACCCTGCCTTCTGCTTTCGTGTCGGTATTACGGTTTTCACGGCGGTTTCGCGGGTCCGATGTAAGCCGCTTGCCAAGGCCTATCACTCAGCCGTTGCCTCCGCTAGCAACCTGAATGTGCACCGCAGTGCCAATCAGGGAAGGATTCGGGTTTCAATGTGTGCATCATTGGGAAGCCGTGGTTCACTGGTTCTGCGGGGACGCCGGCTTAAGGTTCAGAAGCGATTTCCCGTAACGAACAGGAATGGCGAAATTCGAGCCACCGAATTCCCGCACCATGGCAAAATTGATTCCTATAACTTTACCCTCGTCATTAAAAAGCGGACCACCAGGGCTCGGCCACGTGATGATTGGTAAGGATTTGTCCAGTAGCCGAGGCGAGAAATCCAGTACCAAAAACATCCAGGTGTACTTCCGGGCCACTCCCGGTCAGGCTCAGGAGCGGGTTGTCATGTTCGTCAGTCTTCGGGGCGCCATTACTGGTCATCTCAGCGTAGTGCAATCTCAATCCGGTGGTGTGCTCCTGGAAGGCAAGCACAATGTGGATAAGGCAGACGCTAGGCTCGTAAGACTGGATGATCGTCTCCGCCACCTTGCCCTCGGTCTCGAGCTTTTGAAGACGGGTTTGTACGGCCGCTAACTGATCTTGCAAAACAGACGTGTTCTCGTCTTTGCTGGCTGCAATCTGCGACCGGAGGCCCTCGCTCTTTTTCTGAAGTTGCACTTTTTGTGGATCGCTCGCCAGGAATGGACTGTGTTCGCTCGGCTCAAGACCCCGGCGCGAGCTCTCCATCAACCTTTGTTCGGTCAGCATGCCAGTTTGTAGTCGAGTGATCGCAGCGTAGACCCGGGTATTCTGTTGTTGGTTGTGGCGATACAAGAGGAAGAAGACCAGCGCAGCGACCACAAGCAGGGCAATTGCTGTCAGGCCGCCCACCCTGAGCGTTCGCCGTTCGTCGTTGACCGCGGTCACCACCTGCTGGGTAGCGTTTCGATTCTCCTCGGCAAGACGCACTCCCTCACGAAATCTGTCCGCGGCGGATTTATCCCGCAGCTGGGAACGCACCCGCGATAGCAATTCGTGTGGGTCGAAGGGCAGTGACAGTACATCGTCGGCCCCAAGATGGAGGCCTCGAGTACGCTCGGGGGATCCTCCCGGAGACAGCATCACAACGCGAATATCGTGAGTCTGCTCGGAACTCTTGATTTCAGAGAGAAGGTCACAGCAATCGAGCTGGGGCGGATCCGCACCCAGGACCACTACGTCGGGATCGAAGGCGAGGACCGCTTTCATTCCTTGCTGGGAGTCCGCCGAGACTGCATATCCCGCATCGCGCAGCACAGCGACGATTTGCTCCCTCAGAACATCCTCGGATTCCACCACCAGCAATTTCGCTGCTTTGGAATTCATAGCATCCGTTTCTTAGGATGGTGTCAGACCGTCGCGGGATTCAGTTCGCCCAAATATTAAATACTAGTGCCGCGGGCGCGGCCGGTGCGCCGGAGTCACAATCAATCGGCCGCCATCTCTTGCACCTCCCGCAGGCATGCAGTTGACGGCGATGTAATCGGCCCGCGAAGTTCTGCTTCTAACACCGCTAGTTGAGCGTCGATGTCCTCCGCGGCTCTGCGTTTGCGGATGACTTCGTCGCGATACCGCCGCAGGAAGTAGTCGATCGTCTCGACGCGGATCTTGATCGAGCCCGAGGGTTTATTTTCATCCAGATCCTTGAAACAGAAGTAGGGCGTGCCGGACTGCTCGATGATTCCCTCGATCACGCCATAGATTGGTGCATCGTGTCCACACTTGAAGCTCGAAACCTCGAGCGCCACCAGGTTGGGATGCCGCGCCGTAAACTTCGCAGCCCATACTTTGTGATTAGTGCTGCAGGAGTAGGAGTTCTTCCAGGCATCGCCGATGTCCAGAGGATGACTGATCACGCCGGCTCGCACCTCATGGCCGAATAGACGCTCCAGCATGTCCTCATCCAGCGGCAAGGTGTTCTGCGAGAAGATGGGATAACCGAGCTTCTGGAACTCTTCCATGATCTCGTGATTCAATCCCGGATCATGGTGATAGGGCCGCCCCAGCATGACGATGCCGATGCGGTCCTCGCGTTCGAGCTGGTCGAGAACCTGGCGCGCCTTGAGACGGATGCTGGTTTCGTAGTCGGACAGCGCCTTGTATCCCACCTCGATCGCGCGATCATTCTCCTCCTGTGACAATCCAAGGATGGGCTGCCACGCCTGCAGCATCTGATGGGCGAACAGTTTGCGATCTGCAAAGTTCAGCACCGGATCGAGGTACTGAACGTTGTGCTCGGCGAAAACATCGTTCTCCTTTGTGAAGGCGGCCTTGACCGTCTCCGGTGTTGCCGTGACCGTTGGGCAGGCATTCGCTCCGACAATCTTCACGAGGGGCGAAGTCAGGACGTCGTACATCGGGAAAAAGATAACGTTCAGCGGCTTCTTGCGATGCTTTTCCTGGATCAGGTTATAGACGTGCGAAATGCCGATCTTTGCCGGGAAGCAAGGATCGATGGCGCCGCGGCTGGCCCCGGCTCGATAGAGGTCGGAACTCGTGTAGTCGGAATAAATGATGTTTTCCGGTTGCACCCCCAGACTCTCGAGATAGCCGTTGCAGAGCGGCGCATAGGTGTAGATGTTCAGCACGCGGGGAATACCCACGCGAAGCTTCTTGCGGTTCTCCATGAGCGGGATACGTTCTTTGGCCGCCTTGTTCCAGAATTTCGTCGCCGGAACGGGATCGGCCACGCTCTTCGCATTCACTGGCCGGAAGACTTCGTGGGCGGCGATGTCCACGAAGTTGGGGTGTTTGTCTTTGATTTCGTCAAGACCGGCCTTGATGTCCTTCATGTCGTTGACGTCTTCGACCAGGCCTTTTTCGCAAGTTGCGATGATCAGGCGCTGCTCGCCATGCATCAGGGGAACCTTGGTTACCTTCTGAATCGGGACGAAGGCAAGATCGTCTTTGGGAGCGGTGCGAATGTCGATGAAAGTGCGCAGGCAATTGTTCTTGCAGAAATTGCAGCGCGTGGCTTCATTGCGTGTGGTTCGGTACTGGATCTTTCGTACTGCATCCAAACCGACAAATGTGGTCTGCTGGCCGTTGCGCCACAAGCGCAAAGACTCTGCCGCGGCGCCGATCGCGCCTGACTCGCCGCAGAACTCATGGACGATGATCTCAGGTTTCTTCCCGGCAGCGCGGAAGCTGTTGTTAATGAAATCCACTTCCGCCTTTACCACGGCCATATTGTTCTGCGTTCCGCCTTGCAGTACGAAGCGCGTGCCTAAGGCCGCTAGATTGGGAATGCTGGCGACATAGAGAAACACGTTCTTCGGCAGAACGGCCGCCAAACCCGCCAAGATTTCCTCGGCGCGCCAACCTTGGCGTTGGAAGTTCACGATGTCAGATTGCATGAACACCGCGCAGCCGTAGCCGAAAACCGGCATGGATTGGGCGGAGAAGGCAAGGTCGGCATATTGCTCGACGCCGAGCCCAAATCCCTCCGCAGTCGATTGCAAAAAGTAGCCGTTACCCGCGGAGCACTGGGTGTTCAGCTTGAAATCCTTCACGCGGCCGTTGTGCAGAATGATGATCTTGATATCCTGCCCGCCTACGTCGACGACGACGTGCGGATCCTCATAAAACTTTAGCGCGGACTCGGTGTGAGCCACGGTCTCGACCAGCGCCACATCCGCGTGCAGCACGTCTTTCAAGATGTCCTTGGCATAGCCAGTGGTCGCGACTCCCAGGACTTCGAGCTTGGCATTCTGCGCCTCGACTTGTCCGCGCAGGTTTTCGAACATCTCAATCGTGTCCTGGATCGGATTACCGTTTGAGAGTTGGTAAGCCTTGCAGAGGATGTCACCGCGGTCGTCAAGCAACACGGCCTTGGTGGAAGTCGAGCCTCCATCGATGCCGATGAAGCCGCCGACCGTCTGGCCTTTCTGGAACGTTGCCGGCGTGAACTTCTTCCGCCGGTAGGCTTCCTTAAATCCGTCGAGTTCTCCTTCTTTCGAAACCAAACCCTTTGCGCCGGATTTCGCTTTTTCCTCCTGACGGCCGAACTCGATGTAGTACACCAGCTTCTCGTAACCCTGGTAACAGCCGACGCAATCGTCTTCGCTCTTGCCGAATTCAATCGCGCCCAGGGCGGCAAAATACTGCGCGTTGTTCGGGACCTTGATCAGATCCTCCGGCTTCGCGCCGTCGGGGATGGCAACTTTGCGCTCCTGCCACATACGTGGAATATTTGCCTGCCACGCCTCGCGCATGCCCTTGATAAAGCTGTTAGGCCCACCCAGCAGCAAAACATGGGGGCGCAACGTGTGGCCGCGGGTGAGCACGCTCAGGTTTTGCAGCACGATGGCCTCGAACAGCGAAGCCATCAGCTCATCGGGCGGCGTCCCCACTTTCTGCAGGCTGTTGATGTCGGTTTCGGCGAAGACGCCGCACTTGCCGGCCACCTTGTGCAGCTTGATCCCCTGGTAGCCCTGAACCGCGAGCTCGGCCACCGGAATCTTCAGCTTCGCATTGATCTTGTCGATCACCGCGCCGGTGCCGCCGGCGCACTTGTCGTTCATCGACGGAATCTTCTTCTTGCGCCCGGTCTCGTCGTCGTCCTTGAAGACGATGATCTTCGCGTCCTGTCCGCCCAACTCAATCACCGAATACACTTCGGGATGGAGTTTTTCGACGGCCAGCGATACGGCCGTAACTTCCTGCACAAACTTCGCGCCAATCTGTTCGGCAATCCCGCCCCCGCCAGAACCGGTCATGAACATGCGCGTGTTGTGCCGGTTGATCCCGACCTCCGCTTCCATGCGGCGCAGAAATTCCAAGGTCTTCTCCGGCTGCTTGGTCTCATGACGCTGGTAGTCTTGCCAGAGAATTTCGTCTCTCTGCGCGTCGACCACTGTCGCCTTTACTGTGGTCGAGCCAACGTCGAGGCCAACCAGGAAGTGGGTGTGATGGTCGTGTGGCTTTTGATAGGGAGCCGCGGCAATCTGAAGTAGCTGGGATGCTTTTGTTTCGTGTCCGGCAAGATGGTCGTGCATTCAATTCTCCGATCAGGCTCCAGCGAGAAATAAGGGCCGGCAGACGCAAACGCGCTGCTGGCCAGATCGACTAAGCAGCCTTGGGGAGAGCAATGCCAGGCACGCGCGCCCGGCGCCAGAACCGGCTGCTCTTGTCCATCCGATCGCTCACATGCAGGATGAACTGCGCTGCAGTGCCCGCGATCCCTTCGCGATGGGGGACATGGTAGAAAGGCCGCTTCAATTCAGGATGCTCGGCAATGTATTCCCGAATTTGATCCATCGTCTTCCCGGTAGAACTCAAACACTCCTCGAATTCGAGCTTGGCCTTCACCTTGGCCTCGCCAAGAGCCATCTGCACCCGGCTGTGGGCATTAACCTCGCCTTCGCCCGAGGTTTCAATCGGAAGGAAGATCATGTCCTTGAATTTGTTGATGACTGCCGATTGAACTCCGTCGGACTGGGATGACGGCATACACCCGAACGGCTTCAGCGCCAGGACCATATGGCATAGCCGGTGAACGGTGTAGTAGACGTTTTTCCCGACCTCAAGGTGTCCTTCTCCGCCGCGCGCAAATTGGTTGTAGAAAGGATGCGCCATTTCGGCCAACTCCGTCTGCGGCACCAAGTGATGCGTAATCCCACCGAGATGCTTGATCGTGCGGTGATAGAGGCCGTTCCACATCCATTCGCCAATGCTGAGCCCGATCAGCTTCTTGCGTAGTCCCAGATCATTGGCCAAGTGCCTTTTCAGTTCCCACCATTTTGGGTTTCTATGCGGACGATTCGCGGGCCACTTGGCCTTGGCATGCGCCTTGGCCTGGTACATCAGATAAGCCACCCACGTTGCAATGGGCTCGACCAGAACCTGCGCGCCTTCGCGCTCAAGGAAGTCGAACATGTGGAAGTTGCCGTCGCCCTCGGTGATCTGAGCCCAGAACTCGCCCGTGATCTTCACCACCGGCTTCACCTTGGTGCGATCCACTTGGATCGAATCGAGCTTCTTGCGGGCAGCGGCCAGGGCATTGAGGTAGTCCTTGCCCCAGAGATGCTCGTGCATCTTTCCAAATACATTGACAGTGTTGCGCAGAATCTTGTTGTTCTTGAACTTGGGTTTTGCCCAGTTGGGCGCGCTTTGTTCAATTTCAAACGAGTGACGGTTTTTGAGATCATGGCAAAGCCCATTCACGGCCTCCCGGAATACGTCGTCGGTCTCGCCCTTGTCGACTTCAAACGGGCGGATCTGGTAGATGAGGTCATTGAACACGTCTCCGAGATGCATGGCATTCAACATGCCGAATCCGAAGTCGACAGTGAACTTCAATCCAGGCTCGCCCGAGGCCGCTTTGATTCCATCGCTGTCCTTAAACAGCAGCACCCGGAAGCCATCGAAGCCGGCGTTCTTCAGCGCAAAGCGATACTCGGCTTCATACATGCCGAAGCGGCACGGACCGCACGAGCCCGCGGTGAAGAAAACATAGTTGTCCAGGATATCCTTGCGCGGAACGCCTTCTTTTTCCAGAAACTGGAGATACTGCACGAGATTTCCTACCGTGAAATAGGTGGGGTTGCATTGCCCGTTGTTGCCATACTCTTTACCGATCTGGAAAGCAGGCACGTCCGGCACCGGCAACTTCTCGCAACGATATCCGCAGCCCTGGAAGACCGCGCGAATCAGATCTTCGTGCTTCCACGTGAAGCCGCCGAACAGAATCGTCACACGGCTGCGTTCTTCTGCCGTAAAAGCTCGCTCGATCGGACGGTGGAAGTGGGTCGGCTGGTCAAGTCCGGCAATCTTCCGCAAGCGCATGCGCTCGGCTTCCAATCGCTGCTTGACTTCCGAGTCATTTTCAATCTGGACGAAATTCCCGGCCATAAAATCCTCCAGCGATTTAGAGATTCAAGCTGCGGTTCAGTTTGCGGGGGACAAATCTGCTCAAGACAAAGTCAAAACCTCAAACTCTGCGTTTTCTCGATGGACCCATCGATAGCGACCGACAAATTCACGCTGTAGTCGCGGTGATCAATTGTCAGAACCTTCTTGCCATAAAGTCGCACGTCCACAAACGTCATATCTCTTTGCGGAAGCCAGAAATTGTCGATTTTCTGGTACTGGCGCACAAAGTCTGCTC
>Ga0307475_10000506_pt1 | contig 23173 bp, 21 predicted proteins | sample atmos_gasesECM1C_FD_203317 | JGI IMG/M metagenome (GOLD analysis project Ga0307475, IMG submission 203317) | Hardwood forest soil microbial communities from Morgan-Monroe State Forest, Indiana, United States - atmos_gasesECM1C_515 | ecosystem: Environmental > Terrestrial > Soil > Temperate... | reverse complement strand
GTTTGCTGGCGAGCGTGCAAGTCACATCCTATAATTCGCATTCGGCCTCCTTCGGTCCGAGCGCTGTTAGGGCGAACACCGACAGTCTACTCGGCTCGTCGTGAGGCCGACCTCGTTATGACATCAATCGGAAAAGTGGGTCCCGGTACCGACAGGCCCCAGTCACACGAAGAGACGTATCAAAGCAAATCATTTGATACAGACGGAGCGCTGCCCAGGCGAGCACCCCAAGCCTTGTCCAAACTGCATTCACCGGTTGAATCCTCGCATCCGATACGTAGCCCAACCCCCAGGCTGAGACTAAGTGTCCAAGATCCCCTCAGGCGAACTCGATACGAACGAGCTTCATGCCACAACGCTCAACGGGAGTTCATAGCGGAAGGGCAGGATGAGAGCGGGTTCGGTGCATTGCAGCCCCCCGCAACCAATTCTTAAATGATTAAGAAACGGTTTAGAGGATGCTCCCTCTCAGCCGTTTCGCTTTTTGTGTCCAATTGCGTCCAAAACTCCCCAAACTGCGTTGCCAAGTTGCGCCGCGATCTGCTCGCCGCCCTCGCTAATCACGTGAGTGTAAATTGTCTCCGTAACAGGCGAACCGTCGGCGTGCCCGAGTCTCTGTTGACGCAATTTCTGCGATGCCCCGAAACTGGCGGCTGCTTGATTTCTTTTGCAAATACGAACCGTTTAAGACCAATGTTGCGTAGATGTGCGGCCCCTCGAGGGAAAGTAGTATGCGAAGCCGGCTGTTCCAATCAATCTTGGCGCATCCGGGCTCAAACTGAAGCGCCTCATCAGGTTTCAACCTGCATAAAACGCGGGATTTTCCAGCGTTCGATTGGTGCGTTGGCCGGATTGCAGGGTCTTCATCCCAGAGATAGTTTAGCGTTAGGCGACAAGGGCCACGAATATAGGATCAACGGCCCGCGATCTAGACCGCAAGGCCCGCACGTTTGGCCGCACCTTCGTTCGCTGCTCTGTCTTACCCAAGTTGGCTCAAGAACATGTGGCGACGGTTTGAACAGCGCAAGATTCATCGGCCAAAGAACGTGGAGCGAGTACGCCAGGCCCGCCTCGAATGGCAACCGCGCGGCTCCGTTGCAGGAGTTCGCCATGCTCCCCGCAAACACGCTCTCCACGATGTCCAAGTGAAAGCTGATCATGTTCTTTCACCGCAACAGTCCCCAAGCGGAGCGTTCGTTAGGAGGACGATATGTGCACACAACCGTTGATTCTCGATTCGACTCTACGCAGTTCAGAAGCGATGGAGTTTGAGGAGGCATTGCGCGCCAAGATCGTGAGGCAGGAGGAAGCGGTGCAGGCGATGGTGGACCTGTACCAGGTCTTCCATGCCGGCTTGAACTCGCCAGGGCGCCCAGTAGGGAGTCTTTTGTTCCTCGGTCCCACTGGGTCCGGAAAGACGCGCATCGTGGAAGCCGCCGCGGAGATTTTGTTTGGGGATCCGCGCGCGGTAATCAAGGTCGACTGCGGCGAGTTTCAACATTCGCATGAGATCTCGAAGCTGATCGGGTCACCCCCGGGGTACCTGGGCCACCGCGAAACACATCCACTGATCACCCAGGAAGCACTAGCCGCGAACCATACGGACAAGTTGAAACTCAGCTTCCTGCTGTTCGACGAAATTGAAAAGGCCAGCGATGCCCTGTGGCAACTCCTTCTGGGCATGCTGGACAGGGCGACCTTAACGCTGGGCGATAACCGTCGTGTGGACCTCTCGCAGACGGTGATTTTCATGACTTCGAATCTGGGCGGCCGAGAAATCACAGAGTTGATGCACGGCGGGATGGGATTCATCCAGCCCGAAGATAGGTCCATGACGAATCTTGACGAGAAGGTGGAGCGCACAGCGGTGGAAGCGGCGCGGAGGAAGTTCTCGCCGGAATTCATGAACCGCCTCGACAAAATCGTGGTGTTTCATCCGTTGAATCGTGAGCAACTCGCGGAAGTGTTGCAGATCGAGTTAGGGCAATTACAGCAGCGGATTTTGGAGACGCAGAACGGGCAGTTTCTGTTGCGGGTGACCGACGCGGGCCGCGAATTTCTCTTAGGCGAGGGCACGGACCAGCGCTACGGTGCTCGCCACCTGAAACGCGCCATCGAGCGCCACGTAGTTTTCCCTTTGGCGAACCTGCTGGCCACGGGACAGGTGAAGTCAGGCGACATGCTCTGCATTGATTGGGACCCGCGCGTGGGAGGCTTGGTGTTTTGGAAAGAAGACAAAGCGCCGCGGTCGGCAGTGCAACAACCACAGCTAGTCTCAACTCAGACACGGAAAGCCGCTGGAACTGGCGGCGGCGTTGCAGAAGTAGCGTCTTCCGCCGAGGTGCGCAGTGCCGGAGCGAGTAAATGAGCAGAGTACTAGAGCGTACTAAGGAGATCACCCGCTCGGGAATTGCGGTTTCCGTCCGCTTGTCCCGTTACATGGATATTGATAGCTAGGTACTGGCATGCGACAGGGAGGGAGTGCTCCAGCGCGCGAACTGAATTCTTTGTTCCGAAGGTGCGGCGACATACGGCTGGCTTTGAGAATCTGTGACAAAAGCAGATCACGCCGCGTACGCACAAAAGCCCCCAACGGAATGGAGCGCGACCTGGCAGCGAGCATGCTGCCTGGGGCCTGCAAGCCCGCTGTACTGGGAGGAGTATGTCGAACGGCCGATCCGAGAGGCGGATCGCAAGGACGCTTAGCGTAGAAGTCTGTGTGGGGGCTGCACCAAAGCTGAACGGAAGGATGTTGACCGAAAACGTGAGTGCCCACGGCGCACGTGTTTTCATGGAGCGGAGGGTCGAGCCGGGGCAGCAAGTGCTTGTTAGCTCGCCAAAGGAGGGTGTGCGTTCACCAGCGCGGATCGTCTATTGCCAGCGTGTGTCCGAGGGTAGGTTTGCTGTGGGTCTGGAACTGTCCGGCCGGGTTGAGCTTTGGGCAAAGTCTTACTAAGGAAGCGATACTAGAGGTTATGCTCCCATCTCTTTTCCTAGCCCGCCCGAAGTCTCTTCATTAGTGCGGCTCAGGTTACATTCAGGGCATTTCCACAGGCGGAAGTTTCTTCTTTCGGGCGTAACCTCAGCTAGATACATGAGTTGCCCGTCATTGGAACAACTGACGTGAGGCGTCGTTTCTTGCTCGATGGTCTTTGCGTCTTTTGTGTCGAGGAAGTATCCATGCGAGCTATCGTAGCGGACTAGACAGCCAGGCTCCTGGCAGGCGTACACCAGCCCCTCTGCGGGCTCGCTAGGGAGTCTGGAAAGCATCTCCGTGTGATGCTGGTAGCAAAGTACGTGAAGATCTTTTCTCGTGTTGGTACCCAACCTTTCCCGCTCACTGACCATGTTGGGGACCAGACTCATGGTTTACAATTCCAAGTGTCTGCGAGCAATTTGCAGCCCAGTGGTGTTGCGGCCACATCAGGGCACGTTATCGCACTGATATCAATATACTTAGCGGTCTAGCTCGTTGGCATCCTCTGCTTGCCAGCGCTCCGCGGATTCGGCAAAGTTCAGCACTTTGTGAACGATTCTCGGCAAGCAATTCCCCTACTGCAGAAGGGCAAAGAAACCGTAAGAAAATATACCGGCTGAGAATGCGGGCTCCCTGAGGAGTTTCCCGCCAGAGGTTCCCACGAACGGGCCAAGCGGGTTATCTCGATTGGAAGCTAGTGACAGCGCTCCGCGTCAACACTAGAAAAGACCGACGCGTGTACTCTGCTCACGGGCGCGGAAATCGAGGCCGTCCAAGGCGAGCCTGTCAAAGAAACTAAAGGCTGCGTCCAGCCAAATGGCGGGATGCTGATCTCGGAGTGTCTATTCCACACCCGCGTGTTTGCAAAATCGGTTAGCGTAGCGTTGGCGACGCCCTCCTCGGGCAATCCCTCCGCGCTCTCGCCGCGCAAATTCTGGCAGAAGCAGTTCCGTGCTCCGGGCAAGAGGACGAAATGCGCGCAGCGGGCGAGAGAGAGCAGAAGGCGGAGGCCGAAAGAGCAGAGGCACGCAAACCGCGGCGGATTGAGGGGGCTCGGTGAGGATGCGTACTGCGTGGGAACTCCGGTCACCGGCGCGCTTTACGGTCTAAAGGGAGATAACTTCGCCCGCATCAGCGTCGGCGGCGTTGGCGAAGAACCCGCGCGCATCGAAAAATCGAAGGTTCTGGCTCGTGCCGCCGTGAAACGCCTCTCATTACACTCTTAGCATTCCACTCTGGCCGAGTGAGCAAGGTACTCGAAGGATTCGAGGGAACTTTGGTTCGCCGGACTTCGCGGGGCGCGCATAGACGGCATCGGCATATTGACGAGAGACACGAGCGAGAGTGTCGGAATGATGCTTCTGCAAATGATCGCTGGCAATTTCGTGCCCACAACGAGAAGGGTACAAATTCCAACAGGCACCTTCGTGTAGAAAAGGTGTGCGGGCTTAGAATTGGAAATAGACAAAGGCATTGAGATTGCTTCCTGAAAAGAGTGCGAGTACGACAAGAGCGGCAGCTGCGAGGCCGGTCCGAACGGCATAGGGGGAGGCTGCAAACGGATATTCGTGATTGCTGGCTTCCAGCAGAAGGTCCGCAAGGAACAAAGGGATAGAGAAAAGGCAAAGCATAAAAAACGCTGCGGCGTATTCACTCCGCCAGACGAAATGGGATAGGCCTGCCAGCAGTTGCACCGCTGAAGTGAGTGAGGTCGCCCGGAAGAACGACAAGCTCAAACAGAGGATGTTGAAGGTCAGAATTCTCTGGGCCCAGAGGGAGAAGAAACCGGCACCGAGGCCGGGGAGAGTGACAGCCTGAGAGTTCGCCTTGACCGGGAAAAAGTAACGCTCCACAGCCAACACCACGCCATGGATGGCGCCAAAGATGACAAACGTCCAATTTGCGCCATGCCAGAGACCGGCGAGAACCATAGTAATGAGGAGATTTCTAGAGGTTCTCCATTGGCCATGAGCACTTCCGCCGAGAGGAATATACAAGTAATCGCGAAGCCAGGTGCTCAGGCTGATGTGCCAGCGACGCCAGAAATCCTGAAGACGATTGGCGAGGAAGGGTTGGCGGAAATTGACCATAAAATGGAAGCCCAGCAACTGAGCGCTGCCGCGCGCGATATCACTGTAACCGCTGAAGTCTCCATAAACTTGCCAGGTAAACGCATAAGTTCCCAGCAGCACAAGCCAGAAATTTGAAGGGCCGAATTGACCGCCAAAGACTGCGTTTGCCAGAACGGCACAATTATCCGCGACCACGCATTTCCGGATGAGGCCCGAGAAAATCAGCATCAGGCCATCGAAAAATCGATCCGCGTCGAAAGTACGCTCCTTCTGGACTTGCGGAAGCAGATGCCCTGGCCTTTGTATCGGGCCGGCAATCAAGTGAGGGAACAGACTGATGAAGAGACCATAATCGAAGAAAGACTTGGAAGCCTCTATCCTTCCTTTATAGACGTCCACGATATAGGCGACTTCCTGAAACGTGTAAAACGAAATGCCTGGCGGAAGGATGATGCGAATCAGGGGCAGCGGAATATTGTGAATTCCGAGTTTTTCGAGGGCACCTAGGAAGGAGCCCGCGAAGAAGTCAAAGTATTTGAAGATCCCCAAAATCGTGAAATTCAAGACGAGCGAGAAGATGAACCACTTCTTCCGGTGGGAGTCCGAGCGGCCGGGTGCGATCTTCTGTGCGATCAGGAAATCCACCGTGGTGCTGCCAATCATTAGAGCGAGGAAACGCCAATCCCACCATCCGTAGAAAAAGTAGCTGGCCAGGAGAAGAAAAATATTTTGCGCGCGGTGGTTGAGACGCCAGTACAGCAGTACGACAGGTATCAGGAAGAGGAAATAAGCAGGGGAGTCAAAGAGCATGGTGTGAAGTTAACTCATTGCTTCGACGTTTTCCCTAGTCAGCCGCATGTGCACAAGCATATTGAGACGCATGTGGAAGAGACAATCAGTTGAAACAAGGAATTGGAGGTAGGGGAATACCTGAATCCGGGACGAACAGGACGTCGATGACGAATGGCAATTGTGCAACTCTTCAAAAATATTCTCGGGAATTGTCCGCTGCGATAATTAAGGTTAAAACCGGATTGTGAAGGGGTTCTGCATCCGTTACGGTTGCGCACGGGCCAAGTTTTCCCCTCGTCAGCGAAGCTGGCTTGCGCTGACAGATGCATCAAGGGAGGGCTTAGGCCGTCGCCGATTCCGGGTCCTGAGCATTCTGGGACTCCAACGGCGGTAGCTTCTCAAGCGGAGTCAGCATGGAAATTCGCAATCAGCAGTGGCCCTGGTTCGCGCTCCTGGTCAGAACAAGTAGAGAGAAGACAGCGAACTTGCTGTTGGAAAACGCAGGTTACGAGTGCTTCTTGCCCATCAGCAAATACATGCGATGCTGGTCCGATCGGATGAAAGAAGTCGATGTGCCGTTGTTCCCTGGATATCTCTTCTGCCGGATGAACCCGCACGATCGCTTGCCGGTGCTGATGACACCGGGGGTCATACAAATCGTGGGGGTCGGCACAACACCCATTCCCGTGGCGGAAGAAGAGATCGCCGCCATCCAGCGCGTGGGAAAGAGCGGTCTTTCGACAATGCCTTGGCCGTACCTGGAAGTCGGCCACGTCGCTCGGATCGAGGATGGGCCGCTGCGGGGTGTGACCGGAATCGTAATCAAAATCAAGTCGGGATTGAAGCTCGTGCTGTCCGTTAATTTGTTGCAGCGCTCGGTTGCCGTTGAAATTGATCGTAGCTGGATCGGTGCAGCACACCCGGTCAGGCCAACTGCAAATCAGATAGCGACGAGTTCCATTAACTCCTCATCATATTGATCCAATTAAACTGGAGATCGCGCAAGGTCTTCCGGGCAAGCTTGCCGAGGCGGGTGGATCGCGTTGGATGGACTGTTTCTGCCAACCGAACGAGTTCAGTGAGTGCCTTGAGAAGTCGAAGGAGAATTCCATGAGCCGTTTGTTTCGCCCGATCACGACGCTTTGTATGTGTCTCACTTCGCTGTTCTGGGCTTGCCATCCTGGCATCGCCGGGGCGTATCACCAGAGTGGCCGGCAAGCTTTGAACCACGGAGAACTCGTGCCTGCGAGCATCCTGCCTCATAACCCCATCGGGATTGACACAAGAACGTTCGGCGGGGTTAGTAAGTCGATTGAAGCGACGCCGGAGCCTGTATCACTGGCGTTGTTCGGGTCTGGTCTGACCCTGGTAGGAGTTGTTCTTCTCCGCTGCTCTCGGCGGACAAAGTCGTCGTCGGGAACATGGGACGCGCACTGCGCTTTCGACAACAGTTGCGCGCGACTCACCGGTGATGTTAACGGAGTCCAATATTCCCGTTCCCGAATTCCTACACCCGACCGATTTGTCACAACTTACATGTCGTCCGGATCCAAGTGACGTAGACCTCCGCTCAACAGGTGGAACGAGCACAAACGTGGTGCGCCTTTTTAACATCTACTATCCATTGCGCAGCCTTCTGCTCTTATGCGGGGAGGCGTTCGTTATCTGCTGCTCGTTTGTTGTTGCCTCGCGAATCGAATTCGGCGCGGACTCATATCTTGTGCTGAACTTCGAGTACGGCTACTACAAGATTCTTGCGGTAACCGGGATTGCTGTAATTTGTTCTCATTATTTCGATCTCTATGACCCAGAACGCTTCGCTGAGGGCAGTCTCGTATATTTTCGGCTTATGGTGGTGCTGGGGACCTTTTCAATTATTTTGGCTGGGCTGGGCTTTTGCTTTCCACGTTTGATGCTGGGAAAACATGCTCTTTTGCTCGGACTCGTTATTTTGACGGCCGCGCTCATCACGTGGCGTTCCAGCTATGGCTGGCTAATTCGCCGCCCGTATCTTATGGAACGCATTTACGTACTCGGTGACAGTAAGCTTGCGCAACGCTTGGTACAAGCGATATCGAATCGGCCTGACTTAGGAATGGAGGTCGCAGGGTGGGCGGACACCTTGACGAATGAATTCAACACTCGCAAAACGTTGCAGAGCAACATCGCCGCCGTTCTGAAGAACGGTCAGCGGGTTAGCCGAATTGTTCTTGCGATGCCAGACAGACGCGGGATTCCCGTGGGGCAACTACTTAATCTGCGTTTAAGGGGGGTGAGAGTAGAAGATGCAACAACGCTTCTCGAAAAAATCTCAGGCAAGATCGAGATCGACGATCTTCATCCGAGTTGGTTGATCTTATCGGACGGGTTTCCCATTGACTCCGCGGTTGTCGCTGTCGGGAGCGCCATTTCCATACTGATATCCCTCGCGTGCCTTATTTTGTTGCTTCCACTCATACTACTCATTGCCTTAGCCATCAAAGCGAGTTCACTCGGTCCTGTGTTGTATCGACAAAGGCGTGTCGGCCGCAATGGCGTGGTTTTCACCTGCTACAAGTTTCGTACCATGCGAACCGATGCGGAGGCCGGCACAGGTCCCGCGTGGGCGGGAGACGATGATCCGCGGATAACTCCCATCGGGCGAATTCTGCGCAAGATTAGGTTAGATGAGATTCCACAGTTGTGGAACGTGGTGAAGGGTGATATGGCGCTTGTTGGTCCACGCCCGGAACGTCCAGAGTTCGTAAAATGGCTGAGCAAGACAATCCCTTACTACACTCTGCGTCACGTAATTCGGCCGGGCATCACGGGTTGGGCTCAGGTTAATTACAAATATGGCAGCTCGGTCGAGGACGCTAGGGAAAAGCTCAAATACGACTTGTTCTATATCAAGAATATGTCCTTCGGACTGGATCTGATGACGCTTCTGTACACAACGAAGGTGGTCTTTCTGGGACGGGGAGCGAAATAGCCCGCCGGCGTGACTAGAATCGCTGAGCGCCTGTTTAAGCCAATGAGTATATTGAGAATTGTTTCCGTCATCTTGGCAGCTCTCTTCCCAATCGTGGGTGCCGCCGCGCAAGTTCCTTCGCCGCCGCAGTCGGATGAACTGAAGGCGAAATGCGGCAGCCAAGTCCGCTCCACTTACCTGCTGGGACCCGATGATCAGTTGGAGATTTCCGGTCCTGAATTAACTGATTCTGGCAATAAGCCAGTACGGATTGACGGCGATGGAAATATACAGGTGCCGCTAGTGGGGCGCGTCCATGTGTCCGGGTTGACCGTGCAGCAGACCGAGCAAGAGCTCGACAAAGTCCTGAGCGCTTACATTCGTCAGCCGCAAGTTGTCGTAAGCGTAGCGGAAGTCCGCAGTCAGCCAGTTTCTATCCTAGGTGCAGTTAACGCACCGGGTGTTCACCAAGTACAGGGACACAAGACCTTGCTAGAGATGCTGGCACTAGCCGGTGGGATACGGCCGGACGCAGGGTACAGCATCCGTATCACTCGGAAACTGGAGTGGGGTTGCATCCCCCTGCCGAAGGCGGAGCTCGACGCTTCGGGTCGGTTCAGCGTGGCCGAACTCAACTTGAAAAGAATCATGGAGGCCAAAAATCCCGAGGAGAATATTCAGATTTTTCCGCATGATGTCATCTCCGTTCCGAAGGCCGAAATGGTGTACGTGATCGGAGAGGTGAGGCGCTCAGGCGGCTTCGTTCTCGGTGAACACCAGTCGATATCGGTGCTACAGGCGCTTTCGCTCGCTGAGGGACTCAACGGAGCTGCTGACACACGGCATGCCAGGATTCTACGGCTAAAGCGCGATGCCGATCAGCGTGAAGAGCTGTCCGTGGATGTTAAGGACGTTCTTGGTGGAAAGAAACCAGACGTCGCACTTCAAGCCGACGACATTCTGTTCATACCCGGCAGCACGGGCAAAAGGGCGGCCCTGCGTGGCCTCGAAGCAGCTATTCAAACGGGAACAGGCTTGGCCATCTGGCGCATGCCTTGAAGGCTTGTTTGAGGGATAGAATGAAAGACTCCGAATTTCCTCTCCAGAAAACTGACGGACGTTTGACTGAATTCAGCCCGCGGGCGGAGCAGCGTCCCGCGGTGTACAGGTACGTCGAGTCGCCTTCGACGGAGGTCGCCGCTTCGCCCGGCTACGACAATCTCCTGGATTACTGGAACACTCTTTTCCGCCACCGGATGATGCTAGTAAGGTTTGCCCTGGGGGGGCTGCTCGTAGCGATCGTGATCAGCCTGGTGCAGACACCGATTTACCGCGTCAGGACTTCCCTCGACATCCAGGGTACCAACTTCCTCGAAATAAAAGGCGCTAACGATTCCACCGGGAGCTACGCCACACCCGAGTCGTACGTGGAGACGCAGGTCAAACTTCTTCAGAGCGAATCCCTACTTGACCACGTAATCGACAAATTGAAGCTCAATAAGGAGCGGCCGGCAACGGGCTGGCGGGCATTCACGTCGCGAGTGCAGCGCATTTTCGGCTCACGTCTTCCGGAAAGGGAGGAATTGATCCGGCGGATAGAACGCAATCTGACGGTGCGGACATCGGGAAACTCGCACTTGCTGGAGGTGCTGTATGAGTCGCCGGACCCCGCGCTAGCGGCTGATTTCGCGAATACGCTGGTTAGCGAATTCATCGAACTGAGTCAAGAGGAGAGGTGGAAGTCCGCCCAGGGCACTGCCGAATGGCTGACGAACCATCTAAACGAGATGAAGGTCAAACTGGAACAGTCGGAGGCTCAGCTCCAGGATTACGCGCGCACCTCCGGCCTTTCGTTTACTTCGGAAAAAGAAAACTTGGCGGAGAACCGGCTCAAAGAGTTACAAGACGAGCGGTCCAAGGCTCAGGCCGACCGCATCAACAACCAGGCGAAATTTGAAGCGGCGAAGAGCAAGCCGCCGGATTCCTTGCCGGAAATTTTGGAAGACCCGACGATGCGCGACTACCGCCAGAGGCTGACTGAATTGCAGCGACAGTACGCCGAACTCACTGCAACGCTGACTCCGGAACACTACAAAGTACAGCGCGTGCAGGCGCAAATCAACGAACTAAAGTCCGAGATGCAGAAGGAGCGCAGCAACGTGCTGCGGCGCGTTGGCAACGAATACGCAGCCGCGCTTCGCCGTGAAATGCTATTGTCCAAAGCCCAGACCGAGCAGGAGAAGGTCGTGGCGGATCAATCCGAGAAGGCGATTCACTACGACACCCTGAAGCGGGACGTGGATTCGAACCGCCGCCTTTACGAAACGATGTTGCAAAGAGTTAAGGAAGCCAGCCTAGCCACCGCCATGCGCGACAGTAATGTTTTAGTCGTTGATCGCGCCAAACCGCCGCTGCTCCCCTACCGTCCAAGTCTGGCAATGAATTCGGCGATTGGCCTGTTCAGCGGCGTGTTTTTGGGTTTTGGATTCGTGCTGCTCCGGGAACGTATTGACCGCAGGATAAGTGCTCCTGGCGACGCACAGGTCTATTTGGATTTACCGGAGCTGGGAGTCATACCTTTGGACGAGGCCGCCGCCTCCCGTCAAATCTCTAACGGCTTGTATCCGCATCGCTCTGCTCCGGCGCTTCCGCTGTCAAGGGCTGATTGTCCCGAACTAGCCACGTGGAAGCGCAAGCCATCTTTGCTAGCTGAATGCACCCGCACTACGTTGACCTCTATTCTTTTGCCTGGCCAGAATGGAGAGGGTCCTCGGGTCATTGTCCTCACAAGTCCATGCCCGGGCGATGGCAAAACAACCGTCGCTTGTAATCTCAGTATCGCGGTGGCGGAGATCGGCCGCAAGGTGCTCCTAGTTGACGGTGATCTGCGTCGCCCTAGGCTGCATAAAGTTTTTGGCGTGGGCAACAACTGGGGTCTAAGTGACGTGCTGCGTGGAGACACTCCGCTCGAAACCGTTCCACTCGCACACTTGGTTCGCGCAACCGAAGTCTCCGGGCTTTGCCTGCTGCCCGGGGGCAGTTGCGGCGTAACCCCATCGAATCTCTTTTATTCTCCGCGAATGTCGACGCTTTTGACGCGCCTGCGAACGGACTTTGACATGATTTTGATGGACGCACCCCCGATGATCCATCTCGCCGATGCCCGCGTCTTGGGCCGCCTCGCCGATGGTGTCATATTGGTGATCCGCGCCGGGCAAACCACGACCGAAAGCGCGCTATTCGCCTGTCAGCGTTTCGCCGAAGACGGCACGCGCGTTCTCGGCACCGTTCTAAACAGCTGGGATCCAAAGACCACCCGAGGTTACGGCTACGGAAGTTACAGCGACTACCAGGCGTATGTCCGACAGTAAGTCAAAAAAGTGATCTTCGCGGTTCGCTCAGCCAGCAATCTCGGAGGAAAGCGGAGGCACTTGACGCTTCCTACGCACTTCGGACAGGACTTGCGCCGATCGCTCTCTTTGCACTAGCACTTTCTTCACGGAACAATCTCAATGCCTTCGTCTATTTCCGATTCTAAGTCTACAGCCCTGGCCTACGCGATGGTCGTGGTGGGGATCTGCGCGATCCTCATGATTGGCATCGAGATCTTCTCCGTCTATCTCCTCAAGCATGACTCGGCCACCTATGCACGGATTTCTCGGCAATACGACGAAGCCGCTAAAATGTGCCCCGCTAGGCCGGGCGAACCCCCATCTGTGCTGATGGTGGGCAATTCCTTACTCCTGTATGGGATCCAGCTTGATCGCTTGCGGTCATTGACTTCCGCCAGCATGCGTATCTATCCCATCTTCCTGGAGGCGACCGGATACTACGACTGGCTGTACGGGCTACGAAGACTGTTCCGCGAAGGTGCGAGACCCGACGTAGTGGTTGTCGGCGTCGGAGTGAACCACTTTCTTACGAACGGCATACGCCAGGACTATGCTCCGATGCTGTTTTTTGATGCCCGAGACACCTTGGCTTTGGCTTCCGATTTACATTTGGATCGCACAGCCACAAGCAATCTCTGGCTTGCCCATGTGAGTACGTTCTGGGACACCCGCAGCGCTATTCGCACACAGGTTCTTAAGCATTTTGTTCCTCATCTTGAAGATCTTTTCTTGCTCGTAAGCCCAAAGCCGTCCATTCCGCAGGACCGCAAGTTTGAGGAAGCCACGATCCCCCGTTTACAAAGGCTGCGTGAATTATGTGAAGCGCATGGAGCCAAACTGATTCTTCTGGTCCCGCCGACGCTGTCTTCAGAGGGTGCGGTCAGCCAGATGACCTATGCTGGGCACATGGTCGGAGTGGATATATCGGTGCCGATTGACCCAGCGGCACTTTCCGCAAAGTTTTACCAGCCCGACGGAATGCACCTTAATCGGGACGGCGCGGTACTTTTCACGTCAGCCCTCGCAAAGGATCTTCCTGAACGGGTTGCGACTCAGAACACGCTGGCGTCCCGCTCGCAGTCGGGCGCAGAAGATTCATTTTCTGCACGCCATCGATAGACAAAGTATCGCCCAATGAAAGCACTCGCCTGTTATGACTCCGGTGCGCGCATCGCTGACCATGAGCGCTGAAGCTCCAATTGTTTTCGCCACGCAGGAAGACAAAAGTTCCTCGCTATGCTCGGACTTCAGTTGGACGTTCGTGGGGAGTGCCATTTATGCGGGTGGGCAATTTGCGACGCTGATGCTGCTGGCCAAGCTGCTCCGGCCGGAATTAGTGGGACAGTATGCTTTGGGGCTCGCCGTCGTGTATCCGGTGATGATGTTCACGAACCTTCAGCTACGCGCCGTTTTAACTTCGGGCACCCGTCAAAAAATTCATTTCGGCAATTACCTCAGTCTTCGATTGCTGACCACGTTGCTGGCCTTCGTGATTATCTTCGCCCTTACGCAAGTCCTGAGGTATGGCCGGGAATTGACAACAGTGGTTCTCGTGGTGGGCTTGGCATACGCTATTGAAACCATCAGTGACGTGTATTATGCGCGGCTGCAATTGCACGACCGAATGGCAGAAATATCCAAATCAATGATTGCGAGGGCGCTGCTGTCTGTGCCTGCACTGGCATTCGCAACGTACGTCAGTCGAAGCCTTCTGTGGGGAATCGCAGGCGTTGTGTTGGCGCGAGTGGCCATTCTGCTCGGTTACGATGTCTGCGAGCGTACCCACGGTCTCAGTGGGCAGTCCAAATGGTTCTCTCGAAACGAGGCATTGAGCCCGCGCTTCGATCCAAAGGAGCTCCGCGCATTGGTGTGGCTGAGCTTCCCTCTCGGGATCGTCGTACTCTCAGGCTGTTTGAATTCCAGCATTCCGAGCTTTTTCATCAAGCATGCGCTTGGGGAACGCGACGTCGGTATTTTCGCAGCGATTGGATTCATGGTTTCGGTAGGAAATATGGCAGTGATGGCTCTTGGCCAATCAGCGTACACCCGTCTAGCCAGATCGTGCGCTGAACGAAACTTGGCAGCGTACGGCTCACTACTCGGCAAGCTACTCGTCTTTGGAGCCGCGATAGGGGCGAGCGGAATGATCATCTCCAAATTGGCGGGACGCGAAATCCTCACTCTGGTGTTCCTGCGGGAATACGCGGAGCGAGCGGACCTTCTTCCCTGGATCATGGCAGCGGGAGGGGTCTTGTTCATGGCCCAGTTTTTGGGATTCGGGATGACCGCGGCTAATTTCTACCATTCACAGGTTGTGCTGAATATCGTGGCCAACCTGAGCCTCCTGGCAGGGTGCTATTGGCTGGTGGGGCGGCGAGGGCTCCTGGGTGCGATCCTAGCCATGTTGATCGCCGCCATCGTGCAGCTTGCCGGCAGCGTCATGATTCTAGTCATCGGCCTGCGAACGCAGGTCCACCCGTGCGCAGAAAGCTTTGAAACAACATGACGCTATCACTACAAATCCGTTTCACCTTCACCGAAACAGAAAGGAGATGACAGGTGAGTGAGCAGGGGCCGCTCCGCGCTTTCCCTGGGCCGCGGAGAGTGATTGTTCAGGAAGCCGCGCAAGGGTTTAGGTTGGGGCGGCAGGGAGTTTTGGTGCCGATGCTGCATCGGCTCTGGGCTCCCCTGAGATCTGATAACCATAGAGCCCCCCACTCTCTCATCGGAGCAGAAGAGTCTTCCGGTCTGGGCAAGGTTGCCTTCGCTTCCCTTTGGCTCTTGGTGTTCGCTATTCCGTGGGAAGACGCAATCACGATCGCAGACTTTGGCACAACGGCACGTTTGATCGGAATGCTCGCGGGAGGTCTTGGCATCCTGGCAATCGTCGAAAGAGGCAGAGTCAGACGCCTCTCCCTCGCCCACATCATCATGGCTCTATTTGTCGCGTTGGCGGCGGTAAGTTACCTGTGGAGTCTCTATCCCGAGGGAACTCAAGAGCAGGCTTTCTCGTATATCCAGCTCCTCGCCATGGCGTGGCTGATATGGGAGCTCTCCCCCCGGGCCCGAGAACAGAGGCGGCTGATGCAGGCCTACCTCCTTGGGACCTGCGTCTCTGGCATAGACACACTGTACCGATATCTTTCTCACCAGGAGTCTGCTTATCAGCGTTATGCCGGCGCCCGGTTAGACGCCAATGACCTGGGGCTAATCATGGCCTTGAGCATTCCCGTCTCATACTACCTTCTGATTGAGAGCAAGGGAAAGATCGCTTGGGTTTACACACTGCAACTTGTTCTAGCAGCCACGACCATCTTACTGACTGCCTCAAGGGGGGCCGCCTTGGCAACCCTTGTTGCTGTCGCGATTGTGCCGTTGACTCATGCGCGCCTGACAACGCGCCAGAGAATCGCCGTCCTGTTGACAGTGTCATTGCTCGCCTATGGTGCTCTTGCTTTTGTACCGTCGACCTCATGGGATCGCTTGTCCACAGTACCTAACGAATTCGCACAGGGCACGCTCACCGGACGTACGGTCATCTGGAAAGCAGGCTGGGAGCTTTTCCGCGCTCATCCTTTCCTGGGTATCGGAGCAAATGCATTCCGGCTTATCGTCAGCCGTGTTTTGGCTGAACCAATTCACCCCGATGAATACGGGAGGGCCCCGGCGCCTCCTGCGCACAATACCTTTCTATCGGTCCTTGTCGAGCAGGGCGTGATTGGCTTAACACTTTTTTGCGCCTTGCTGGGCGTACTAGCTCTGTCGCTAAGGGCGCTGCCTCCCTTCCAGCAGAAACTGTGGATTGTATGTCTGGGGGTTTGGGTAGTAGGAGTGTCTAGCTTAACTTGGGAAATGCGGAAACCGACATGGTTCTTCTTCGGCCTGTTAATGGCGCAATGCGGCAGCATGGCCCAGAAGAGGCGAAGGCGTGCCCCCGCTCGTGCTGGCGCGCATGATGTGAATCGTCGTCTCGTCCTGGGATATTGACCGCAATCCGCCTGGCTCGCACGCGGTCCTGTTGGAACCTCCGCTGCCGAGCGACGAACTGAGATTATGAAGAAGATTAGGGTGCTCCATATTGTTCCGATGCTCAGCCCGGGCGGTGCCGAGCGCGTGGCGGTTCATATCGTGCGAGGATTGGATCGTCAGCGGTATGAACCGGTAGTCATTTCGTTCACGGAGCGGTTGGGATGCGACCTCGACCGATTGCTGGAGGAGGCCGGGATAGAAGTTCGATACTTGGGCAAACGGCCGGGCTTCGATTACCGAATGTACGCCCGATTACATCCTGTTCTCAGAGACTGCCAACCGGACATTGTTCACACGCATCTGCACGTGCTTCGCTATGCGTTGCCGTCCCTGCTGCTTCTCAAACGCACCTCACTGTTGCACACAGTCCACAACATGGCGGAACGCGAGATTGAACCTAGGGCGCGCTGGATTCAGCGCTACGCGTTCGACCACGGAGTTGTCCCTGTCGCGGTCGCGGAAGAAGTAGCACTAAGCCTAGAGCGTCTTTATGGGACTCAGCAGTGCTGCGTGATCTCGAACGGCATTCCGACGAACTGCTACGCCTGTCCACAGACGCCACGGAGGGAGTGGCGGGCAGGGGAGGGTTTCGGCAACGATGACGTTCTCTTTGTCTGTGTGGCACGGTTTGCTCCACAGAAAAACCACGTGCTGCTCCTAAAAGCGTTCGCACAAGGCCCCGCTTCCGATCCGAAGGCCCATTTGGTCCTGGTTGGAGAGGGCGTCTTGCGGGAACGGCTGGAAGAACAAGCTAAGAACCTCGGCCTAGCCGGCCAAGTCCATTTCCTCGGACTGCGGAGCGATATTCCAGACGTGCTGGGTGCAATGGATGTTTTCGTGCTGAGTTCGGACTGGGAGGGCAACCCGCTCTCGGTGATGGAGGCGATGGCTTCTGGTCTGCCTATCGTGAGCACGGCTGCTGGTGGCGTGCCGAGCCTTTTCGAAAGTGGAAAGGAAGGTTTTATTGTTCAGCCGGGAGATCTTCTGGGTCTCTCCAATTCCATGGCCTCACTCTTACGAAACCGAGAAATTAGGCAGTCCTTTGGGATGGCAGCAGCGCGGAGGGCAAGAGAAAAGTTCGACTTGTCGAGGATGGTCCAGGCATACGAGCGAGTGTATGAGAATCTCGTCGATCATTCGCGTCGTCTGAACGAAGAAAGCGCGCTCCGGGAGTCCGGCGTTCTGGCCGAAGAAGGCGTGGGGAGTCAAAGTCGATGAACACTCTTGTCGCTGGCGGTGCAGGCTATATTGGCAGCCATACTGCAAAAGCTCTTGGGCAAACTCGACGTCTGCCAGTTAGCCCACTGTGGGCGATTTTGGCTTGTGCTCTGTTACTCAGAATCCTGCTCCCGTCAGCCGTACTGGCGTTGCGTCACGATCCTTCTGTCTTTGTCGCACGGGATACGCCAGATTACGTGCGACCTGCAGAGGCCATGCTCAGCTCCGGGGCTTTCGACGGAGACGGCCAACCTGAGATCGAGCGCACCCCTGGGTATCCTGTTTTCTTGATGCCCGGACTGATAGCAGGGCGTTTAGCGACGGTGACTGTCGCCTTGCAGATTCTTGTCAGTACCTTGACAGTTGTTCTCGTATATCTCACTTCCAAGCTTCTGTTTTCAAGGAAGATAGCCTATTGGTCCGCTGCCCTGTACACTATCGAGCCTTTATCTGTTATCTACTGTTCTCAAATCCTCTCAGAGACGCTTTTCACTTTTCTCCTCGTGCTGTTTGTTTATCAAACCGTGTGCTACCTAAAACAAGGTAAGCTCCCTGTTCTTCTTGCCGCTGCATTGAGTCTAGCCGCAGCGACTTACGTGCGCCCAGTTTCGTACTACCTGCCGATTGCGATTGTCCTAATTGTTTTTTACGCCTCTTTGCAGAAGCATCGTCGACTGATCGCAATGACGCATGTTCTGGGGTTCGTATTCCTCTATGCCGTACTGGTCGGCGCCTGGCAAGCACGAAACTATCGGGTAAGCGGCTATGGAGGGTTTAGCGCCCTCGAAGGATTCAATCTTTACTTCAATCAGGGATCTTCGATTATTGCAAGAACGACCGGAAAACCTTTCTATACAGTGCAAGAGAAACTTGGCTACTACTCTTCAGCACAGTACGATAATGAGCATCCCGATCAGAAGATGTGGTCTCCGGCTCAGAAGAATGCGTTTATGCGCCGCGAGGGCTTGGAACTGATCAAGAACAATTTACTCACATACGCGCTTATCCATCTGAAGGGCATGGCAGTAGTGATCGCGGATCCAGGGGGTATGGAGTACAGCAAAATATTTAAAAAGTATCCCGCGGTTGGGGGACTCTTAGGTACCGTGACTGACGCTGGCATCTTATCTGCGCTGAATTTTTTGAGGACTCGGTACCCATTTAGTTTTTATACTCTCGGTTGTTTGGGGCTGATGCTACTCGGATACATGACATTGGCCGTATCGGGTGCCGTGCTGGCTTGGCGCGAAGTCAGAATAGCGGCGGTCCTGTTAATCACCATCGTCGTGTATTTTGCGGTTTTGTCCGGCGGACCTATGGCTACGGGCAGATATCGTCACCCAATTATGCCGATCGTGTGCATATTTGCCGGATATGCTTTAGCTTTCACATACCGGGCCGCCCTTGGACCCTGGTGGAAATCCAATCGTGCAAGCGAATACTAAGGACGAGTAGTTGTGATTACGGAACTCTCTTTTGCAAACAAATTATTCCAGGTTGCGAAGGGCCTGGCAACCTACGTAGTTCCCACAGACTGGTACATGAGCCGAGCCGGTCGCGGGGGCAGCACGAACGATGCGGGGTACTGCTATTGCGTTTGGCTGCGACACCTTCGGAGCCTCGAAAAGTTTGGGTGGAACCCGGTTCGAAAGAAAATATGCGAGCTGGGCCCCGGAAATTCGATCGGCATTGGAATTGCGGCTCTCCTGTCGGGTGCGGAATCGTATACAGGCCTCGACGCCGTACCGTATTCGACCGTAGAACAGAAAGAGCAAATCACAAAAATCATTAATGACCTAACTGGGCTCTTTCAAAAGAGAGTCCCGATTCCCGAGCCGGAGCAATATCCACAGATAGTTCCTCAACTCGAAGACTATTCGTTCCCGCCATGGATTCTTGCCGAAGTAGACAGCTTGGCAAACCTGGCCGCCACGAAGACCAGTTTGATTGAGGGTTTGGACTGCCCCGAGCGCAATCCTTGTCTGAAGTATCTTGCTCCATACCAACACATCGATCTGTCTGGCTATTCCGGTTCGTTCGACGCCATTTTTTCCCAGGCAGTATTCGAACATATTGGCAATCCTGCCCAGACATATAATTTGATCTTCGACCTGTTGAAACCAGGCGGCCTGTCGTGGCACGTGATCGATTTTCGATCTCACGGTCTATCTGCGGATTGGAATGGACACTGGACCTACCCAGAATGGCTTTGGAGTCTCGTCGTGGGCCATCGCCAATTCCTCCTCAACAGGATCCCCTTATCTGCGCACCTTGCGCTAGCGGCACAAGCTGGATTCGAAGTCGAAGGTGTGATGACCTACGCCGAGGGAGAGCACCAGACTTTGGCAAAGAAGAGCCGGCTCAATCCGACTCAATTTGCCAAGCCATTCAATCGCATGAGCAAAGAAGATGCGTCTACAGTTAGTGGCATGGTCTTTTTGAAGAAACCCGCGGCAGAAGGCGAAGCTGAAACCTCCCATTGTGGTCTCAATTAGCCCAGTTAGCAGCACTCGAGAAAAATGTATAAGCGACCTCACGTGAAACGCCAGCGCTGACCTTCGTAGAAATCCATGATCAAAGTCATGCACGTCATCACGACCCTCGGCCCAGCCGGCGCCGAAACCATGCTCTGCCGAATCGCTTCCGGGATGGATGGTACACGGTTTGAAAATGAAATTGTTTCACTTACTGGCATATTGGACTTGGCGGAGAGAATGCAAGGAATTGGTGTGCGCGTACGCACACTCGGCATGAAAACGAGTGTGCCAAACCCTTTGCTGGTGATGCGACTTGCACGATGGATCCGCGAATCGAAGCCGGACGTTATTCATACCTGGATGTATCACGCGAACCTGGTCGGCGCTCTCGCCGCGCACCTCGCCGGTGATGTTCCTGTGGTTTGGGGCATCCACCATAGCGCGCTTGACCCTCGCGTTGACAAGTGCCGCACCATGCTGGTCAATCGCATCTGTGCCCTTATGTCGCGAAGATTTCCCGCCCGAATTGTATGTTGCTCGGAGGCATCGCTGCGCCTCCACAAAGGGCTCCGCTACGCCGCCGACAAACTGGAACTTGTCCCCAACGGAGTCGATCTGGAGCAATTCCGGCCCGACCCTATCGCCCGCTTGTCCGTACGTGAGGAGCTGGGCATCCCGGCAGATGCACTTCTAATTGGAATGGCAGCCCGCTTCCATCCCCAAAAGGATCATCGCAACTTCGTGCGCGCAGCCGAGCGCTTACACAAACAAATGCCTGAGATTCATTTCTTGCTCTGCGGCCTTGACATCACCTGGCAAAACCCGCAGTTGGCGGGATGGGTGGAGGCAGCAGGCCTAGGTGATTGCTGTCATTTTTTAGGGGTACGTCGAGATGTATCTCGCCTCTTTGCCGCAATGGATATCGCCACTACTTCTTCCGTCAGCGGCGAAGCCTTCCCCGTGGTAGTTGCTGAAGCGATGGCGAGCCGTACTCCCTGCGTCGTGACCGACGTGGGGGATTCCGCCTTGATCGTGGATAAGACTGGGAGCGTAGTGGCGCCCGGAGATCCGGATGCGTTGGCTGAAGCGTGGCGGAAGCTCATAGAAGCCGGACCTGGAGTACGGCACAACCTCGGAATGGCTGCTAGACGCCGAGTGCAGCAACATTTCGCACTGCCGGTGATCGTGGACCGGCATCAGGCAATCTACGCTCAGCTAGCTGCCGGAACGCCTCAAGGTGTGCCTTCCCCAAGCCTTTCGCAATGTGCACGGTAGATCCGCCACTCTAGGGACGTTGGATTCCTGCTTGGGGTTGTGAGCGCGCTCGATTCCTTTCCTTGAATTGCTTACGGGTAAGGCTGGTTAGCGCAGCGGATGTCAGCACGCGAGCGGATTTATTCCATAAATCGCCATCAATCCAGAAGAAAGGGCAATGCCGCGGTCAAGACAATCGGCGAATGTCGGGGCGGGACACTAGTCGGCACAAAAGATGTCAGACGACACAAACATGAATGTGAATAGGAACCGACCCCGCTTGGTAATTGCGGTGAGTTCATCGCTCGCAGTTGGCTACCTACAAGGTCAGCTGCAGTATTTTCAGAATAAGGGGTTTGATGTGACCGTTCTCTCTCCAAAGGGACGCAAGGGCGAGTGGGAAGTGCCCCGGCCCGAGGGCATCCCGTTCATCGAAGTGCCCATGGAGCAGGAGATCGCTCCCCTGCGGGATCTTGCATCCCTTTGGCGCTTGTGGCGGATCATGCGCGCGCTACGCCCCGCAGTCTCGAATGTGGGGACCCCAAAGGCAGGGCTTTTGGGGGGCTTTGCAGCTTGGCTGAACCGAGTCCCTTGCCGTTTTTACACTTTGCACGGTTTGCGGTTCGAGACCACCAGGGGACTGAAGCGGCGAATCCTCATCTATGCCGAGCGTCTCGCTTGTTGTTTTGCCCATCGCGTCATATGTGTCAGCCAGAGCGTGCGTGAGAAGGCCATTGCTTCTGGGCTCGCGAGTCGGGAGCGAACCGTGGTTTTCGGATCTGGCAGTTGCAATGGTGTGGATGCTTCGCGTTTCGCAGCCACGCCAGAGATGATGAGGCGAGCGGCCGAGTTGCGGTGTCAATTAGGAATCTCTGCGCGAGCGCCTGTTGCGGCTTTTGTTGGGCGCCTGACCTGTGACAAAGGCATTCCCGAGCTCATGGAAGCTTTCTTGCGACTCGGTAATCAATTCCCGGATCTCCGGCTACTTCTGGTGGGATGCTTCCAGGACGGAGACCCCCTTCCTGTCGATACTCGGAGATGTCTGGAGACTCACCCAGGCGTGATTTTCGCTGGGGCAGTGCAGGACACCGCCGCGTACTATGCGATAGCCGATGTTGTGGTCCTACCGAGCCATCGGGAAGGTCTTCCCACGGTGGTTCTGGAGGCACACGCCGCCGGCAAACCAGTCGTAGGCGCGTCGGCGACTGGGATCGTAAACATCATATTGGACGGCGAGAACGGCCTTCTCTTCCCTGTAGGTGATGTACCGGCACTTGTTGAGGCGTTGGCAAGGATTATCAGCGACAAAGCCTTGGCCACGAAACTGGGACTTGCCGGCCAGGAACAAGTCAAATCCAAGTTTCAACAAGAACATATCTGGGAAGCGCTCTACCGAGAGTATCTCGGCCTTCTACAAGTGAAAGAACCGCCGCTATTCTTGACACCTTATGCCCGCAAGAGCAGCAGATTAGCGGCCAGGTCCAACGAGTAGCGACGCGCCAGAAATATCACAGTCAGACGAACCGAAGGGGTTGAGCGCTAGGGAATCACCTTGCCCGTCTGCCCAGCCTTTGTGGGATTGAATCTCTCCCGGCCCGAAAATAAACTTGGGAGCGCGCAGAATGCCAACGAATAACGAGGACAAATCAGTCAGGCGAAGCGGGGAACTTGCGCGCAGGACTTTTCGCCACGCGAAGGCCCTGCCGCAGGCGGCGGCAGCAATCGTCGTTCTTTCGATCTTCATAACAGCCAGCCTATCATCAGGCTCGGCGTTTCCTGTTTGGGTATCGTCCAGTCTGGCTAGAGTGGGGCAGACCGACGGCCCCGGCACAGTTTCTTCTATCAGTCTGTCCAGCGCACGCGGCGAGACCGTAGATACCCAGGTCATCGTGCAGGGCCCCGTTGCTGGCTTGACCAACGTGAACCTAAGCGCCTCCGCGCTCACCGGTCCGGGCGGCGCCACTATCCCGGCATCCAACGTGACGCTGTACCGCGAATACTACATCACGGTC
>Ga0307475_10000505_pt1 | contig 23198 bp, 13 predicted proteins | sample atmos_gasesECM1C_FD_203317 | JGI IMG/M metagenome (GOLD analysis project Ga0307475, IMG submission 203317) | Hardwood forest soil microbial communities from Morgan-Monroe State Forest, Indiana, United States - atmos_gasesECM1C_515 | ecosystem: Environmental > Terrestrial > Soil > Temperate... | reverse complement strand
CGCCGCGCTTGACTTCCATCCACAGCACGCCGCTGGGATCGAGCTTGATGCCGGGCCGGGAGCGCACGACGCTGACGAGCTTAGCCGGGTCCAGTGTCGTTTCCGGATGGAAGCGAATGGCGATGCGGGTGCCCTGGCGTTCGACGGCGGAGATACGCAGCCGCTCACACATGGATTTGAGGACGGCGTACTCCAAAAGGTTTTCCACGGACGAGGGCGGAGCGCCGAAGCGGTCTTCGAGCTCCTTGCGGACGTCCTGTTTGTCGGCTTCCGTGGCGATGGAGGAGATGCGCTTGTAAGTGCGCAGGCGCAGGTTTTCGCTGGGGATGTAGTCCTGCGGGATGCGCACGTCAAAGCCCAGGCTGAGGGTGGTGCGGAGCTCGGGGGCGGCTTCCTCGCCTTTGAGCTTAGAAACGGCGCGCTCAAGCATCTGGCAATACATGTCGAAGCCGATGGCTTCGATGTGACCGTGCTGCTGGCGGCCGAGCATGTTGCCGGCGCCGCGGAGTTCGAGATCGAGGGCGGCGATGCGAAATCCAGCGCCGAGCTCGCTGAATTCCTTCATCGCGGAGAGGCGTTTGCGAGCGATGTCGGAAAGCGTGCCTTCGGGTGGGACCAAGAGATAGGCGTAGGCCCGCTGGCTGGAGCGGCCGACGCGTCCGCGCAATTGATAGAGTTCGGCGAGACCGAGGCGGTCCGCGCGATTGATGATGATGGTGTTCGCGCGGGGAATGTCCAGACCGTTTTCGACGATGGTGGTGGCGACGAGAACGTCCGCTTCATCGCGGATGAATTTCAGCATGACGCTTTCGAGTTCCTTTTCGCCCATTTGGCCGTGACCAACGACGACGCGGGCTTTGGGAACGAGCTTGGAGACCAAAGCGCGGAGGGAATAGATGGACTCGACACGGTTGTGGATGAAAAAGACCTGGCCATCGCGCGCGAGCTCAGTCTCGATGGCACTCTGCACCAAGTCTTCTTGGAAGGGAGAGACGACCGTTTGAATGGCGAGGCGGTCCCGTGGAGGAGTTTCGATAAGCGACATGTCGCGAAGGCCGACAAGCGACATGTGCAGGGTGCGCGGAATGGGCGTTGCGGAAAGCGCGAGAGCGTCCACGTTTTTGCGCATTTCCTTGAGCCGCTCTTTGTGGGCGACGCCGAAGCGCTGCTCTTCGTCCACGATGAGCAGGCCGAGATCGGCAAATTTGACGTCTTTCGAAAGCAGACGGTGGGTGCCGATGACGACGTCGACTTTGCCGGCTTCGAGGTCCGCGAGAATTTTCTTTTGCTGGGCGGCGCTGCGGAAACGGCTGAGCATTTCAATGCTCGCGCCGAAAGCCGCGAAGCGCTGCTTGAAGGTTTCGAAATGCTGGAAACAGAGCACGGTGGTGGGCGCAAGAACGGCAACCTGTTTGTTGTCGCCAATGGACTTGAAGGCGGCGCGCATGGCGACTTCGGTCTTGCCGTAACCGACGTCGCCGCAGAGCAGGCGATCCATAGGTTCGGCGCGTTCCATGTCGCGCTTGATGTCGGCAATGGCGGTGCTCTGATCGGCAGTTTCCTCGAATTCGAAGGCGTCTTCGAATTCGCGCTGAAAATTCCCGTCGGGCGAAAAGGCGAAGCCTGCGGTGGTTTTTCGCTGTGCGTAGAGGGCGAGAAGCTGGTCGGCCATGTCCTCGACGGATTTGCGCGCGCGGGTTTTGCGGGTGTTCCAGGCGGTGCCGCCGAGCTTATCGAGCGGCGGATGCGCGCCTTCGAGGACGCGGTAACTTTGGACGAGGTCCATGCGTTCGAGGGGAACGTAGAGGCGGGCATCGTCGGCGTAGTGCAGCAGCATGAACTCGCCGCGATGGCCGTCGGATTCGATCTGGCGGAGGCCTTCGAACTGGCCGATGCCATGATCGACGTGGACCACGAAATCGCCGGGCTTCAGTTCGGCGAAATCGCTGAAGAAGCCGGAGGTGCGAATTTTGCGGCTGGGACGCTCGACGGTGGGGGTGACGTCGAAAAGATCAGCGTGACCGTACAGCGTGAGATTGGCGTCGGGAAACTTGACGCCTTCGGCGAACGGCGCGCGAATCAGGAGCATGCCCGCGGATTCGTGCGCGCCTTCAGCGGTGAAGCCGGCGGCGGCGTCTTCCGATTCGCCGAGAACATAGGGGACTTCGTATTCGCGGCAGATGTCCGCGAAGCGCTCGATCTCGCCGGTACTGGCGGCAGTCAGGAAGACTCGCCCGCCAGAAGCGAGCTGTGATTTCACGTCGCCCATGCAGGCGACGACGTCGCCGTGAAAGCGCGCGCTGGGGCGGGAAGAGAGTTCGAATTGATGCGTGGAGCCGATGCCGAGAGCGAGCTGTTCCAGCTGGATTTGCGAAGTTTTTTCGAGCGCGGAGGCGAATTCCGCCTCCGACCAGAAGTACTGGGAGGGCATGGGCGAATTGGCGTGGCCGTGGCGCTCGTAATTTTCAGTGGCCGTGGCGAGATGCTTCAGAGCGGATTCGCGAAGGGTTTGCGGCTCGTCCAGAAAAACGATGGGCCGCAGAGAGCTTTCTTTCAAATCGAAGAGCGCGCTAGGCCCCGGCTCACTTGGAGTGGCGAAAAAAGACGGTGCTTCCCAAGAGGCGGCCTCGTTCAGGTCAACTTTTTCCGGAGGCGGGACAGACCATTCCGTGAGCGGCAACAGGGTGGTCTTCACGACTGGGGCAATCGATCGTTGCGTGCGCGGATCAAATTCGCGGACCGATTCGACGGAGTCGCCGAGCAACTCGATGCGGACGGGTCGCGACGCTTCCGGAGAGAAGACATCGATGATTCCACCACGCACGGCAAACTGGCCGGGTAGTTCCACCATTTCGGTGCGGGTGTAGCCGACGGAGCCGAGATGGGTAATCAATTCTTGGTGGGGGATTTCGGTGTCCTTCGCCAGACTTCGCGCGAGATAGAGATACGCGGCGGGATCCTGATAGCGCCAAAGCGCAGCGGCGATGGGGGCGATGGCCAAAGAAACCTGGCCGTCGGCGAGACGAAAGAGAGTGGCGGCGCGGCGCTCGAGAATGTCGGCGTGGGGGCTTTGGGCTTCCCACGGGAGCCGGTCGAAAGCGGGGAGCGTGGCGACGCCGCCAGCGGCTCCGGGAAAAATTCCGCCGAAGAAACGCAACGTCTCCGCGAGGGATTCAGCGCGGCGATTCGAATCGGTGACAAAGAAAGCAGGGCGGCGGAGTTCGTGTGTTACATAGGCGGCGACGAGAGATTTCGCCACGTCGTGTAGGCCAGCGAGCGAGACTTGGTTCGCACCGCCCCGCAACGCGGCCAGCGCGCCCTCGATCGCCGCCTGGCGAAGCAGGACGTCCAATCGTTCGCGGACGGCGGGAAGTATCATGCGAGGGCGGTCAGGATTCCGCGCGAGCGGCGCGGAACCCCTCGCGAATTTTCTTCAGGATGGCAGTGGTCGAGTGGCCGGGAACGACGGGGATCGAGACGACCCGGCCACCAGCGGATTCCACTTCTTCGCGGCCGACGATCTGGTCGCCGGGCCAATCGCCGCCCTTGACGAGAACGTCGGGGAGGAGAGCGGCGATGACTTCGCGCGGAGTCGAGTCGTCGAAGATGATTACGGCGTCAACACATTCGAGCGCGGCGAGGATTTCGGCGCGCTCGCGCTCGGGAAGGACGGGACGGCCTTCACCCTTCAGTTGGCGAACGCTGGCGTCGCTGTTCAGTCCGACAACAAGCGCGTCGCCCAATTCGCGCGCAAGTTCGAGGCTCCGGACGTGGCCGGGATGGAGCAAGTCAAAGCAGCCGTTGGTGAAAACGATGCGGCGGCCGTTGCGTTTCTGGCGGCCAAACCGCAGAATCGCTTCCTCCATTGTCAGGACTCCCGAATTCAAAGGGTCTCCATGCGGGCCGAAAAAAACAAAGTGATATCGGTTAAAAAGCTAGTTTATCACGCGCGAGAGACACGGCGCTGGCGGGCAGGGATTGGGCGATGAAGGGCGGAAAAACGGTTCGCGCGATCGCGGGACTTTTGTTGATTGCAGGCGGTTACTGGCTGGCTGTTCCAACGCCATACAAGGAACAAAGGTTATTGATCGACGCGGGCGGCTGCCGGATGGAAACCGACATCGTGGCAAAGCGATCAGGAGACGCGCAAGGATCAGCGGTGTTGTTCCATGGAATATCGGCGAATAAGAAGATCATGTCCTACCTTGCGCGAGGATTTGCGGAGGCGGGATTGCGCGTGTACGCGACGGACTTCCCGGGGCATGGTCATACGCCGGGGCCATTTTCTCCTGCGAGGGCGGAACAATGCGGAGAGGCGCTCGTCCGAGAATTGCTTTCGCGCGGCGTGATCGTGGCGGAACGCACTATTCTCGCAGGGCATTCGATGGGTGGGGCGGTGGCCATTCGTATTGCATCGCGCGTTTCTGTTGCTGGGGTGATTGCGATCTCGCCTGCTCCGATGCGCGCGGCACACGGCGCGGAGCCGGAGATGCTGTTCTTTACGAACCCACGGCCGCTGGCGTCGAACTCGTTGGTGATGAACGGAGAGATCGAACCGAAATCGATGCGCGGCAATGCAGCCGACCTGGTTGCCTTGAGCGGCGATGCTAGCGACAAATATCTCGAGCTTCCGGAAGAAACACACGTCAGTCTCATCTTTAGTAGCGCGGCGGTGCGCGCCACGCAAGAGTGGTCAGCACGCATACTGCATCTTTCGAAGGCCGAGGCTTTGCCAAATCATGGTCCCCTCGTTGGCGCGCTCTGCGGCTTTCTTGGAATTCTGTTGATCGCGGGACCTTTTTTGCGCGAAGGAACTGTTAAGAAAACAAGGGAAGCGGGCGCGTCGGAGAGTGCCGGGAGTGCCGTCTGGCGCGCGTGCATGGAAGTTGCGTTAGGGTCGATTCTGATCGTGGCCCTTCTTCGATACTGGAATCCTTTAAGAGCGATCGGCCTTTTTCAGGGCGATTATTTCGCTGGTTATTTGCTATTTTTTGGCGGCATGCTGGTCGGAGGCCATTGGCGATCGTTGCGATCGAGCTTTCGGAATCCCTGGCGCGGGATGCTGGTGGGAGCATTCCTAGGGATTGTGCTGTTGCTGATGGCGATGGGCTGGTTCGAATTGACATTTTACGAGGCATGGCTCACCGCGGCAAAATGGGCACGCTTCCCATTCCTGCTAATTGCCCTTTTGCCTTACCACCTGGCGGAAGAACATCTCCTTGGTCCGGTGGAGAACGGCAAGAGAGGGCGAAGGCTGATCGCGGCGTTAGCGCTCCGGCTGATCGGCTGGGGCGCGCTAATGGGCGGAGTTCTATTTCTACATAGCGGCGAAATTCTGATCGGGCTGCTGGCTCCTTACCTAGTGCTGTTCAATATTGTGCAGAGGAGCGGCATGGACATTGTGCGCAAAGAATCAGGGTCGGAGGCTGCGACGGCGGTATTCGGTGCTATACTCGCTGCGGGTTTTTTGCTGGTGATCTTTCCCCTCACCTAAGGGCCTCACGTTCCGGGGCCTGAGCTTGAAAGGGCTCTCCAGCCGGGATTCCGCGCCGGGGGCGGAAATCATGGCTCACAGCAAGTCACAACCATGGCACAGATAGCGATCGTGGGAGGCGGACCCTCCGGCGCAATGTGTGGCGAGCAGCTCGCGCGCGCGGGACATAAGGTCGATATTCTCGACGAGCATCTGGCGTGGGAGAAACCGTGCGGCGGCGGACTGACCCACAAAGCCATCCAGTGTTTCCCTTTCCTGCTGGACAATTCCTACCCAAAGAAGCTGGTGGATTCGGTCGACTTGATCAGCAGCGAAGAGCATCGCGCGACGCTGAATATGCCGCATCCGATCGTGATCTATTCGCGGACAGTGCTGAATGGGTTGCTGCTGGACCGCGCCAAAGAAGCGGGGTGCAAGGTGGAGCGCTCGCGCGTGATGGGCGTGGAGACGGAAACAGCGAAGCCACGCTACTGCGTGGATAACCGATGGCGGGAGGCGGATTTCCTGGTGCTGGCGGCGGGGGCACGCAATCAGCTGTTGCCGGAAACGCGGGCGTTGCAGCGCGATGAATTGGAAATGACGCAGGGCTACTTCGTGCCGCAGACAGCGGATGCCATCACCATCAAATTCCTGCCGCACTTCGAAGGGTATATCTGGTCGTTTCCGCGCTGCGATCATCTGTCGGTGGGGATTTGCGGGAGCATGGCTTCGCACACGAGCGCGGAGCTGCGGAGGCACTTGCAGACTTTTGTGGAGAAGCAGGGGATTTCGACGGAGGGCGCGAAGTTCTATAGCCACGTGCTGCCCTCGCCGCAGGAACGAACACTCTCGCAGCGCAACGTCGTGGGGAAGAATTGGGCGCTGATTGGCGACGCCGCCGCGTGGGTGGACCCGCTCACGGGCGAAGGACTGTTCTACGCGATTCGGTCCGGAGAATTATTGGGGCGCTCGCTGGCGGAAGGCTGCCCGGAGAAGTACCCGGCGTGGGTGAGAGCGACATTTTCCGCGGAGTTAGAATTTGCAGCACGCATCGTGCGGCGGTTTTATCGCGGATCGTTCCTGGGCAGTGCGGTCACGACACGGATGGTGCAGTTCATTCGGCGCAGCCCGGTCTTCCAGCAATTGATGGGGGACCTTTTCAGCGGGACGCAGGACTACTCGACGTTAAAACGGCGGCTTTGGGGCCACCTCGGGATCACCATCAGCGAATTCATCGCCAGCGTGCTCAACCTCGATCACGCCGCGCGGGCGCGCGTGCCACGCCCCGGAGCTACGGGAGACTGAAGAACTCTCCATTTTGTCGATCCGGTAGCAGTATGTAGTGAATTGCAGGCTGCCCGCATCAAAAAGCAAGGTATAGCCTGTCTCTCAAATCATGGCCACAGAGCAAGACGCAAAAACAGCGCCCGGCGAGAAGAAACGTAAGAACGCGTGGAAGAATCTTCCTGACGTTTGGGCGCTGATCAAGCCGCGGCGCGGGCTGCTGGCTGTTGGCTTCGTGCTGATGGCGATCAATCGCGTTTCGGGATTGGTGCTGCCGGCATCCACGAAATATTTCGTGGACAACGTCGTGCTCCACAAACAAGTGCAGCTCTTGACGCCGCTCGTCCTTGGAGTTCTCGGGGCGACGATCGTGCAGGGCCTCACTTCGTTCAGCTTGACGCAACTTCTTTCCAAATCCGCGCAAAAGATGATCACCGACCTGCGGCGGCAGGTGCAGGCGCACATCGGGCGCCTTCCGGTAGCGTATTACGATGCAAACAAGACCGGGGTGCTCGTTTCGCGGATCATGAGCGATGTCGAGGGAGTCCGCAATCTTGTTGGCACCGGGCTGGTGGAATTCGTTGGCGGGCTCATGACCGCGGCGATCGCGCTTGTTTACTTGATTCATACGAGCATTGCGATGACCGCCGTGGCCTTCTCGATTCTGCTGGTGTTTGGATTCGGGATTAGCAGGGCGTTCAAGACGATTCGGCCGATTTTCCGGGCGCGGCCAAAAATTACCGCCGAAGTTACGGGGCGGCTAACGGAATCGCTCGGGGGCGTGCGCGTGGTGAAGGGTTACCACGCCGAGGAGCGGGAAGAGAAGATCTTCGCCGGTGGAGTGCAGCGATTGCTTGAAAATGTGCTGAAGACGCTCACAGCAACTTCACTGATGAGCCTGTCCGGCGCCATGCTGCTGGGCATCGTCAGCGTACTTATGTTGGAATTTGGCGGGCACAAGATGCTTTCCGGGAGCATGACTCCAGGCGAATGGTTTGCCTACAACGCCTTCCTAGCGTTTCTAATTGCGCCGGTGTTTCAGATCGTGGCCATCGGAACGCAAATCACAGAGGCCATCACCGGGCTGGAACGGACACGGGAAATTCTGAACGAGAAGCCAGAAGATGAAACACCGGGGCGAACCGTTGCGCTCGATCGAGTGGTCGGCAAAGTCGAGATGGAGCACGTGAGCTTTGCCTATGATTCTCGCAAAGAGGTGCTGCGCGACGTAAGTTTCCGCGCAGAACGGGGGACGGTCACAGCGCTGGTGGGTCCGTCGGGTGCGGGAAAATCGACGATCATCGGATTGATTGCGGCGTTTTACGTGCCGTCGAGCGGAAGAGTTCTGGTTGATGGAGTAGACTTGGCGACGGTGAAATTGAGTTCGTACCGGACGCAACTGGGCGTGGTGTTGCAGGAGACGTTCCTGTTCGATGGAACGATTCGAGAGAACGTCGCGTTTGCGCGGCCGAATGCCAGCGAGGAAGAAATCCTGGCAGCGTGTCACATTGCGCGAGTGGACGAGTTCGCGGAATCGTTCGAAAACAAGTACGACACGGTTGTCGGGGAACGTGGGGTGAAGCTTTCGGGCGGGCAGAAGCAGCGTGTGTCCATTGCGCGCGCAATTCTGGCTGATCCCCGTATCTTGATTCTTGACGAGGCGACTTCCAGCCTGGACTCGGAATCGGAGGCGCTGATTCAGGAAGGGTTGCGCTACTTGATGCGCGGGCGCACGACGTTCGTGATCGCGCACCGGCTTTCCACAATTCGTCGGGCCGACCAAATTCTGGTCGTTGAAGCGGGCCAGATCATCGAGCGCGGCACACACGAAACTCTCTATGCACTCGGCGGCCGCTATTTCGATCTCTATACCAAACAGCACGCCGTGGAGACGAACCTGTTCCTTGCTCCCGGCGAGAGCACGATGGAAAGTGACGAGCCTCGCACCTCGGAGGCGGCAGCACCTTCCAACGGACGCGGGGAGGCTGCGCTGCCTGACGCCATTCGCATCATTCGCGGCCAGAGCCGTTGAGTTTGCAGCCAGCGAAAAATAAAAGCGCGGCAATCCTGCCGCGCATCTCCAAGTCTAATAATTAATAGTCCGTAGTTAGGCTGTGGTCCGCCGGACGATCATTTTCTTCGCGGCAGGGAGCGGAAGCAATGTGGCCATCTTGCGGATCATGGCCAGCACCAGACGCTTGTCGCCGTCGGAAAGCGTGGTGCTGTATTTCTTGATCTCCGCGAGGAAGCGAATCTCGTCCTGCGAGAGTTCCCCGAGAGCTTTCTGGGTTTCGCGGTCGCGGGGAGTCTCGGTGCCGGGGAAGAAGTCAGCCAGTGAGATGTCCATGGCCTCCGCAATCTTGGCAAGAGTCTCCAGCGAGGGCACGGTGTGGCCGTTTTCAACGCGCGAGAGATAGCAACGCAATAGGCCGGTGCGGCGCTCGATGTCGCCCTGCGACAGTCCGCGCTGGCTGCGGTAAGTTTTTATGACTTCGCCGATGTTGACTCTTGGTTTTTCTTTAGGCATGGTCTCCCCACGTGAGGGGTTAGCTTAGTCACTAACAGCAGGAGTGGCAAGGGGGAATTTCGGAGCCGTGGTTCCAATCCGACAACGGGGGGTGTCAGAAACCGCGAGCGCCGGACGCAGCAGAAAGGGCGAGCCGAAACTCGCCCTCGCGAAGAGAGTTTTGGGTAAGGGAAAGACAGAAACTACCGCTGGGTAGGAGTCACCATCACCGGCTGTTGAAGCCGGAATTCCAGCAGAGTTTCGCTAGGGACCTTCACCTGTTGGCCGCGCGTGAGCACTTGGACGGCTCCTCCTGCTCCCGCCCCGACGCCCGCGCCGATCGCAGCGCCTTTGCCGCCGCCGGCGATCGCGCCGATGATGGCCCCAAGAGCCGCGCCGCCACCGACTTTCTCGGCGGTGTTCTTGCCGCGCCCCTTGCCTTGCAGAGTGTAATCGCTGCTGACGACGGGGTAATCCTTGCCGTCGATCACCATGCGGGTGAGTTCCAACTGCAGCTCGGAGCTGCCGGCTATGTGGCCGGCCTCTTTAGCCTCGGCCAAGCGGCCATAAACATCGGCGCCCTTGCGGGCGACCACGGTATCCCCGATGGTCAGGTCGGTTTCAAGGCTTGCATGGAAAACGTCGCCAACGTGGTTCTTTGAGGAGTCGACGCCGTCGATCATGCGAACGAGCATGGATTGTCCGGCCGGAATGGTGACGCTGCCACTCGAAGAGGGAGTCACCATGCCGGGCGCGGCCGCGGGAGCCGGGGCAGCTGGAGCGGAATAAGCGGAACCGCCGGTGAAGGTCACCGCAACGATATCCGAGGTATTAAAAGTTTGAACTTCGCCGTTGACCTCAAAACGAAGTACCGCTTGCGTGCCTCCAAGGTATCTCCCTTTCAAGACCCGGCCATCTTTCAATTCCAATGTGTCGGCAAACGCGGCACCGACCAGAAACAGGCCCAGGGCCACAGCGGCCAATAAACGAATCATCCTCTTCATGTTTCCCTCTCTCAGGCAGAAACCCATGAAACCTGGTGGTCTCTGCTCAGACCTCTCCCGCCGTAAGGCACACCGCGATTCTACCGTATTGGATGATGAACAAGCGACGAAAGGTTTCATCCGCCGCGCGCGCGGCAGGCCGAAAAGAGGAAAGATTCGCCTCAAGGCGTAAGAGGAAGATTGGCCCGAAGGCAGCTTGCCCCAGGCGTGGGGTTGTAAAACCCAACGCCATAACAATCAGAGCCCAAACCAGAAGGGTTTGGGCTCTAGTGGTTTGACTAACGGCTAGAATGAGCCAGCTTGCCCCTGACTGCGCTGTTGCCTAGAGCTGGCGGCGAGCGTCATCGGCTTCTTCAGCCAGACTCATGAGCTTTTGGACGATCCCAGTGTCACTTTTATTCGTCTTGGGATTAATGAAAAGCCCGTCCGTCACAAATGACTGCACAGAAGCGACCGCCCCACCAAAAGCTATGGAGGTCGGGCGAATGATGGCCACCGGGCCGAACTTCTGGTCCAGGAAGTGGGTTGGCTCGGGCATGATCAAGTTGGACTGCAAGGTGTCCCCGTTCAAGGATTCCGGATCCGTCTCACCCTGGGCGGCGCTCAACGTGGAAAAGGTCACTGTCGAGTTGTTCACAGGGTCGACGTCCGTCAAGGGAGTAGCATTGCCGGCTTTGTCCTGCCAGGTCTGGAAGTGCATGGTCTCGCTGGGGCCGATGCTCAGGAGGATTCTCAAGACCTCCAGGTTGGTGACGTGCTGCGCCAGCGCCGGATAAAGGCTGGTGCCACCTTGCTCGATGAAGGCGAAGTGGAATCCCGCCGTGAAGGCGATCGCCTTGAGGTGGTCGGTGAACGTGGACTGCGTGGGATCATTGAGATTGATGACGCTTCCGTTGGTGTCGGCGTTGCTTCTCGGGATAGCGGTATGCTTTCCAAGGTTCAGACTGGGAACCGCCTGAGCAAATTTCGCCAGGGGATCAAAATCCGGGTTGGTGATGCTGCGATACCGCGACCAAAAGCTGGTGTCGATGGTAAGTTGGGTAAGATTGGTGAGGCGTCCGATCTGCTGTGCCCCATCTGCTTTGCTGCTGGGGAGGACTCGGAAGTGGGTGAGGTCAGCAGATTCCGCGCCTTTCGATTCCAGATATTTCTTAAGAAAACTGGCATGACTGATCTCGTCGTCCGTATTGTCGTGGATATATTGCGGCATGTCTCCATCGAGGAGTTGCAGCGCCTGTGAATAGGCCGCGTTCCCACCGGTGAGCCCGGTGAATTCGTTATCCTGGGTACCGCCGAGTTCAGCATACTGTCTCCACAGGTCTTCTTCGACCTGTTCTAGGGCCTGCAGGAACCTTAGGATAGCAATGTCCCCATTTGTGATTGGTGCGCTGTCACCGGAAACCTCCTGACTGAAAGCTGGCAGCCCGTTGCCGAGCAAGCCAGCCCTTACCGTTGCAGCACCGGCGGCTACGGCACCATTTTTCAAGAACGAACGCCGGCTTGTACCAGTCGCAAACACTTTTCCCGATTCTTTCATTGAAATTTCTCCTTTTGAAATCTCGAATCAAATTTTCAGAACTGCCGCACCACGCAAACGGACCTTGAAAAAAAGTGAATCTTGGCCCTTGCGATTCATATTTCGTCCACCTGGAGGCGTCCGCATCAACGCGCCAGGCCGCTGCACAGCGGGAGGAAGAGGGGCCTGCGGGCCGAGCGCCGGCCCCTCCTTTTTGTTACTGGACGATGAGAGTGATTGAGGTTGAGTGGGAGAGATTGCCCGAGGTGCCGGTGATCATCACGGTGGTAGTACCTCGTTGCGTTCCATTGCCGGCCGCAGCGCCCTTATAGCCGCAGCCGCTGGCCGCCAGGAGGCAAACTGAAAAGATGAGAAGGCCCAAGCTTCGAACGAGGCGATAGTTCCCGTCGTTTCTGGAAGGGAGTTTGGTGCGGCCCGCTCCAAAGAGGAGAAGCCCTAACAGCAGCAGCCCTGGAATTGGAAGCAACATCGCGTAAGTTCCCCGGTTGCGATTCTTGGCCACCATTCCGGCTGGCATATAAGGCGACGAGGAAGTGCTGATGGTCATCATCGAGGTGGCCATCCCACCGCTGGTGGGCGTGACAGACATGGGAGAAAATTTGCAAGTGGAGTTCGCAGGTTGCCCGGAACAAGAAAGGTTGACCGCAGAATTGAACCCATTGAGGCCACTAAGAGTAACGGCAAACGAAGCGGGCTGACCCGCAGCGATGGTCAAAGTCGAAGGCGATGCGCCGATGCTGAAATCGGAGGTGGAAGGCGGGGTAGCATTCGCTGTGATGGCCGAAAAAAGCCCATGTTGTTCATTGGCCAGGCCCGCGGTGATGTACATGGTGTTGGGGTCGCCGGAGGGTCCGCCGCCGCCGAAGACCATGTCCCATAGCGAGGCATTGGTGATGACAGCACCATTCTGGTCTTTCATTTGGTCGACGAAGGCGCCAGTGGCGAAATTGTAGGCGTTGATCGTGCCATCGCCGAAATTCCCGATCAGGAGGTCGCCCGCGAGCAGACCGAAGCCTTGCGGTGGTATGACTGCGCCCCAGGGCGCATCGAGATGGGAGTCACTGGTAATTCGTCGGACCATTGTGCCGTCGGTGCTGAAGAGGTCTACGAAGCCCGCACCGGCGATATGCAACGGATCGTGCATGGGCATGTCCTGGAGGGCGTATGTCACCACCACCATGGAGGCATTGTTGACAGTGATTGTGTGTATGCCGAATGGCGCATATCCCGGAGAACCCGAGCCCGCCGGTACTGCTGGCAGGGATGGATCATTGAAGGCCCCCGGCCCAAGAATTTGCGTTTGCTTGAAGGTGGTGTCGTATACCTCAACCTTGCCAGACCTGAAATTGGTGGCCAGAAGAAAACTGCCGGTCGTGTTTTTGATCAGTGCCAGGCCTTTATACACCGCGCCACTGGCAGCCGATGGAACGGCAGAATTATCCACCGTCAAGACCGTTGAGGCTCCACCCGTCCATGCGGAGATCGTTCCGTCTTCCGTGTCGAGGATGAAGATCCCGGGCTGGCCGTTCACGCTAAAAACCACGCCGCTGGGCGGCGCGACAATTCCCGTCGGCGTCGCAGAATTCGAGCTGCCATTCGGCGGGGCAACGATAAACGAACCGTTCAGCACGCCGCTCTGGTCATAAAGCGTAGTAAACCCGCTGTTGTTGTCGGAAATCCAGAAGGGATTGCCTGGGACAAAAGCAATGCCCCAGGGATTAACCAGTTTGGGGTCTGTGTTAGCCGCCATTCCCGGCGTATCGGAAACCAGATTGGTTTGCTTGTAGCTGTTCGTCTGCGCATAGCCGGACGGGAGACGCAAGGCGCTGACGCAAACCAGCCCCAGTAAAAAAGCCCGGAACTTCCTCATGATTGGAAATGCTCCTCGTTAAGTTAAGGCAGCCGTGACGACGTATGCCTAAGTGTTCTCTAAGCTTAGATGACAGATTCGCGGCGGGAATAAATCACCCGGAGGACAAGTCTTTATCAACGTCAAGACTGTTCGCACAATAAGACTTAGGAAGGAATGTCGCCTTGGGGCGGAGGGGAGCGGCAGGCAACTGGGGATTTCGTGAAGACAATGCTTGAGGTAAGAGAATGAATGGGGCCCAGATTTCTTCTCGGCTGATGCGTTTTGGAACATTTGAAATTGACCTTCAATCGCGCGAGCTGCGCAAGCATGGCCTGCGGCTGCGACTGGAAGAGCAACTCTTCCAGATTCTGGAGATGCTACTTCAACGCGGCGGCCAGGTCGTTACACGAGGGACCCTGAGAGAGAGACTCTGGCCTGACACCCACGTTGGATACGACCACAGCTTAAACACAGCCATCAACAAACTGAGGAATTTGCTTGGAGACTCCGCCCAGAGTCCGCGGTTTGTCGAGACCGTGCCGCGGATGGGCTATCGCTTCATCGCGCCCGTAGTCAAACCAGAACGGCGAGCCTCGGCAGTGGAAAAGAAAATGATGGCCGTGCTGCCCTTTGAGAATTTAAGCGGCAACGCGGAACAGGAGTATTTCGCGGACGGACTCACCGAGGAGATGATCTCCCATCTTGGCCAGCTTCAGCCGAAGCGCCTTGGCGTGATTGCGCGCACTTCTTCGATCCAATACAAGGCGACCAAGAAAACCATTGGTGAGATTGCTCAGGAATTGAAGATCGACTACGTTTTGGAAGGCAGCGTGCGGCGAGCGGGCAGACAGGTTCGCATCACCGCGCAATTGATCGAAGCCCGGGATCAGACGCATCTCTGGTCCGGGAGCTACGACCGCGACCTCCGCGATGTTCTTGGAGTGCAAGCCGACGTGGCAAGGCAGATCGGGACGGCGCTCGCGATTGAACTTCTTCCTGAGGATTCCTCAAAGGTTGCATCCTTCGATGCCGATGCGCATGAATCTTATTTGCGCGGGCGCTTCTATTTTGGCCAAAGAACCGAGGAGGGTTTAAAGAAAGCCATTGCATCTTTTGAGGCGGCGCTCTCCATCGAGCCTCGTTGCTCCCGGTCGCTCTCCGGAATCGCTGACTCTTCCGGCTTGTTGTGTTGGTTCGGCGCTCTTTCGCCACGCGAGGCTGGGGAACGGGGAGCACAGGCGTCGGCGCGCGCGATCGAAATCGATCCCTCTTTGAGCGAGCCCCATGCTTCGATGGGATTGGTGAAATTTTGGTATGAGTGGGATTGGCAAGCAGCCGAGGAAGAGTTCAGGCACGCTATCGAACTGAACCCCAGCTACGCTTCTGCCCATCAGTGGTATGCCTCTTATCTAAACGCCATGGGACGCCTCGAAGAAGCTTCATTGGAGCATCGGCGCGCCCGGGAACTGGATCCGCATTCGCTGATGCTGAATCTGAACGCCGCGGATCCCTACTTTTACGGCCGCCAGTACGAGCGCGCCATTGAGCGCGTGCGGACGGTCCTCGAGCAAGAGCCACGATTCCTCCCTGCTCTCTTCAATCTGGGGCGCGCTTATGTCCAAAAGGAGATGTACGACGAAGCGATTGGCGCGTTTGAACAGGCGGTGCAGTTTTCCGGCAACCGCGAAGGGAAACCCGCGCTGGCACATGTCTATGGACTGGCTGGGAAAGTGGATGAAGCGCGCAGCATCTTAAAGGAAGTCCTGGAGAATACCGCTGGGCGCTACGTGGCCTCGCCGATGATCGCACGCATTTATCTCGGGCTTGGTGAAATCGATCGCGCGTTCGAATGGCTCAAGAAGGGAGTCGACGAACGCTCGTATTGGAATGTTTTTCTGCAAATGGATCCGGTCTATGATCCCCTACGCAACGATCCCCGCTTCCGGAATTTGCTCATGGAAATCGGCCTCACCCCAAGCGAAAAGTTACGGGCACGCGCGGTCTGACATAAGACTCAGCTTGCCTGTCTTGCATTTTTTTCGGCAGGTTAATGTATTGCAGCGGCCATTGTCGGGCTGGCTTGCGCCGTCGTAGTCGTGACGTTGAATCCATCCAGCACGGTGACGGGTTCTTTGCCATCGAGGGAAGATGAATCGTAGGTCGCCGTGACCGTTCGCTGCGCACCGGGGAGAAGCGAGAAATAGTTGTCGCTCCAGAAGATGGGCAAGATTTCCTCTCCGCCTTTTCCGCGCGTCACTCGCAGATGCACCATGAACGCCACGTTGTTGCCAAGGTTCTTCACGGTCACGGTCGACCTGGCCCGGCCATCGGCACTGCTGGTGAGAGCGTTAGCGGACAGAGAAACTTGCGGCAACTCGTTCAGGCCGGTTAGATCGGCGAACTCCTTCTGCGGGGTGTAGACGGTGTCTTTTTTTCTGCCCCAATCGAGGGTGTCCAGCTTCCTCGAAAGCCAGTAGAAATTGTCGCTGACCAACTTCCCTCTCGCATCGTGCAGCTCGAGCTTCAGAAAATAACTCGTCGACAGCCCGTCGGGAACCGGCAAATCAAATGCCTTGGTGCTGCTGTCCGGTCCGATTTCCAACGTCGCATCCTTCGAAGACTTCTCCTCGGCATCCAGGTTGTAGATTTTGGCGCTGACTTTCATTCCATTGAAGACCTCGTACGTGTTGTTGACGACCGCCACGGAATTGTCGTCGAAGGAATACTGCACGTGCACAGGCTCGCAGGCCTTCTTCGTTCCAAAGTACCCGCCAGCGGGCACGAGGTAATAGTCGTACAAATGCCAGATCAAGGAAGGCCAAGCGTTGTTGAGCATCCACTGAATCACGCCTGTAGCCGTGTACTTGTTTTTCCCATACGCTTCAAACATGGCGCGCTCGCCATCATAGGTCATCGCTTGCGCCTTGCGCTCGTAGTCGTCCAGTGAAGTGGCCTGGCCATAGCGCCGGTTCAGGCCATCCGTGAACACGTTCACTGTCGTGAAGCGTTCTCCTCCGGCATGAAAATTCCAAACGTCGTCGATGGGCCACAAATGATCCTTCGGGATGAATTTTTCAAGCGATTCGCGCGTGGGAATCGCCGGGCCCGGGCTCGTTTCCGTGTTGTAGCCGTAAGCACCACCTGCCTTGGTATCCGCCAGCCAGTACACCGGCGGCACATATTCGTAGGGGCCGGTCATTTTCACGCCGGATTCGCCCGTGATTCTCGTTTTCTGCTCGCTCGCGGAAGAAACCGAAGGGTTGGGCCACTCCGTCTCTTTCAAAACGCTCAGGTACATTTGTTCGACGTCCGAGGGCGGCGGATTGTCGCTGCCATAGAGCCACACGAACACGCTCGGGTGATTCCGCAGCCTGCGCGACTGATCATTCATGGAGGCTTTGGCAATCGCGTGCGTTTCCGGTGTCCAGTGCTTCCAGCGTTCCCAGGCATCGCAACAGGTCCAGCCGGGCATGACGAGAATGCCGAGCTTGTCGGTCTGGTCGAAGAATTCATCGCGATCGATGCGCCCTTCGAGCCGGATCGTGTTCAAGCCCAGGTCACGGACATAGGCAAGGTCGGCACCGAGCTTTTTGGATTTTGCGCGCAGGAACATGTCAGGCGCCCAGGCGGCGCCGCGAATGAGGATTTTCCGGCCGTTAATCTTGAACAGGCGATGGCCCTTGTCGGTGAGCTCAGAAGTGACCTCACGAATGCCAAATGTCACCTCGGCTCGATCAGCGACACCGGCGCCTTCCACTTCGAAGCGCAGGGCCGCGGTATACAAATTCGGAGTGCCAATCGTGTAGGGCAGCCAGAGTCGTGGCGAAGAAAGCTTCAATTGCGCAAACTTCTCCGGCGCGAAACGCACAGTTTTGCTCTCGCCTCCCGCGAGATCGACTGCCTGCTTCAGAGTCTGGCCATCCACTTCGGCAACCAGCGTGCCATTCACTGGTTTCTCCGACTGGTTGCGCAATTCCGCGCTGACGGTGAGCTCGGCGGTTCTGTATTCCGAATCGAGCTTCGACTTTACAAACGGATGGCGTATCGCCACTTGCCCGTTCGAAGTGAGCGTCACTTGTTTCCAGATGCCCATATCTTTGTCGGCAGGCGTCGGGTTCCAATCGACCCAGGTGATGCCGAGATCATTTTTTCCCGGAGCGAAGATTTCCAGGGCAACGGCATTGGTCCCATCCCGGTTCAGGACGTTCGTCACGTCGAACTCAAAGAGCCGGTAGGTTCCGGCAACGTCTTTGGCGTCCGCGATTTTCTTGCCGTTCAGCCACACGTTTGCGCGGTAGTTGATGCCGGGAAAATGCAACCAAAAATGATCTCCTGCCAAAGAAGGCCCCACGTTGAATTCCAGCCGCCACCACCAGGAGCACTTGTACGGGCTGCCCTCCGGCATGTCCTGCAGCGCGAAGAACGATTTATCGCTGTAATTCATTCCCGGGAATTTCTTGAGGTTGGTGCCGTAAGTTGGATCGGGGAAAGTTCCGTCATCGACGAGCGTGCCGACAACGGTGTTCGGCACGGTGGTCTTGTGCCATCCCGTTGCGGCGAAGCCAGCACTTGAAATGTGCTCGCCCGTTTCCTGCGCTTCACACGACGACTGGATCTGCCAGCCTTCGTTCAATGACGCTATCGAACTTGCCGGTTCCTCGGCCCGACCCACCTCGACCGGGAACAACACCATCGCAAGCATTCCAAAGACGAACCCGTTTTTGAAACCCGGCATATTTCCTCACTCTGTAGCGCGTGGACCACCGTAGCGGAAGCTAATCTTAAACCGTTTTAATACGCCTGCAAAGGCGATTTTGCACTAGGCTTTTCAATCCCTGACCGGCAATCTTTGCCACTAGGCTGAAAACCTGGGGTGATTCTAACTTTGGGAGGGTGACCATCATAAACCGCGGCGAAAATGGATTGGTCCCGGAGGAGGGGGTCGAACCCACACGGTACTAAGTACCACTGGATTTTGAGTCCAGCGCGTCTGCCAGTTCCGCCACTCCGGGTGTGCAACTCAAAAGTAGCATGACGCTGCGTTGCGCTCAAGTAAACCGCTAAGCGGCCTCTTGATTTTCGAGCTGATCGCGGCCGCTATTCGCCGCCGCGCTTTAACTAGACCAACGCGATGCTAGTCACTGGGTCAAATCTTACTTGGGGAGTTTTCCACAGGTCTGCTAGACGCCCACTGGTTCGTAAGCTAGGCTAGTGTGTCTTCGACAGGGGTCCCCCAGGGACAATCGAAGAAGTTTTTTAGGATTCATCAATGGCTTCCGTCACACCGCTGCCTTCCGGCGCTCGTGTCGAGCACCGGGGTGTCGCTTTTTGGATGGACCGCGTCGTCAAGGAACTGGAAAACCTTCGCAATTCCTCCGATCCCGACGTGGTGCACGATCTTCGCGTGGCCATTCGCCGCTGCCGCTCGGTCGCGGCGGTCATGGAAGAGGTGGACCCCGATCCCGTCTGGCCCGAACTGCGCAAGGTCACGCGCAAACTGTTCCGCAGCCTCGGCGCGCTCCGCGACGCGCAGGTTATGGATGAATGGGTGAAGAAGCTGGCCCCGGAAACGGATGCGGTTCGCGCGCATTTGCATTCGGCGTTCGAATCCGGCAAGCCGCGGCTGCGAGAGAGCGCCCTTCGCGTGGCGGCCAAAATTGATGTGAAAAGCTGGAAGCATCTGGAACATACCGTGCGGCGTCGTTCACGGCTTGTGCCCACGGGAAGCCTCGCGGCGGAATGCCTGGCGCTGGAGCGGTTCGAATCGGCCAAGGAACTTCACGCCAAGGCGCTACGCACCGAAAAACCAAAACCCTGGCATGCGCTGCGCATCGGATTGAAGCGCTTCCGCTACACCGTGGAAGGTTTGCTTCCTGACCAGTACGCCGCCTGGAGCGACAATCTGAAGCGCCTTCAGGACATCCTTGGCGAGATTCACGATCTCGACGTCCTCGCTGGCAAGGTGAACAAGTCTGACCATCTCGACACGGAAGACTCCGTCAGGCTTTGGCATGAAACGATCGGGCGCGAGCGTCACGACCGCATGGAGACCTATCGACAGCTTACGCTGGGCCACACCAGCCTCTGGAACACCTGGCGGTCCGGGCTTCCCACGAACGGCCGCCTCGAGGCCGCCGCGATGGCCCGCCTCCGCGTCACGGCCCGCGCCATCGATCCTCGTCCGCGACGGACTTCGCAGATTTCGCGGATCGCGGTTGCCCTTTTCGATGCCTTCAAGCGCCAGGGGGTCGCAGCCGCCTTCACCGATGTTTCTCTTCGCCGCGTATTGCTCGCTGCTGCTCGATTGCATAGTGTGGGCGTGGCCACTACGGGCAAGTCGCGGAAAAAAGCCGCGCGCAAGTTCTTGCTGGCACTCCCAGTTCCCCCGGGTTGGACCCGCGAAGAGTGGGAGGTTCTCGCCGAGACGGTTCGTTATCATCGTGGCTCCGAGCCGTCCACTGAAGGCGGCGCCTTCTCCAAACTTTCCGTGGATCATCAAAGCAAAGTGCGCGCTTTGGCGGGCGTTCTTCGGCTTGCGCGTTCCCTCCGTAAATGTGGCCTCGAAGGCGGCGCCGGGCTGCGCGCGGAAAAATCCGTCGATGCTATCCTTCTCCGCGTGGCGGGCCTGTCCGATGATGTGGAGTCCGCCTCGCGCCTGGCGGCTGGCAAGCACCTGCTCGAGGAGTATTTACATTTGCCCTTGATTCTCAAGCCCGTCGCCAAACCAGAAAAACTTGTGAGCATCTTGCACCGGCAGGCCGCGGAAATTCCCTTGGCTTCGGATTGAAGGAATACTGCGGCCATCTGCTGTGAGCGACTCTCGCTTTGTGCGCGGGCGGGGGTGCGTGGATCACATTTCACGCAGATTCGGCAAACCAGAGTTCCCAAACGAGAACGAACCGTTTATTAGAATTCTTATATTTTCTCTTGCTTCCATACATCGGCCGGGCAACCAATTTCTGTGGATATTCACTCATACACAAGTATAAGCTAAAGCTCCGCCCTCAATCCCCACGAATCGGCTTCTAATCCGGCACTCCCTGGAGGTTGAACTATGTTGCGAAATGTATCCCTGTCGCTCGCTTTCACGAGTTGCGCCTTCCTCGTTGCTTGCGGCGGTTCCATGAGCTCCTCTCCCGTTAGCAACGGTGTTCCCATGAGCCTGGCGATCGGCGATGCGCCTCCTGATGGTGTCGCCGTTCTCTTTTTCGAAGCCCTGATCACCGGAGTGAGCCTGCAACCATCGGACGCGACGAAGAAGGCGGTATCCGTCTTAACCAATCCCACCGAAGTCGAGTTCGGGCATTTGCAGTCCGACACTGCCTTTTTGAGTCTTTCGAACGTTGCCCCGGACACCTACAACAGTATTACGCTGACATTCAGCAACGCAGCACTGACCATCGTGAATCATTCTGCGATGCCGATCGGCTCATGCGTGATTAATTCGGTCTGCGAACTATCGCCGAGCTTCAATCCTTCGATGGCGACGATTTCAAGTTCGCCATTCCCGATTACCATCAGCCAGAATTCCGTAGTCGGCATACGCTTGGACTTCAACGTTCGCTCCTCGCTGCAAACTGATCTCTCGATCAACCCCACGGTCACCATCAAAAACCTGACCCAGAGACAAGATTCGGACGCAGGTATGGAGATGGAACAGGTTGATGAGCTCGACGGCCAAGTGACTGCGGTCGCGAGCAACCAGTTTACGTTGATGAATGAACGTAGCAGCCAATCATTCACCGTCAGCGTGGACACCAGCACGGTGTTTGAAGATTTCGACCGCGCTGGATGCAGCGCCAGTCCTGAGGACATCCGTTGCGTCAAGGCCGGCCAAGTTCTCAACGTAAACTTGGGCGAGAACGGCATGGGAACGATGCTGGCGAAACGTGTCGAGTTTGAAGAAGATACGAACAAGCGAGCCATCAAGGGCACCATCACGAGCGTGGACAGCAGCACGCAATTTCACATGGTGGTGTTCAACGAAGAGCCGCCGCTCACGACGATTGCCGAAGGGTCGCCCGTTGTGGTTACGATTCTGCCCAGCGCGACGTTTCAAATGGGCCGCGAAGAGATGGGCGAAGATGGCGGCTTCAGCATTGCCGGTCTCAACTTTATGAGCGGCGCGGACCTGCTTGTGGGGCAAGACGTGCAAGTCCGCCCCGGCACGGTCTCCTCGAGCGGAGGCACCACGACCGTTATGACCGACTTGGTGCGCCTGTGGCCTTCGCAGATCACCGGTCAAGTTGGCACGATTAACACAGACAACGGCACCTTCACGTTGACGGGGCTATCTCCTCTATTCACGGGAGCGACGCCGCCAATCACCACGATCAATGTCCTGACCCTCTCCGAGATGCAATTCATGGACTTTTCGGGGCTTGGCTCGTTGGCCGTGGGCAACACCGTCACCGTGAAGGGTCTGCTGTTCAACACGATGGGAACGCCAACCTTGGTGACGCGGACCATGCGAGAACACCACGGGGATTGAGCTAAAGCAACTTCGTTCAAAACGGGGCTGTTCGAACCTGGAATCTGGTGCGGGCCACTCGAGGAAGGCAGGATCGCATTATTTTCGTGCGCGGCGCAACAACTTCGGAGTGGCCAGCCACACCAGAACGCCTATAGGCGGCGAGACGCGCTTCAGTTCGACGTGCGCCACTCCGGCTTTTTTCAGTGCCGTGAAATGCCGCTTTGAACCGAGCGCGGTCGCGACGATATCGTCGAGTTGTGGCGCGTGACCGAAGAGAAATACTGACGACGCCTGCCGTTCCTTGGCAAGTTCACGGAAGAGCAGCGTGGGCTCTGTCCCTGGCAAAAGTAAATTGCTCTGCCGGATTTTTTGCTTGGCGTAGTCCAGCGCGGCCGCAAAAATCTCCGCCGTCTGGGCCGCGCGGACATAAGGGCTTGTGAACAAAAGATCGGCCGTGATGCCGATCGCTGCTATTCCGGCTGCCACTTGTTTCGTTTTTTCTACGCCTTCTTCCGTCAGGTAACGTTCCGGGTCAGGAGGACACTTCGGATCCTCGCGATCAACCGCGATTCCATGACGAACGATGTAGAGCTGCATCCTCTTTCTCTCCCTCTTTCGAGCACGATGCCACGCCCGGCCAGCCTGGCCTGGCAAACGGCTACGCAGCGACCTGCCGGAAGTAAAGCCTCAAATGAAATTCTTTCTCGAACAGCTCCGCGCTGCGATTCGCATTCCGCAAGTCTTCCGTCGCGTCGCCGTTCGCGCGCACTTCCAGAGTAACCGCAACACGCTGGAACGAAGCGTGCAAGTTTAAGACCCGCTGCCGGTGCTCATGATCGAGCGCTTCGGCGATTCGCAGAATGGCGGCAAGTCTTCGTGCGATGCGTTTGTCTGCATTGTTCAACGCCGAATAGGCTAGGTGGTGGCTCGCGGGCTCCGATTTACGGTTATGGTAACGGACCACCGCGGCGACGATGGCCCGGTCGCGCCCCTCCAGCCCCGGAATGTCTCCGTTCAGCGCGAAATACTCTCCATGCTTGTGATGGCCGCGGTGGCTGACCATGTGACC
>Ga0307475_10000503_pt1 | contig 23255 bp, 23 predicted proteins | sample atmos_gasesECM1C_FD_203317 | JGI IMG/M metagenome (GOLD analysis project Ga0307475, IMG submission 203317) | Hardwood forest soil microbial communities from Morgan-Monroe State Forest, Indiana, United States - atmos_gasesECM1C_515 | ecosystem: Environmental > Terrestrial > Soil > Temperate... | reverse complement strand
CGTTGATCCCAGGGCCGCCAGGAGTAGCGATCATCTCTGGCCTACCCACGTGCACGCTGCCTTGGGAATTAGCCTGCTACTTTTGACAGTGCCTTTGGTTAAACCCGATATCTAGCTTGTAAGTTGCTGCACGGCCTCACAAAACAGTCCTGACATGCGCATCGTGCCTGATTGGGCTCAGCGGGGCGCTATCGGTGGGTCCGAGGAGGACATTTGAAATATGCGGTGACTTTTTTCGTCTGGATTAGTTTTGTGCTACTTTCATCGAATCTCGGGGCACAGGAAACCGGAAACGACGATCCGTCGGTCACCACAAGCCTCGGCATACCCATAAGTGCTCCCCTCAGCCCGATCTCGCGACAATTAGCCGGCGCCTGGGGAGTCAGTTCAGAAATTGGCTATAACTTCGACCGGAAGAACGCGCTGATTGGCGAATTCATGTGGAACTCGTTGTATCCAACGAACGAAGCGCTGCAGCCAATTCGGGTGGCCCTGCAGTCGCCGCACGTCAACGGGCACGGAAATCTGTTTGCCCTGACGTCCGAGTACCGATTTGAGCTGCGAGGCAGGAGTCTAGGAGTGTATTTCATAGGTGGCGGAGGACTCTATTATCGGAGCGCCAGCCTTTCAAAGCCCGTTCCCACAGGCACGACGATTACTTGTGATCCGGCATGGATTTGGTGGGGCTTCAGCTGCACGGTGGGAGTCGTGACCAACAATGCGACGATCGCCAGCTCAAGCACCAGAGCTTTCGGGGCCAATGGAGGAGTGGGACTTACGATCCGAGTGGGCGAGGCGCCGTACAGATTCTTCGCCGAGTCCAGGTATCATTTTGCCCCGACGAAGAATGTCACGACGCAACTGATCGTGGTTACGTTCGGGATACGCTACTGAAGACACGCTTGACCGCAATAATAGAGACAACGTACGGGTTTACGGCTGCAAGGGCCTGCGGTCAATGTCTATCTACCCTCCGCCTGAGTGAGAGCCCATAGGACATCACTTCCCTGGGGAGGTAAGACTATTAACTCAAAGGCGCCATGACGCAGTGCTTCAAGGTACTGGTCCCAGTCGGCCTGACGGGAAGTGACGACCAAAGGAAGACGATATTTGAGAGTGTGGGTGATCGCCAGAACGTCAAGGTAGGTGCCGTCCGGCAGGTGGCGATCGCAAAATGCCAAATTAAAGCGGTTGAGAGAAAGCACCTCGCGGCATTCACTGACAGTCGAGGTGCAGAGTGAGTTCCAACCTTCCCGTTCCAAAATGATAGTCAATGCGATGCAATTATCCGGATCATCGGAAACGACGAGTATCCGATAGGGAGACCGACGTTTCAGCGCGACGTATTTCTCGGTCTCTTGCTCATAAATGACCGATCCTGCGTAGGATTGACCCGCAGGCACGGATATCCGGCGCGTCGAATTCTGCTCGTTTCCGTTCATATCCTTTCCCTCCTTGCCTATCACCAAGTCCGTAAGATAGTCCCGCGCAAACTAACGGATGCGGTAATGGCTGGCGACTGTCAGAATTGACAGGTCTGTCTGAGCGCCGGCCCGAAGAAATTATGAATTGTCGTTTTATCGTTGCAGATACGCGGTCGTTTTCAGAGCGTGAGCAGCCAGTTCAACGAGGCAGAGACTCGGCGATTTTGGGTTGCGAAATATGCTGCGTTTCGCTGACAGAAAACAGCAAGTAATTCTTGAAAGAATGCCGCCGGCGGGCCCGCCGGCCTTTCCAGTCGTAATATATTTCGGCGCTACTGGGCAACCACATCTCCATGCCGCCCTCTCGAAAATGAACTGAGCCATACTCGATTACGGAGTGATCGGCAGCAAGGCGAATCTGCGGCACGGGAGCAACCAAGTCTGTTTCCAGCCGGATAATTTGATAGGTGTCGGCTGAGATCCACGCCCGCCCTTTAATAGCCACTGGAAAAGACGGACCATTGAAACCCACTCTGTAACTTTTCATGATATTCGGCTTATCGGGACGTTGGCGAAAATGAACCTGCCAAGCCGGCTCACCACGCGCTTTAGCCAGCCCTTCACAGCTCATTTCGTAGTTTTCTGCGACCTTCGGATGGAAGAGCAACGCTAGAGCCGGCAAGCCCAGGGTCTGAACGCCATCGGGAAAGTCGACGGGCGATGAGCCGCGACTTCGGTACTCTTCAAAGCTGAACCGACCGGGCCGCACTTCTTCGAAAGAAGCAACGTAGTCGAAGTCGCGACTCTCTGTGTAGGACGAACCTCCCCACTTGTTAATCCTCTGATGAAACAGGGACTCCGTTGCCGCAAACTTTTCGATGTTGCCGACAAACTCGATCATGCGTGATCCAACTTTCTGAAGGACATCGTCGAGCGCACAGACAGCTTCAGAGTCGACTGGAGGCACGTTTTCGTCCACGTCGGGAGGGAGCCACGAAGAGGGAAGTGGCGCCGAACCCATCAGAGTCCGCGAGGATGGGGAGATGGTATCGCCAGAGATTTCATCGGTAGCCTTAAGGCTCGAGAGCTGCGTTTTAGCGGCGGCATCACCTGGATGGTCCCGCAAGTGCGCTACGAGGACATCCATCGCTCGTTCCTTGTCGCCACGTTTGGCGAGAGCGGCAGCTAACAGCGGTTCAACGAGGGATGCTTGCTGGTGACCCAACTGCAATGCACGTTCAGCTTCCCGAACGGATTCGCTAGAAGAGCCTTCTTGCAAGTAGGCGCCGGCGAGTGCTGCATGCGCCCTCCACCAGGTAGGCTCAGTCTCGACGGCTCTCTGTGCAAGTGCCAGCGCTTCAGCGGACTGGTCTTCACTCAACAGCCTCTCACTGAGCGCGAGCAGAGCACGACAGTGGTTGGGCGCAAGGCCTATTGTTTTAAACCAGTAGACCTTTGCCTGGCTCCAATCATTCGTCTGGGAGGAATAGACGCCAAAAAAATAGTTAATATCTGCGTCGTTTGGCGCGACTCGATAGACTGCCTCGAGATGCTTTCGAGCTTTGGCCGGCGCGTTGGCGCGTAGCGCTTCCACCGCCTTCGCCAATTCTTCTTGCTCTTTCCGGGATAGAATCGATTTTTTGCCGACGATCGCAGAATCATCGGCGAACAGGTCGGCCGGGATTAGTGTCTGCGCAGTGAGTAAGGCTAGGGAGTATTGGAAGATTAGCAGCCGCAAGAGTCCAGTCCACGCAAAACGCAGTAATGATCTTGTATGCATTCATGCTCATCATGAAGTTGCGGCTCGGTGATTGTTACTGGCAAAGCTGACAGAGAGGCGGTGACAAGAATTCGTTCGTGGCCCAAGGTGCCGACTGACGATCGATGACCTAGTGCGCTGATTGGAGGGGCAGCGAGGCTTCGACGATCGTACCCTCGGAGGAGCCGGAACTAAACTGGAGAGTCCCACCCAAAGACGCGACTGCCTCGAGCATCCAGATCAGTTGGGTTCTTTCCCATTGCGGCGAGCTGACTCGTACCTCTTCCGTGGCGATCCGCAGTAAGACGTGCTTCTCGGTCGCCCTCAACTCCGCAGTGATCGCTTCGGCGCGACTGTTCTGAACGATTTCGGATAGCGCCCCTTGGGCAACTCGAAACAAGCACAATGAAAGGTCCGACGGTAGATGAGCCGGTACGTTCCGTTCCGAAAAATGTATGGCAATCCCACTATGCTCGCTAGTCTCTCTACAGAGCTTCTTCAGGGCTCGGGAAAGACCTAGGTACTCCAAGGCAAACGGGTGCAAATCGTGCGACAGACTGCGGGTCAGCTCGGAAACGCCAGAAATCTGGTCGTAAACTCTGTCCAGTGCCGCTTTCGCGGAAATGCTGCATTCGACTCTCAGGTTGTCGACACTCAAGCCCACCAGCGTAAGGCCTTGAACAACCTCCCCATGCAGTGATCTGGCGATCCGGAGGAGGTCTTGATTTCGTGCGAAGACGAGGTTCTTGCGTGTGGCCCTCAACCTTTCAGCGATACTGCGTCGCTCGGCAGCCAGGGCTGCCATCACCATCAAGGGCAAGGCGAAAGCCGTCAGCAGGACATTCAGAGACAATGCATGACTGGGAAGCGAGGGTATCCCGAACGGCCCTCGGCCGTGTATCGCGTTCCAGGCGGAAATTAGCGTGGCGACCAGCACCGACGCGCTCACTCCACCAGGGCCAAATCGCATCGCCGCCCAGATCAACAAAGGCAGCGGTGCATAGATGAGTGCTGGAATAGTGCCCGGGGAGTTGTCAACGCCGAATGCCAAGACGCTAACGACTACGATTCCGACCGCCAGCGCAGCTGCTTCAAAATAGACGGAAGGCTTTACTTTGCGAAACTGGGATACATGGCCAGATCCAAGAATCAAGAGAGGGGGGACTATGGTCAGATTTGCGACCATGTTGGAGGTTAGCCGAGTTGTCCACAGCATCCAATAGTTGCGACCGAGTCCTGTTAAGAGCGTGCTTCCTGCGTCAAGAAACGAAGTCACCAGAGTGGCAAGACCTACACCGAAAGCCAGAAAAATAACTACGCCTTTGACACTGTCAAACAGAGAAGTTTCCTTCTTAAAGAAATGGATGCAGGCGGCGCCAAGGAGCGCCTCACCGGTGTTGCCCACAAACCAGCCCAAGGAGGAAAGCACAGGTACGCCGACTTGGAACTGGATTAACAGATGAGCGGGAAGGACAGCTAACACAAAGGCCCACCAGAGCCGAGGAGAAGTCAGCAGAAAAACAGCTAGTAAAATCGCGTTGGGGGGCCAAAAAGTGGCAATCGGTTGTCCTGCCGGTGTAAAGAAGAAACCAATTTGCGATCCGGCATAATAACTGGCTGCAATTAGTAGCGCGATCAAAAACGTACGAAGCGGCGGGGCCAGCGATAGGGTGAGACTTCTCACCACCGTGGTCAGATGGTCGAACATCATCCGCGACGTAGATAGGTGCGCAACCGCTTCGCGATTCATCGGCGTCAACTTCCTATTTATTCGAAATGAATAAACGCTTTGGCGATAGTTTACAAATGAAATCGCAGCCTAAGAAAGAGAAATCCAGGCTAACTCGACATCAGCCGGACGCGTCAACGCGTCAAACACGTAGCGCTTGGCAGTAAGATTGCCGTAAGCGCCCCCCAATACCACCGCCGCCACCTCAAATCGTATCAGAGTTTTGTGTCACGGCAACCTTGAAGTGAGATCATAATGAGGAGACAAATGACTCGCCACGAGCAGCGAGTTTCACGGCCTTAATCAGATCTTGGCTAAGGTAAATTTTGAAAACGTAGCCGAGTGCGCCAGCCTGGAGGGCCGCTTCGATGATTCCCGGGTCGATTTCTACCGTACAAATGACGACGGAAGGACTTGGACCCATCTTTCTCAACTCTCGGGTGACCTGAATTCCGTTCAGGATGGGCATTTCGAGATCGAGGACAACGACGTCAGGCCGAGTGTTTTTAATAACATCGAGCGCCATCTGACCATTTTCTGCTGAGCCCACGACATCAAACTCGATTCCCAGCAAGTACATAAGCTGGCGTAAAACGGGTGGGCTATCGTCGACGGCGACTACCCTAAGCCTCATGTTGATTGGAGGCCTGCCCTATCGTCGATTTGCAGGCTTTGTTGTTCCTGAAGTGCATACACCGCATTTACTGCACCTGACTTGCCCTGGCTAAATGAGTGCAGCCAGCCGAATCGGGTTCGACGAGTGGGGCGAGAACCAACGTCAGGAAAGTACAAGCGAGCGGTCATGCAATCAGAATGCCAGCACCTATGCAGGTTCGTCATTGCGCGAACGCAACCAGGCTGGAGAGCGAAGGTAACCACCCTCGAGAACTATAGGGTCAATTTAGGCTAGGAGTGTGTCCGCGGCTCGAAGGAGAAGCTTGCCGCGGCTCTTAACGAGCGCACCCCGCCGATGCCACTCGCGCAGAAGTCGGCTTACGGTGAAGAGGGTCATCGAGGAGGCGTAGGCCAAGTCTTCATTGGTTACTTCGAGTTCTAAGCCGCCGTAGACATTCCTTCCAATGCCACGCGCAAGGTTAATTACGGTTTGGGCAAGTCTCTGACGCGCTGTGTCAGCGGTGACCGCTGCATGAGTGGCGAGGTACCAGTTGAAGTACTCCGATGCAATCGAAAGAGCGTTTTCAAGTAATCTCGGATATCGCGCGACCAGCCTGCGGATTGTGGCTCGGTCCCATGCCAGTGCATGGCTGTCCTTTAGCATTTCCGTACTGACGAGATATGAGGCGGGAGTGGAAAGGATTGTCATCCCGCCAAACACTTCACCTGGCATGATCCATGGAAGCAAGAGTTTTCGACCGTCGGATGTGATGTAGAAATATCTGGCGCGGCCTTTGGTAAGCAGAAAGAGGACGGTCGCGGGCTGGCCTTGGCTGATTACCACGGAGTCGGCAAAAAAACGGCGTTGCGTGGCGGCGCCTAGGACGAGGCTGACTTCAGCCGAAGGTAAGCCGTCTAGAAATGGTGACCTGAACCCACCGGCTAAGGCCGCAGTAGCGGAACTCATGTAAAACCTCAGAAAAACGAACGCGAACTATCTAAAGCACCATCGCGCCGGGGGCAGCAAGACAGTCCTGAACAAAATAGCCCGGATTGGCTGGAAACGCGTACTGGTAAAACTGACAGTTACAAAGTGATACGGCGTGAGCAAAGCTGAATAACGGAGAAGTGGGGCCAGAGAGCTATTCGCATCCAGGGGAAACGAATCGGCGCTTTTCTTTGGCCAACTTGATGGCGAGGACTAAATCCGTACCCAAACGCGGCTTTAGAACGTAGCCCTGAGCTCCGGTTTCCAGGGCCGCGCGGCAGGTTTCGCGATCTTTGTCGACTGTAAGAAAAACAACACTAGTTGTCGGACTGACGGCCTGAAGGCGTCTTGCGGCTTCTATGCCGTTGAGAATTGGCATGGAGATATCCAGAACGGCGACGTCCGGGAGAAGCTGGGCGGCAGCATCTACTGCTGCTTGTCCGTCTCCTACTGCCGCGACGACTTCGCAGAAATCCGCGGAGAGTAGACCGCGAACGTATTCCCGCATCTGGTTGTGGTCGTCAGCCAGCAATACGCGAATTTTCGCCAAGCGCACATCCCAGCTAACACGATTCGTGCAAAAAATATTTGGCTTGCGGGAGAGCCGTCAGGCGTGGGGAAAGACGCCGTCTAGACCAGTGGGGACGTCTGGGGCTCTTGGTGATTATATTGCAGAGAACGAAAGACGATGTCAAACGTGTTCTAATCGCTTTTACCGCTACGTGACGGACGGGTTTGGCAGTACCAGTCTTCGTTAAATCGGTCGCGCGTCATCGGGGAACCCAGAGCGGGAGCTCTAATGAGACGATTCTTCAGGGAGAGACTCACCTACAGTTCAAATGCGTGGTTTATAACTGCCGTCGTGCTCTTGCTGGCACAGTTGCTCCTCCGCTTGATATTCAAGGACAGTCCCAGCGCAGTAGGCCGAGCGGCAATCGACTACTCGCCAATGCTGACGACGGCTATGGCCATCGCCATAGTTAACGCCATCGCGCGAACCGCAAGAATGACAATCCTATTTTGGGTTTTTTTCACGAACGGAATCGGGCTGTGGCTGATAGATATATTGCTATGGGCGCGGTTTAAGGTCGGGTTTCCAAACCGATTCAGCCTGCTTGTAGCCTTGCTATCCCTTACGGTGTTGGCGTATTTCTTTTCGTTGGAGATCAGGCAACGCGAATGCGTTGAAAAGGCGCTGACCGAGAGTGAAGAGCGCCTGCGCTTAGCAGCGCAGGCTGGAAAAATGTATGCGTACGAGTGGGATGCCATAGAGGACAAGATCGTTCGTTCGGCTGCGTGCGTTGACATCCTTAGCGGCTTGGCGGACTCGGGGACAGAGAGCTTCGATCGGATGCTGGCTCGAATTCATGTCGAGGATCGCGAGCGATTCGCGCGCGCCATAAAGGGACTCAGCCCCGCCCAGCCAAGCTGTCAACTCAGTTATCGCGTCGCCCGCTCCGACGGCGCCACGATTTGGTTGGAGGAGAGCGCGCGGGCGTGGTTCGATCCAGGTGGAACGATGCTACGGGTGGTGGGGATGGTAGCGGACGTGAGCACAAGAAAGGAATCGGAACAGGCTTTGTCCGACTTGAGGGGAAGATTTGTCAATGCCCTGGAACAGGACCGGACTCGTGTGGCGAAGGAGCTACATGATGACGTAAGCCAAAGGCTGGCACTGGTGGCGGTCGTGCTCAAAAGTTTGGGACAGGCTGTGTCAAAAACAGATGGGGAGATAGCAGCGGCGTTGCACAGTATGTGGCAGACCGTTAGTGAAATGTCGTCTGAGATTCATTATCTATCGAGGCAGCTTCATCCCTCGACGCTGGGAACAGGATTGGGATCCGCGTTGAGGACGCTCTGTGAAGGCATCGAGAGGCAGCACGGACTAAAAGTGTTAGTAACTTGCCGGAACGTCCCAGATGCAGTGCCGGGCGATGATGCGCTGTGCTTGTACAGAATCGCTCAAGAAGCGATGAGCAATATTGTTAAACACAGCCACGCAAAAGAGGCGCGCCTGGCGCTTACCGGGACCGCAGAGCATCTAGAGCTTCATATAAGTGACCAAGGTTGTGGTTTCGAGTATGACGCCGAGCGAGAGCGTGGCTTGGGCCTTTTGAGCATGAGAGAGCGACTGCGCCTCGTTGGCGGCACGATAAGAATCCGAACGGGGTTGGGCGGGACTGAAATTGTGGCGCAAGTTCCGCCGAAGCCGTCGGTGGTGAATTCACCCACGTCGCGAATTACAACGAGCGATCAAGTAAGTGCGTGAAATCAGACTGAGTGCGTTATTTAATTAAATGCTCCCGCCATTTCCTTGGGCTTGTCCTTTGATTTGGCTGTATAGACCATCGCTTTGCTTTCAAGAACCTCTGCTTGCGCTTTGCGGTTGGTTTTCTGAAGCAGCCAGGCATATACCCTCGCGATCTCTGCCAACGCCCGATAATCTCGCGGTGAAGACTTCTCCAAAATAGCCAGGGCGCGCTGGCAAGACGGTTCGGCCTGGGGATAGTAGCCACGAAGCATGTCGGCGAGAGCCGAGCCGACCAGCAGTTCCGCTATTTCCGCGTTCTCCGGGCCCAAGATGGCCTCTTTGATGGGCAGCGCTTGTGCGAAGAGCGCTCCCGCCTCATCATATTTGCGTTGTTGCAAGTAAATCTCGCCAAAGTTCTGCAAGGTTCGCGCGAAGCTGATGGATTTCGGTTCGTTACCCTTGCTCCAAAGGTTTACGGAACGTTTGTAGAGGGATTCCGCAGCTGGAAGATCGTGCTTCAGGTATTGAACCATTGCCAGATTGCTAAGGAGTGGCGCCAAGTCCGGGTGATCAGGCCCGAGACGCTTTTCCCGCATGGCGAGCGCGCGTTGAAAAAGTTGTTCAGCGTCAGAATATTTGCCCATCAACTGCTGAGTCGCTCCCAAGTTGTTCAATGCAGTGGCAACGTCAGGGTGATCCGGTCCGAAATTCTTCTCGAATATGCTTAAGCTTCTTAGATAGTACTGCTCAGCATCCTTATATTTGTTTTCCTCGCTATAGACACTTCCCAGGTTATTAAGAACCGTAGCGACGCTAGTATGGTCCAGCCCGAAGTGCTTTTCGCGGATGGCCAGAGCGCGCCGTAACAGCATCTCAGCTTCGGGATAGTTGCCTTGTGCCTTACGCATCATCGCGAGGTTGGCGAGAACTGTAGCCACTTCGGGGTATTCCGGGCCGAATGCACCCTCGAAGATGGCGAGCGCACGCTGAAAGTTCAATTCAGCGTCGGAGTAATGTCCGAGCTCCTGCTGACTCATTCCTAGGCTATTGAGGACGTACGCGTCTTCGGGGTGCTTGGGTCCACGCGTCTTTTCCGTAATCGCCAGGGCACGTTCTAAGGCCGTGCCGGCTTCTACGTGCTTGGCTTGATGCTCCCAGACGGCTGCGAGATTGCACAAGGCAATGGCGACTTTAGGATGTTCCGCTCCAAAGGCTTTCTCCCAGATGGCAAGTGCGCGTTGGAACAGAGGCTCGGCTTCGGAATACTTGGCCTGGTCTTTGAAGAGCACGCCAAGGTTATTGAGAATTGTTCCAAAGCCAGGATCTTCCTGGCCGCCGCCTTTTTGTCGAATGGCCAAAGCGCGCTGTAGCAGAGTCTCGGCTTCCGAGGATTTACCCTCCTTTTGCTCAAGGCTGGCCAGATTGGCAAGGACTGTGGCGACATCGGAGTGTTCAGGTCCGAGACTTTTTTCCCAGCTTACCAACGTGCGCCTGTAGAGTGCCTCGGCTTCCGCATACTTTCCTTCCGAGCCATACAGACCCGCCAGGTTGTTAAGAACGGAGCCGGTCGAAGTATCGTCTGGTCCGGAAGTTTTCTCGCGAATGGTCAGAGCACGCTGAAACAGCGCCTCAGCTTCGGTGTATTTTCCCTCTTCCTGTCGGAGGGAAGCCAAATTGTTAAGAACGGTGGCCACAGCAGGGTCCTCTGGCCCGAGGGTTTTTTCGCGGATGTCGAGTGCGCGTTGCAGAAAATCAGCTGCTTCGGTATATTTCGCTTGCTCTTCGAACAAGGTCGCCAAGTTATTGAATAGAGTCGCTGTCTCCTGGTCGAGCGGCCCATGAACTTTCTCGCTGATAACTAAGGCTTGTTGGTACAAGGATTCCGCTTCTCTGTAGTTATGGCGCACGTGCTGCAGGGCAGCGAAATTGTTCAAAGCTGTCACATACCGAGGATCTAACTCCCCGAATTTCGAGGCTTGCTGCAATGCATTCCTGAAGCGAACCTCGGCTTGGTCATAGCTGCGCTGCTGGTATGCCCGCATCCCTGCTATGTTTTCGTCCTCCCACGACGGCAGTTGCGCAACTGAGGCCGGGGCCAGACAAAGGGAAAGCAACGCTGCCGCCACCATGCACTGAAATTTCATGTCCTGCCTCCTCGACGATCTCATCGGAAGAGTCTTGCGAATAGCGGTTTTGAGGAGAACTGTCAGAACTGCTAGCGTGTTAGCGTGTTGAGGTAGCCGCAACGACAGGGAAGGCGTATGGAAATCCGGGGTCGGCAGCGTCGCAAGCGGAAAACTACCAGCGTGCGACGCAAGGTTCGTCAGCAGTCAGACAAGCGGCGGCACCAGCTAGTCCGAAGGCAGGTATTTGACCAAGAGCACTTCATTGCCCTTTTCGCCGTACACGAGTTCGTCCACAAGGTGCTTCGCTATAAGTACACCGTAGCCGCCGGGCCGCAATCCTTGTTTCTCCCTGAAAAGAACATGCCGAATTGGATCGTAGGACGGATTATTAATGGCTGCGTGCTTTATCTCCTCGAGCGAGAAACCCTCGCCCGGGTCCTTAATCCTACACATGATCATCTTTCGCGTACGCACGTATGAGATTTCGACATATTGCTCCGGGTCGAATTTCCCACCATGCTCCATGGCATTGAGCAATAATTCGTGGAATGCCATGGCGACGTTGTTCTTCTCAGGATCGGGAAGATCTGCAATCTCCTGGAGGAATTGCACCAACCTATCCGCCGTTCGTGTGTCGCATCGGACGATCACACTGATCCAATCCGGAGTCGCCGAGATGACTTCAATCCCATCGTCCCAAGCGGGCTCCGCCACGGCGCTGCGTACCATTTCAATTAGCGACTGATTGGAGAACGGCCTTGAAAAATAGCTGAAGGCGCCCGCACGCATCGAGGCGATCACGTCCGCAGGGGTGCTTTCGTCGGTAAGAATAATGAGGCGGATATGAGGTTGGAGGCCTCTGATTTTGCGTAGTAGATTGACATCTTCGCTGCCGCTGGTCCGTGCGCCAGTGATAATCAGATCAACGGGCTGATGTTGGACCAGGTCTAGCACTTCGGCGTTGTCAGCGACGTCAACTACGCTCCACTCTTCCGAGTTGAGGACACTGCTTAGCACTCCTATGACCTGACGATCCGCGTCGACAACCGCAGCCTTTCGTCGTAACGGTTCATTTTGCACGCGGGCGGCGACGGCCATGAGCCTATCCATTCAATTCCTACCGCGAAACCCAAGTAGTTGGCGGTTCAACGTCTGTCCCGATTGAAACCGAATATGCTTTCCTTCAATTTTCTTCAATGTGGCGTTGGGATCAGTCGCAGCGACGACTTGCGTTCTGAGAAAGTCCGCCAGATCGAGTTTTCTTCCGCCCACATTGACTTGGAGCCTGATTAGCCCTGGATCGAGACGAGCCAGATGAAGACCGCCTACATATCGCATTATGCATACCGTCAGGGCCAAATCGAACCGAACCAATAGCGACTCGGAAACGGAACCTTGCAAGCTGGCAAGTCGCACCGACCATCTGGAACCGTCATAATCTTCCGGATTCAGACCTCGGTCGCCAGCTCCTTGCAACATTCCGATTAGAACGATCGCCTGTGGCCTTGCATGCCCACGGTGAATCCACGACAGGGAGTAGCCGTCCGATTCGTAAAATTTCTCAACCTCCGCTCGGTAGAACAAAAAATCTGGCCAACGCAGGTCCGGGTCACGCGCCGAAGTAATCAGGTCGCGAAGGCGGGCGACCGCAGCCGCCGATGGATCTTGCCCGATTGGGGCGATGTACTGCGCATTCGCCAAACTCGTCAAAAACGGCGTGAGCAGTAAGACAGCAATAATTCCAGCAAACTGCGACAAAGTGGGCACTCTCTTGCGCATAAAACCGTAGTCAAGTGTGCTTGGTGCCTTTTATCTGGTGCCAGCCAAGCGTTTAAAAAGCATAGGCAATGGATGTCATGCGGCGTACTGGCAAAACTGCCAGACACTTCCGGTGTGGGTAGGCTGCGGGTGGTCCGCAATTCCTATCTGAAGCGCTTGCATCCAACGCGGAGAGTATGGATTTGTCTCAGTTAACCACGCGAGGCTATAGTCGCTTCGGACTTACAACAATTGTCATCGATTCCGTTTGCGCTTAAGCGTGCGGGCCATGTGCAATCCGGGCCGTGGCCGTCCGGAATATCCCTCGTGATCTGGTCTGAATCCGCTGCGACCTGCTTCGGATCATTTGCAGAAGCCAAAAGACCACCGCTATGACGATAGCTCCAAAGGCGCAGAGCACAGCGACTATCGCCAGCCAGAAAAGTAATTCCTGCATGACATACAATTTGGTTGAATAGATGAACAAAACCGTGAGCATCACCTGACCCATCGTCCTAAGCATACAGTTGCGGCCTCATCATTCCGCGAATCCTGTCGCCCACCCGCCTTTGATGTGGGCTATTGCCCGCCAGAGACGCGGACTTGCCAAGTGTGTTCATGATCACGGCTTAGGTGCTTGCTCTTTCGGGAATCGCAAATTCCATGACCCTCCGAATACGAAGGTGCGGCCTTGGGTAGTGGCCTTAGCAAGATATTCGGGCTCGTACTTGAAGTAGAAATACAGTCCCTTGGCCGGGATAACGAGATTCGACTGCACGCCAATCGCATGTGAAGAATAAAAAGGTATGAGTCTTCCGGGAATGCCTTGTCGGGTCGTGCCACCATTGTCGCTGACTTGCCATTGATCGTACCCGACTACTCCAATCTGAAAGAACGTGTGACCCTGGCGGCCCAGGGGGAACATTTGCCCGATTCCCCATTCGTCTGTGAAAGTCTGCCCCGGCGTGAAGTTTGTTCCCTGTTTTTGTCCGTGAACTTCCCAGTCGGTGAACAGATTAGCCGTGGTGCCTTTGTTCTTTGTGAGGTAGACGGTGGTGCCGCTGACAAAGTCATTGCCCCAGTAGCCCGAGCCAACGTTGTTGGTCGTTCCCGGCGCAGAACTATAGCGTCCGGTCGGTGCAACAAAACCGTCCCCCACGCTAAAAGACACGCGGCTGAAATTCCAACCAATATTGATCGGCTGGACCCACGTATCTCCCAGCCCGGCTCCCCCGGCATTTATGCCGAACTCCGGAATTCCCAATGGTCCGCTCGCGGTCAAGGACCCGTTCGCGAACGACAAGATAACCAATGGCGCAAAGTGCCCGCCGAGAATCTTGAATTTCGGAACGTAGTAGAAGAAGTTTTCGTTGGCCCAAAAACCGTAGACGCCGGAAAGTCCCGGTAGTGCGTTCCCGGCTGAATTGTTCAATTGGCTCGCAGAATAGTTCAGCGTCATGTTTCCGTAGGTGAATCCAGGATCCGGAATGAGCCCGGCGTTTAAGCCTGCCTGCCCAGGTACGTATTGCCCCTTCTGCTGCGCGAATAATGACGAAGCTCCGCCCAGGATAAGCGCGAGGGCGACCACCGCCGTCTTAGTCGTAGGCATTCTCTCGCTCCTTAGTTTTTACTTTTCGCAAACGAACCTGCTGGAGCGAAGGTAATCAAGACTCTCATCACAACGAAACTGTCAGTTCTGGCAGACCAATGCCGTGGCGCAAACAAGTGTGTGCACCGACTGAAGGAAATACCAGTTTCCGAGTGGGTACGCTCTGGCTAGCCTTTGGTTCGCTTTGATGATATTTCCCGAACAGCGATTCTTTTGGCCCGATGGCCGCAGCATATGGCGACCGGACTTCACGCCCTGCTCGTTTGCGTGTACGCCGTCTTGTGGTTATCAGCCGTTGGGTTGCGGGAATTGCTCAGCCAAAAGAAGTAGCACATCCGAAGGTCTTTGACATTGAACCGCGGTTGCTATTGAGAAGCAATGACCAAGAGCTGTCAAATTTGCCAGTAGAGCGTCATCGGGCCGCTCGTTATAACCACAACGTTGGGAGATCGCTGCGGGGGGAACAGGTCCGAGAGCTTCTCTTAAACGGGTGAGGGCTCGGCACTTGCTCCCGATCCTAAGTTTCGGAACGAGGACTTCGTCTATACCGGTCCGCGAACTAACAGAGGCTGACCACACATGTTTCCATCAACCATTAAGAAGTTTGTTTCACTCGCGTTGAGTCTCCTCCTTGTTGTATGTGCCTCACCAACGGTGTATTCCGGCCAGACCTCCTCTCCTCCACCGGCGGGCGATACCACCGCCATGCAGGCCGCTCCGCAAACTGCCTCCGAGCTGCAAGCGCTGGTCGCCCCCATCGCATTGTATCCAGATTCATTAATTGCTGTAATCCTTACGGCCTCAACATTTCCGGACCAGATCGCGATTGCCAATTACTGGATCGAACAAAACAAGAATCTGACGAGCAGCGCTTTGACGAAGGCGGTGGACAAACAGTCCTGGGATCCGAGCGTTAAGGCACTCACGCAATTTGCTTCGGTGCTCAACAACATGGCCAGTAACCTCAGCTGGGCTTCCTCCCTGGGAGAGGCCTATCACAATCAACAAGCGGAGGTAATGACCGCCATCCAGACCTTGCGTGCGGAGGCCAAAGCAAAAGGGAACCTTAAGTCCAACTCACAAATGACTGTGGTTCAGCAATCGCCGGAAGTCATTGTCATACAACCCGCCAATCCTCAGGTGGTCTACGTCCCTGAATACAACCCTGCCGTGATCTATGGCACTCCCTACGTAACTCCGGGATATACCGCAGGAGACGTTGCAGCCGCCGGGATTATAGGTTTCGGAGCCGGAATTGCCGTCGGGGCAATGATGAGCGGTGGCTGCTGCGGTTGGGGATATAGCAGTTGGAACTGCGGCTGGCACGGTACAGCGGTGGTCTATCACGGCGGAGCCTACTACGGAAATTCCGCATGGCATGGCGGCTACTACAACGGGGGATATCACTCCTACGGCTACAACAATTCGTTCAACCACAACGTAAACGTGAACAATGTCAACGTAAACAAGAACAACTTCAACCAAAACAATTTCAATAAGACCAACAACTTCTCCAACCATTCCGACACGAATTCCTGGGCTCACAACGACGGCTCAAAGTCCGACGCATTCTCCGGCTGGGGTGGCCACTCGGATGGTTGGTCATCGCGCATGGACAGTAGCCGTGGGTGGGGAAGCATGGGTTCCAGCGGCTTCGGAGGCGGGCGGTTCGGCGGAGGCGGATTCGGTGGTGGGCATTTCGGTGGCGGTGGATTTAGGCGGTAGCTTTTAGCTACGCATTGCATTCATCTCAAGTTGGAGGAGTTTTGGAGGAGTTTCCATGTGGTTCGTCAGCGGGAATAGCGCGACAACGCGTCGATGGATCTCAATCTTTCTTATCGGCATGTTAGTTCCTTTGGTCTCCTGCAACAAGGCACAAAAGTCGGCGGACGCGCAGCGGAGCTTCGCGTCACCGGACGAAGCCGGCGCGGCCTTGGTGACAGCGTCTCGGTCTGGCGACGCGGGTACCTTACTCGCGATTTTCGGGCCAGATAGCGAAGCTGTGTTTTCGACCGGAGACGCAGTGCGGGACCAGAACCAGTTGAGGGAATTCGCCGCCTCCTACGATCAAATGCACCGCTGGGCGAACATCAAAGCTGGGGGCTGGATTCTTTATACCGGGACGGACAATAATCCGTTCCCAATTCCATTGGATCAGAATTCTTCCGGCAAGTGGGCCTTCGACACGGCAGCGGGGAAAGACGAGATCCTGGCGCGCCGGATCGGCAGGGGAGAATTGATCGCCATCGCCGCGTGCGATGCCATCGCCGCTGCGCAGCAGCAATACTTCCATCAGATACACGCCAATCAGAAAGAATATGCCCAGAAATTTGTTAGCGATAACGGCAAGCAAGACGGCCTCTACTGGCAGGCCTCGGCGGGCCAGGCTCCGAGTCCCCTTGCTCAACTGGGTGACTTGGCAAAGGCTGTGGGCTACTCGAGTACAGGCGACAAACCACAACCTTTCAACGGCTATTACTTCCAGATACTCACGAAGCAAGGCGACAAAGCCCCAGGTGGCGCCAAAGATTATCTGGTTGATGGAAAGCTGGTAGGAGGCTTCGCCATTATTGCCTATCCCGTGGAGTATAGGAATTCGGGAATCATGACCTTTCTGGTAGGCAAGGACGGAGTTGTGTACCAGAGGGATCTAGGAGAAAAGACCGCCGAAATCGCCGCGGCCACGACGGAATACGACCCCGGAGACGGCTGGACCGCCGTGTCCGGTACGCAAAGCGCGTCCCTGCAGCAATGAAGCCACCGATCTCAGGGGCGACGAAATCGCTACGGGCACGCCTGCGAATTCGCCGCGCCGACGTTCACTTTAGCCTTGGAAAGAGAAATTATGAAATATAGATTCTTGCTTCTCGTGGTATTTTGCGTCGCGTTTTCATCGGCCGTACTAGCGCAAGACACGTATGTGGACTACAACCACGCTTTGGACTTCGCGGCGTATCACACGTATGCCTGGGGCCAACAGCCCAACCCGAACGAGATTAAGACCCCTTTCCTAGCGCAAGAGGCTCAGAGCCAGATCGACACACAATTACAGAGCAGGGGCTTGAAAATGGTTCAGGAAGGTCAGAACCCGGACCTGATTGTTGTCGTAAGCGGAGGACTAAAGCAGCAGACATCGTATACGGCTTGGGGAACGGGAGGATGGCGGTATGGTGGCGGAATGGGGTCGATCACTCCAGATGTCAGTACGGTCGGCACACTAGTAGTGGATCTTTACACCACAAATTCGAAGCAACTGGCCTGGCGTGGCACGGCACAAGGCACTCTGAACCAGAGTAACGCGGAGAAAAATCGTCAGCTTGTGGACAAGGCCGTAGTCAAGATGTTCAAGAAATATCCAGTTGCTCCACCCAAGCGCTAAATTCATTTTCGCTGTGTAATTGCCCAACGAATACGGACAAATGAGGAGGACGCTTCCCTGTCCCTCATGCCCTTGCTTCATCTTGTCTCTGCTCGCTGGCGTCTTGTCCCGCCGTACTTGACAGCGGAACTCGAGCACGTATTCGCGTGCCACGCAAGGGTTTGGATTCGATCGAAAGCCGTCCGCTGACCAGCCGAAGGCGCTCGAGCATGCTTATTAATCCAAGACCGCCTTCCCGCTCAGCTGTCTCCAGATCGAAGCCTACGCCTGAGTCCGAAATACAGAGTTCGATTCCATCGCAATCAGCAGACAGCTCAACTCTGGCTTCCTCTGTGCCGCTATGCTTCATGGCGTTGCGGAGACCCTCCTGCGCGATCCGAAATAGACACAAACTCACATTCTTCGGGACATCCGCTGGCACGTCCTGATGTATGAATTGGACTTGCATGTGATGCTGCGAAGGGAACTCTCTGCACAATCCTCGCAAAGAAGGCACTAGACCCAGACTGTCCAGCTTGTATGGATGGAGCTGGTGAGACAAGTTGTGGATTGTGGACGACACTTCTGTAGCAACCCTGCTCAATATTGCGCAGTTGTTCTCGGTCCGTGGACGAAAGCCCTGGCCTGCCTTGGCCGAATTGTTCCAGGCTGATGGAGAGAAGCACGATTCGTTGGCTCAAGTCATCGTGTAACTCTCGAGCAATGCGGGTGCGCTCTTCCTCCTGAGCGTGAATCAGGCGACCACTCAACTCTCGCAGAGACATCTCTGACAATTTTCGATCCGTGATATCAACGCACGAGCCAATATAGCCGCAGAAGATGCCATCAGAGCCGAATCTGGGCACGCCATGGTCGACGATCCACCGATATTCTCCGTCAAAGCGGCGCAGCCGATACTCCACCTCAAACTCCACGGGTGCGTCAGAACCTGCTGGGAAAATCGCGAGGCGCCGCTCCTGGTCATCCGGATGCACCCCCGCCAGCCATCCTTCGCCTAGCTCCTGGTCCAGGGATCGGCCTGTGAAGCTTAACCAACCCTGATTGAAGAACGTGCACTTGTTGTTTGTTCCGGACATCCAGATGAATGCGGGAGCAGTATTCGCTACCAACCGGAAGCGCTCTTCGCTCTCACGCAGAACGATTTCTGACCTGTTCAGTTCCGCGTTGCTGATGAGAAACGCGTGCGTTGCGTGTTTGCGCTTCAGCGCGTTCGAGAATATCTCCGCTAGCATCTTGAGCTGCTGCAACAGGTCATCTGTCCACAAGACTCGGCGTTTCGTGCTGGCAAATGACATGGATCCAAGTATTTCGCCGCTGACCTGGAGCGGGACGCTCGCGATTGAGACGACTCCCATTTTGCGTAAGTACGCTTTCTCGACGGATGCCTCTTCAGGCAGGGCGTCTAAGTCAGCTGCCAGTATCACTTCGCCAGACATTTGAACATTCATCCACCAGGGAAACTGTTGAGACCTCACAACGGGGGCACAGCCGACACTTCCTCGCGCTGCCAGGCGAAGGGCATTCTCAACTCTGCTTTGTCTCGAGCCGATTCATGAATCATAACCTGGTTAATTTTGAGGAACTCTGCAATCCCGCCCAGGCTCTTCTCGATATTCGCATCGACCTGCTCATCCGGTAGGTTGATGAAAGTTGTTGAAAGGTCGGAAAGTAAGGTTTCGAAGGTGAGACGTTCGAGAAGAGACTTCTCAACTCTTCTCCTCTTTGCGTGCTGCCAGAGCAACGCGAGGATGAGGAGTGTCTGTGCCAAAATAAGACAAATGCTGCCAACAATGTATCGCTTGTAGCGCTCCCACAGCGTTGGTTCCCGGTACAGAACTTGACTGCCGGCCGGCAGCGCCGACTCCGGAATGTGCCAACGGCGGAGCGCCCGCCAATCCACACGGACCTGAAGATCGGAGGCGTGCACAACAGGAATGTCCTCCAGTCGGTCACCTAACAAGACCCGTGCTGCTACTTCCGCCGTCCACGATCTTTCTTTTGGCCAGTCTTCGTATGCTCCACCAATGCACCCATAATTCAGACAGAGCGAAGGCAAAGCGGAATAGGTCGGCAGGCGCTCTGCAACCGCGGTTAGGAGATCCAAGGCACCAAAGGCTGGCAGACTTGAATCTGGCGCAAGTTGAAACAGCACTATGGTATGAGGAGGAAGTGCAGCAACTCTCGCGAGCAGTTGGCCGCTTGCCGGTCCCACGAAGTCAATCTCCCTTACCTGATCCCGATGACGAAGAAGCTCGACGTGTGCGACTGACGCCTAGTACCCGGCCATTCTCGACGTGTTCGTGATTACTGCCACTGTTTTCGTATTTGGATGAAGATGGAGCGCAAGATCGATCGTTTCCCGAAGACCCACGGGAACCGTCACACCGGTCACTCCCGGCCACATCTTCTGCCCTTCCAACTCCCTGGTGCCGACTCCTGTGAAGACAATCGGAACGCCGGGAAACATCTTGTCGCGGTATAGGACCGCGAATTGAAGCTGCTCTGGATTAGCCGCGATCACAAGGTCCAGTTTCACGCCAGCGTAGACACGGCGGAACGTTTCTGCCTGGCTCTCCAGATACGACTTCTCTTTCGATTGTGACACTGCAAGGTATGCCCGATAGAAAGTGATCTGGCCCGAAACACGAGCCCGCACCAAGGGTTCAATCGGATCCCAATTGCCGGTGTTGCGCTCCACGGAGCTAAAGAGCAGCAGCACATTCTTCGCCCTCGGTTGATCGGCAGCATTAGATTGCGGGCGAGCACATAACAAAATGCCAAGAATCGTGAGCCACACGAGTGCACGGAGCCCGACGGCCCAAGAGAAAGTGCAGTATTCATAGCCCTCCGAGTGTCGATTCTTCATCCAGATATTTCAACCATCAAAACTATTTGAAAAAATTCCCTCGATTGGAATTGTTTTTTCCGGAGTGGAACCTTCCGGAGTGGCTAGTTCTGTAAACTCTTGTGTTTGATCGGACAACTGGTACTTCTGACAGGTATGGGACCGCTGAAGTGTTCCAACGATTGCGAAAGGCGGAGGACGTCGGCGAATGCGTGAGCGCTCTGTTGCGTAATGCGAGGTTTTCGATACTCAAAATACAAGTTTCAGCAGGCGATCAACGAGCTGATCCAGGCGCACCATGGTCAGCGTGAGTGGCAGGAATGGAATAATCAGGGCGACGGCCAAACGGATGATCGCATTCTTGCTGATCGGAACAAGGCGCATCTCGCTTACTGTGGCGTAGGCACTCCCCAGGTCGGCTAAGGATTGAATGTCGGATGTGCCGAGCAAGTGCTCGTCGCCCTGCCCTTGCCCTTGAATCCATTTTCTATGGAAGTCCTCGACGTAACGGCTGGCTAAGACGCCGTATTCCCGTTTCGCTCTTCGTTCAGCCTCATCAAGCGGTATCAAGAAAAAGGTTAGGGGGATCAGAACGATCAGCATAAGCAAGCCAACGGCGCCGACGATATCCATCTTGAATGCCGCCAATCTCGCCCCGCTATGAAAAATTCGCTCCGCGATTACTCCGGCAAGAAGAATTGTCTGCGCGACGAGAATAGGCGCAAACGCATTCACACTTCCAGCAAGAAAACCAAGACCTCCCGTGCGGTCGGGATGGAATAGATTGAAATGCAAGGGAAGGGCCCGCATTCGCCAGAGGAATCGGTACCAAACGAACAGCCGAAAATACCAGCGGAGTAGGATAAAACGAAGAATAGGCAGGCTTACAAAGGCGTACCAATATCCGGCAACGGTCAAGTGCTGCTCGCTGCCGGTGCCGGACGTGAACCAGGTGGGAGCGACCGGCCTTACATTCTCCATCCAGACCCAGTGGCCGATCGTGACTGCAGCAATAAAGAGGATGCCTTCCGCCAAGGCCGAACTCTGAAGGCGTTTCGATGAAGACACCAGGTCATTAAACCTGGTTCGATCTTGCGACTGAATGATTCCTCGATCCGGGAATTGCTGCACTATCGAGTGCAATCGCTGATACACGATCAACTCCGCGGCAATCATGAGCGGCAGCGCAATCAGAAATCTCGTGTGAACCTCGGCATCGAGGAGGAAAGGCACTGGGACCCCCCCGAGAGCGGATCCGCTGAAAAGCGTGAGAACCAAGAGTGGCATCCAGCAAATGAGGGAGAAAGTAGCGATTCGGCGGGGGACAAGCTCCAGGCCGGGCCGCGCAAGCTTTGTCCGAAGGTAGAGCTGGTAGAGCGGTCCTCCAAGGACGAGCGTGAAATCTGGGGTGTCCGCAGAAATGCGGTCAGGCATGCCTGTCTTCAGGAGTTCTGCCTGGTGCATGTTTGACTATCCCGAGAAACTTGGGTGCCACCCGTCGTCCGAACGGTCCTATTGTTTCCCGTTGAGGGGGAGTCACTCCCCGATCTTTCGAACCCATGGGTGGTGACGCCCACCACCCATGGGTCGATGAATTCTTTGGCATTCTCTATCACATGAGCGCCGAGCAGGAATGTGCCACCACTGTATTTGGTCGCAGTCCAGCATCGATCAGGAGTTGTTGTTATATCCCTTCCGTCAAGCCCTTGTTCACGATTACCTTGACGTCAACGCGGCGGTTGAGGGCGCGTCCCTGAGGATCAGTGTTCGTGGCCGCGGGGTGAGTTGCGCCATAGCTTCCCGGCACGACAAAGCGCCGCATTGGCACATTCCCTCTTTCGCGCAGGTACTGCGCCACCGCGGCTGCGCGTTCCTCGCTTAGCTTCTGGTTCGATTGCTTTGAGCCCGTCGAGGAAGCATATCCGGCAATCTCGATCAGATATCCTTGTAGGCCGTTAGTTGAAGCCGCGAGGACATCGAGGTCCGCCTTGGCGGCGGCATCCAGCGTGGAACCATCCGCAGGGAAATAGATGCCGGCTTCCGTGACTGTTTTGTAGTCCCCAAGGTCAGACACGCGCTGGTTGACCATCTGGATCGCGGCCGCATCCATAACGGCGGCGGTGCCAGCGGCTTGGGCTGCATTGCCGGCGTTTGTGGCCGTCGTCTGCGCCTGTTTGGCTGAGGCCTGCGCAACCTGGGCTTGCTTCACGCCCTGATTGGCGGTGGATTGAGCCTTACCCGCCGCTACCTTGTTCGCCGTGATTTGCTGCTCTTCAGCCACTTCAATCGCAAACTCATCTGGCGTAAAGGTGATTTTGCTTGCGGCGAGCTGGCCATTCGCGTTGCCCACGCCTTCCGCTTCGATTGTCAGACCTGGCACCATCGCAGTGACATCCATATCGGTGTGGCGGAAAAATTCCAGCTTGCCGTGCTTGCGTTCGATTTTCGTGTCGTCAGTGATTAAGACGGCCGTGACAGAACCCGACTTCTTGTTCTTTACATTTACGATATCGCCGTTGCGAGAGACAATTGTCCCCGTGACCTTCCCCTTTTTGTCGCTCTCCACTTGCGGCGCCTTTGGCGTGGCCGAAAACGCCAAACTACCCACCAGAATAAGCGAAACTGCACAGCATAGAACTTGTATCCCGCGCCGCACGTTGAAGTTCATGGCAATTAGCCTCCCTGGGTAGTTCTAGGCCATCCGCCCTCTTGATCGAACTGTCAGAAGTGACAGACTGTTGCTCTGTCGGGTCTTGTTGCCCGGAGCGAAGA
>Ga0307475_10000499_pt1 | contig 23310 bp, 13 predicted proteins | sample atmos_gasesECM1C_FD_203317 | JGI IMG/M metagenome (GOLD analysis project Ga0307475, IMG submission 203317) | Hardwood forest soil microbial communities from Morgan-Monroe State Forest, Indiana, United States - atmos_gasesECM1C_515 | ecosystem: Environmental > Terrestrial > Soil > Temperate... | reverse complement strand
GGAGCTTTCGGGCGGGGAACAGCAGCGCGTCGCTATTGCCAGGGCGCTCGTCACCAGGCCGGCCGTGCTGCTGGCTGATGAACCGACCGGAGATTTGGACGAGCAGAATGCTTGGGCCGTGTTCGAGATGTTGCAACGGTTGCACCGCGCGTACCAGTTGACGTCGCTTATCGCTACGCACAACTTGGCGCTCGCCGCGCGTTGCGACCGCATACTGACTCTCGAGCATGGCGTTCTGTGTTCTCGCGCGGCTGCGGCCGTCGCGACTGGGACCCTAGGGGAGAAGCGAGCTAATCGTGTTTGAACGGTACACAGAGAAAGCGCGACGCGTAATTTTCTTCGCCAGGTATGAAGCCAGCCAGTACGGCAGCCCGTATATCGAGACGGAGCACTTGCTGCTCGGCTTGATGCGCGAGGACAAGGCCCTGGCCAATCGCTTCCTGCGTCAACAGGGCTCCATTGAATCCATTCGTAAGGAAATCGAAGCGCGCATTACCATCCGCGAGCGTATTTCCACATCCGTTGAAGTGCCTCTGAGCGCGGAATGCAAGCGCATCTTGAACATGGCTGGCGAAGAAGCCGAGCGCCTCGGCGTCAAGCACGTCGGTACCGAGCACCTGCTGCTGGGCATCCTGCGCGAAGAAAAGTGCTTCGGCGCGGAAATTCTGATGGAGCGCGGCCTGCGCCTCTCCACATTGCGTGAGGAACTCGCGCGCACCTCTGGCGAAAAAACCACGGCAGCCCGTCCGAAGGAAACTTCTCTGCTCGCCGAGTTCAGCCGCGATCTCACGCAAGCCGCTTCCGAAGGTTCGCTCGACCCGCTGGTCGGCCGCGAAGGCGAAGTCGAGCGCGTCATTCAGATCCTTTGCCGCCGCACCAAAAACAATCCGGTGCTCATCGGCGAACCCGGCGTCGGCAAGACCGCCATCGTCGAGGGCCTCGCCCAGCGCATCTCCGACGGCGACGTCCCGCCCTTCCTTGCCGACAAGCGCATCCTTTCTCTCGATCTCTCGCTCATCGTCGCCGGTACAAAATATCGTGGCCAGTTTGAAGAGCGCCTCAAGACCATCATGAAAGAATTGATGGAGAGCCAGAACGCCATCGTCTTCATTGACGAACTGCACACCCTCGTCGGCGCGGGCTCCGCGGAAGGCTCCCTCGACGCCGCCAATATTCTCAAGCCCGCGCTCTCCCGCGGCGAAATTCAGTGCATTGGCGCGACCACTCCAGGCGAGTATCGCAAGTCCGTCGAGAAGGACCGCTCCCTTGAGCGCCGCTTCCAATCCGTGAAAGTTCCCGCGCCCAACGAAGAAGAAGCCGTCCAAGTCATCAACGGCGTGCGCGAGCGCTACGAGAAATTTCACGCCGTCAGCTACACCGACGACGCTCTCCGTTACTCCGTCTATCTTTCCAACCGCTACATCCCCGATCGCTTCCTTCCCGATAAAGCCATCGATCTGATTGACGAAGCCGGCGCTCGCGTGAAACTCCGCCAGGCCAGCGTTCCCGAGGAAGTCGGCGAAGTGCAAAAGCGCGTCAAGTTCATCACCCACCGCATGGAAAGTGCCATCGCCGCGCACGAATTCGAGAAGGCGCGCTTCTACTCCGAAGAAGAGCGCAAGGAAAAGGAAAATCTCCGCGGCCTTCGCGAGCGCTACAAGCTCGACGACGCCTCCACCGGCATCGTCACCCGCGAGGACATCGAGGAAGTCGTCTCCCGCTGGACCGGTATCGCCGTCACCTCCATCAAGGAAGACGAGCAACAGAAACTCCTGCGCATCGAGCCCGAACTGCACAAGCGCGTCATCAGCCAGGACAAAGCCATCACGGCCCTCGCTCGCGCCATTCGCCGCAGCCGCGCCGGACTCAAAAATCCTGCGCGTCCCGTCGGATGTTTCTTCTTCCTCGGCCCCACCGGCGTCGGAAAAACGGAAGTCGCCCGCCGCCTCGCGGAATTCCTGTTCGGTTCGGAGAAGTCGCTGGTGCGCTTCGATATGTCGGAATTCATGGAAAAGCATTCCGTCTCGAAGCTCATCGGCGCTCCTCCAGGGTACGTGGGCTACGAAGAAGGCGGTCAGTTGACCGAACGCGTTCGCCGCACTCCTTACTCGGTCATCCTGCTGGACGAAATCGAGAAGGCGCACCCGGACGTCTTCAACATTCTCTTGCAAGTTTTTGAAGACGGGCAGTTGACGGACGGCCTCGGCAACACCGTCGATTTTCGCAACACCATCATCATCATGACTTCCAATCTCGGGGCTCGCCACTTGCAAAAGCGAACTTCCATCGGCTTCCAGTCCGGCGCCGACGAAGCCAGCCTCAAGAGCATGGAAGAAATGGTGATGAACGAAGTAAAGCGGGTGTTCAATCCGGAGTTTCTCAACCGCTTGGACGAAGTCATTATTTTCAACGCCCTCGGCGACGAAGACCTGCTGCGCATTATCGATTTGCTTGTGGGTCAGATGAACGATACCCTCATTCACCGGCAAGTTCAGGTTGTCGTATCGCCGGAAGCACGCCAGTGGATCCTCGAAAAAACGTGTGCTGACCGCAGTTACGGGGCGCGTCCTTTGCGGCGGGCGCTACAAAAGTACGTGGAAGATCCGCTGTCCGAGGCGCTCATTCAGGGTGGAATCCAAAGACCCGCGACGTTGCAAATTTACGTCGCCGGGGAAGGTCTTTCCTTCCGTCCTGTCGGTGAGGCAACCCCGGTCGTCCACTAGGGAATCTGACACCAACATGTGTGGCCCTGGCGTTCGCGGGGTAAACGCACGGCCGGCCCATACCGGGTTCGGCGGGAGAAGAACATCTTGGGTTTGGGGGCGCGGCCTTGATCACCTCATTGGCCGCTCATACAAGAGTTTCTTTGCCGTTTGGGGTTATGCGCGTCCAGCTCTCGATCGCGGCAGCGGCGTTCTTGCTCGCGTTCGCGTCCTCGGTGCTTGCCGCCGCGCCGCGCGACCCCAATTCGGCAGCATCACTTTCTTCATTTTCCTTCCTCTTTGATTCAGATCACTCGTCGAAAGTTACGCCGGAATCAGCCGTCGCCCATGCTTCCGGCCCCTCCTTCCAGAATCCCCCTTCCGAGCGGCCAGGAACCATAATCGACCGCATCATCTTCATCGGCAATCGCCGCATTCGCAGCGACACCCTCAAGGCCCGCATTTTTAGCCGCGACGGTGATGCTTACAACGAAGAGACTCTGCGCCGCGACTTCCAGGCTCTTTGGAACACGCAATTTTTTGAGGACGTGCAGTTGCGCGTCGAGGATTCTCCCGACGGACCCAACCACAAGAACGTCATATTCGAGGTCAAGGAGCGCCCGGTCATCCGCCGCATTCGCTACGACGGCACTCACTCCGTTTCCGAATCCGACATTCTCGATCGCTTCAAGGAGCGCAAGGTCGGCCTCACCGTGGAAAGTCAGTTTGATCCCACGCGCATCAAAAAAGCCGAGGTCGTCCTGAAGGAATTGCTGGGCGAGCACGGCCGCCAGTTTGCGAAAGTCACGCCGCAATACGAGCGCATCGCCGCCAGCAACGCCGTCATCCTGGTTTTTAAAGTGGAAGAGGGGCCCAAGGTAAAGGTCGGCCGCATCAGCTTTACCGGGAATCACGCGTTCAGCAATCGCAAGCTAGTTCGTGCCATGCGTCACGATCGTCCTTACGCCATTCCGCTATACATCACCGAAATCAGCGTCCTGCACAAGACCTACGACCGCGAGAAGCTTAACGAAGATCTCGAAGTCGGCGTCCGTGGTCTCTATCAGGACAATGGTTATTTCAAAGTCGTCGTGAACGAACCCACCCTCGAAAATATCGATACCGAGGGCTACCGTCTCGGGGTTCCGCTCACCGGCCGTACTCATGGAAAAGCGGTCAACATCAATATCAAAATCGACGAGGGCGACCGCTACAAGATGGGCACCCTGAAAATCGTCAGCGCCGACCCTGACAAAGCTCTCTCTCTCAAAGTCGACGCCCTCAAGAGCATTTTTCCCCTCAAGGAAGGCGACATCTTCTCCACAGCCAAGATTCGTAAAGCCCTGGACGATTACCGCAAGGCCTACGGTCAGTATGGTTTCATCGATTTCACCGCCGAACCGCAGACCGATATCGACGAAGCCGCCAAGCGCATCGATATCACTATGCGCTTCACCGAAGAGAAGCAGTATTACGTCCGCCAAATCAACTTCGTCGGCAACACCACCACCCGCGACAAGGTCATCCGCCGCGAGTTGCTCCTCGATGAAGGCCAGCTCTTCAACAAGCGCGCCTGGGAAATCAGCATTTTGCGTCTGAACCAGCTCGATTATTTCGACCGCATCGAGGAAGACAAGGCCGTTGAGATCAAGCGCAATCAAAAGGAAGGCACCGTCGATCTCACCCTGAAACTGAAGGAAAAAGGCAAGCAGTCCATCGGATTGCAAGGCGGCGTCAGCGGCCTGGCCGGCACCTTCATCGGTCTCACCTATCAGACCAACAATTTCCTGGGCCTCGGCGAACGCTTAACCTTTTCCGCGCAGGTCGGCGACATTCAGCGCAGTTTCATGTTCGGCTTCACGGAGCCCTATCTTTTCGATCGCCCCATCACCACCGGCTTTACCATCTTTTCCAGCAAATATAGTTTCAACCAGGCCCGCCAGGAAGCCCTGCTCCTCGGTCAGTCCGTTAGCATCAACCCGCAGTTCATTCAGAATTACAATCAGGACAGTACGGGCTTCACGCTGGTCGCCAGCTATCCGCTCAAAAAGCTTTCCTTCGCCAGGGTTGGTCTTACTTATGGGCTCACGCGTACAACCATCACGCCCTTCAACGATGCTTCCCGCTTCCTCTTCGAAGACATTCAGTTCCGCAGCGTTGCCGGTCCCAGTGCGCTCAGTGGGATCGTCTCCAGTACGATTACCCCGACCATCACCTATAATACGGTGGACAATCCTGTTAATCCGCACTCCGGTAAGAGCTATTTTTATTCGCTGAGCTTCACCGGCGGCCCGCTGGGCGGCAACGTCAACACCATTACCAACGTCTTCGACTGGAAGTATTTCCATCCCATTCAGAAACGTCGCAACGTCATTGGTTTCCACGCCACGGTCGCTCACACCACCGGTTATTCAGGCAAGGAAGTCCCCCCGTTCAGCCGCTTCTATATGGGCGGGGAAAACGACGTTCGCGGCTACGACATTCGCTCGATTTCCCCGGTTACTTTTATCCCGCAAGCCTCCGCCGTGCAGATTTCCTTTCGCGACCCAACCTGCATCGGCTGCGTACCCCGATCCTTCTCGGTCCCGGTATTGACCTACGTTGCGACGTTGCCCGGCGGGGACGTCCAAACCTCGGGAAACGTCGAATACCGCATTCCCATCGTGGGCCCGGTTACCGCCGCTCTTTTCTTTGACGGCGGCACCGACGGGATTGCTCGCCCGAGCGCGCTCAAGCTCGACCCCACCGGCTTCGCGAATCTCACCCAGCAGTTTCCCGCGGCCAATGTGAAGCAGCAACTCTCCATCGCCCCGAACACGAATTTTCGCCTGCGCGGCTCCACTGGTATCGAGTTTGTCGTGCAATTGCCCATCGTGCAGGCGCCTTTCCGCGTCTACTACGCTTACAACGTGCACCGGCTGCACGAACAAATCGTTGCCCCTACGCCGTTCATCGATCCCAACGAGGTTAAGTTCTTGAAAAACGCTTTCAACAGCATCGATCCGGCGATTTTCCCGCTGCAGATTCAGCCGCAGTTGAACAATATTATCAATAACCCGGGGCGGCTCGACTATTTCGAGCCCAAGACGACATTCCGTTTTACGGTTAGCCGGACTTTCTAGTGCAATGTGAATTTCGCCTCGGGGCTTGGCTGCGAGAGCTTGATAGCGACACCAAAGATTAGCGCGAACGCAAAGCGCGCCTTTTACGTGGGGGAGGCAAGAGGAATGAAGTCGAGAAGCACTTGGAACTGCGTTGCGCTCGCGGTCGCAATTGCTGGCGTATGGCTGAGCGGCTGCGGCAGCAGCAATAGCGCGACGAACGCCGTAACCGTTACCGTTACGTCGTCGGTGGGTACGGTCATTATCGTCGGGCAGTCCACCACCCTCACCGCGACGGTCGTCGGGGGTACCACCACGAACACAAGCGTTAATTGGCAACCCTGTCAGTTCACCACCACCACCGTTTCCGGAACCACCGCCACTCCTTCGACTCCCGCGACCTGCCCCACCGACGGCACTCTCGGCACCCTCTCCAATGAACAAACCACCGGTACCGCAACCTACACGGCGCCTGGCAAGATTCCCGACCAGACCAAGTTTCCCGGACTGCAAATCGTCATCACTGCTCAGTCGCAACAAGACACCAAAAAGACCGGGAGTGTGAAGCTCATACTGGACTCCGGGATTGGCGTCTCTCTGACACCCGTCACCGCTACGGTGCCCACCAACGAACTGCAGACATTCAACGTTGTTCTCACCAACGACTTGCAAAGCCAAGGTGTTACCTGGCTGGTCACGCAATCGTCGCCGACCACCACAATCACCGAAGCCAATCTGGCCACTTGCAGTCCCACCTGCGGCTCCATCGCTTCCAACACTCCGACCACCGCGACTTACACCGCCCCAACAACAGTTCCCACCGCCTCCACTCCTTCTGGGGCCAGCACCACTCCGGCCAGCCTCACGGTCGTGGCCACCGCCAAGAGCGACAACACTCGCTTCGCCACGGGAACCATCACCATCATCCAGGGCGGTCCCATCACTTTCAGCGGCATTTCCCCTACCATCGCTCCTCAGGGTGGCGCCCTATGGGACATTTATCTCAACGCTCCCAATATTTCTTCCGCTTCCCAAATCAAGATTACCGATCAGAACGGCGGCACCAAAACCTTCACTTCCGGCTCCGGGCAGGTCAAAGTGATCTTCCCCGTCCCAGCCTCTACCTCCACGACCCCCAGTGCCTCCAGCGGTGCGCGCCTGCGATTATTGGAAGGCGACCTGGCCGGTGCGACCTCCAACTCATCGACTCCACTCACCTATACCGTTTCTGTCACCGACCCCGGTGAACCCGTCACGCAAGGCTCGGGTCCATTCACCTTTACCTTGATGCCTGTCAGACCCACGGTCGTCGCTTCTTCTCCGAACGGCGTTGTTCAAGGCGCGAATACCGCGGAATTTCCAGTGGCCATTGATGGTGGATACTTCGGTCCCAATGGCACCTTTGCTTCTGCCTCGCTTCAGGGCAACACAATTCCGCAGGGTTCTTCCTCCAACTCGCGTCGGCTCGCCCTCACTTTCACCAACACCGCTATCGGCCCTCCTGGCCTCTACCCGCTTACGGTCTCGCGCACAACTGCTCCGCTGCCTAGTCCCAACAACTCGGCTGTGACCACCATCTCAGTGTTCCCGGACTATTCCGCCTCCATGGGGGTTCTCCCGTCGCCGACATCCTCGGTTGCAGCAGGCACCAATCCCAGCGCCATCGATATCGATCCCACCCTGGGCGTTGTCGTCGTCGCAGAAACAGGCTCCAACCTGGTTCAGTTTTACGATATCGGCAGCGGAACTCTTACTCCCAGGGGAGCCCCGGTCTCGGTCGGCCAGATTCCGACCGGAGTCTCGGTGAATCCAACCAATCATTGCGTTGCGGTGGTGAACTATGGAAGCCAGAGCGTTTCCATCGTGCCGATTCCGGGTTCTTCTTGTTCCGTAACTACGCCAACCGTCGATCTTTCTGGTGCCCTGCAAGGGCAGGTTTCACCGGCGCCCCTGCCTTACGCCATCGGAGTCGATCCAGACACCAATCTTGCTCTCGTGGCGTACTCCTCAACTTCCACTTCCTCTTTCGCCAACCTGGGCTTCGTTGTGAACCTGAATCAAGGGACGGGTGCTCCGTTCGGATGCTTGGGGAACTCCGGGACGCCACCGTGTATTTTTTCTCAGGTGACCCTCAACACCGGCCAATACCCGCAGATTGCTATGGCACCGCACGGCCACATGGCCTACGTGACGCCCGGCGGCTCGGGCGCAGTCAGTGGCGTCAACGTTATGCAGCCCTCCACCTCCATCACCCTCGGTACACTCACGCTCACTGCCGGCACTGTGACTGCTACCACCGCTAACGCAACTCCCCTCACTGGTTTGGTTCCCGGAATTCCCACTAGCGTTCTGATCTCCGGCGTTCCTCCGCTTTCCAATCCTGGCGGCAGCCCAACTACCGTCAACTTAAACGGAGTATTCCTCATCACCGTCACCAGCAGCACATCCTTTCAGTACTCCTTGGGACCGAGTGTCACCGGTGGCGGCACTGCCAACGGCGGAACCGTCTTCTTCGGCAGTCCCAACGTGGTTTTCGCCGGTATTTCCAATACCAGCCAGGGTATCGCCATCAATCCCATCAGTCGTACCGCCGCGCTCGCTGACGCTAACGCCGCCGGCGGCCAGCAGATCAACCTCCTCAATCAGCTGGACCAGTCCTTTACTTCCATCAGTTTTCAAACGAACTGCACCGCTTTCACGATTCCCTGCAACAAATCGGGTGAATTCCCAGGGACCGCGCGAGTCGCCTGGCAGCCCTACACAAATTCCATAATTTCCTATAATCCCGGCGTTCCGGGCACACCCGTGAACCAAGTATCTATATCCGATCCCGTCACGAGACAGCGCTACGCTTTGGTCAATATGCCGTCAGGGACAACGGGTTCGGCCAACATCACCGTCCAGAACAGCACCACCAACTCTCTCACCTTGTGGGGAGGTGTCGCCGTGGATCCCGCCACAAACCAGGCGTTCATCGTGCAATCCGGCAGCGGCGTCATCCAGATTATCGATCTGACGGCACTTCCGGTAGCATCCCCCCCGAACATCATGAAGCCCGTCGAAATCACGCAAGTGGTCATTCCGAGTCCCAATCCCGGTCCGGGCGTCATCGGCGGCATCCCCAACGCTCTCGTTCCGCAAGCAACGCTGACTTCCCCGAACGATCTGGCCGGCGTGCAGATTTTTGGTTCTGGTTTTGCGCCAGGCGTGTCGCAAGTACGCCTGGATGGCACGTTCATTCCATCCGCGAATGTTCTAGTTGACCCCAGCAGTACCAGGAAGATCACCGTAACGATTCCTGGCTCGTTCCTATCGCTCCCGCATCGCTATGCCTTGGACGTTGTTAATGGCAGTGTGCCATCGACCACCAACACCTCCAACGCCGTGGATTTTATCGTCATTAAAGCTGTGGATATGACCGCGGCTTGCGCGACCCCAACGCCAAGCTCCGTGGCTATTGCCGACCAGCTCGCAAATGGTCCGTTCTCGCCCATCGCGTTGGTCACCAACAGCGGCTGCAACAGTCTCTCGACCATCGACATCAGCCCCAGCAGTACAACTTTCGGCACCGTGCTCCGCAGTCTTCCCATCGGCGCGACACCCCAGGGTGTCGCCGTGAGCTCGCATCTCGGCATGGCCGTTGTCGCCAACAACGCTGCCGGCACAGCCTCCATTGTGGACCTCGTGAACAATAAGGAGGCTGTCGCGGATGTCCAGGTCGGGTCAAGTCCCACCGGGGTTGCCATCAATGAGGCCACTGGCGTCGCGCTGGTCGCCAACTTCGGTTCCAATACCGTTTCCCAGATCAATCTCGGCCTTTTGTTCGGATCTTCTCCGCCGACCTCTCTGACCGCCACGCCTATTACCGGAATACAAGCGCCCGTCGCTGTGGCCATCGATCCGGATCGCGGCACCAACAATCAGGGTCTCGCCGTGGTTACTGGCATCCCACTGTCTAGTTCATCGCCCGCCGGCACTCTTTATCCGGTGGATATCGGGTTGGCCAGCCCCTCACTAAGCACCACCGTTTCGGTCGGAAGCGTCAGTTCCAGTCCCACAGGCATTGTTTTCAATCCGGCTGTAGCAACCGGCACGGCGAATCCCGGCCTCTTCTACGTGAATTCGAGCGGCAGCAATCAAATCTCGGCTTTCAACCCGGACACTGGGATAGCTAGTCCGACCAGCGTCGGTATTAATCCGACGGCATTGGCCGTCAACCCGCAATCGGGCGCCATTCTGACTTCCAACTTCGCCGGGAAATCGGCATCCATCGTGGATACGGTTTCCAGCCCGATCAAGACGGTCCAAACACTTGGTCTGCCAGGCTCCGCGCAGTTCGGAGTCGCCATCGACCAGTTCACGAATCTCGCCGTCATCGTGGACCAGGCCAATAACCGCGTGCTGCTATTCCCGATGCCGAATTGAGATAGGTTCGCGGAGGACGATTTTGCGCGCCGCACGAGAAAAAAGTTTGGGATAAGATCAGCAGTGGGTCGGCGCTTTCTGTTGCGGGGAATTGGGGCGTCAGCTATACTGCGACGTTTGTGTGAGGCCCTTGGAGCCTGCAGAGGACGCGGAGATAGTCTTAAGCAAATAACGCCTGGCTACATTTTTGACGCAATTACCTGGGCTTGGGTTTGACACAATTCGAAAGTCGGTTTTCGCGCGATTCGAAATATGAATTTCAGGCAATTCGAAAGAAGGAGAAAAAAGTGAATTCCAGAATGTTGGCCCTGACCCGCTCGGGGTCGCTAAGAAAGGCAGTGCAGTTCGCAGTTATCGCCGCTGCTTGCGTTTTCGGCGCAAGCGCGCTGCGCGCGCAAAGCGCCGCGCCCGGCTCGGCGGCCGTGGGGAAAATCGGCGTCATCAATGTGCGCCAGGCCATTGCCAGCACCGCCGAAGGCAAGCAGGCCGGCGCCGAACTGCAATCGCAGTTTGCGCCCCGCCAAAACGAACTCGAAGGACTCAACAAGCAAATTAACGATTTGCGGCAGCGCATCGATTCCGGCACAGGCAAACTCAGCCCGGAGGAATTGGCGCGTTTGCAGCGCGAGGGCGAGGTCAAGGCGCGGCAAATACAGCGCAAGCAGGACGAGTACCAGGAAGACGTAAACGCCGCGCAAGCCGATGTGTTCGATCGCATCGGGCGCAAAATGATCGATGTGCTCGATCGTTACGCGCGCGAGAATGGCTTCGTGGCCGTCCTGGATAATTCCGCGCAGAACACGCCAATTCTTTTTGCCTCCACCAACATCGACCTCACGCAGGACATCGTGCGCTTGTATGACCAAGCGTATCCGGTGAAGGGTGGCGCGCCGGCTGCCACGACTCCGGCGAGGCCGGTGCAAAAACCCGCGGCGCAGCCACCTGCCGCGAAACCGCCACAACGGTAAGGAAAGGTAGCGGCAATTTGTTTCGGCGCCCCGGAGTTGTAAATCCGGGGCGTCTGTTTTTTGCAGCGTGCAACCGGTGCGCTTGCCACCTTGCGGTCTGCGGCGATTTGTTTTTTCGCGGCGCGCTACCCGCGTGCTTGCCAGCGACGTGCATCAATTTTCCTTTTGCGTCTCCTTCGGAGCGGAGACGGAGTGCGTGGTGTCCACGGAAAATAATATGTAATTGGTCAGCGTGTGCCGGTGGTGGTAGCGCTTGCCGTGCAATTCCATGAACAGCTCGGCATACCAGGGCAGCCACAGCGATGTTTTTCCGCGCTCGAACTGCACGGGACCGTAATCGATCACCAGGTGATCGCGATCGAGCTCGATTTGCTTTTGCGGTTCGCGCAGATCCGTTTCGATGTGCAAGACGTCGTAGCTGTTGGCGGAGACCCACACGCGTCCTTTCATCGGTACGGGAAACAGTCCGCGGCTGTTTCTCCAGGTACGAATGCGCGAAGGCACTCCGGCGCGTTGCTCAAAGCGAATCTGCCAGGCAGGTTGTCCGCGCCATTGCCCGAGCCCTTCGCAGGTGTAGTGGAGATCCGGCTCGTACTGAGGGTCAAAGATATACACGCCCAATCCGACGAGACCTTTGGAGGCCAGCGAGGTTGGAAACGAACCAAGGTTTTCGCCGCCGTCGCGCTGTTCTTCCAGGAAGACATATCCGTTTTTCGGGCGCTCGACAAAAACCAAATAATCGAAATCGTGGGCTCTTACCGGGCCGGCGTTGCCATTGGCGTCGATATCCTGATGTTCGATGTGCTCCGTGGCCATGAACTTTTCAAAATTGGCGAGCTGCCTGGAGGTGCGAAGCTGCGTCCTCTGGAGCAGATCGTCTTCTGAACAGGACACGTCCGCGGCGACGGGATATTCCTTGGCGTCGATATCCGGCGGAGCCCAGGCGCGCACCAGCACCGGCAGTGCCGGAATGCTATCGGCAGCGGGCACTGACAGAGGATCTGCGGAGGAGAATTCTGCTTTATTTCGCGAAGCGGCCGTCAATTCCTTTTCCATTGACGCGAGCTCAAGCTTGGCCTGCGCTGCAGCGGGATCAGCGGGAAAATCGCGGATCAGAGAGTCAAACGCTTGTTTGGCGTCGGTATTTTTGCCCTGCGCGGAGCGGATGCGGCCAAGCAAAAGTCTGGCCGCGGCGCCGTCATTTTTTGCAAGCTCCACGGCGCGCACGGCATGCGGCGCAGCTTTCTCGTAATTTTTCTGGGCCGCATAAGCGTAAGCGAGAAGCAGATGCGTGCGCCAATCCGCCCCGTTGATCTGGTAAGCCTTCTCGAGATCTTGCGCGGCCAGAGCGGGCTGGCCGGTGCGCAGCAGCAATTCCCCCAGCGCGACCAGGGAGCGCGCATGCGACGGGTAAATGGAGATGGCATTCTCGAATTTCGCTCGCGCAGCGTCGAAGCGTTCCTGGCGGTATTCGAGCATGCCGAGCAGGTATAGCACGTCGGGATTTCCGGGCGCCATCTTCGCCGCTTTTTCGAGATGCTCGCGCGCCGCGTCATATTGCTGGCGGCGCATCTTGTCCACGCCCTTCTCGATTTCGGATTGCAAGCGGGGACTCACGATGGGCGCGCCGCCGGGTGCCGAATTTTCGGTGACTTCCGAATCCGGGTGCATGTAGACAAACACCCGGAAATTTCCGCCGCCAGCGATCACCGAGACAGATTCGCTGGTGGTTTTATAGCCGGTGGAGCTGACTTCCACGTCGTATTCGCCGGCTTGTATATTCGAGAAGGTAGCGCTGGAGCCGTCCTGCGTCGGAGAGGTAATGCGGACGCCGTTGAAATTCGAGAACAGCTTGACGAAAGCGTTGCCCGCCAGCGGCATGCCGGAAGCTTCACGAACACTGACCACGACCGTGCCAGGCGTCTCAGAGTTCGGAGCCTGGGTGCCGCCGCGGCGGGACGGTGGCTGCTGCGCGCGGGAGCAGAAGGGAACGGAGACTGTGAGCGCGGCGCCGATTAGAAGAGCAAGACAGAGCCGGTGCGAGCTAAGCGCGATGACCTGGAGCGCGGGTCGCATGTGGTATCCCGAGGAGGGAGCGTGTCGCCTGCGTCTCGGGAAAAGATAACTGGCAGCGGGGAGCATGGTCAAGGCCGGTGTTGTCAACACGGCGTCACGCGAGTAAGTGCGGTGCAAGCATGAGACCCGGAGGAAAGGCGCGATTGCAAGGAGCCGGGGGCGGGTGACAGCCCCGGGCAATGCGGATCTCGCGGGGAGAGCAATTCCGCAACGGAGCGAGGTAAGTCTACTTCGGCTGGTATTCGAGTGACCTGGTCGGAACATTAGGGGGAACATGGGGACTCGCAAGTTTGACGCAGTTACGCCCAGCAGCTTTCGCTTGATAAAGTGCCACATCCACTTCACCAAGAAGTTCTTCGACTGGCCGAAGTCCCCAGTCTCTGCTCGAGAGAACACCTAAACTCATCGTGACAGGAATGGGGCCTTGTATTGTTTGCACAGGTACACTTGCAATCGCTCGACGAATCTCTTCCGCTCGCGGGAGAGACTGCGAAGCGTCACAGTTGTTCAGCACGACGAGGAACTCCTCCCCTCCATATCGTCCCACAAAGTCGTACGAACGCACCGACGCAAGCATACGGCGGGCAATCTCCCTTAGTACTTCGTCTCCCACAAGATGCCCACGCGTGTCGTTTATACTCTTGAAGTGATCCACGTCTCCCATCAAAATCGTGGTGCCACCATCCTCACGACGCGTGCGAGAAAGCTCGCGGCGCAGCAGATCCAAAATCACACCGCGGTTCAAAAGACCTGTCAGCGGATCGTATGTTGCCTTGAACCGCATTTCTTCTCGCGCTTCGACGAGCTTGTCTTCCAGCTGCAGTATCCTCAGCCCGGTGCGTAGACGGGCCGTCAGTTCCGCTGCGTCGAATGGCTTAATCAAGTAGTCGTCTGCTCCGGACTCCAGCCCCTCGACGATGCCTCTTTTCGATTCCTTGGATGTGAGAAGGACCATATGCACATAAGGCTGCTCGCGTTTTTGGCGCACCTCGCGACAGACTGCCGGCCCGTCGAGCTCTGGCATAACCCAGTCTAGTAGCGCGAGACGTGGTCCATCCTGTCGACACAAGTTTTCCGCAGCTAGCCGTCCGTTCTCGACGGCGATGACTTCGTATCCGGCGCGCTCGAGAGTCGCCACCAGAAGGCGACGGGAGAGCACGTCGTCATCTGCTACAAGAATCATCATGGGTGAATTTTCGCCATACGCGCTTCCAGCTCCATCATGAGCTTTGCAACCTCACTCTCAAAAATCGCAACCGCACTCGTCAATGTTGTAGTGTCACTGGAGCGCCCTAATTGCTCCAGACGGCCTGCAGCAGCGGCGGCTCGCGTGGCGGCGAGATGCAAAAGCACTCCTTTCAACGTGTGTCCTAACTTTTCGATGTTCTTCACGTCTGCTTGAGCAACAGCTTCACGCAGTAAGGAGATGTGGCGCGGAATCTCAGCCTTGCAGATACCAATCACCTCCCGCAATAACTCGGAATCGTTGTCCACGCGTGCGAGCAGTTCAGAAAGATTGAAGACAGGTTCCGGAGAAAGCTCGTCTGGTTGCATCATGCACCCTCATTGATCCGAGGATAAGCTCCGAGTAGCCGACCCTGCGCCGAAGTGAAGATGGCTTCAGCGGTGATGCGCAGGACGTGCAGACCCTACGCAGTCCACCCCGGCTTCCATTAGAGTTTCTCTAGTTCCGCCCTCGCTTCGATGGGCTTTACGTTCTTAGGGAGATGACGTTCCAGGGCTTCGGTCAAATCTGCCTTTCGTATGGGCTTGGATACGCAGTCATCCATTCCCGCGTCGAGGCATCGTTCCCGGTCGCCCTGCGTGGCGTTCGGGAGCGCTCGGTGCGCCGAGCGTTCCAGCCATTTTAAGTTGTCGATTGGGGCGCAAAGGAGTAAAGTCGCAGGAACTCGGGATCTTCCGATGAAGCCCCTTCCTTTGCGCTGGCGCGAGTTGATTCTTGCCGCGGTGGTGTGTCTGAGCTGCCAACTCTTGGTGGTTGCCGCGGACGAGCCAACGCTGACCAAGGAGCAGATTAAGCAGTTCCTGCTCACCGCCAAGGTGGTGGACAGCCGGCCGGCCGGGAAAGGGATCACGGGCTCGTTGCGGCTTACGCTCTCCGATGGCACTCTTACCCACGACGCCCATTTCCAACCTATTGATGAACACAAATCCGAGATGAAGCTTGCCAAGGGCACCGAACTGAACTTCGTGGACTCCTACAAGTACAATATCGCCGCGTATGCGCTGGCGGAGTTGATTGGCATGGACGACATGGTGCCGATGTATGTCGAACGCAAATGGAAAGGCAATGCAGGCTCGATGAGCTTGTGGTTGCCGCGGAAGATGGATGAGGCGGAGCGCCACAAGCAGAAATTAACGCCGCCGGATGCGGACGCCTGGAACAATCAGATGTACAAGGTTCGGGTGTTCGATCAATTGGTCTCCGATACCGATCCCAACCTGACCAACGTGCTCATCGGCGAGAATTGGAAGATTTGGAGGATTGATTTCAGCCGCGCATTTCGCCTCAACAAGGATCTGCAAGACCCGAAAGATTTGGTACGCTGCGACCGGCATTTGTTCGAGAAACTGAAGACGCTGGACGCGAACGAATTAACGGAAAAAACGAAGAAGTATCTCACCAAGGATGAAGTGAAAGCGGTGATGGCGCGACGGGACAAGATTGTGGCGCAGTTCCAGAAGATGATCGCTGAAAAGGGCGAGAACGAAGTGCTGTACTGAATTATTTGAGAGCTCAAATAAACTGCGCCGCGACTATGTGCGTAAAGCACCGCGGCTGTTTCAAGCCGCCCGATTCCCTTTGGCCCTGAAAGCAGCGCCGCGTGGGTTTTGCGCCGAGCGCGCCAGCTATTTTAGGTTGTCCATTGCGGCGCAAATGGAGTAGAGTCCCAGAAACTCTGAGGAGGGATCTTCCATGAACTCATTTCCTGTGCGTTGGCGCGTGCTGATTCTGGCCGCGGTAGTGTGTCTGACGTACCCACTCTTTGTGGTTGCCGCGGACGAGCCAACGACCCTGACCAAGGAGCAGATTAAGCAGTTCCTTACCACCGCCAAGGTGGTGGAGAGTAAGCAGGCTAAGAAGGGCATCACCGGCACCTGGCGGCTTACGCTCTCCGACGGCACGGTTACGCACGACGCCTCTTTCCAATCTATTGATGAACACAAACCGGTGAAGCAGCTTGCCTCCGGCACCGAACTGAATTTCGTGGACTCCTACAAGTACAATATCGCTGCGTATGCGCTGGCGGAGTTGATTGGCATGGACGACATGCTGCCGGTGTATGTGGAACGCAAATGGAAAGGCGAGACGGGCTCGCTGAGTTGGTGGCTGCCGGTAAAGATGGATGAGGTGGAGCGCCACAAACAGAACTTAACGGCGCCGGATGCGGACGCCTGGAACAATCAGATGTACAAGATTCGGGTGTTCGATCAATTGGTGTCCGATTCCGATCCCAACCTGACTAACGTGCTAATCGGTGAGAATTGGAAGATTTGGAGGATTGATTTCACCCGCGCATTTCGCTTCAACAAGGATGTGAAAGAGCCTAAAGACCTGGTGCGCTGCGACCGGCAATTGTTGGGGAAACTGAAGACGCTGGACGCGAACGAATTAACGGAAAAAACGAAGAAGTATCTCACCAAGGATGAAGTGAAAGCAGTGATGGCGCGACGGGACAAGATTGTGGCGCAGTTCCAGAAGATGGTCGCTGAAAAAGGTGAGAACGAAGTGCTGTACTAAATTTATCCAGCCACGGAAGTAAGCTGCACAGCCGGAACTAGGCGAGTGGGCTCTTTCGGGGATCAGGTTCTGGCAGGGCAACCCGGAGGAGGGATGCAGCGGAGAGGTTGGATTGGGAGGCCAAGTGTAAAAGCAGCTTGCTCTTTTGGGTCCCCAGGTCTAGTGTTCGTGCTACAAATCACGTCTTGCCGGTGATCCCGGTAATAAGGAGAAAAAGATGCTGAAGAAGCAACTCGGTCTGCTGTTCGCGTTGGTACTTACCTTCCCGCTGGCGGCGGTGTTCGCGCACCAGGCTGCTCCCGCGAAAACGAAGGAGGCGCGCTGGGAAGGTAGAATTGCAAGAAGCAGTAAGGCGGACTCTAATCTGACGGTTCGTAAGTCGGGTGGGAGTGTAGAGAAGACCTGTGTGTACGACAGCTCGACGAAATGGGTCAGTCAGTATCACGCCGACAAGAAGATCAACGACATTGACGCCAGCCAGGTTAAAGATGGGGACTACGTGATTTGCAAGGGCACTGAGGAGAAGGCCGGCGTAATTCACGCAACGCTAATCTCTAAGCGGCTCTCGCACTCCCAGTAGAGGAGTTCGGTCTTGTAGTGCAAGTTGAAACGCGCCGATCTCTTGCAAGTGTCGAGGTTCACTGAGTAACCAGATCGCGGAGCCTTCCTGTGGGGGCTCCGCGATTGTGTGTCTTATGCGTATTTCAGTTCGTTGACTTGTGCAGCTCTGGCAGCCTAAGATGCACCGCAATAAGGACGCCCCGCGCGCAATGTTTTCGCTGAAATTGCACTGCTTGCCTATAGGAGCCAGGAAAATGGTCCGCCTTCCAGTCTGTCTTTCTCCGCGCCGCGCGTGTATTTCCGGCCTGCTGGTCCTGGTGTCGGCGGTGCTAGCGTGGGCGGGGCCAACAAAGGCTCCAGCTGAACCGCGGGAACCCGTGATCGCCATCGCCGATGTACACAATGCCTTTGACAACTTCGTTGCCATTCTGCTGCGCACCGGTCTTATAGACAAGCAAAACCATTGGGCAGGCGGCAAAACAACGTTCGTCCAGGTCGGGGATCTCCTGGATCGCGGCCCCAAGCCACGCGAGGTCATGGACCTGATGATGGCGCTGGAAAAAGAAGCGCCACAAGCAGGCGGCCGGGTAGTAAGCCTGCTGGGTAACCACGAGATGATGAATATCATGGGCGACCTGCGTTACGTCGCTCCCGCGAACTATGCCAGTTTCGCGGACGGCAAATCCGAAGAGCGACAGAAAGCAGGGTATGACGAGTATGTGAAATGGAGGGGCAGTCACGCATCCTTGATAGCCGAGCTTCCCCAGCCCATGGAACTGACGGAGGCGGAGTGGATGGCTCGCCATCCCCTAGGCTTCATTGAGCAGCGCGAGGCGTTTGGTCCCAAGGGAGAATACGGTGAGTGGCTGCGAGGACATGACGCGGTGGCCGAAATTGACGGAGTCATTTTCTTGCACGGGGGAATTCATCCAGATCTGGCCAACACGAAACTTGATGCGATGAATAAGCGGATCCACGACGAAATCAAGGCATTTGATGCCTCGAAAGAGTATCTGCAGAATGAAAAGTTGATTCTGCCATTTTTTACTTTGCCGGAAATGAATAGTGTGCTTCACGCGGAAGTCGTCGCTGAGCTCAAGTCGCGTGTTCCCGCCACCAATGAACGCCAGGCTAAGATTTTGGAGTTCTTGAGGCATGAAGATTGGTTCAGTGTGCGGGTTAATGGCCCCCTGTGGTTTCGCGGCTACGATCAGTGGAGCGACGAAGAGGGCGCACCGCAGGTGAGCAAGCTCTTGGAGCGTTACAAGGCGACACACCTTGTGGTAGGGCACACGGTGCAGAAGGGTGGCCGCATCCGGCCTCGCTTTGGCAATAAAGTGTTTCTGATCGACACCGGGATGCTCAGCAGCTACTACTACCCTGACGGCAGGGCGTCAGCGCTGGAAATCTGCGGCGATGGCAAATTCATCGCTGTGTATTTGGACCAGCAGGTAGTGTTTCTCGACTCCGCCGGGTCCTTGCCGCAAGGCGGAGGGCCTGGGGAACATGCAGGGATGGGGAATGGGGCAGCAGTTTCGGAAAAGCTAGCCGTCGTACCGGCCGACCGCATATGTTCCGGAACGACGGCCGTACCGCAATAAGGCAGAAAGGTTACGAAAGAAGGTTGTGCGGATGAAACGGTGGATCGAGCGCGCTCTGAACGTTCAGCCGGGAGACCTGGGTCGCGGCCTGCTTCTGAGTTCGTGCCTGTTCCTGATCATGAGCAGTTATGTGATCGGGAAGGTGGCGCGCGATGCGTTGTTCTTAGCGCATTTCAAGGCGGTGCAGCTCCCATATGCGGATATCGGCAGCGGCGTTCTCGTGGGGTTGGTGATGGTCGGCTACCTGCGTTTGGCGCGCCGGATTTCCCTGCGCAACTTGCTGATCGGCAGCCAGCTCTTCTTCGCGGCAAACCTCGGGGCGTTCTGGGTGCTGGCGAATTTCTATCATCCTGCGTGGGTGTATCCGGTCTTCTACGTTTGGGTGGGCGTTTTCGGAGTGCTGGCGCCGACACAGGTCTGGACCCTGGCGAACTGCCTGCTGACTACGCGGGAAGCGAAGCGTGTATTCGGAATGGTGGGGAGCGGCGCGATCTTGGGGTGGATTTTTGCCGGCTATATCTCGATGTCGGCGGCACGTGCGTTTGGCACGGAAAGTCTTCTGCTGGGGATGGTTCCGTTTCTGCTGATTTCCTCCGTGCTCATGTACGTCGCGTGGAGGACAGTCGACAAACACGCGGAACAGAAGAAACAGCGGGTGGAAACGCCGGTAAACGAACACAAGGACCTTCTGAGCAGCCTGCGGCTGGTATTTTCCTCGAAGTATTTGCTGGCCATCGCGGCGGTTATCTGCATCTCCTCATTCGTCACCACGCTCACCGGATGGCAGTTCAAGGCCATTGCCAAGGAGTCCTTCGTAAATAAAAACAGTCTGGCAATTTTCTTCGGTGATTTTTATTTCTACGCCGGAATCCTGTCGTTCGTGTTCCAGCTACTGCTCACCACGCGCTTTCTGCGGCGCTTTGGAATTGGAATCATGTTATTCGTGCTCCCCCTCATGGTGTTGTTGGGCTCGAGTGCCTTGCTGGTCTGGGGAACACTGGCCGCGGTGGTTTTCCTGAAAGGCAGCGATCAGGTATTGCGTTACTCGCTCGATAGGTCCACGGTGGAGATGCTGTATTTACCGCTGGCCCATCGTGTGAAGTTGCAGGCGAAATGGGTCATCGACACGGTCATTTGGCGGCTTGGGGACACTTTGGCGGGGGTGGTGGTGTTGATTTCTGCCACCTACCTGCACTTTGCGCCGCGGCAACTCAGCGTTATTGTCCTGCTGCTCATCGCGGGGTGGCTGGCGGCAGTGTTCGTCGGGGGCAGGCAGTATCTTGCGGTGCTTCAGGATTCAATCAGCCAGCACCGCCTTAGTGCCGACCAGGTGTCCACCCTGGCCATGGATCGCTCCGCGTCGGAGCTGCTGACAAGCAAACTGCAGGTTTCCGACCCCAAGGAGATTCTCTATGCCCTTAGCTTCTATGAGGAGGAAACGGCCAAGACTCCGCATCCGGTGATCCGGAATCTCCTGCAACACCCCACTGGCGAAGTGCGCCAGAAAGCCCTTGCTATTCTCTCGGCGTCGAAGGACAGATCCATCTTGCCGACGGCAGAGGCGATGCTCAAGGATCCGGAGATCGCGGTGCGCACGGAGGCGATGCTTTATTTGGTGCACCACGCGCATGTCGATCCTCTGGTGCTGCTTCAGGAATTGGGTGAATTTGAGGATTTTTCGGTTCGCTCCGCGGTGGCCGCGTATTTGGCGCATCCGGGTGAAGCGCAAAACCTGGAGACTTCCAGAAAAATTTTGGAGGAGATGGTTGCTGAAGAAGGGGAAGTCGGGCAACGAACGAGACGGGAAGCCGCCCGGCTTCTGGGCACGCTGCCAGACTCTTTCGATCCCCTGCTGCAGCGCTTGCTGGGAGATCCCGCAAACCAAGTCGTGCGGGAAGCGACTCGCTCTGTGGGTGCGCTGCGAAAAGAGGCTCTAGCTCCGCAATTGTTGAAGCAGCTTCGTGACCCGCTGCTGCATGAAAATGCGACACAAGCGCTGGTGGCGTGTGGGGATTCGGTCGTCGGGCTTTTGAATGCCCGCCTGGGAGATCCGGGCGCGCCGCTGGAGGAACGCAGCGAGATTCCCGCGGTCCTGACTGGCATCGGAACGCCGGCCGCCGCGCAGGGGTTGTTGGAGAACGTGCTGGAAAGCGACGTGACCCTGCGGTTCAGGGTCATCTGCGCGTTGAACAGGCTGCACCGCGATCACCCGGAGATCCCGCTCGACCTTCAGATGCTGGAGACGGTGTTGGCGGCGGAAATCCTGGGGCACTACCGCACCTATCAGATCATGGAGGCCATCGCGGGCCCGGAAAACATCGAAGATCCGGTAGGAGTAGCGCTGTCCCACTCGCTTCAGCAGGAATTGGAGAGAATCTTCCGGCTGATGGGCCTGTTGTATCCGCAGGTGGATCTGAAGGCGGTTTACGTTGGACTGCAATCCAAGGACAGAACCGTGCATGACAACGCGCTGGAGTTCCTGGAAAACTTTTTGAAGTCCGCGTTGCGCGCCACGCTTGTGCCCCTGCTGGATGGGAAAGTGACATCGAAAGAGCGCGCACGGCTGGCGGACCGGTTGGTGCACACGAAGTTGGAGAGCCGCGAGCAGGCGGTCAACGAACTCGTTTCCAATGACGACCCATGGCTGAAATCGTGTGGGGCGTTTGCCATTGGATCCTTCCGGATGAAATCCCTGGCCAAAGAACTGGAGCACTGTCTTAGCCACGCAGACCCGCTGCTGCGGGAAACGGCGCGCGCTGCGAAGCTCCGGCTGGAGGCTCCCGCCGGGGAGCCCTAATCGTTCGCGGCCTTGTGCAAAAGTCCTGACCGCCCGGAGCAGCCGCCGATGCAAAAAGGCAGACACTGGTGCACCGCCGGACGAGGCCCCGGAACATCACATTTCGAAAAAAGTTATCGCGGCAGCCGCAGATCAACGCGCTTCGCGTGCAGCACGCCTTTGTCGTCCACGTGGCCGAGCACAATCACAAACGAGCCTTCCTTGACCTCGTCCCGTTGACCGGGCTTTCCAAGCTTGGTCCACTCGGTCGAGCTGTCGTAGGCGATCTTCCTCAAATCCTCGGATCGGGTGTTTACGCCGCCGCGGATGTCCATCTGCGACTCGTCGTTATAAATTCTGACGACGTGGCCCTGCCACTTCGTCTCCTTTTTCGCGGCGGGTGCTGCTTTATTTTCAGTCGCGGCCTGATTGGCGCTGGCAGGCATAGCAACAACTACCGCTCCCGCTAGTACAAGGGAAAGTAAAGTCAGGGAACCCTTCATTGCATCCTCCATGTTGGAATTAACGACTACAAAGGGAAGGAACACGTTGGGAGAGGATAGTCCGGCAGTAGGGAAGTGTAAAGAAGAATCTGCCGCTACAGACTTCGCAGCGCGCCGACTATTAGAAATCTAAATCGGGGGCATCACAATATCGGCTTTGACAGGCCAGCGAGCTTTGGAGTAGCATCCCCTGCATCGAGCCATTTTGGCTTCTAGCAGTTTTTCTTTCTTCAATTGTCGAGAGTAGGGGCGCGGTGCACCCAGGTGCCGCGTGGTATTGCGTTTAGGGGAGTGGTTCTTTTCAAGCAGGGGCGTGTGGTCGGCAGAGTTCAGCGTGCGGCGGCAGGGCATTGTGGAGCCGGTTGGGCCCTGGCGCTGGTGAACTGCTCTGAAAATCGATTAGGGGGGTGGAAGTATGAGGCGATTGTTCCTCGCGGTGTTGGTAATTTTGACGTTGGGAGTGGCGGCAAATGCGCAAACGTTTCGCGGAGCCATCAACGGGACGGTGACCGACCCGTCGGGCAGCTCGGTGCCGAACGCAACGGTGAAGGCGACGGAGACGGCGACAGGAATTGATCACACGACCGTTACCACGAGTGACGGGGCGTTTGCTTTCCAGGATATTCCGCTCGGTCAGTACAGAGTCACAATTACAGCGACAGGCTTCCCGTCTTATGCGGTGGAGAAGGTCGAAGTATCGGCTGGCACTATCTACACACTGAACGTCAAACTCACGCTGCAGTCGACAACCACGACAGTAGAAGTCTCAGCTGCCGCGATTACGCTGGACACGACCACGGCTACTCAGAATAAGACTATCACGTCCGACGTTGT
>Ga0307475_10000498_pt1 | contig 23315 bp, 21 predicted proteins | sample atmos_gasesECM1C_FD_203317 | JGI IMG/M metagenome (GOLD analysis project Ga0307475, IMG submission 203317) | Hardwood forest soil microbial communities from Morgan-Monroe State Forest, Indiana, United States - atmos_gasesECM1C_515 | ecosystem: Environmental > Terrestrial > Soil > Temperate... | reverse complement strand
GTTGGGCGTACCGTGCCCCACCGTATCGCACAGGACGATGGCTCGCGCACCGTTGCGAATCGCGCAGCTATACAGCCGCTTCACGGTATCGGCGTCCGTGCGAATGGTATCTTCCGTCACATACATCGACGGCAGCCCGTGCTCCACCGCGAAGCGCACCGCCTTCTCCGTGGTGCGCACCAAATGATCGACGGTCCAGTCCTCCACCAGCCTGCGAATCGGACTCGACCCCAAAAATGTCGCCGCCTCAATCGCAATTCCCACCCGCTGCGATATCTCCACAATCGGCAAAATATCCGCTTCCACGGTACGCGCCGCGCAATTCGGCTTGATCTTCATCCGGTTGCTGGCGATTTCGCGTGCCAAAGCCTCAGTATCCGCTACAGCCCGCGCTCCCGCGCCAGGCAGCCCAATATTTACCGAATCAATTCCCAGCGCTTCCATCAAATGCAAAATCTCAATTTTTTCTTCAATGGGTGGATCAAAAACAGAGGGGTTCTGCAGGCCATCGCGCAACGTCTCATCATTCAACAAAACCCGCGTGCCCGATGGAATCGCCGGCGGCGAAGCCAAATTCCAGTCGTAAATCAAATCATCTTTCATTCACAATTACTCTACCCGATTTCTCGTGCGCCTCCGAATCGGCGCAACGCAATGTGACATGCGTCATGTTTACTGGCAATCAAGCGGTGAACTTCAATAGGGAAATCGTCAAATTCAATAGTACGCTATCGGTTAGATAGCAACTCTGTTTCTTAACGTTACAAGCTAAATTGGATTGGGAAATGGAAGAAATTTCGAAGATTCTGATTGTCGGTGTTTGGATTACTTCTGGCGTATTGCTCTTCACGCCATACGAGGCCGTCCTCGAGACAATCTTAGCGCTCCTTCTCTTCGCGGCTGTCTTGCTGGGTTTCTTCCTACATCCCAGAAGGGATGTCTTCTATGTCAGGACTACCGTACGATTGAGCGACGCCGATCGAAACCAGACGTTAGAACACGACTTTCTGGCTGGGAAAGTCGCATTAGTAAGACTGTGGCTTTTGTTTCTCCCCCCCCATTTTTGGCGCTAGCTTTTCTAGTGATTTCTTCCGCTGATGGAATCTTATGGAAATTTAGTTTTCTAAACAAGATTTTCTCGACCAGATACGCATTCATCGCGCTTTATATGTCGCATTGGGCGCCTTTGATCGTTCTTATTCTTCTATGGGCGTGGCTTCGCGAGAGATGGGTAATGAGAGACGCAGAAGCGTGCAGCGCTACGTCGTTCTCAGTCACGGGGCGACGAGCATCGTACTCGTTCAGAGGCGAACGCGGGGAGTATTATGGTGGAGACTGTGTTTACGTGGGGCTCGTTCAGCCGCTGCAACTAGCCACGGTTGTTTTCTACAATGGTCGCAAACCCGAATTGAACAAAATTGCTATGGGATTATTATTCCATCGCTTGACTATCTTGGGGCGCGGTGTAACAGATCTGGACAAGCAAACACTTGCTGCGCAAACGGCCTTGGCTGAAACAACCTCCGGGACGGGTAATTGACGGTCGTTGAACAAGACTCAGCTGGAGCATGTCTTACAGCTCGTACCAAATTGATTATATATCCGCTTTCGTTGCACGCTTACAACCCAACCTTCCACGACTCCTCGTGAACCACTGCCACCATCACCAATCCCTGTGCAGGAACCGTCGGCCCAGACTTCGACCGGTCCTTAAGCTCATAAAGCCACTCTATATCGCCCGGCGTCAGCTTGCCCCTCCCAATGTCCAGCAACGTGCCCACCATCTTGCGCACCATGTAACGCAGAAACGAGCGCCCGCTTACGGTAAACACCAACTCCTCATTATCGGCGCTGCGCCGCAATTCCGACGAAAACACTTCGCGCTCCGTTGATCGTTCCTGATCGTCGTCCTCGGAGCCAGTCGACGCCGCGAACGACGCGAAATCATGCACCCCTGCGAAGCGCGCGGCTGCATCGCACATGGCCTCTTCATCCAGCGGAAATGGATAATGCAGCACGTACCGCCAGATCATCGGCGGCACCACCTTGCCGCGATAAATCCGGTACCGATAAATTTTGCCGCGCGCCGACCACCGCGCATGAAACGTAGGCCCTACTTCATCGGCGCCGACGATTCGAATCGTGGGAGGAAGCAGGGCATTCAAAGCGCGCTGAAATTCACCCGCGGAAAGCGACGACAAGGTTTTGAAGCTGGCTACCTGCCCCAGCGCGTGAACACCCGCGTCCGTACGCCCTGCCCCGTAAAGGAACACGCGTTCCTGCGTCAAGCGCCCCAGAATATTTGTGATTTCGCCTTGAATGGTGGGCTTGTTCGTTTGAACTTGCCATCCGTGAAAATCCGTTCCGTCATACGCAATGGTCAACTTGAAGTAGCGCATGAGGAATCTAGCCGGCGGACAATTCTAGCAAGCGAAGTAAATTTTCAGCGGCCAACAGTCGTCCGCGCACTCGCACTGCCGCCGCTGCCATCCCCGCCTGCGCGCACAAACCGGCTGCCAGGCTTAACGGCAACACTCCCCTCCGCACACAACGGACAATCCTTCGGCGGATAACTCGGGATCGCCAGATCGAGTAACGCCTTAGCCGGAACTCCAAGCTTGACCGCTCCGCCACTGCGATCGATCAACGCTCCGGCGGCCACCACACGCCCGCCCGCGGCCTCCACCACGCGCATCGCCTCACGCGTCGATCCTCCAGTCGTCCACACATCTTCGACCACCAGCACGTGCTGTCCATCCCGCAGCGAGAAACCACGCCGCATAGTCATCGCGCCATTAGCATCGCGCTCCACAAATATCGCCGGCACACCCGCTCCCACCGGCCCATCGCCGTAACTTTTCCCCTCCGGCAGAGCACGCGCCACTTCATGTCCGATAATCAACCCGCCCATCGCCGGGGACACCACCGCATCCAACTCAATATGGTCGAATAAACTCGCCAAATTTCGCCCCAACTTTTCTGCAAATCGCGGATACTGCAGCACCAGCGCGCACTGCACATACATGCCGCTGTGCAGCCCGCTGGACAACTCAAAATGACCGTGCCGGATGGCTCCGGCACTTTCAAACATGGCCATCAATTCTTCGCGCTTCAGCATCGCCTTCGCTAACCGCATCCCGCCTTAACCGTCGAATCGTCTGCAGCCTAGCCGCCAGTCTCTGCGTTGTCAAGGATGCACGCCCCTGCTAGACTGCTTTTCGTTCGGGCACGCCGCACACCGGCGTTCATTAGCCCCCTTTTTTTCATTATTTATCTAAATCGAACGAAACAAAACGCGTGCCACTAACGTTTTACAAGTGAGTCCGACATTTCCAATCTGTCCCTCGCGGGACAACTTCAGAGGGGTAAGGAATACTATGAGCTTGATGCGGATGACCGCGCAGCGGTCTGCTTATCGCCTGATCAAAAACATATCGGGACGATATGCTCGCCCATTGGTGGCGGCTTTCTTGGCTTTGCTTATCGCCACCGCGAACGTCGCGCCCGCTTTCGCACAAAATCCCCCTCCCCAGCAAGATCCCACCAAACAAAATCCTTCCGATCAGAACCCACCGTCGCCCGGCACCTATGGGAACATCCCGCCCGCTTCTCAAGCCGGCCCCGAAGTCGAGGCTGGCACAGCGCCTCCTCCCGCGCCGCCCATCCCCGTCTCATTAGGCTTGTCAAAACATAGTTTTACTCACGGCCCACAGGCATTTCCAACCTTGATCGCCCCTTATAAGTCCATTCAAATTGACGAACCCGTGCTGGTCAATTCACCACGCGTCGACCAATTGATTCATGACGGCAAGTTGCAAATAACTTTGCAGGACGCCGTCGAGCTGGCCCTCGAAAATAGCCTCGACATTGCCGTAGCGCGCTACAACCCTTGGATCGCCGACACCGATATTCTCAGAACTAAATCTGGTGGCTTGGGCCGCGGTACTCCTGGCGCGGATTTTCCTACCTCTCAAGCAAACATTGACCCCTTCAATCAGTTTCCGTCCTACGATCCCATTCTCAGCGCCACCACCTCCCTTGATTCGCGCACCACGCCGGTAAACAATCCGTTCCTTTCGGGAACCGGTTTGGGAGCGAATGTGCAGGGCCTGCACTCTCATGCCTCCATTTTTGACATCGCTTACCAGCAGAGCTTCACTCCCGGCACCACCGTAAATCTTGCCTGGAACAATACCCGCTCGTCCTCCACCTCGGCTGCCAATTTTTTCAACCCCACCGTCCAAGGCTCGCTTAGCGTCGGGTTTTCACAGCAGCTCTTGAATGGCTTCGGTGCTTTCGTCGGCCGCCGCAACATCCTGATCGCCAAAAACAATCGTAAAATTGCCGATCTCGTTTTCGTCAACCAGGCTATCACCACCGTAACCAGTGCCATCAACGCTTACTGGGAACTGGTTTACGCCCGCGAAAACGTCAAGGTCCAGCAGCAGGCCGTCGCCGTTTCTGAAAAGCTCTACAACGACAATAAGAAACAATTGGAAATCGGCACCATGGCTCCCCTGGACGTTACCCGTGCCGCATCCGAAGTGGCCAGCGACCGCCAGAATTTGATCGTCGCGCAAACCACTCAGCTGCAGGACGAGCAAGTCTTGAAAAATGCCATGACCAAAAATCCCCTGGCGCCCAATCTCATCAACGTGGAAATTATTCCCACGGACCTCCCCACTCCGCCGGCAGCCACCGAATCGGCTTCCTTCGAGGACGCCATTCAGGAAGCTTTCGTGAAGCGGCCAGATCTTCAAGAGCAGGTCTACAACCTGAAAAACTCTGGAGTTGAGGTGCGTGCCACCAAGAACGCCTTGTTGCCTACGCTGACCCTCAGCGGACAATACAATTCGTCCGGTCTGGCTGGAAATTCACCGATTACCGGCACCCCGGTCATCGTCGCCACCCCCGCCCCTATCGTCGACAGTAAAGGCAACCCCGTCACCATCACTGGAGCTGGTGGAGTTCAGACGCCCATCTTCCAATCAACCACCACCTCGCCCATCGTAGGAACTTCCCAGCAGGGTTTTGGCACTGCGCAAAATCAAATTTTTACCAATCAATTCCCTGATTACTTCGCGTCGCTGAATCTGTTTCTCCCGCTGCGCAACCGTTCCGCTCAAGCCGACAACGCTCGCGCCATGCTGACGCAGCGCCAGTTGGAAACTCAGTTGCAGCAATTAAAGAACGCCGCGTTACTCGATGTGCGCAACACCTACATCGCGCTCGAACAGGACCGCGCCCGCGTGGATGCCGCCATCAAAGCCCGCGAACTTCAAAGACAAACCTTCGAAGCCGAGCAAAAAAAATACACCTTGGGCGCCTCCACGGTTTACAACGTAATTCTCACCCAACGCGATTACGTCACCGCGGAAGGTGTGGAGTTGCGCGCGCTTGCTGACTTGAACGAAGCCAAAGCCAATTTCGAACGCGCCGTAGGCCGCACCCTGGAAGTGAATCGCGTCACCATCGCCAGCACCGGCACCAAGTCCGGCCTCTCCGAATTCGAGCCAGAAACCCTAATTCCCGGCACACTCCACGGCCAAGTCGTCGGAACCGACAAAATCTTCTCCAACCCCACTCCGCCAACCGAAAAGTAGTTTGGTCAAGGGTTTTGAACGACCAAAGACCAATTAGGGCTTGGTGGATAACTCGATGTGTCGCGCTATTGCCTTTCGCTCTGCACCGCTTCTGGGGGCTCAGCCTCGCGCATCGCATCCAACCCTGCCATCAGATAATGTGAAATGCCCGGGCCTCCCCCAAGCTGCCCTATGCGGACAAATCCCTTTTCGTCGATGACAAAAGTATTTGGATACCCGTATGCCCCAAATTTCTCCATGAGGCCCGGCGGAGTTGGCGCGATCCGCAAACTCTCCAGCCTCTGTTCGTGGATTAAATCCCTAAGATCCTCACAGTCCGCTGTTCTATCTACCGCGGTTAACACAACTAGTTTCGGATGGTCCTGCTGAAACTGTTCTAGTTCCTTAAGCTCCGCCCGGCAAGGTCCGCACCAAACCGCCCAGAAGTTCAGAATGACTTTTTTCCCGCGCAGCCCCGAACTACTAATTTTCTCGCCCTTTAAGGTGGTTAGCTCAAATTCGGGCGCCCTGTGCCGGAGAAGCTGCGGCCGATAGTTTTCATCTGCAAAATTCTGAGCGCTCACACCGTCCACTCTCTGCCGCAGTTCAGCCTTAGTGCCGAGTTTTTGTACCAGCCAAAGTTTCTCCAGACGAGCATTGGCATCTTCTTGATATCGCGAAACGCGCACCACCGATTGCAAATACGCCTCCACCGCACCTCGCTTGTCTCCCGTCCCTTCCAGCGCGCGCCCATAAACATAGAATGACCAGCCCAGGTTAAAATCATTTTTCCAGCCCCGTAAGACGGCCAGAGCTTCCGCCGGCTTATCTAGACGAATCAAAATGTCAGCCCGTGTAATAGCGATGCGCCCTCTCCAGAAGTTGACCTGTTGATCGGGATAGCCCGGAGAAGCTTGGTCGGTTTTGAAATTTGGGTCCAACAGGTGGTCCGCTTCATCGAGCAAAGCTAAAGCCTGAGGTAGCTTTCGATTGGCCTCGAGATATGCATTGGCCATTTCTGCGATGGGCAAAATGTCATCTGGATCCGTTGCGCGCATCTCGGAATATAACGTTTCACGGTCGGCAAGCCCTCTCGCCCGTGTAAACAACTGCATCCGTGCGCTCCTCGCGCCGCGACCTTTGGGGAATTCTTTTATTAGCTCCCGAAGCAAAGCAGTATGCTTGTCCCCGTCCGGTTCACTTTCCGCCCTCAGTTCTAATAGATATTCGCGGGCCTCGACTCGTGGGCTTTTCTGTTCCAACTGCTGAACGACCCTCTCCGCGATTTCATCCGGGACCCAAGAATGTGCGCCGACGAATTCGAGAGCGCTCAACAAGTCAAATCCGTCAGCGATATCAGCACTGATAACTTTCTTGATCTCGGCAATGAGCAACGAGCGATTTTCCGGAGTATCGCCGTGCAGCTCCAATTTGTATTTCCACAGATCAGCGATCAGGTTTGCTCCGCGCGACGGCACGCGGATGTAGTCTTCCAGAATTGCGATGGCTTTCTCATAATTTACCGGCCGCTCTATCCCATGCGCCTCCAGTACCCCTGTATAGGACTGCGTCTGCAGCCTGACGCTCGTTTCGGATAGCTGCCCGTGCACGTCGCAAAAAGGCACTTCAAAATAATTCCCGCCGTTGGTGTCTGCGAGCTTGGTTCTGGGCTCCTCTACCCAATAGATCGCGTACTTGGGCGCGGCAAATGGCTCATAGTTCAAACTCGCCACCCACACTCCATCGTCGCGCAGAGTGAAAGGTATAGTCCGCGGCGTAAACGGCATATTTTCGTGGCCGAGAACCACGTGCAGCACAAGCGTCTTAGGCTCCTTAATCAACGCACGCGTCGCCATCGGGTAATACAAAACGCGAATTTCATTCGTGACCGGCGCATGCGGCACGGCGGCCGTTACCGGGCAAGCCGGATCCGTCAGCGATGCAAACTGAAAAGCAAACTTGGCTTGAGAGCTGTCCGTTTTATCCGGTGGGTTATTACTGGCGATCGTGATGCCGCTTAACAAGAGAGTTGCTACAAAGCAAACTAATAGAGCCTCGACTATCATTGGTAGCCTTCGCTTGGACGAGCAAAGACAGCGCCCGGACGCAACCATCGACGCCCCTCGAGAATTTCGGACCTTCCCAGCTGCGTTCTTGAAAGATGAAGCGCAGCCGAATAACCACTAAGCGTTATTACTACGATAGCCTACGTAGTCGCCAATAGGCTTGGTAAACTAAAAGGCAAGCGTTCACGGGTGGGCAGGGAAACTCGATGGTCTTTCAAGATGACGATATCGAGACGTCCAGGATTCAGGCTGAGGTCAGACGGCCGTCCAAAATAAAGAACGTCGCGGCGGAACGGGCCAAACGTCAGAAAATAATTGCAGACAAACTGCGAGAGGCGAAAAGGCTCAACGACGCGCGCGCTTTCGCTGAGGCGCTCCGTGTGGGCGGGATTGAGCACGACTCGAAGGAGTGGAAACTTGCTTGGAACTACTTCTACGGTCGGTGACCTTGACACTGCCAATCGCTTTGACTCTGGCTTCCTGCTCTTCTATGGGAAGTTTGTCCAAAGCGTCGCAAATCATATCTGCGATGCGATACGAACCATCCTGATGTTTAGCAGTTTTAGTCTTGGATTTCACGCTTATATCGTGCCACATTTTGCCAAGCAACGGTTACCCAATAAGTATGGTTTGCCCGGGAACCAAGCCATCTTCCTGACCTTCCTTCCCTTGCCCCTTCTCCGTCTTTCGCATAGCATTAAAGTCCGCAGAGTTTCACCGATTCGCAGTGCCGTGCCAGCGGGAGCCGCGCCGAAATGACCGACAAAACAAAGGTTCAGACCGAAATCGACACGCCCGCTGCGCCTGTTTCACCGCGCCGCCCTTCCGCCAAAGAAAAATCCTGGGAAGAAAACACTCTCAAGCCCACTCTTGAGAAAAGCCCGGAACGCCGCGCTGAATTCACCACCATCTCAGGCCACCCCATTCGCCGCTTGTATACCGAAGCCGATTTGCAGGATTGGAGCCCGGAAAAAGATTTAGGTCTTCCCGGTGAGGCGCCCTACACCCGCGGCATTCACTCCACCATGCACCGCGGCCGCTTGTGGACCATGCGCCAGTTCGCGGGCTTCGGCACCGCCGAAGACACCAACGCGCGCTTCCGCTATCTTCTCGCGCAAGGCCAGACGGGCCTCTCCACCGCCTTCGATCTCCCCACGCTGATGGGCTACGACTCCGACCACGCGCTCTCCGAAGGCGAAGTCGGCAAGTGCGGCGTGGCCATCAGTTCGCTCGCCGACATGGAAGTGCTGTTCGACAAAATTCCGCTGGCCAACGTCACCACTTCCATGACCATCAATTCGCCCGCCGCCATAATCTGGGCGATGTATCTGGCCGTGGCCGAAAAACAGGGCGCGGACTGGAAAAAACTCTCCGGCACTTTGCAGAACGACATCCTCAAGGAATACATCGCGCAAAAGGAATACATCTACCCGCCCGCACCTTCCATGCGCCTGGTGATCGACAGTTTCGAATTCGGCGTAAAAAATACTCCCAAATTTAATCCCATCTCTATCAGCGGATATCACATCCGCGAAGCCGGTTCGACCGCCATTCAGGAATTGGCCTTCACGTTGCGCGATGGCCTGGAGTACGTTGAATGGGGCATGCGCCGCGGCATGGACGTCGACGCCTTCGTTCCGCAGCTTTCCTTCTTCTTCAACGCTCACAACGATTTCTTCGAAGAGATCGCCAAGTATCGCGCCGCTCGCCGCATCTGGCACAAAGCCATGATCGAGCGCTACAAATCAAAAAGTCCGCGCTCTTGGGCGCTCCGTTTCCATACTCAAACAGCCGGCTGTTCCCTCACCGCGCAGCAGCCCTACAACAACGTTGTTCGCACCGCGATTCAGGCCCTCGCTGCCGTGCTCGGCGGCACGCAATCGCTGCACACCAATTCTCTCGACGAAGCCTGGGCCCTGCCCACCGAATTCGCCGCCACGCTCGCCCTGCGCACGCAACAAATCATTGCCCACGAAACCGGTGTCGCCAACACCGTTGATCCGCTCGGTGGCTCCTACTTCGTGGAGACGCTCACCAATGAAGTTGAGCGCGGCGCCTGGGATTACATCCACAAGATCGACGCCATGGGCGGCATGGTCACCGCCATCGAACGCAGCTATCCTCAACGCGAAATCGCCGAAGCCTCATACCGCTACCAGATGGAGGTCGATCGCAAAGAAAAAATCGTTGTGGGCGTAAACGATTTTGTCACCAAGGAAAACTCGCTCGAAATCCTGCAGATCGACGAAACCGTAGCCCACCGCCAGGCCGAACGCTTGCGCAAACTTCGCGCCGACCGCTCCCAGGCGGAAGTCGAACGCCGCCTCAATACCCTGCGCACCGCAGCCCGCGGCAAACAGAACCTGATGACCTTCATCTACGACACCGTGAAAGCCTACGCCACGCTGGGAGAAATCTGCGAAGCAATGCGCGATGTCTTCGGCACCTACGAAGAAGTGGCCATCACCTAACTCCAGCCCATGCCAACCAAAAAAATCCGCGTCCTAATCGCCAAGCCCGGCCTCGACGGTCACGATCGCGGCGCAAAAATAATCGCGCGTGCCTTACGCGACGCAGGCATGGAGGTCATCTACACTGGCTTGCGCCAAACTCCCGAGATGATCGCCTCCGCCGCCATTCAGGAAGACGCCGACGTCATCGGCCTCTCCATCCTTTCGGGCGCGCACAACACCATCTGCCCCCAACTAATGTCCCTGCTCAAAGCCAAAGGCATGGACGACGTAGTCGTCCTCGTCGGCGGCATCATCCCCGAAGCCGACATTCCCGCCATGAAAAAATCCGGCATCGCCGAAATCTTCCTCCCTGGCACCTCCACCCAGGACATCATCGAATTCATCAACAAACGCCTCGCCGTCGGCACCTAACGATGATATCCATGCACGACAAAACAAAATCTTCCGGACATTTCTACATCCAGGATAGTTGCTGCACGGGTTGTGGCGTTCCACAGTCGGTAGCTCCCGACCTCGTGGGGTGGACGAACGAAAATCAATGCTATTGGATCAAACAACGCAGACTGCCAGATGAACTGGACCGCGCTGTCAAGATTTTTCATACGCAGGCGCTTGGGTGCCACAGATACTCCGGGAACGATCCGGCGACATTGCAAAGACTCCCAGCTGAGGACTGCGACCATATTCGTCCGGACCTTGCGTCGCGTCCAGCACCATATTTCGGTTCCTCGGGCTCGCCGCCTAATTTCACGGTTTCCGTATCGTCGAAACACGGCGCATTCAGAAAGCTGTGGAGCAAACTGCAGCGTAAATAGCGCGTGAGATCCGTGATTACGGGCATTCGCTTCTTCCGGGAAAAAACTCGTATACTGGATTCTCATTTCAAACTCGCAATCAATAATTTTCGATTAGTAGTACGAGGTCCTGCGTTGTCCGCTTCCGTCTTGAAAAGCACCGTCGACACCAAATCCCCAGCCGCCCAAAAAAATCACCGTCGCATCGTCGATTTACTCACCCAACTCAAAAACGAAGAAGAACTAATCTGCGTCGGCGGCGGTTCCAAAGCCGTCGACTCCCAACACAAAAAGGGCCGCCTCACCGGCCGCGAACGCGTAAAAAAACTAGTCGACCTCGGCTCGCACTTTTTCGAGTTAGGCATCTACGCCGCGTACGAAATGTACGAGGAATGGGGCGGCGCCCCCGGAGCAGGCGTAATCACCGGCCTGGCCCGCGTCTGCGGCCGTACCGTCATGCTCATCGTCAACGACGCCACCGTAAAAGCTGGCGCGTTCTTCCCCATGACCGCGAAAAAAGTAATTCGCGCGCAAAATATCGCCATCGAAAATCGCATCCCCACAATTTATCTGGTGGATTCTGCCGGCATTTTTCTCCCCTTGCAGGAAGACGTCTTCCCCGACACCGACGACTTCGGCCGCGTTTTTCGCAATAACGCAGTGATGAGCGCCATGGGCATCCCGCAAATCGCCGCCATTATGGGCATGTGCGTAGCAGGTGGGGCGTACCTCCCGGTAATGTGCGATCACATCTTGATGACCGAGGGCTCCGGACTTTTCCTCGCCGGCCCAGCGCTGGTGCAAGCCGCCATCGGACAGAAAACCTCCGCCGAAGAATTAGGCGGCGCAAAAATGCATTCGCAAATCAGCGGCACGGTGGACTTCCGCGAACCCGACGACGAGTCTTGCATCGCCCGCATCCGCTCGCTGGTCGACAAAATGGGCGCTCCCAACGCCGCGCCCTTCAGCCACACTAAATCGCGCAATCCCCTTTATCCCGGCGAAGGAATTTACAGCATCTTCACCGCCGACCCCGGCAAGCAATACGACGTGCGCGACATCATCGCCCGCATCGTCGACGCCAGCGAGTTCGATGAATATCGCGCCGAAAGCGGCGAAACCTTGCTCTGCGGCTACGCGCGCATCGGCGGCTGGGCCGTCGGCATCGTGGCCAATCAGAAAAAACACGTGCAGACCTTCGCGCGCGGTTCAGACCAGAAACGTATCGAATTCGGCGGCGTCATCTACACCGAATCCGCGGAAAAAGCCGCTCGCTTCATCCTCGACTGCAACCAGAACCGCATCCCATTAATTTTTCTGCACGACGTGAACGGCTTCATGGTTGGCAAGGACGCCGAATGGAGCGGCATCATCCGCGCAGGCGCAAAAATGGTCAACGCTGTAGCCAACAGTGTGGTGCCCAAAATTTCCGTGATCTGCGGCGGAAGTTTTGGCGCAGGCCACTACGCCATGTGCGGAAAGGCCTACGATCCGCGCTTCATGTTCGCCTGGCCCACCGCTCGTTACGCGGTGATGAGCGGCGACGCGGCCGCCACCACGCTGGCGGAAATTAAATTGAAGCAACTCGAACGCGAAGGCAAGAAAGTCGACGAAAAGCAGAAAAAAGAAGTCTACGAATCCATTCGTTCCACGTACGAATATCAAACCGATCCGCGCTACGCCGCAGCCCGCCTGTGGGTCGACGCCATAATCGATCCCGCGCACACCCGCGACGCCCTGATCTGGGCCCTAGAGGCCGCCGCGCTAAACTCAGAACTTCGCGAATTCAAAACCGGAGTCTTACAAACATAAATGGAAACCGTGAAATTGGTCGAATGCCCCCGCGACGCCTGGCAAGGATTGCCCGACTTTATCCCCACCGAATATAAAGTGGCCTATTTGCAAGCGCTGATCGACGCCGGCTTCAAACATATTGACGCCGTGAGTTTCGTTTCTCCCAAGCACGTAAAACAAATGTCCGACAGCGAAGAAGTCATGCGTCAGTTACCAAATTCTTCGCATGGATCGCGCTCAAACAACAACACGCCGGAAATTATCGGCATCGTCGTAAATGACAAAGGCCTCGAGCGCGCACTCGCCACGCCCGGCGTAACCACCATCGGTTATCCATATTCAATCTCCGCATATTTTCGCCGCGCCAACGCCAACATGACCCGCGCCGAATCGCGTTCACTCGTCGAAAAACTCAAAAAAGAAACAGCCGGCGCAAAGCGCGGACTGGTGATCTATATTTCCATGGCTTTCGGCAATCCGTACGATGAACCATGGGGCCCGGAAATCGTCGGCGAAACGCTTGAGTGGCTGAAAGACATCCGCATCAACACCGTATCCCTTGCCGACACGGTCGGAACCGCTTCTCCGCAACTCGTCGCCGATCTCTATCGCAGCGTAAAAGATCACGTCGCTGGCATCGAGCTAGGCGTCCATCTGCACAGCCGCCCAGAAAATGCCGAAGAGAAAATCCTCGCGGCCTACGAAGCAGGTTGCCGTCGCTTTGACTCCGCGCTCACCGGACTCGGCGGCTGCCCTTTCGCCGGCGATACGCTGGTCGGCAATATCGCCACGGAAGATGTTCTGGCCGCCGTTCGCAAAGCTGGAGGCGACCCGGGAATCGACTCAGCCGCCCTCGCTCCGCTACTGCAAATGACCAACGAAATTCGCTCTAAATACGCGCATGCGCCCATGGTGCAGTAGTTTTGCAGTAAGCTTGAGCGCACCTTATTCAGCCAAAATGTTCGACGCGACAGAAAGGCCAGACGGAATTGTTGCATGTTTGAAACGTTAAAACTAGAATTTCCCGGCGAACTGGCCATCCTAACGCTCAATCGCCCCGAAAAGCGCAACGCCATCTCCCCGCAAATGCTCTCGGAGTTGCAATCCGCGTTCGACACCATCGAAAAAAGTCACGCCCGCGTAGGCATCCTGACCGGCGTCGGCAAAGCCTTCAGCGCAGGCATGGATCTCGAAACGCTCTCCGCCATCGCTCGCCAGTCGCCCGAAGAAAATATGGACGACTCCCGCCGCATGGCGCGCATGTTCCGCCGCATCTGGAGTTTCACCAGGCCGCTAATCGCCGCCGTAAATGGCGCAGCGCTCGCCGGCGGTTGCGGCATCGCCACGTTGTGCGATTTCACCTTGGCCGTTCCCGAAGCCAAATTCGGATACACCGAAGTGAAAATCGGATTCCTTCCCGCCATTGTCTCTGTTTTTCTCACTCGCCAGGTTGGCGACAAGCGCGCTCGAGATTTGCTGCTCACCGGCCGCATGATCACCGCCGCCGAAGCCAAAGAACTGGGCTTGGTCAATGAAATTGTCGAACCCGATCGTCTGCTGGATCGCGCCAAAGAATTAGCCGCGGTGCTGATCGAAGCCAGCCCCAGCAGTATCACTCGCGCTAAACGCCTGCTCACCGCCGCGGCCGCCACCACCATCGACGCCGACCTCGAACGCGCCGTTCTCGAAAACGCGAGTATCCGTTGCACCCCGGATTTCAAAGAAGGTTTGGCTTCTTTCCTCGAAAAACGCAAACCCCAATGGCGCGGCGACTCCGAATGATTCCGCCGCGAAAAATATTTCAGAGGAGTTCCCATGCTTGAGTATTACGACGCCGCCGTTCGCGTGCGTTACGCCGAAACCGACCAGATGGGCGTTGTTTACCACGCCAACTATCTCATCTGGTTTGAAGTCGGCCGCGTGGAACTCATTCGCGCCCTCGGCATCGAGTACAAAACCATGGAAATCGCCGACGATTGCCACATTGTCGTCGCCGAAACCCACTGCCGTTATCTTTATCCGGCCCACTACGACGAGCGTTTGCGCGTCCGCACGCGAATTGCCGAAGCCAAAAACCGCACCATTCGCTTCTCTTACGAAATATTTCGCGCTGACGACGATCGCCTGCTCGCCACCGGAGAAACTGTTCACGTGATCTGCGGCAGCAACGGCAAGCCTAAACTTCTTCCAGAAAAATATCGCAACGCTTTCGCCGGCGCCCTCGCGGCCCCGGCTGGCATCACTAAATCATGAATACCATGAGCGCCGCCGCGACAACTCTATGATCGTAATTCTCACTGGCAACGATCTTTCCTTCGAACAACTGCGCGCCGTGGCGCTGCAATATGAATCCGTCTCCCTCCATCCCTCTGCAATCGAGCGCATGAAAGCCTCTCGCGCGGTGGTCGACAAACTTGTGGCCTCCGGCGCCACCGCCTACGGCATCAACACCGGCTTCGGCAAACTCGCTTCCGTGCGCATCTCCACGGAACAAGTTGCACAACTGCAAGTGAATCTCGTGCGGTCTCATGCCTGCGGCGTTGGCGAACCGCTTAGTGAAAGCGAAACTCGCGCCATGATGCTGCTCCGCGCCAACGCTCTCGCCAAAGGCCTCAGCGGCATTCGCCCGCAGGTCGTCGACACCCTTTGCAAAATACTTAACGCCAAAGTCCACCCGCTGATTCCCTCGCAGGGCTCCGTGGGCGCTTCCGGCGATCTCGCGCCATTGGCCCACTTGGCCCAGGTGGTCATCGGCGAAGGCCGCGCGCATTACAATGGCGAAATTTTGGATGGTGCCGTCGCGTTGCAACGCTCCGGAATCTCCCCGGTAGCGCTCGAAGCAAAAGAAGGTCTATCACTGCTAAACGGCACGCAAGGAATGCTCGCGCTTCTGAGCCTTGCACTTCTGGAAGCCGACGCGCTTGTGAATGCCGCGGACATCGCCGCAGCGCTTTCTTTGGACGCTCTGCGAGGCAGCCCCGGCGCGTTTGATCCGCGCATCATGCAGGCGCGCGCATATCCCGGCGCCGCCATCACCGCCAACAATTTGGCACGCCTCAACGAAGGCAGCCAAATTCGTGAGTCCCACCGCTCCAACGCCAAAGACCCGCGCGTTCAGGACGCCTACAGCCTGCGCTGCACTCCACAGGTTCACGGCGCGGTTCGTGATTCTCTCGCACAAGCGCGCGCCATGGCCGAAGTGGAACTCAACAGCGCGACAGACAATCCGCTGGTCTTCGCACCCTTGACGCCTCGAACAGGCACCGGCGCTGCGTCCGCAAGCGGCGACATCGTCAGCGGCGGAAATTTTCATGGCCAGCCGTTAGCCATGGCCGCCGATCAAGTTGCCATCGCTCTCGCCACTCTCGCCGGCATCAGCGAGCGCCGCATCGAACAGATGACCAACCCCCTCACCAGCATGCTTCCAGCTTTTTTAACGCCCGAGCCAGGCTTAAATTCCGGCTTCATGATCGCGCAAGTCACCGCCGCCGCCCTGACGAGCGAAAATAAAGCGCTCGCCACGCCCCATTCCGTCGATTCCATCTCCACTTCCGGCAATCAGGAAGACTACGTCTCCATGGGCATGAGTGGCGCACGCCGCCTAGCGCGCATGCTCACCAATCTCCGCCACACTGTAGCCATCGAACTCCTCTGCGCCTGCCAAGGCATCGACTTGCTAGCCCCACTGCAAACCGGCCCCCGCGCACAAAAAGCGTACGCCGCCGTCCGCAAAAAATCCCCCAAGCTAACCAACGACCGTCCCCTGGCCCCAGACATCGAAGCAGTGACCGCCCTAATCTCCGATAATTCATTTTCTAAAATATTGCTTTAGCCGCGATTCTCAGTATTAATTCGGCTCACCACACGCATGTATCGTAAGTGCCAGTCCATCATGAGCCCGCTCGCACCCGTAAAAAGCTGGGAACATTTCCCGCCCATTTCCCGTTTATATGTCCTGAGGTGGAACCGCGCATGCTCAACCTTCTCCCGGATATCAAACACGGCCTCCGCGTTTTGCGGAAAAACCCCGGCTTCACCGCCGCCGCCATCATTGTCCTGGCCTTGGGCATCGGAGCAAACACCGCCATCTTCAGCGTCGTAAACGCCGCGCTCCTCCGCCCACTCCCATTCCGCGATCCCGCTCGCCTGGTTCAGGTGTGGCACGTGCCACCTCCCAAAAGTTTCCCCGGCATGACCGAGTTCGCCGTTTCCGCCGCCAACTTCATCGACTGGCAGCAGCAGAACGATGTGTTCGACAAAATGGCCATCTACACCGGCTCGAGCCTGAATTTGACAGGCCGCGAACAGCCCGAGGCCCTCCAGGGCGCAGCCGTCTCAGCGGACTTTTTCTCTACCTTGCAAGTGCAACCTATGCTGGGTCGTACTTTTACCCCTGACCAGGATCAGCAGGGGCATAACCATGCGGTGATTCTCACCTATGGCTTATGGAAAAGTCGTTTCGCCGCCAATCCCAATATCGTCGGACAGCCAGTAAACCTCGACGGTCAGCCGTACCTCGTCACTGGAGTTATGGCTCCAAAGTTTCGCTTTCCCGGCTGGGCGCAATATTGGACTCCCATGGGCTGGACCGATAAGGAACGCGCTGTGCGCGGCGAGCACCACTACATGGTCGTCGCTCGCCTCAAGGGCGACACCCCCATCGCGCAAGCCCAGGCCGAGATGAACGCCATTTCCACGCGTCTCGCGGAACAATATCCGGAAGACGACAAGGGCTGGGGCGCGGTCGTCATCCCTCTTCGTGAGCAAATCGTCTCCGACGTTCGCCCGACCCTCCTGGTCTTGCTCGGCGCGGTCGCTTTCGTGCTTCTCATCGCCTGCGCTAACGTCGCCAATCTGGTGCTGGCCAAGACTTTTGGTCGCCGCAAAGAAATTGCCATCCGTGTAGCCCTCGGAGCCAGCGCCGGCCGCGTAGTTCAGCAAATCCTCGCTGAGACTTTGCTGCTATCTCTTGTTGGTGGCGCGCTCGGTCTTCTACTCGCGCGTTTCGGCATGGCCCTGACGCTGAAATTCCTATCCGATAATCTGCCCAAATCCACGGAGGTCACCCTCGACGGCTCCGTACTCGCCTTCACCGTTTTCATTTCCATCGTCACTGGCGTAAGCGCCGGCCTCCTTCCCGCGATCCGCATGACAAAAACCAACGTCAACGACGCGCTGAAACAAGGTCTGGGAAAAACAGACTCCGACTCCGGCGGCCGTCGCACCAGAAGCCTCCTCGTCATCTCTGAGGTCGCCCTCTCGCTCATTCTGTTGGTAGGCGCGGGTCTTATGATTCGCAGTCTGTGGGTTTTGAGCACCCTCGACGCAGGTTTCGATCCTCACGGCGTTCTGACCATGACCGTAGTTGTTCCACAGAATAAATATTCGCGCCCCCTCGACGAGATCGCCCTTTTCGATCGCGTGTTATCAAAAGTGCGCGCTTTACCCGGAGTGGTATCCGCTGGCCTGATCGACGATCTTCCTCTTAACTTCGAAGGGTCTCATCAACCTGTCGCCATCGAAGGCGCCCCCGTGCAGGCTATGTCCGATCAACCGGAAGTCGATACGCGGTACATTACCCCAGGCTATTTGACCGCCATGCGCATACCCTTGCGCAGCGGTCGCGATCTATCGACAGCGGATGCACCGGATCGTCCCAGTGTGGCCTTAATAAGCGAAGCCATGGCCAAGCGTTTTTGGCCCAATCAGGATCCCATCGGAAGGCACCTCACCATGACTTTCTCTCCCGACAAAGTCCGCGAAATCGTGGGCATCGTTGGCGACGTGAAGCTGGAGGGCATGGACGCCGCCTCCTCCTCAGCCACTGTCTATTTGCCGGCCAGGCAACCCTCCGGGTCAAGCTTCGGCGAGTGGCATCCCTCTCCCATGCGACTAACGGTACGCACCCAATCGCAACCGGCCAGCCTCGTCTCCGCTGTCACTAGCGCGATTCATTCCATCGATAGCGATCAACCCGTGACCGACATCATGTCCATGGACGATGTGGTCGACACTTCCCTGTCCCAGCGCCGTTTCAGCATGCTACTCCTCGCAGCCTTCGCTGTTCTAGCATTGTTGCTGGCCGCTGTAGGAATTTATAGCGTGTTAGCCTTCGCCGTTCGGCGTCGCGTCCGCGAAATCGGTATTCGCGTAGCTTTAGGCGCGGAGGTAAAAGATATTTTGCGCTTGGTCATCACGGAAGGAATGAAGCCCGCGCTGATTGGTCTGCTTCTTGGCGTGGCCGGCGCGCTTGCCCTGGGACGAGTAATAGCCAGCTTCATCTACGGCATCGCCGCCTACGACCCGCTCACCTTCGCTGCCGTTGCAACGCTGCTCGCCGCCGTCGCCTTACTGGCCAGCATAATTCCCGCGTACCGCGCCGCCAGAATCGAACCGACACGCGCTCTGCGCGAGGAATAACCGTCCCAGCCGCCAGGATCACCCACAAAAAAACCGCGAGCGGGACCATCCTCGCTCGCGACTTTCAACTCTCCCCTGACTCCGTCGAATTTTTACTCTTTCGGACGCCAGAACTCCGGCGCCGACTTCGCCACCTCGTCCGGCACATAGCTCATCTTTGGATTGATCACAAACAAATTGGTGTCCGTGGATTCAATACACGCGGCGGTAAGTTCACCCAGCTTCTTCAGTCCCTCCGGGCCCATAGCCTCCTCAAACTTTTTGCCTCCCCCGTAAAATCTGTCGATTTCCGCGAAGCTCTTCGCGGGAGTAATGGCCACGTATGCAGGTCCCCCGCCATAGATCAGTTGAAACATGTCCCAGCGTCCTTCCAGGCCTTTGGCGTACGCACCTTTCACCAGCTTCACGATGGCGTCCCAGTCCGCCTCATGGCCAGGCTTGAGGTGAAAAACTTCGATATCCATCATTCGCGCGCTTCCCATGTCGGTGGTGGGACGATAACTATAGTCTTCTCGAAACATCCAGGCACTCTGGTCCACGCTGTCGAGCAACGGCGCATCGTCGGCATACGCGCGGTCCAGTGCCGCAGCCAGCTTCGGATTTTTCTGCTGCGCGTGCATATCCTTCTCCCACGCCTCGAAGGAGTCATAGCCAGTAAGAAATATTGACCTGACTTTGCCGCTCAGCGAGTCCAGCCCCCAATAATACGTGGGCCACTTTGCATCGCTCATTGCCGCCACGAAGGCGCTTTCTGTCTTGTCGTGCGGCGTGCCATTCTTCCCCGGCTTCAGGAATTCCCGCGTCACCGTCAACACTTTCGGTGGCGTCATCATTGCTCCGGAATGTTCTTGCGCCGCTGTTCCAAGGGAAAATCCCATCGCCATACACACGCCCAGCACACCAAGGCATACTTTTTTCATATTGGCCGACCTCCTCGGCTGAAAAACTGGATTCCAATGTAGGTAGGGGCCCGCTAAAAAACTGCGAATGTTTCAATCGGGGTAACCGCTCTTCGCAGTTGCGCGGACATTATCCGATGACGCCAACTGAAGTCAACCTTCGTGACAACGTACCGTTAAGCCTTGCGCGCAATCACTTCCAAATATTCCGCTTTGACGTGCGTCTCGTTCGCAGGTCCTTCGTTATGCTCGGCCCAAAGTTTCTCCAGATCAACCGCCAGCCCTCGCTGTCCGGCCGCATCAAGCCGCGAGAAAGCTATCTTCGTCGGCCCAAAATATTCGCGGAATAATTTCACCACCTCCGCTGCCGCATACGGATATTTGAATTCCAGGTTCCGTCGCGCGGTCTTAACCTTCCAACCTACTCTAGAAAATCGCTCCGCAACAACTTCCTCTTTGCCCCACAATATCGGCGCCTCCAGATTCTCCGGCGGCGGCAAATATCGCGCATTGATCGCAAAGTTCTTGCCCACCAAACTCATCGGCGTCCAGTTGGCCATGGCAATAAATCCATCCACCCGGCAAACTCGCGCCAATTCCGTCACCACTAAAGCAGGGCGCGGCGCAAACATGGCCCCAAACATCGAAATCACCACATCGAATTCCGCCACGCCGAAGGGCAGTGCCTCCGCATCTCCTTCGCGAAACTCCGCTTTCAATCCTTCTTTCGCCGCTCGCGTCCGCGCTTGTTCCAGCAAATTCGTAGCGATGTCTACGCCAATCACCTTCGCGCCTTCGCGCGCCGCCGGAATGGCGGTATTTCCTGTTCCACACGCCACATCCAACACATCCGCCCCTCGCCGTATTTCCAATCCTTTGACAAACCGAGCTGCTTCTTCTTCGTTAAATTTCGCGATCTGGCCGAAATCTCCGGCCATCCATGCCGCTTTCATGTTTTTCTTGAGCTGCTCCATCTGCGGCATTGACGTTCCCACATTGCCCTCCAATGACAGCGCCTTCGCACGCGCTGACAAACTCCGCAGCCACCGCTGCTGCATCCCCGAACTATGTATTCGCCGACAAACCTATCGAGGATTGCTTAAGCTTAACGCCCGCCGGAAAAACGAAAGCATCCGATACCCCGCGATATAACTGAACGGCCGCAACTCCAGCGAATAATGCCCACAGGCCAACTCCAGCACCCGCAGATTCGAACCGTGCCGCCGCAGCGAGTTCAGCATTTGCTCCGTCAATTCCGGCAGCATCGTCGGATCGTACTTCCCATAGACCATAAAACAGTCGCGACCCGCGCCAAGCCCGCGCTCCACATACGGCATCGGGCTGATCGGCGCCCAATATTCCCGCAACTCATCCACCGTCACGTGATGCCGCAAACTCTCCCACACGTGATTGGTGGTCATGCCCTGACTCACCACATCCGCATAATAAGTGGAAATGTGAAAGAACCCGCCCGCACGAATCGCTTCATCGTGCATCAGCGCAATATATCCGATCGACGACCCGATGCTCGTCCCCAGCAGTCCCAGCCGCTTATAACCTTGCTGCTCCAGCCACCGCAAACATCGCCGCGTATCTTGCACCGCTTGCCGGTTCGCTTGTAGTGTCAGCCCGATATTCGGCCCGCATATTTGGTCAGCGCGTTCATGCCCCTTGGCCATGCGCCGGTCGTGATACGGCATGCTCATCTTCACCGCCGTAATCCCCAGCCGCTGAATCCATTCACAAAGCCCGCGCTGCCCAGGCCACTTGGCGTTCCAGTTCGGCAGCACCAATACCGCCGCCCCATTTTTCTTCCCGGGGAAAATTTGCGCGTGAACAACATTGTTTTCCGGCCACGCCGACTCAATGGAACTGGGAAAGGTAAGCACATTCTCGCTGTCCACCCGATAATCGGGCGGCGGCGTAGTCGCAAACCATTCATGACTCGTTTCAATGGCATGCCGCGCGTACTGCCGCACATATTCCTGCGGATTCGACTCCGCCGCATCTCCGTCGATGTGCTCCAAACCCCATTCGAACGGCTGCAGCCTTCGGTTGTCATCCGTAGTCCACCGCCGATGCTCATACCGCCTAATTCTGCGTTCAAACCATTTCATAGAATTTAGTCTAAATTGTCGAAAACCTGCTAAGAGATCGCGACTTCGACTACCTGACCAGGTCGGATTGACAGAAGCGCTTGCGCGCAGGTTGGCAAAATAGGCAGAAGGTCCTGAAGCCGGTTCGTCTTAGCGCGGAGAACCAAGACCGCAATCTTTCTCCCAATCATGTGTTGTTGAAATTCGATTCTGCGATCCGTAGTAAGTAGCACATCCACCGACGTTCCGCGAGCGTAAGCAGCTCGCCATTCTTTTTACCTGAAAACCCTGCTTCCCGCACGGTTTGGCATTCGTGACCGAGTGAGACGAGATTCCTTTTGAACATAACCGGGACGCACTCATCGAGCAAAATCCTCATTTTGCCAAGCGAGTAAATAGCGCTGACTTGGCCTCTTCCAATGCCGCGATAGCACTCTTGCGGGTCACGCTTGGATATTGTTCCAAGAATTCATCTAGAGTGCCTCTGCCTTCGAGGTAGTCCAGAAGGATTTGGAAAGGCACCCGAGTGCCGCGGAAGACCGGATCCCCACTATGGATTTCTGGGTCTTGAACAATCACGCTTTCGATGTCAGCATCCATGCCAGCCTCCACAGCACTCTTATTATCGCATTGCTGTTTGAAAAGCGGGACATCTCTATCGAAGTCGCCCGTGTCCTAAGTTTTTCGCGACGTCCTGAATGATATCAATTCGTTCGTGAGACGCTTACACTCCTCTTCCGTATGAATCACGTGAGGCAACGCGCGGCCCAGAGTTGTCCATATGTCTTTTTGTCCAGTTCCAGCGTCGTAATGGTCATGATTGCCAGGTCCCTTTGTCGTAATCCGAATGCGTCAGCACATGCTATCAATGCGTTTAAATCGCTTTGAAAGTCACAAAACCCGTCTCTACACTATCCGCTGTGGTCGTCCGACTATCGCCAGAAACCGAATCGCGTCTTCAGGAGCTTGCTGCTACCACCGGTCGCGCTCCTGACGATCTCGTCGAGGATGCCATGGCTGGGTACCTCGCTGAATTGTCTCAGGTTCGCAACATGCTCGATACCCGCTATGATGACATCAAGAGCGGCCGCGTCCAGCCAATTGATGGCGAAGAAGTTTTCCGTCAGCTGCGGCAAAAGAGCCAAAACCGCCGCGATTTTTGAACCAAACACGTTAGCCATCCGACACGC
>Ga0307475_10000497_pt1 | contig 23388 bp, 22 predicted proteins | sample atmos_gasesECM1C_FD_203317 | JGI IMG/M metagenome (GOLD analysis project Ga0307475, IMG submission 203317) | Hardwood forest soil microbial communities from Morgan-Monroe State Forest, Indiana, United States - atmos_gasesECM1C_515 | ecosystem: Environmental > Terrestrial > Soil > Temperate... | reverse complement strand
TGCACGCCGCCGCCCAAGCCCTCGAATCGCTGCAAATCATCAATCAGGCCGTGGCCAGCATCGCGAAGAAAGAAGAAATTCTCTTCGTCCTGGGTCAGGAAGACGAACCCATCACTCTGGAGCGCCATTCGCCGGTGCTCCACTTGATCCAACAAATTCGCGACGAGACGCACCGCTTCGCGGTGACGTTTCATCGTCAGCGCCGCGGCAAGCGGCAAACCCACAGCGTGCTCAACGACATTCCTGGCGTAGGACCGAGGACGGCGCAAAAACTGCTGAAGGAATTTGGGAGCGTCTCAAAGATTCGTCAAGCCGGCGTCGAAAAACTAAGCGAGATTATTTCGCGAAAAAGCGCAGAAAAAATTCTTGCGGGCCTCGAGCATCCGGACAAGCAGTAACCGTCTCGCATGGCTTATTCCGGTTAGGAAGGATTGCAGCTTCACCCTTGCTGTGCTAGGTTGGGATTGGAGGTTGTTATGGCGGACAGCGTAGGTTCCAAGGTGACGTACTTTTTGGTGGGTCTTGGTCTCGGCGCACTGGTAGGCGTTCTTTTTGCGCCAAAGGCCGGCGACGAAACGCGCGATTATCTTTCGAAGAAGGCGGACGAAGGCAAGGACTATGCGCAGCGCAAAGCGCGCGAACTGCGCGAGCGCGCCGATGAACTGATCGAACGCGGAAAAGAAGTGGCGGTGCGCAAGAAGGATTCGATTTCGGCTGCGGTGGAAGCGGGACGCGAAGCGTACCTTCGGGAGTCCAAGCAGTCGTAAAGACGAAGTTGCCGGCAAGGCCGGGTTTCCTCCCCTAGCGGGGCAAGCGGGGCAGCTATGCAGGTGTGGCTCGAAATCTTCAGCATTGTGGCGGCGCTGGCTCTGGTCGTGCAAGTGGTGATTCTGACGGCGCTGTTTCTCCAGACGCGTCGCACTTCTGAGAACGTGAACCGCCTGGTCAGCGAAGTGCAGTCGCGTATGGGGCCGATTCTCACGCGTGTGCAGATTCTGCTCGACGATACGCAGCCCAAAATCTCCAGCATGGTGAACGACGCCTCGCATATTGTTTATTTGGCGCGAGGGCAAGCTCAAAAAGTGGACCGCGTGTTCACGGAAGCAGCCGATCGCCTGCGGGGCCAGTTGGTGCACCTGGATCACATCCTGACGGGCGCGCTCGAAGCCGTCGAAGATGCGGGCTCACAAGTCAAAAACAGTTTCTGGCGGCCCATGCACAAAGCCTCGGCATTGGTGCAGGGAATCAAGGTCGGTCTCGATCTTCTTCGTTCTCGACGGCGCGGATGGGATGGCCGCCCGGACCGCCGGCGCAGCGATGAACCCCGAGAACCGCAGGAAGAAGAGCTCTTCATCTAGTCCTCGGTTGTCCGTTGTAAAAGCTAAACGGGAATGGCGTGTGCTCGGGCGTCAGAAATGTTTCCGGCGGCAAGGCCTGTTTAGTCTTTCTTAGCTCTCAGAAAAAACAAAAGCTGTCGCTTTTGTTTTTTTGAAAGACGACGGTGCTGCCTGCGCCTTTTGATTCTTGCTTTCGCTCCGAATCTAAGAAGCAAAAAAGGTTAAAAACTCGCCTCAGCGGATCCAGGCGCCTGCGAGGACGCGGTCGCCGTCGTAGAAGACCGCTGCCTGGCCGGGGGTGATGGCGCGCTGCGGCGTGTCGAAGGTGATGCGCATGCGGTTTTGACCGATAGGTTCGACGCTTGCCGGGGCGGGATCGTGTTTATGGCGAATCTTGACGCTGGCGCGGAGAGGTACCGGTGGTGGCGCGATCGAAACCCAATTCAGGCTTTCGACTTCGAAGCTCCGCCTGCGAAGGGCTTCGTCCTCGCCGACAACGACGCGATTCGTCTGCGGATCAATCGAGAGAACATAGAGCGGCTTGCCGGCGGCGAATCCGAGGCCCTTGCGCTGGCCGATGGTGAAATTGTGAACGCCGTTGTGGCGGCCAATCACCTCGCCATCTTCGTTGACAATCTCGCCTCCCGCCTCGCTTAGGGGAGTTCCGCGCTCGCGCGAATACGCATGTATGAATTGTACGTAGTCGCCATTCGGCACGAAACACAATTCCATGCTGTCGGGCTTCTCGGCCACAGGAAGATTCGCGCGGCGGGCCAGCGTGCGCACTTCGCCCTTGCTCAGCTCGCCGAGCGGAAATTCGCTGCGCGAAAGCTGCTCCTGCGTGAGCCCCCAGAGAAAATAAGACTGGTCTTTGGTTTCATCGCGCGCACGCAGGAGTTCCCGGCGGCCGGTCGCTTCATTCCTGCGTATGCGCGCGTAATGGCCGGTGGCGAGCCGCTCTGCGCCGATTTGCCGCGCCATGCGCAGGAGCGGTTCGAACTTCACGTCGGTATTGCAATTGGTGCAGGCGATTGGCGTGCGCCCGGCAAGATAATGCTCCACAAACGGGCGCACCACGCGCGACTCGAACTGCTCTTCGAAATTCACCACGTAATGCGGAAAGTTCAAGTGCCGTGCGACGGCCTTCGCGTCGTAGACATCGTCGAGCGAGCAGCAGCGATGCTGCGCCGGGCCGTCGCCCTGCAACATGGGCAAGCGGCGCTGGTTCCAGAGCTGCATGGTCAGGCCGACAACCGAACGGCCTTGCTGCTGCAGAAGAGCCGCCACGGTCGAGGAATCCACGCCACCCGACATGGCGACGGCCACGAGGTCTTGCTGCGTCTCTCTGCGCTCGCGAAGCGTGTCGAATTGGGTTGCGGCTTTCATAGTGGTCATTTCATTGTAGCGGCCCGGGGCACCGTTGCAAAAAATCGAAAGAAGATTTCTCCCGGCCAAAATCGCTCGGCGAGAAAGAAGTTCTCGTTCGGCTCGAAATGCCAGGGCAAAGAAAACACGGCTAGGTCTTGGCGGCTGCCTCCTTTTGATACGTCGGAGAGAGTTGGCGAAGTTGCTCGACAACCGCGGGGATGACCTGCAAAGCAAAATCAATGTCGGCTTGCGTAGTGTGGCGGCCGAGGCTGAAGCGCAGGCTGGCACGCGCTTCTTCGGTCGGCAATCCGATGGCCGTGAGGACGTGAGAAGGCTCGACGGCGCCAGAGGAACAAGCCGCGCCCGTCGAGCAGGCCAGGCCCTTCAGGTCAAGCGCGATGAGCAGCGCTTCGCCTTCGACGCCGGGAAAAACAAGATTGGCGGTGTTTGGAGTGCGCACAGCGCGGGCACCATTGATGCGCGAATGGGGTACCCGGTTGAGAAGACCGTGCTCGAGTTGATCGCGGAGCGCGCTCAGGCGCTTGGCGTCGTTCGCGAGCGAGTGCCGAGCGATCTCAGCGGCTTTGCCGAGGCCGACGATGCCGGCAACATTCTCCGTGCCGGGACGAACGCCACGTTGGTGATGACCGCCGTAAAGGAGTTGCTTCAAGCGCGTGCTGCCACGGACGTAAAGCGCGCCAATGCCCTTGGGGGCATAAAGTTTGTGGCCGGACAGAGAAAGCAGATCGAGCTGGAACTGATTCACGTCGATGGGAATTTTCCCCGCAGATTGCACCGCATCGCTATGGAAATAAACGTCGGCTTGTTTGGCGACGCGGCCGATTTCTTCAAGGGGCTGAACGGTGCCTAGTTCGTTGTTGGCGTGCATGATCGAGATCAGCACGGTTTCTTTGCGAAGGGCCGCTTCGAGATCTTGCGGGTCGATCGAGCCGTCTTGATCCACATGAAGATAGGTGACGGCAACACCTTGCTTTGCGAGGGCTTGGCAAGCGTTGAGGACGGCTTCGTGCTCCACTAGAGATGTGATGATGTGAGGCCGGGCGGAAGTAGAGGAGTTAGCGGAGGTGAAGGGTGACGAGACGATGCCGAAGATGGCGTGATTGTCGGATTCGGTGCCGCCGCTGGTGAAGAAAATCTCCTGGGCTCTTGCGCCAATGAGTCCGGCAACTTGCTCGCGGGCGGTCTCGACAGCAGCCCGGGCCCGCTGGCCGAAGGTGTGGATGGAGGAGGCGTTGCCAAATTCGGCAGAGAAATAGGGAAGCATGGCCTCGAGCACCTCCGGCTCGACCGAGGTGGTGGCGTTGTAATCGAGATAGACGCGCTTCATGGGTTTGTACTTACGATGATACTCGATCCTGAGACCCTTCAGGGGTGACAACTCCCGCGCGGCGGCTCGTTCTGGGCCCCATAGGTCTTGAAAGACATTGCCGGATACGCTCGTCGATCCCACCACGGGCAACGTGGTGTCAGCACCGGCGGCCGGGCAGCCGGCGTTGCTGGACAGATTCACAGTGGCGAAGCCGGAAGTCGAAGACGGCGTCAGCGTACACATCGACGGGCCGCAACAAGCGGTAGCCGGCAGCACGATCACCTATACCGTGTGCGTCCGCAACGGGAGTGCATACGCCCTGAACGGCGCGCAAGTGGTGATTCATCTGCCGGACGGGGCGGCGTTTGCGGGAGCACCGAGCGACGCGCTTAGGGTTTACGGGGCGCAAGTGGTCGGTACGGTGGGTCGCATCGGAGTGGGCGGAGTCGAGACCGTGGAGGTGTCTGCAACGCTTGGCCGAAGTCTCTCAGCAAGGGCGATGCTCCATGCGAGCGCGGTGCTGCGGTCAAGCACGGCGCTGCCCGTTTCGTCGAACGTAGCTCCCACGCTCATCGTGCGGTAATTCACCGAGAGTCATTTTGTCTCGGAGCGGGCGCTCCACCTCGGGATCGCGGTGGCGTCCGCTCGCTCGTTTTGAAGGAAGCGGGCGATCGTTATGCGCCGGAAGCGCGGCCGACGCCGACCGGTGCGGCGGCGAGAAGGTCCTGCGTGGGGCCCGTGAGTTTGCGCCCTCCGTGGCGTCCTGTTTGGCGGCATGGTCGGAGGAACGGAGGCGCCAAGTGACAAGGTTGCTGGTGTAGAGAGCGATGCAGAGGAGATTCGCGGGAACGAAGCCGAACTGCGCCGTGCGTACGCCGATGACGCAGACGACAGCGCTGTTAACGGCAGCCACGACCCAGCCCTGCCAGAGTTTCCTGCCGAGGAGGATGGTGCCGAGAATCGTGAGAACGCACGAGACGTAATCCAAACGCAGCAACTGGTGAAGTAAGTTTGCCATTTTTGTTGTTCGAGGGCCGGCGAGGAAGCAAATACCTGCGAAGGCCGAGCCAGTCCGGACGTGTTCCTGCCGAGCCTGTGCTTGCTGACAGGAGCGCTATCCTGAGAGCTCGCCTCGGGCATCCCTTCCTATCCCCGCCGGATAATGGCAATTCAGCGGCCAAAAGGGGGCTGCCGTGTAGGAAGGAAGAGTCTTTGGGACGGATCGGTAAGTGTTTGTTTTTGCTGGGGGTTGCGGTCGAAACAAAAAGGCCCGGGCGCGGCAGGCCGGGACCCTGACTCAAGGTCTCCAGCGGAAATGAGACAAAGGCGTCTCAGGTTGCGACGAAGTTCTGGTCAGTATGGATCCTGCGCTCGTTTCCGCGCATCAGGTCTAGGGCTAGGCTTTGGCAGTTCCACCGTGCGCGCTTACCACTTCCAAGCCACCGTCTTCCTAATCATCACCTCCAAATGATTTCAGGCTCGCGTAATGGCACCTGACGCGAGTAACAGTTGCTTTGGGGCGGCAACCTTTCGTAAATAGAATCTCGAGAGCTCGGCAACGCGCGCTTGCGGGAAGAGCAGAGGCGGCGCCGGGGACGTTTGACATTGCACACCGGTTGCGCCACCGCGGCTGAGGAAACCAATATAATCACAGAACGGGGAACATCATGACGCTCGGAACAGCTCTATTTGCATCCGTAGTAACCTCCGTTGTTCTTGTGCTTGCGGTCTACCACAAACCGTTCCGGAAAGTGTTCTTCTGGGTTGCGGGAATCTCGGTACTTGGCGCGGGTATCTTCTTCCTCAGCGCGCACCTGTACCGCAAACATGAAGTAAGGAAACAAGCGGACAGGGAAGGGAAATTCAAAGCGTGCGTGGCGCGCTTCCCGGTTCCGTACGTATTGGATGGCGAGCGAATGTCTCGATTGGCCATCGCTTCCGCGTGTGAGCGGAATCCGGACTTTGCTCCGGTCCAGAATTCTTCCTATCTTGCGAATATTGTGGAGATCCACGGCGGAGGCACGTTGAAGATCACACCGGCGCAGAAATTTTCTCCCGAGGGCGAGCCGGACGTCATCCCGATTATTTACCTCGGCCATCAGCAAACCTTCGTGCTCACCTGCGGCAATTATGGCGACCCGGTAACCGGCATTACCGTCAATCGGGGCCTGGTTTCGTGCCCCGGATCGGCTCCGGCTCATGAGTGCGCGCAATGGAACGACAAAGCCGATAAATGGGCGAAGTACATTGCGCTGTCGCTGGGCGATTGTACCCAGAACGGTTGCGTGGTTTACCGAGCTAAGAAAATCATGGGCGGCATTTCCCGCAACGAGATCACCAACGCTCAGTGGGACACCTGCGAACTGGAGCGCTCGGCTGCCGGACCAAACTAGAGGGAGGCAAACAAGCGCGTTTGATTTTGCCGCCCTGTGGCGCCGGCAGTCAAGACGTTCAAAACAATTCGAATTCTCAAGACTTCGCAAATATCCCCGTTCTCAAGCACGGAGCCTTACGGCGCATCTGGTAAATGTACGCGCCGAGCTTTTTTGCGCTTCGCTGTCTTTGTCACAGCCGCAGGGACACCCGGGACGACCCGTTCGTAACTCCGGCGGACTAAACTAAATCCTTCGAGGGCTTCTTGGTCGCGGAAACAATGGGGAGTATTGGTGTTCGTGATAGAGTTTGCGGTTTGTGCTGTGTGCCGGGTCGAGGAAAGGGCAAGCAGGAGGGAAAGCCCGGCACCAGGAGCATCGCTTCGGGAAGAAAGCCGCAGGGCTCGCGGACACGTCCTGCGCTTCAGGAGGGGAAGAGTGGCGTATCGGGATTTGCATGAGTTTACAGGCAGGCTCGAGAAGGAAGGGGAGTTGCGGCGAGTGCGCACGGAAGTGGATCCGGTGCTGGAGATTACGGAAGTGGTCCAGCGGCTGGGCCGCGAGACGCGGCGAGGGGCAATTCCACAGGGGCTAAAGGCCTACTCTAGTGCTGGATCCAATGTTGGACCCAAGGGTCCCACCCACGCTTCGAGAGGGGGAGCACATTCCGCGGTCTTCGACCAGGTCGCGTCAGACGCCCCCCTGTCTTACGGTTCGAGCGGAGGCTTGGGCCCGGCGCTGTTGTTTGAAAAGCCCAAAGGGTCACGGATTCCGCTGCTTATCAATGGATTTGGGAGTGTTGGACGAATGTGCTTGGCGTTCGAGGTGAATAGACTCGGCGAGATCGCCGAGCGGATTCAGGGATTCTTGAAGATGGAGACGCCGCAGGGGCTCTTCGACAAGATCAAGATGCTGCCGAAGCTGGCCGAGCTCGGATCGTTCTTTCCAAGGAGCGTAAGAACGGGCGACTGCCAGGAAGTCGTGCGCAAAGGCAAGGATGTGAACCTGTTCGACTTTCCGATTTTGAAGTGCTGGCCGCAGGACAGTGGGCGATTCATCACATTTCCGCTGGTGTTTACGAAGAATCCGGAGACCGGGAAGCGCAACGTCGGGATGTACCGGATGCAGGTTTATGACGAGCGCACCACGGGAATGCACTGGCAGACGCAGAAGCACGGAGCGGAGCATTTCCGGCGCGCGCGGGAGCAGAATCCGGAGGGAAGGATTCCGGTGAGCGTGGCGATTGGCACGGACCCGGCGACGGCGCTGGCGGGGATGCTGCCCATTCCGCCGGATCTGGACGAAATGATGTTCGCGGGATTCTTGCGGCGCGAGCCGGTAGAGATGGTGGCGTGCCAGACGAATGAGTTGGAAGTGCCGGCGAATGCGGAGATTGTGCTTGAGGGGTATGTGAATCTGAACGAACTGCGGACGGAGGGCCCCTTTGGCGATCACACCGGGTTTTATTCGCTCGAAGGGGAGTACCCGGTCTTTCACGTGGAGTGCGCGACGCACCGCAAGGAGCCGATTTACTTGACGACGGTGGTGGGGCCGCCGCCGCAGGAGGATTTTTACATGGGCTACGCGGTGGAGCGGATCTTTCTGCCGGTAATGAAGATGCAGTACCCGGAAATTGTGGACGTGTCGATGCCCGCGGAGGGGATTTTTCATAATTTGATGATTGTGGCGATTCGGAAGTCCTATCCCGGGCACGCGCGAAAAGTCATGAATGCCATTTGGTCGCTGGGGCAGGCCATGTTCACCAAGGTCATCGTGGTGGTAGACCACGACGTGGACATACACAACTACAGCGAGGTGGTGTGGAAGGCGCTCTGTGCCCTGGACCCGGAGCGGGATGTGCAGTTCTTGCTGGGTCCGATGGACACCCTGGACCACGCGGCGAGGATGCGGGACTTCGGATCGAAGATGGGGGTCGATGCGACAAGGAAATGGGCCTCCGAGGGGTTCACCCGGCCATGGCCGGATGAGATCCGCATGGATGAAGCGACCAAGAAAGCTGTGGATAAATTGTGGAAAACCCTGTCGCTCGAGTGACGTTTTCGAGGGCTAAAGACGACCGTTTTCCGGTCAATTTTAGCGTAAAATGGGGCGAACACAAATCGAAGAAATAAGGGAAATTATTGGGTAAAAAGGAGATAGTGTGAGTAAAAAAGAGATAGCGGCTTTTGATTTTGGAGGCTGCAGACAAAGGATTAACGGTACGCGGGGACAGCTGGCCTTTGCCAAAAAAGCGCAACTAATTGTGTCCGCGACAGAGACGCCACTACAGGTATAGTGGTACTATCCGAAAATACCCCCCAAACTGCCTAGAACTACCCGTATTCTTAGGGCAACTGACCCATAGATCCCCTTGACGGTCGGAGCGCACAATGTCATAAAGCAAGCACGGGTTGTGCCCTCAATCCCGATCCGCAGCGCAATGGGGCGCACCTGTAGGTTTGTGAATGAGGCGTGTGTTCAACCGCCGGGGTGGCGTTCCACTGTGATTGAATCGCGCGAAGTCATGAACGTAAGGCAGGCGTCGCAATACCTGGGTATCTCCCCGGATACGCTCTACCGTTACATCACGGAGGGGGAGATACCGGCGTTTAAGCTTGGCAATCGCTGGAAGCTGCGGAAGACCATCCTGGACCGCTGGATGGAGCGAAAGATGACCCTCGCAGTCGGGAGACGCAGGTAATCCGGGTCGAGTTCGAACAAGCATCGTCAGAGAGAGGCCGCAATGGGGCTACTAGGCGGGAAAAAGAGCAAGCAGATCGTAGGGCTGGACATCGGGTCCAGCTCCATCAAGGCCGTGGAGCTCAAAGCCACCAAGGCAGGCTATGAGCTGGTGAGCTTCGGGATGGAATCGCTCGCTCCGGACACGGTCGTGGACGGCGCCATCATGGACGCGCCCCAGGTGGCCAACGCCATCAGCAAGATCTTCGATGCGGAGCGCATCAAGACCAAGAATGTAGCGACTTCGGTTTCGGGGCACTCGGTGATCGTCAAGCGCGTGCCGCTGCCGCTGATGACCGAAGAAGAGTTATATGACCGGATTCCGTCGGAAGCCAGCCAGCACATTCCCTTCGATATCGCGGACGTGAACCTGAGCTACCAACTGCTCGAGTCGATGGATTCGCAGATGGACGTGCTGCTTGTGGCGGTGAAGAAAGACAAGATCCTGAATCACACCAACGTGCTGGCGCAGGCAGGAAAGACGCCGATGATCGTGGACATCGATGCGTTCGCGCTGCAGAACTGCTTCGAAGTGAATTACGAGCCGGACAGCGCGCAGACGGTGGCGCTGCTGAATATCGGCGCGAGCGTGATGAATATTAACATCGTGCGCGGCGGGATTCCGTTGTTTACGCGCGACGTGAGCGTGGGCGGGAACCAGTACACCGACGCCTTGCAAAAGGAATTGGACCTGAGCTTTGAAGACGCCGAGCGCCTGAAGAAAGGCGACACGCTGCCGAGCGTAACCGACGACCAGAGGCAGCAGATTCTGCGCAGCGTGTCCGACATTCTGACCTTGGAAATCCAGAAGACGTTTGACTTTTTCCGGGCCACGGCCAGCGGCGAAAACATCCAGCGAATTGTTGTGGCGGGAGGGACGGCGCGGGTGCCCGGCCTTGTCGACCTGCTGCGCGAAGAGTTTGCCATGCCTGTGGAGGAATTGAATCCATTCCGCAGAGTGCTCATCAATCCCAGCCGGCACAGCGATGATCAGATCCGCGACATTGCGCCGCGGCTGGTGATTGCCGTTGGTCTGGCACTGAGGAGCTTCGACTAGCCATGATTCGCATAAACCTTCTCGGACAAACACGACCCAAGGCCTCGCGGCGGCCGACGATGGCGGTGGACACCGGCGGAGCCATGCCGGTGGCGTTTATCGGTGCCGGCGTGCTCGTGGGAGTACTCGTTCTCGGGTTTTTCTACTACACCTGGGAAAAACAACTCACCGAAGAAAACAACAAGATCAAGGCGCTGCAGATCCAGAAGACGGAACTCGAGCAGACCAAGCAGCAAGTCGAGGCCTTTGAAAAGCAGAAGGCGGTTCTGCAGCTGCGTGTGAACACCATCGAGCAGTTGCAACGGGACCGCACCGGCGGACAAGAGCTGCTGGACATGGTGGCCAATACGGTGTCGCGCACGGAAAACCTGTGGCTGACGCAAATGACGCGCAAGGGAAACACGCTGGCGATGGATGGGGCTTCGGCCTCGATCAATGCGGTGGCGAACTTCATAACCGCGTTGAAGCGTTCCGGGTATTTCCAGAAGGTGGAAATCCTGGAATCCAAACAGGACGACAAGAACCAGGCCGTCCAGACTTTCGTTTTCCAGATTACGGCGGAAATCGCTCCGCCGCAGCCGGCGCAGGCCCGGCCTGCCACCACCCAGGCGCTCACGGCTGCCAAGACGCCGGCGGGGAAAGGTTAAGGCGAGACCATGGCCAGCTTACGCGACATGTCGGTGTTTATGCAGGCCCTCGTGGCCGTTGCCGTTGCTGTTGTGCTCACCGCTTTGGGCGTTTTCGTCCCGGGCTCGCCGATTGCCCGCGAGCGCGACGAGGTGGATGCGGCAGTGGTAAAGCGGACGCAGTTGAATCAGGAAGTGACGCAGCTTCAAGTGTACAAACAGCGCTACAGCGAACTGAAGCAGCAGATGGATGCCCTTTCGAAGCAACTGGAAACGCTGAAGACGATCGTCCCCGAGGAAAAGGAAGCGGATGAGTTCATCCGGCTGATCCAGGGGGCCGCGAGCGCATCGAGCGTGCAGATCCGCAGCCTCAAGTCGCTGGCGATTGTGCCCAAGGAGTATCACTACGAGATGCCGTTTGAAATCCAGGCGGACGGCCCATACTTCAACGTGCTGGACTTTTTTGGGCGGCTGGGTCGCTTGTCCCGAATCATCAACGTTGGCGACCTGGCATTTGACGCCCCCGAGAACTCCAAGGGGACAAAGTTCCCGGTGCACCCGGGAACGACGGTTTCCGGAACTTTCACGGCAACAACGTTTTTCACCAAGCCTGCTGATTCCGGTGGGGCTTCTGCAGCGGGAGCCAAGCCTGGCAGCGTGGCTGGGAAACCCTGAGCGGGAATAGGCTAACTATGCGTTCAGTAATGACACTCGGACTAGGGCTTTTGATCGGGGCAGCAGCTCCACGTTTGCGCGCGCAAATGAACCCACTACCGCCGGCTACCGGAGACTCCGTGGCCGAGCAAGGGGCACAAGCGGCGCAGCAAGCTTCGAAGCCACCGGCAAAACCTGCGCAGCAGGCTCCTGCAAAGCCCGCGACACAAACTCCGGCCAAGCCGGCATCGCAAACTCCGGCCAAGCCGGCCTCGCCAACGGCGGCCAAGCCTGCGGTGCAAGCGCCAGCAAAGCCGGCGCCGACTGCAGCGGCGAAGCCTTCGGCGCAAACGGCAAAGCCGGCACCCCAGGCAGCCGCGAAACCAACAGCCACGGCACCGGCGAAACAACCCGTCAAGGCGAGTAAGAAACCAGAGCAGAGCAAAGCCGCAGCGAAATCTGCCGGCAAGGCTGTAGAAAAACCCGCCGGTCCGGAGAGCGCACCCAAAGCTGCAGCCGAAAGCGAACTGAAGGCGGCGCGTCGAGATCCTTTTGAGTCTTTAGTTAGCCACGGGACCGCCAAGGCCGCACCAAACCTTCCCCCGGGCAAAGCGGGGCTGCAAGTCAGCACACTGCGGCTGGACGGAATCGTGCGCGCCCCGAACGGAATGATCGCCGTGGTTTCGAACCCTCAGTCGAGAACTTATTTCCTGCGGGAGGGCGACCACCTGTATGACGGCAGCGTCGATAAGATCACCATGGATGGCGTTTCGTTCCACGAAGAAGGGAAAGATGCTTTTGGCAAGCCCTTGGAACGCCAAGTGAACAAACGAATTTACTCCACCAGTTCAGGAGAACAGCAATGAAGACGAATTGGCCAGCCCTCAAGTACGGCTGCCTGATCCTCGCGAGCCTAACGCTGCCGACGTCGGTGCCGGCACAGACGCTGGTGCCCTCGAGCGCAAGCAAGTCGGCCGCGGTCATCTCCAGCGTGGCTATCACTCAGGCGCCGGAACAGTCGGCGGTACGCGTGGAAGGCGAAGGCAAGCTCGACGTGCGGCCGGCCCGCATGCAGCACCCGGATCGTTTGGTGCTGGACTTTGTAGGGGCGAAGCTAGCCGTTCGCAAGACGGTTATTCCCGGGATGTCGGCTCCCGTGCTCGATGTGCGTATGAGCCAATATCAACCCGAAGTTGCGCGCGTGGTGATCGACCTCACGGGAGCTGCGCCTTATCAAGTGTCACGGGACGGCCAAGCGGTGGTCATTTCTTTTGCCACTCCGACATCGGCGCCGGTCAGTGTTTCGCAGCGTCCGACGCTGACGACGTCACTGAATGACCAGACCGCGCGGCCAAGCAGCGATTCGAGCGCCCCTGCGCCGCAAAAGCCCGCGGAGCATGCTGCTCGCTCCGCCCAGATTCCTGCTCCTCGCTTTGCCTTGCCAGGCGAACTGACCCAGCCCTCAGCCCCGCTTGCATCGTTCAGCGAGAAGGATCCGCCGGCCCGCCCGGAACCGAACCCGCAGCAGGCGGCCCAGCAGGCCGTTCAGCAGGCCAACACCGCGGCAACCACGCTGGCCACCTCGGCGGCGCAAACGCCAGCACCCCTGGCGATGCAGTCTGTGGCAAGGTACACGGGAGAACCCATCTCGGTTAACCTCAAGGACGTGGATCTGCGCGACTTTTTCCGGCTGATCCACGAAATCAGCGGATTAAACGTCGTGTTGGACCCCGCCGTCAAAGGGAGCCTGACCATCGTCCTCGATGAAGTGGCCTGGGATCAGGCCCTCGACATCGTGCTGCAGAACAACGGTCTCGATAAACAACTAAACGCGAACGTGCTGCGAATCGCGACGAAGGCTACCCTAAAGGCTGAGGCAGAGTCCCAGCGTGACCTGGTGAAGGCGCAGGCGGAGGCGGTCGAGCCGGTAACAGTCACGCGGGTTCTGAGTTATGCCAAAGCAACAACTTTGAAGGAAACACTGAAGAAGTTTCTGAGCGCTCGCGGTGACATCCTTTCCGATGATCGTTCGAATACCCTGATCATCCGTGACATCCCTTCGGTTATACCCGTAATCGACAACCTGCGGGCGCAGCTCGACCGCAAATCGCAGCAAGTGGAAATCGAAGCCCGCGTGGTTTCGGCGTCGCGCAGCTTTGCCGAGGACATCGGAACGGAACTCGGGTTTGCGGGCACAACGTCGGGCGGGCGGTCGCTTTTCGGAGGCGACCCGGCGGTAGGCTGCAGCGGCGTGACGGGAGGTGTGCCTCCTTCGCCGCTGGTCTGCGGTCAGGGAACAGCAAGCGGCAATGGCATCACTAGCGGGACTCCGCTCAATACCTTCTTGTCTGCGGGCACACCGAGCAGCGCCTTCAGCTTCTCGCATCGGTCGCCTAATTTTGCGCTGGACTTTTTCATCACCATGGCGGAAGCCAAGGGCGTAGGCAAGCTGCTCTCGAAGCCCAAGGTCATCACGCAAAACAACGAAAAGGCCACGGTGAAGCAGGGTACCAAGATTCCGATTCAGACAACCATCAACAACACGATCTCCGTCCAGTATATTGACGCGGTATTGAAGCTCGAAGTCACGCCGCAGATCACGGCGGAAGGCACGATCTTCATGGACGTGCTGGTCGAGAACACACAGATCGACCAAGGTATTCCCCGTATTCAAGGGGTCCCGGCACTGGACACTCAAGCGGCGGAAACCAAAGTCACCGTGGCGGATGGCGGCACCGTGGTCATCGGCGGAGTGATCATCTCTTCGCAGCGCGTGGACATCCAGGAAGTGCCGGTCATTGGCAGCCTTCCGTTGATCGGGAATCTGTTCCGGAGGAGAAGCGTCACGACGTCGTCTCAGGAGCTGCTGTTCTTCCTGACTCCGCGCATCATTCCCGGATAATTCGAAGAAAATCTCTTTTCATTGAAGGCCCAAAACGAGGAGACTGAGGTCTCCTCGTTTTGTTTCTGATCACTCCGTCGCCTGTCCTTTAGCGCCTGCGGCCCGCGAAACCCCATGAAACGCGACGGCTTCTCGCCTCACGCATGAGACGACATCCTCTACGTTATGCCGCGAAAACCCGATCCGGGCGGGTTGCAGTATGACTTGCGCACTGACCGGTCGCGAGGCGCCGAGAACCCGCATACGGGACATGCATGCCAACACTCAGCAAGCGTCTTGGGCACGGCCGCTCCGCATACGCACATTTGACTGGTTTCAGGCGGATCCTTCTTCACCAGCTCTCGCCCGGCGCTTGCAGCCTTGTACCAGAGTTTGGCAAAGAAAGAGTTCCATCCGGCGTCGTGGACCGGGCCGGCCAATATTCCGCGCGAAAGTCCTTTGATGTTCAAGTCGTCCACCGCGATCAACCGTAGCGTTTCACCAGCCAACGGCTGAGATCATGATGAAAGGCGGCACGCTGGTTTCTGATTTTACGGTGCGCCTTGGCCACCAGTGTGCGGCCTTCGTCCCGCTTGATCGTAACGGTCTTGATCTCATGCTCGACCGGCCGGTGCAGCTTCACTTTGACGAGGCCAGCGCCCTGGATACGCAATTTGCCGTCATCGAGCAATCGGCAGCCATCGCCGTAGGACGGAAAGGTGATACTGTCTTACCGCCGGAACGAACGGAAGCGCGGGAAGCCGGGCTTCTCGCCGCGTGTTATCCGCGCGAAGAACGCCTGGAAGGTTTTATCCAGCCGGCTGAGCACCCCCTGGCAGCAGGAGAAGTTGGCCAGTCCGAGCAACCCATCTTCCCGCATGGGCTTCAACTGCTTGGCCTGGTCGTAGTAGTGGATGCAGTGGATGCTCTTGCGGCAAACTTTTCAAGCGTCGCCGTTCCTGAAGGGCGGCGTTGTTGAGTTCGCAAGCCTCGTGGAGCTGGTTCTCGAGGAACTCAACTTGGGCTTGGTTCGGGTAGAGACGGTATGGGTAGCCGAAGCGCATAAGCAGAGTATACAAAGAGCATCGCTCTAGGCAAACAAAACGCGAAGACGCACGAATAGGCAAAAGAAGGCCGCATTCCGCTGTTCGCCTAATGGCGACAGTCCCCTGCGGATGAATCTGTGGATACACGGTTCCATCATCGACGATCCGCACTGTTTAACGTCCTTGGTTCATTAAGGGTGGACACGCTGCTGGTGACCCGGCCGGCCAACTGGTTCTATCTGACAGGATTCACGGGCGAGTCTGGTGCCTTGATCGTGTCAAAGAACGGGACGACCCTCATTACCGATGGGAGATTCATGGTGCAGGCGAAGGCAGAAGCTAGTGGGGTCCGCCTCCGCCGGCAGGAAGGAACCCTGCTGGAGTCGGTCGGCGAGGCGCTCCGCGGTCTCCGAGCCCGGAGAGTGGGTTTCGATCCCGCCCACATGACGGTGTCTGAACTGCAAGGCGCCAGGAAGGGTTCCGGGAGGCAGCGGAAATGGGTTCCCGTGACGGGGTCCGTGGAAACACTTAGAATGCGCAAGGACGCTCGGGAACTGACCGCAATGCGCAGGGCGGCCGTCCTCGCTGGGGAGATTATGGATTTTGCCGTCGGCCTGTTGAAGCCCGGCGTTCGCGAAAGCGAGGTTGCTGCGGAGATCGAGTATCAGATGCGCAAACGGGGAGCTTCGGGACCGTCGTTTGAAAGCATTGTTGCCTTTGGGGACCGGGCCGCGCTGCCGCACGCTCGGCCCACTGGCAAGCGATTGAGGAAAAATGAGTTGGTGGTGCTGGACCTGGGTGTTATACTCGCCCACTATTGCAGCGACATTACCCGCACGTTCTTTCTGGGGCGGGCACCCCAGCGCATCCGGACGTGGTACAAGGCGGTCCTGGAAGCGCAGGAAGCGGCCATCTCGAGCGCAAGAGAGGGAGTGTCCTGCGGGGACGTGGACGCCGCCGCGAGGCGAGTCCTTCGAGGTTACGGGCTAGACCATCTGTTTGTTCACAGCACAGGACATGGGCTCGGATTGGAAGTGCACGAGGCCCCCAGGGTCGCGAAGGGGCAAGAACGGCGGCTGCAAGCCGGAAACGTAATTACGATTGAACCTGGCGTGTACGCCGCAGGCAGGGGCGGGGTTCGCATTGAGGATGATGTCGCCGTGCACGCCGGCCGTACCGAGGTACTGACCCGCGCTCCGCGGGATCTCATCGAGCTTTAAAGAAACGGCATGAAACGGAAACAGCCCACAAAGTCCAGTCCGACGTTTGCCAGTCCGGAAATGCAGCAAATCGAGCAGCTTTTTCAGTTCATGACCGAACACAATCTCGAGGAGTTTGAATATTCGCGGGGAGATTTGCATATCCGGCTGCGCAAGCCGTCCTCAGGATTGGTGTTAGCCGCTCATCAGGCGGCGGCCCCCGAGATCATTGTCGCCAATCCGGGAAGCACTGCTCCCGCGGTCCAGGAGGCTTCCGCAAGCGCGTCGGAAGCGCGCTTGACCGAGGATCTGCATCTGGTGAAGTCTCCGATTGTGGGCACGTTTTACGGTTCGCCCAGCCCCGGCTCAGAACCTTTCGTGAAACTGGGAGCTTTCGTCGAGACGGGGCAGACGCTTTGCATTGTGGAAGCTATGAAGCTGATGAATGAAATCGAATCGGATGAGACCGGAGAGGTCATGCGCATTTTCGTCGAAAACGGACAGCCCGTCGAATACGGACAGCCGCTCTTCGGCATCCGTCCTAGTCGGAAGAAATAGCCGGCACGCCGCGCTATGTTTCAGAAAATCCTAGTCGCCAATCGAGGGGAAATTGCCCTGCGGGTGATCTGTGCCTGCAAAGAGCTGGGTATTTCGACCGTGGCGGTTTATTCCGAGGCGGACCGCAATTCGCTGCATGTGCGCTTTGCCGACGAAGCGGTCTGCATCGGGCCCCCGCGCAGCAGCGAGAGTTATCTCAACATTCCGCAGGTAATCAGCGCGGCAGAAATCACCAACGTGGACGCCATCCATCCGGGCTACGGCTTTCTTTCCGAAAACGCCAACTTTGCGAAGGTCTGTGAGGCTTCGGAAATTACGTTCATCGGTCCGCGACCGGAAGTCATCGAGCTGATGGGCGAGAAGGACCGCGCGCGCCGCGAAGTGAAGGCCTCTGGGCTGCCAACGATTCCCGGGAGCGACAGCGTTGTGGAAGGAGAAGAGCAGCTCGCCAAGGAAGCTGAGCGCATCGGCTACCCGTTGATCCTGAAAGCCTCGGCCGGCGGCGGCGGGCGGGGTATGCGCGTAGTGCGCAAACAGGAAGAATTGCTCGCCGCGTATCAGACGGCGCGAAGCGAGGCGCAGCAGGCGTTCGGCACGCCCGACGTTTACATGGAGAAGTTTCTCGAATTTCCGCGCCATATCGAGTTTCAGGTGCTCGGCGACCAGCACGGCAAAGTGATTCACTTGGGCGAGCGCGAATGTAGCATTCAGCGGCGGCACCAAAAACTGGTGGAAGAATCACCATCCACGGTGATGGATGCCAAGCGGCGGAAAGAGCTTGGCGCGCGGGTCGTCAAGGCTCTGGAAACAATCGGCTACACCAACGCGGGAACGGTCGAGTTTCTGATGGATCAGGACGGTTCGCTCTACTTCATCGAAATGAACACGCGCATCCAGGTCGAGCACCCCGTCACCGAGCTGGTCACCGGCGTCGATTTGATCAAAGCGCAAGTGCGCATTGCTGCCGGCGAAAAAATGGAGGACGCCACCGGCGCCATCATTGCGTCGGGCCACGCGATCGAATGCCGTATCAACGCCGAGGATCCGGATACTTTTGTGCCTTCGGCAGGGCGCATTACGACGTTCCAGGCGCCGGGAGGTACGGGGGTGCGCGTGGATTCGGCGGCTTACGCCGATGCCGTCATACCCCCTTACTATGACTCGCTGATTGCCAAACTCATCGTCAAGGGCCGCGATCGCACGGAAGCGATCGGCCGTATGAAGCGGGCCCTCGAGATGTTTGTCATCGAGGGCATCAAGACATCCATCCCGCTGCATCGGCGAATCGTGGCGGACCCTAGATTCGTGGCGGGGAATTACAATACGCACTTCATTGACCGGCTCGTCGGAACGAACGGAAAATAAATAGGCATGCGTCTTGTTCTCCCACGGCTGTATGTGATATTAGACGCAGCGTTGCTTACCACTCCCGAAAGAGAATGCGCCCGGCAACTTGTGGACGCCGGCGTCCGCCTTCTTCAGTACCGGAACAAAGGCGCGTCTTCCCGTCAATTGCTTGAGAACGCGAAGCGCCTTTCCGGGGAACTGATACCGCGTGGGGTCACATTTATCGTGAACGACCGTTGCGACGTGGCCGCCCTTGCCGAAGCCGGCGGGGTTCATGTTGGCCAGGAGGATCTAAGCGTCGAAGAAGCGCGCACCGTCGTCGGGCGAAACAGGCTCGTTGGCGTCTCGACACACAATCGCGCGCAATTCGAGCAGGCTGCCGCCACTTCGGCAGACTATATTGCTGTGGGGCCGGTCTTTTCCACGTCTACCAAGGCCAATGCGGATCCTGTGGTTGGAACGGAATTGATCCGCGAGGTGCGGTCACTAACGGACAAACCCATCGTGGCCATCGGGGGAATCACGCTGGAGCGCGCGGCAGACCTCGTTCGGGCGGGGGCGCATTCGGTGGCCGTCGTCAGCGACATTCTCCGCGCGCGCGACCCGGCAGGGCGCGCGCGGCAGTTTATCAAGATTTTGCAAGAGGCGAACCACGCGGCGGGTGCCTAAGCACATCTAAGGAAATGACGAATGGCTGAGAGCACGCAGGCGATTTCCTCGGTAAGCGCGGCAGGCGAACATGGCTTTGTGCGCGCGATCGGTTTGTTTGACGGCACGATGATCGTCGTTGGGTCGATGATCGGCTCCGGCATCTTCATCGTGGCTGCGGACATTTCGCGCCAGACCGGGTCACCGGGCGGGCTGCTGCTCACCTGGATTCTCACGGGATTACTGACGATTTCGGCAGCGCTCTCCTATGGCGAACTGGCAGCACTCTTTCCGCATGCGGGCGGGCAGTATGTGTATTTGCGCGAAGCCTATTCGCCGCTTTGGGGATTTCTTTACGGCTGGACGCTTTTTCTCGTGATCCAGACGGGCACGATCGCGGCAGTGGCGGTGGGGTTTGCGAGATATCTCGGGGTAATCTTCCCGGCAGTCTCGCCGCAGGCGTGGATTATCCATCCCATTTCGCTCGGATCGAAGTACGCGATCAGCCTCTCGGTGCAGCAACTGGTCGGAATCCTCATGATCCTCTTTATCACGTTTCTCAACACCTTGGGGGTGCGGCTCGGCAAGCTGATTCAGAACATCTTTACTAGCGCCAAGACGCTTTCCTTGATGGGGTTAATTCTTCTGGGAATTTTTGTGGGAAGAAACGCCGGGGCGATTACAGAGAATTTCAGCCATCTGTGGGCCCTGCACAATCCGCAAACGCTGGAGCCGGGTGCGAATTTCCTGAAGAGCTTGGTTCCCACGGTTTCGGCTTCGAGCGGCGCGTTTGGATTGTTTGTCGCGTTTGGGGTCGCGCAAGTCGGATCGCTGTTTTCGGCAGATGCCTGGAACAACATCGGCTTCACCGCGGCGGAAGTGAAGAATCCGAAACGCGACGTCGCGCTTTCGATGGCCCTTGGCACGATCATCGTTATCACCCTGTACTGCCTGGCAAATCTCGCTTATTTGTTTACTTTGCCCCTGGTACAAATTCAGACCGTTCCCGACGACCGCGTAGCCAGCGCTGCTTTGAACGCCATTTTTGGCCCTATCGGCGCGGCGATCATGGCCGTGGCCATCATCGTTTCGACGTTTGGCTGCAACAATGGGTTGATTCTTGCTGGCGCGCGCGTTTCCTACGCCATGGCTCGCGACGGGTTGTTCTTCCGTTCCACAGGCAGGTTGAACAATAAAGGGGTACCTGGTTCGGCGCTGATCTATCAAGGAATCTGGGTGACCATCCTGATCCTCCTGCGCACGCGGCACGTGGACACAGCGGGTGTGGTCACCTACGGCAATCTCTACAACGACTTGCTCGATTATGTCGTCTTTTCCGTGCTCATTTTTTATGTGCTGACCATCGCCGGGATTTTTGTGCTGCGGGCGAAGCGGCCCGAGGCCGAGCGGCCTTATCGGGCGCTCGGTTACCCGTTTTTGCCCTTGCTGTATATCGCTGCGGCCGCGGCCATCATGTTTGTTTTACTGCTTTACCGAACGCAGACGGCCTGGCCCGGTTTGGTCATCGTGCTCTTGGGCGCCCCGGTTTATTTGCTGTGGTCGCGACGGAATTCCAGGTTGGCTTCGGAAAATCGTTGAATTTTCTTGTAGGGCCGAGCACCCCGCACCACTACAATGCTGTAGGCCAAATGGGCAGGGATAAAGGAGACCGACAGATTCCGAGAGGAGGAGTTGCATGGGCAGCCCCTTGTTTGCAACGAAACCGATCGAAACGCTGATGAACGAGGCGGGTGAATCGGGAGAGCACTGCCTGAAGCGCGCTCTCGGCCCGATTAACCTGGTCACGTTGGGAATTGGGGCCATCATCGGCGCGGGAATCTTTGTCATCACGGGGCAGGCAGCGGCGCAGTTTGCGGGGCCGGCGATCATCATTTCGTTCGTGCTTGCGGGTGTCGCATGCGCCTTCGCAGGGCTGTGCTACGCGGAATTCGCGTCGCTGATCCCGATTGCCGGAAGCGCCTATACCTATTCTTATGCGACGCTTGGCGAGCTGATTGCGTGGATTATCGGGTGGGACCTGATCCTCGAATACGCATTTGGCGCGGCGACCGTGGCGGTCGGTTGGAGCGGCCACCTGCGAGCGTTCCTGCGCGACGTCGGATGGAATATGCCCGCCATACCGACTTCCAGTTTCACATTGTTTGGCCTGCCGGTGCAATTGAAGTACGACTACGTCGGTTTCCTCGTCATCATGGCCATCACTGCGATTTTGGTGATCGGCATCAAGGAATCGGCTAATTTCACGACTGCGATTGTGATTCTGAAAGTTGCGGTGGTCTGCTTGTTCATTGCTCTGGCCACGATGTTTCTGTCCTCCCATGACTGGAAGCCGAACTTCTGGCACCCCTTTATTCCGGCGAACACGGGAGTCCGTGGAGAATTCGGCTGGTCAGGAATTTTGCGCGGCGCCGGTGTGGTGTTTTTCGCCTATATCGGGTTTGATGCCGTATCCACCGCGGCGCAGGAAGCCAAGAATCCGAAGAAGGATATGCCGCTCGGGATTCTCGGCTCCCTCGTGATTTGCACGGTGCTCTACATTCTGGTGTCGGGGCTGCTGACACACCTGGTTCCGTACACGCAGCTCAACGTGCCCGACCCGGTGGTTGTCGGAATTCGCACCACGGGGCAGCAGTGGGCCACTTTCCTGGTCGAGCTGGGTGCGCTAGCCGGGCTTGCTACCGTAATGCTGGTGATGCTGCTGGGGCAGTCGCGGGTGTTCTACTCGATGTCGCGCGATGGCCTGCTATGGCCATGGGCCAGCAAGATCCATCCCCGCTTCCGCACGCCGTATATCAGTTCCATCGTCGTGGGCGTTTTTGTGGCGATCCTGGCTACGCTCCTTCCCCTGCATATCCTAGACGAAATGACGAGTGTGGGCACGCTGCTCGCCTTTGCGCTGGTCAGCGCCGGAGTGTGGGTTCTGCGGCGGACGCACCCGGAGTTAAACCGCCCGTTCAAAACTCCGCTGGTACCGTTGGTTCCCATCCTGGCGATTGGGTTCTCGGGCTTGCTAATCGTTTCTCTATCCTACTGGACCCAGCTCAGGTTGGTGGTTTGGCTAGTCATTGGATTGGTGATTTACTTCACTTACGGCGTGACCCACAGCAAAGTTCGCAACGCCGTCAAACCATCCTTAAGTGAAGTGCGAGCAAGCGCTCCGCACGGCACGGATTTCTGATAAGGGCCGATCTTGAGCGCGGTTGGCTCCGCGCGAACACATCTTCAGGTAGAGTATTCCTTCCGACGTTGAAGGCATGAAATCCTTTTTCTCACGTCTGAAAGAAATCTGGAGCCGCTTGTCGTGGCTGGACATTGCTTGCTCGGCGATTGTTGCGTTAGGGCTGCTGGTCGGACTCCTTGGCATTAACGGCAAGGTTTCGAGCTTCCTCGAGTTCCTGGCGGTAGTCGCAGGCATTTATCTTGTCGTACGCTTCGTCGGATGGTGGAGAAGCCGGTTGCTCTGGAGCCTGAGAAACAGGCTCATCGTCGCTTATTTGTTCATTGCGGTCGTTCCGATCCTATCGTTCTTCATTCTGGTCGTGCTCGCGGCCCGGATTCTTTATTCGCAATTGGGCGCTTACCTTCTTTATGAGGACATCCACCAGCGCATCGAAATGATCGCGGATATTGCGCAGCATATTGCCATCGCGCACCGGACACTGCCGGCGAGCATTAACGAGAGCGAATCGGAACGAATCCTCGCGGCGCAATCCCACGCCGTTCATGACGGTGAACTTCCCAACCTGGAAATCGAATTCTCTAGCGACCTCTCGCTGCTGCAAAAACTCGCCTCGCAGGGCAAAAACTCATTCGCTGGTCTGCTGCAAGAAGGAGATTCAGTTTCCGAGCCGCTTTCGCTTATCAGCCTCCGGATGATTGGGGATTCCAAGGAGCCGCGCGTCGTTGTTCTTCGCGTGCCGGTCACCCCGGCATTCCTCAGAACCATTGCGCCGGATTTGGGCGTCATTCAGCTCAATCTCATGGAGAATTACGAAGGAACGGGGCCCCCGGGCGTCTTGTACTCGTCTGGTGACAAGAAATATCGCGTGGCGGATCGCATCGTTGCCAGCAACCGCACACTCCAACCAGCGGTGTTCTGGCTCGATTCGCCGGTGAACGTCGTGTCTCGTCTCGACTCGGTTTATGTCGCGAAGGACGGAACGGTCGACCTGGCCCGGCCCTTGCTGGCAGTTTCCAATGCACGG
>Ga0307475_10000496_pt1 | contig 23388 bp, 20 predicted proteins | sample atmos_gasesECM1C_FD_203317 | JGI IMG/M metagenome (GOLD analysis project Ga0307475, IMG submission 203317) | Hardwood forest soil microbial communities from Morgan-Monroe State Forest, Indiana, United States - atmos_gasesECM1C_515 | ecosystem: Environmental > Terrestrial > Soil > Temperate... | reverse complement strand
TGACCAGTTGCTGATTTGCCGGAATGCTGAAGAATTCCACGATGCTTTCGGCGATGCGGGGGCCGACTTCGTTCACGTCCTGCAATTCTTCGACGCTGGCGCTGGCCAGGGCCTCCATGGATCCAAAGTGCTCGGCGAGGAATTGCGCCGTGCGCTCGCCGACCATGCGGATGCCGAGGCCGTAGATGACTCGCTCGAGCGGGAGCTTTTTCGAGTTTTCGATTTCGTCGAGAATGTTCTGTGCCGATTTGTCGGCGAATCGATCGAGACTGAGCAGGTCTTTCTTGCTGAGGTCGTAGATGTCGGCCACGTTTTTGACCAGGCCGCGCTCGATCAGTTGGTTGACTAAAGATTCGCCCATGCCGTCGATGTTCATGACGCCGCGCGAGGCGAAATGCAGAATGGTTCCGAGCAATTTGGCCGGGCAGTTGGCATTGACGCAGCGGTAATCGACCTCGCCTGCGGTGCGGACAACTTTCGTGCCACAGACGGGGCACTTTTCCGGCATTTCGAAGGATTGATGGCCGCGCGGATGATCTTTGTCGTCGATCACCTTGGCAACCTTCGGGATCACGTCGCCGCCGCGCTCGACCTGTACCCAGTCGCCGATCTTCACGCCCAGGCGCTCAATTTCGTCCATGTTGTGCAAGGTTGCATTGCGAACTGTAGTTCCGCCGATCAAAACCGGGGCCAGCATAGCCACGGGCGTCAGTTTTCCCGTCCGCCCGACCTGCACACGAATGTCTTCCAGCTTCGTGATTCCCCCCCTGGCCGCGTACTTGTAGGCAATGGCCCAGCGCGGGGCTTTGCCCGTGAAGCCGAGTTCGTCCTGTAGAGCGGTTCGGTCGACTTTGATGACGATGCCGTCGATTTCGTAGGGCAGGGAATCGCGCTTGCCTTCCCACTGCTGAATGAAAGCCCAGACTTGGTCCATGGAGTGGACTAGGTTGCGGTTCTGGTTGACTTTGAATCCGGCGGTGTCGAGAGCGTCGAGCGTTTTCGAGTGGCGATCGAAATAGGTACGGCCGTTTTCGAGCAATATATAGGGAAAATAGTCGAGGCGGCGTTGGGCTGTGATGTTGGAATCAAGCTGGCGAACCGTGCCAGCGGTGAAATTTCGCGGGTTGGCGAAGGTCGGCAGGCCGTTGCGTTCGCGCTCTTCATTAACCCGCTTGAAAGTTGCGGTGGGCATTAGCAGTTCACCGCGCACCTCGAAATCCTTGGGAATTCCGGCCTTCGTCAACCGGTCTGCGGGGATAATCAGAGGAATCGAGCGCACGGTGCGCACGTTTTGCGTGACATCTTCCCCTACGGAACCGTCGCCTCGAGTCACCCCGCGCGCCAGTTTGCCGTCGTCATAGACCAGCGCCAGCGACATGCCGTCCAGTTTCAGTTCGCAAACGTAGTCGACATCTTTGCGGCCGCTGAGTTCGTGGACACGGCGTTCCCATGCGCGCAGTTCTTCCTCGCTGTAAGTGTTGTCGAGCGACAGCATGGGGGAGGAGTGCGGCACCTTGACGAATCCCTCGCGAGGCTTGCCGCCGACGCGTTGCGTGGGCGAATCCTGGGTTACCAGCGATGGATGGTCGGCTTCCAGGTCCTTTAACTGCTGCATCAGCTTGTCGAATTCGAGGTCGCTGATTTCGGGATTGTCGAGAACGTAATAGAGATATTCGTGGTGGCGGATCGTTTCGCGAAGAGCCTCTATTTTTTTTCCGACGTCTTTGGGCGCGGGCATCGGGCAGATTATAGTCGCCCAGAGGCTCGCATAGAATTATATGGGCCATGCAGATTCTCGAGACATCACGGCTGATCTTGCGGGAGTACCTTCGGGACGATGCGGATGCTCTCTCGCGCGTGCTCTCCGATCCTGAGACCATGCGCTTCTACCCTGCTCCGTATAACCGGGCAGGAGTCGAGGATTGGATCGACCGCAGTCTTCGCCGATATGCCGAGCACGGCCACGGACTCTGGGCGATGGTTTTGAAAGTCAGCGGGGAGATGATCGGCGATTGCGGGCTCACCGTGCAGAACGTGGATGCCGCAGATGAGATTGAGATCGGGTACCACGTGCGGCGCGATCTTTGGGGACAGGGCCTGGCTACCGAGGCCGCCCGGGCGTGCCGCGATCTCGGGTTCGCGCGCTTGCCCGTCGAGCGACTCATCTCTTTGATCCGCCCCGAAAACTTGCCCTCACGGCGGGTCGCGGAGAAGAACGGCATGACCGTGTGGAAAGAATTGACGTGGCGGAACCTGCCGCATCTTGTCTACGCGATTCGCAGAGAGCAGGCACTGGGAAAGTAAGAAGGCTGACGGGCCGTCATGGGAAGCTCACCCGGACACCGTCGCATGGCGCCTCGCTGCGCTTGGCGGGACAGCCGAAGGCGGCTGTCCCTGCATGGATCAAGGCTTGGCGGGTTTGCGCCAAACCTCGAGACCTACACCAGGTCGTCGAGTTTCAGGGCTTGAGGAATGCCCTTCCACGAGCCTTCGAACTGTTTCTGAACGAAGCCTGCGTCGTAGTCGCGCTTCTGTTGCAGCAAGGCTTGGCGCAGGCCCCACAGAGAGCGCGGGTTCCGCGGGTTGCGGTCGAGGTCCTCGCGGAAGACTTTCTCCGCGGCGGCCGTGGCGCCGGTTATTAGTAACGCTCCTCCCAAGGACTCGCGCACGGGGAAGAACCAATCGGGCGGCTCTCCGTATTTGAGGGTGTCCTGAATGGCGACCGCCTGGCGAAGCATGGAAATGGCTCCAGTGGGGTCTTTTTTCGCCATAGCAATCTTCGCACCTAAGATGTCTTCCGCAATTTTCAGGATGTCCTTGCTCTTGTTGTTGATCGGCATTTGGAAGATGACATCCGGCGGAGTGGCAGCCTCAGCGTCGGAGACAATTTTGTATTCCTGTACGGCCTCATCCATTTTGCCGGTGCCGGTCAGAGCCAGGCCGCGCCCGAAATGCCAGAAGACGGAGGCGGTTTTCATCGCAGGATCAGGGGCGGGCATCTTCAGGATCTCGTTCCAATGGTGGAAGCGAATTTCCACCGCTATTGGGATGGTCATGAAGCCTTCAAGCGGGGGCATTTCTTTTACGTGCGGGCCGACGTTGGCGGCCAACAGGTCCGCGTTTTTCCGCGCTTCCGCGTAACTGCCGTTCATGGCGCCGCACATGGCGATGAAATGCAGGTTGTGACTGTAGTACATCATCGGATAAATGCCCTGCGCGCCGGTCGCCTTGATGTAGGCGCGATCCACCGCCGCTGCCTTTTCGTTGGTCTTTACTGCGGCGTCGTAATCGCCAGTGCGGATATAAATGTGGGCGGGCATGTGAACGATGTGACCCGCCCCAGGCGCAAGCGCGGCCAACTTGTTTGCGCCCGCGAGCGCGCGCTCAGGATTGTTTGAGGCCTCCACCGTATGGATGTAGTAGTGGATTGCGCCCAGGTGGTTGGGATCGCGCTTTAGGACGGACTCCAGGGTGGCTACGATTTCCTCGGTGCCCGCTTCGGGTGTGCCGTCCTGGTGCCAAAGTCCCCACGGGTGCAGGTTCATGCCGGACTCGGCAAACAGCGTGGCGGCGTCCAGATCGTCGGGGAATTGGCTGACTACTTGACGCATCGCATCACGATAATCCTCGGCGGCCTTCTTCAGATCGGTGTTCGGGTCGGCCGGAAAGCGCTTCGCCATGGCCTGAATGTAGGCTTGCTCGCTGGGCGAGGCTTCGGCTGACAAGTCAACCGCCCTCTCGACAGCGTCGTGGGCGTGCTTGTAGCGGTCGGGATCGGCGGGATCGTTGTAGTTAGGTCCCACCGCCTCGGCGACTCCCCAGAATGCCATGGCCATTCTAGGGTCGAGATCGGCCGCGTGCTGGAATGAGCGGGCAGCCTCGTCGTGATTAAAGGCATAGATGAACCGCAGCCCCTGGTCAAAGAACTTCTGCGCTTCCGGGACATGGGTGGAAACAGGGTGATGGAGATCGCCGAGCCCGTTCACTAACGTGACGGGGTGGGCTTGTGTGTGGGAGGCATGGTCCTGCGCCATCGCGCCCAGGCAGAACACAGCACTCGACAGCACCTGCGCCAGAATTCGCATCTGGTCAGTCCTCCTGAGTGAATTCCAAAAATGCAGAGCCCCATTTACAGGACAAGCCGATTGTGGAAAAGCGCCCCTAGCAAGTGGGGCCAGCTTATGCCAAATTGAGGTCCTTGCCAAGTCGTTTGCAAGTAAAAGCATGCTGAAGGCTCCCGACCCGGTCAAAGCGGTCGCGGTTGAAAATGCCTATTTCCGCGAGATTCCCGTTTCCCTGCTCAACGCCTTCAACATCAGTATTTGATCGACAACCTTCCACCCGCAGCCTGGAAAGCGAAATCGGCCGAAGGCAAGCGCCGTACCATTGGGGCCATCGTGGCCCATATGCACAACGTGCGTGGCCTGTGGCCGAAGGCGGCCAAGGCGGAAGAAATTCTTGCGCAACTCGATCGCGCGTCGGTGACTCCGGGCAAGCCGTACGCGCACTAGAAAACAGCCGTCACGCTCTGAGCGTGGTCCTTTGCGGTGCCCTGGCCTGCGATGGGCGGGAAGGGATTTCGCCCCGACGTCGCGGGTTTTCTCGGCTATTTGATTGCCCACGATGCCCACCACCGCGGCCAGATCACGATGCTGGCCCGGCAACTCGGCCATCCCTTGCCGCGAGAAAGCTATGTTCGGCATTTGGGAATAGGGTTCAGGTTGAACGTTTTCGTGCTCTAGCCCGCCCGAGTCGATCGTATCGGCAAGACTCTCAGGTACAATCCAGCTGCGATCAGGCTATGCGCAAGGTGGCATTGCTTTACAACCCCGATTCCGGCGGTAACATGGCGCGACGGCGGCGGGAGCTCCAGTCCACCCTCGAGTTGCTTCGAAACGGCGGGGTCGAGGCGGATCTGATCCTTGCTGAGTCTCGGGAGCAGGCACAGGAGCAGGTACGGCAGGCGATCGCCTCTGGTTGCGACACGGTCTTTGCATGTGGCGGCGACGGTACCATCCACAACGTCGCGCAGGTACTGGCGAATTCGGCCGTCGCGCTGGCGATCCTTCCCGTGGGAACCGCGAATGCTCTCGCCCATGATCTTGGCCTTCCCCTTGGCATTGTCGGCGCGGCCGAGGCCGCTCTGCGCGCCGTGCCGCGGCGGGTGGCGCTTGGGCACGTGACCTACGTGGATCTTGAGGGCGCCTCTGACGCACGGTATTTTCTGATTTCGGCCGGCGTGGGCGTGGATGCCCATCTCTTCTACAAACTACATACTGGCACCAAGAAACGCATGGGCATGGCGGCGTACTATGCGAAGGCTTGGAACCTCTGGTTTACGTATCCCATGACGCGGTTTGTGGCCGAGTACTTGGAAACCGGGTCGGACGCGCTCAAACGCGCAGATGTCACCGAACTGATGAGCATACGGATTCGCAACTTCGGCGGAGTCTTGCAGGAGCTGGCGCCCGGGGCCTCGCTGGACAGGGACGACATGCGGGTCGTGTTGTGCCGAACATCCAGCCGTCTGTCGTATCTCGCCTACGTGACGCGCGGGTTGTTGCGGCAAAGGTGGAGAATCCCAGGGATTGACCTGGCGTACAGCACGAAGGTGTCGTGTGGATACCTCTCATCCTCCGCACCGCCGGAACAGCGAAAAATCTATATCGAAGCAGATGGGGAACTGCTCGGCATGCTTCCGGCGGAGATTACGGTGGTGCCGAACGCGCTCACGCTCCTGGCTCCTGTGCCCTGAGCCGGGCCCGGCGGGACGAATTACTTTGCGACTTCGCCCCGACTTTAGCGTCGAATAACCTCGCTGAATCAGGGCTTGCCCTGGCTTTGGGCCGACAGGCCAAAGTAGAATTCTTCGGATCGCTTGGAACCCATTACCCATTTTCTGACGGGGGCGTGCCTGGGCCGTGCCGGGCTCAACCGCAAGACGGCGCTGGCCACGCTAACGCTCGCGCTCGCGGCGGAAGCTCCCGACCTCGACGTACTAAGCCGCCTTCGCGGAGCAGCTTTCGGATTTGCGCATCATCGCGGGTTCACGCATTCATTTCTGGGGGTCCCCATTTGTGCCGCCGTCGTGGTGGGATTCGTTTACTTCGTCTGGCGCCTGCGCGGTCGCAGGACGAAAGATCCCAATCTGCCTCCGCGGTGGGAACTGCTCTACCTCTATGCGTGCCTTGCGGGGCTGAGCCACATTCTGCTTGATTTCACCAATAACTACGGTGTACGGCCGTTCTGGCCGTTCTCGGAGAAGTGGTATTCGTGGGACATCGTCTTCATCATCGAACCGGTGATGCTTGTTCTCCTCATTTTGGGTCTGGTGGTGCCCGGCTTCTTCGCCTTAGTTGACCGGGAAATCGGGGCGCGCCATCGAGGTCCGCGGGGACGGGTCGCCGCTATACTCGCGCTCCTGGGAGTGGTCGTGATGTGGTTGGTGCGCGACTATGAGCATCGCCGCGCAGTGAACGCCCTCCAGGCTCGCACCTACGAACAGGTCGATCCGCTGAGGGTTTCAGCTTATCCGACGTGGGTCAACCCGTTTCGCTGGTACGGGGTGGTGGAAACGCCGGCATTCTTCGGACTCGCGGTGGTCGATTCGATGGGCCCGGAAGTCGATCCTGCGGGCGAGCTTGAGATTCGCTATAAGCCGGAGGAGACTCCCGCCACGCTCGCCGCCAAGCAGTCGTATATGGGGCGTGTGTATCTGGATTGGGCGCAATATCCGATCACGGAAACAGAAACATTGTCTCCTCCGCGAGCGGGCTACCTCGTCCATTTTCAGGATTTGCGTTTTGTGCAAATCCCAACCGGGATCAATGGCGGAGGCGGACGGCGTGTGTTGGGCGCGGCTGTGCAACTCGACAAGAACCTGCACGTAATGGGGGACATTTTTGGTGTGGGGAAGAATCAAGTGTTAGTGCCCGAACCTGGTCAGACTCGCAATTCGGCTGTCCCTTGACGCCCGTCGCTTGAGCGCCCAGAATAGTGACTCAGTTAAGAGGTGATCATGCTGCCCTACATTTTTGTGCTGCTGGCCATTGCGGTGCGGTTCCTGCCGTTTGCTGGTCCATTGAACATTCTGCCGCATGCGTGGCATTTCACGCCGGTGGCTGCTTCGCTGCTTTTCTTTGGGGCTCGCGGGGCGCGGCGGCAGATGTGGGTACCTTTGGTGCTGCTGGCGGCGACCGATGTGGTTCTCACCAAGTTCATCTACGCGTACGCGTTTTCCTGGGACCAGCTGGTCACCTGGACCTGGTATGCGGCCATTCTGTGGCTGGGCACCGGCCTGCGGGAGAAAGCTGGCTTCTGGCGTGTTGGGGCTGCGGCGCTAGCTAGTTCTGTGTCGTTCTTCCTGGTCAGCAATTTTGCGGTGTGGGCCGCATGGCCGCAAATGTATCCCAGGGGCTTCAGCGGATTAATGATGTCGTACACTGCAGGCCTGCCCTTTTTCCGCGGGACCGTGGAGAGCGACTTGTTCTTTTCGGCGGCGTTCTTTGGCACGCCGGTTCTAATGCACGCGCTTTCGGGATGGATGCACCGCTCTTCCGGCGATCACATCGCGGCTGCGTGAGCCGCCTAACATCGGCCCTGGGTCCTACGATTAAGATCAGACGGAGTCATTGAGTCCAAGGTCACGGGCTCAATGGTTCCCTCGATTTTGTTCGTGTCTTCTGTCGTCGCAGCCACCAGAACATAACCCCTCCCAGTGCGATCGCTCCAAGCACCCAATAGAAATGCTGTTTGAACAGGGTCGCTGTCAGTTGGACGATTTGCGGTCCGAACCAGAGAGTCAATAGCGAGAGCACGAAAAAGCGCACGAATCTGCCCACAAAAATTGCCGCCAGGAAGTGGCTAAACCGCATCTCGAAGACCGCGGCGCCCAGCACAAAGATCTTGAAAGGCATAGGTGGCGGCAGCATTCCAGGGAACATCAACGCCCAGAATTCGTGCTGGTCGAAGGAGCGGTGAATCTTCTGGAAGCGCTCTTCCGGAATCCGCTTGCGCAAGACTTTTTCGCCGCCAAGATATCCGACCAGGTACAGCGGGATGCTTCCCAGGGCGGACCCCAGCGAGGCCAGCACCACATACAGGAGAAAGTGCCTGCGGTCCTTATAGACGTAAGCCGCTACAACCGCGTCCACAGGCATTCCGAGCAGAGCAGAATCAGCGAAGGCGATGAGAAACACACCCCAGATCCCGAGCGGAGCGAGCAGCCCCCAGATCCACGCCGTGTAGCGTTTCAAAATGTTTCCGATGGTCTTCAAGGGAACAAACAGTGTACGTGATCAAAACGCGGTTGTAGAGACGCAGCAAGCTACGTCTCTGGAACTGATATTATCGCTGGGCTTGGAGCCACTTATGTGCAAGTTGATCCTCTCTCTTCTTCTGCTTTCGACAACTGGAGTCGCGGCGCGGCAGTACGATCTGGTGCTCGAGGGCGGACGGGTCATGGATCCGGAAACCGGCCTCGATGGCGTACGCAACGTCGCTATCCGCGACGGCAAGATCGTCCGCATCGCAGCCGAACCGCTGAGCGGGCAGAGGGCCGTTCACGCGGCAGGGCTGGTCGTGGCCCCGGGCTTCATTGACCTGCACCAGCATGGCCAGGAACCTGCCAGCCAACGCGTCAAGGCGTTCGACGGCGTAACCACGGCGCTGGAAATGGAAATCGGGGCTCCCGATGTCGCCCAATTTCTGAAGCTGAAAGAAGGACGCTCGCTCATTCACTACGGCACTACCGCCAGTCATGCAGCTGCCCGGGCGCTGGTGTTCGGCGCGCCACTGCCTGCTGCGGTCATCGACCCACGCGCGGGCATTCCGGAGATCCTGCCCAAGAGCGGACCCGCAACCAACCAGCCCGCCGCGGCCGAGCAGATCGGACACATTCAGCAACGGCTACGCGATGAACTCGATGCGGGCGCCCTCGGCGTCGGGATGGGAATTCAGTACACCCCGGGCGCGACCCGGCTGGAAGTGATTGACATGTTCCGCGTGGCTGCCGAGCGCAGGCTGCCGGTCTACACCCACATGCGCAGCTTCGGGCGCATCGAGCCAGGTTCGGACATCGAATCCGTCGAAGAAGTCATTGGAGCCGCCGCCATCACCGGTGCGCCGTTGCACATCGTGCACATCAACAGCACCTGTCTGCTTGATTCGCTCGAATGCCTCTCGCTGGTCGAGGGCGCCCGCGCTCGCGGGCTTGATGTCACGACCGAAGCGTATCCCTACATTGCAGGCATGACTGCCATCAACTCGGCCCTGTTCAATCCCGGCTGGCGGGAAAAGTTGGGGATCGACTATGGCAATCTCGTTCTCCCTGACACGGGCGAGCACCTTACGAAGGAACGCTTCGAAGAGCTGCACAATTCCAGCGTGGCGCAATCGGTGCTGGTGTTCGCTAACACGCAGGAGGTGGTTGACGCCGTCATCCCAAGCCCGTTGGTGATGATCGCGAGCGATGGGGCGCCGGGACATCCGCGTAACGCCGGAACTTACGCCCGGGTGCTGGCTCAATATGTTCGCGAGAAGAAATCGGTGACCTTGATGGAAGCGCTTCGCAAAATGACTCTGATGCCCGCACAGATGCTGGAGCGTTCCACCCCCGCGGCACGGCGGAAGGGGCGATTGCAGGTAGGCGCGGATGCCGACATCGTAGTCTTCGATGCGCAGACGGTCAGCGATCGGGCCACGTTCGAGAAGCCCATGGAGGCAAGCGTTGGTGTGCGCTACTTGCTGGTTGCCGGAACTCTGGTCATCGATGAGGGGAAGATCGTGCCAGATGTGTTTCCTGGGCGCGCGCTGGTGGGGCCGGGAAAGGTTGCGGGCGGGCACTGAGTTTGAGGCCGAGGAAAGCGAGCCGCAACCAAGATCGTCGCGGCCTGGACGGGTCGAAGACTCGTCCCCACACCAAATCTGTCGTCACATAAGGCCTTTTCCAAACGCTTATCGGTGCTCGGTTCTCCCGCTTAGTAAGTCGACCGCATGGGGAATCAACGCCGCCACCGCCTCCAGCGATTGCACCGCTCCTGCGGGGCTTCCTGGCAAATTAAGGATCAGGGAGCGGCCGCGCACGGCGCACACAGCGCGGCTCAGCGCCGCGTATGGAGTCTTCTTCGTACCCTCACTTCGCATGCGCTCGGCCACGCCCTCGAGCAAGCGGTCGCAAACGGCTACTGTCGCTTCCGGCGTTACATCGCGCAGGGCGATCCCTGTTCCGCCGGTAGTCACGACCAATCGCGCTTCGCGCGAGAGGCGAATGAGCAGGTTTTGAATCTGAATGGTGTCGTCCGGAACCACTTCCCGCGCCACCACTTCGAAGTGAAGTTTCTCCAGAAGTTGAGCCACCGCCGGCCCCGACAGGTCTGTACGTTCGCCGCGTGCGCAGGAATCGCTGACCGTGACTACAGCTGCCGTCAGAGCCCGCGGCTCAGCTGTCGAGCAGGACATCTTCCTCTTCTTCTTTTCCGCCTCGGCCGGAGGCGCTGGGGGAGGCAACCGGTGCGGCTTGGCCGGCGGGTGTGGCTTGGTCCTCCGCAGCCGGTTCGGCCTCGCCACCGTCACGCTGCGATTCATCGAGCAGACGCAGGCCTTCCATCAATAGTCCCTGCGTGTTGAGTTGGGTGGTCTCTTTGTTGGTTTTGCCTTCGAAGTCGAGCTGGAAATTTCCGCCAGTCCAGCGCAGTACCTTGAACACAGCCTCGTCGCCGACGAGAGCACCGTAGGTAGCATGCTTTACCTGACCTTCGCTAAAGAACACCTCACACTTTTCGCCTTCGTTGGTGAGCGATAGCTGGCAGCTCTTCCGACCCATTTCCAGTGACTGCATGAGGTCGATCACGTTCATCTGCGCGAGACTGCCGCGCACGACTCCGTCGGAAGGGGCGGTCTTCGCCATTTTTTCCAGCGCAATACGGTCGATCATGCGTTTGACACGGCGGGTCGCTTCTTTGAGGAAAAACGGCTTTTCCAGATAGTCGTCCGCGGCGTCCTGCGGAGACAGTCGTTCGGCGATGTCCGCCTTGCTGGCCATCAACACGGTTGAAAAATTGGCGGTCGCCGGCCGGCTCTTCAACTTTTCGACCAACTGACGCCCGTCCATGCCGGGCATGCGGTAGTCGCACACCAGCAGGTCCGGAGGATCGTCCACTGCCTTCAACAAGGCGTCGGCCGCGTCCGCGGCGGTCGTCACTTGCGAAAGGGGGCCTAGGGCCTGCTGCAGCATGTGAAGCACCATCGGATTGTCTTCCACCAGCAGCAGCTTGACGTTGTTGGCCATGAACGTGACTGGGAGCTATCTCTCCGGGCGGCGGTATTCGCCGCTCTTGCCGCCACTTTTACGCTCGAGAACAATGTCGCGAATCTCGATGCCTTTATCGGCAGCCTTGCACATGTCGTAAACGGTCAGAGCCGCGACGCTGGCTGCGACTAAAGCTTCCATCTCTACGCCGGTCTCGGCCGTAGTCATAACTCTCGAGGCGATGGCGACGCCATTCTCGCACACGCGCAGGTCGACATCAACGAGTGCGAGCGGCAGCGGATGGCACAGGGGGATCAACTCGGCAGTGCGCTTTGCCGCCATAATCCCGGCCAGTCGCGCCACTTCCAAGGCGTCGCCCTTGGGATTGTTCGGCAACGCGGCCATGACCTCCGGTTTCATGGCAACGAAAGCGCTCGCCTCGGCTTCGCGCTTCGTTGGCGGTTTTTCGGAAACGTCGACCATCCGCGCCCGGCCACCGCGGTCGTAATGGGAGAGTTTCTTCGGCATCAATAGCTCTATCTTACATGCTGCATCGCGCCGAAGCAGCGTCTGAGGGAGCGCGACTATCGCGGCAGGACCGCCACCCATTCGCCTGCGGCGATCATTTCACGGTCGGCTGGAATTACGGCGTAGCAGTTTGCGCGTGCGGTGGCGGCGATGTCTCCTGATCCTTGCCACGCCACTAGTTCAACCTCGGAATTCTCGAACTGGCCCGACAAAACTCCTGGAAGAAAGCGCTTGAGGCCGGTCTTGATGCGGATCTCGCGCTTCAGTCGTGCGTGCAGAAAGGCCAGCCTTTCGGGAGACTGTCCGGCCAGCGCAGCAAGAATAGGGCGCGCGAAGAGTTCGAAGGTCACCATGGTAGAGATCGGATTGCCCGGGAGACCGAAAAAATATGTGGCCGGCGGCTCGGCAGGGACGCCCGCGGGACAACGACCAAACACAACCGGGCGTCCAGGCTGGATTTTTGCTCCAGTGAAGAAGAACTCGGCCGCCATTTCCGACAAGACTTGCTCGACCAGATCGTAGCGCCCCATGGAGACGCCGCCTGTCATCACCAACAGGTCCGACTCCAACCCTTTTTCGATGAGCCTTTGCAATGCCCGGGGCTCGTCCGGAGCGATGGGCAGCAGCACTGCAAGCCCGCCTGCCCGCCGAACCTGTACCGCCAGGGAATAGCAGTTCGAATTGCGAATCTGCGTCGGGCCGGGGGAGGCCTTGACCTCGACAATTTCGTCGCCGGTGGTGAGCACCGCGACTCGCGGGCGTCTGTAGACTTCAAGCCGGGACTTGCCCACGGATGCGGCCAGCGCAACGGCCACCTCATTCAGCCGCAGACCCGGATTGAGCAGCCCGCTCCCCTGCGCTGCCTCCGCACCCCGAGGCACAACGTTCTCTCCCCTTGTGACCTTCCTGGTGATCTCGACCCGGCTCCCTTGACGCGAGCTGTACTCGACCATCACGACCGCATCCGCGTTGCATGGAACTGGGGCGCCGGTCATGATGGAAGCGGTTTGTCCGGGACCGAGGCTGGAAGGAATTGCTTCCAGTTTTTCGCCTGCTCTGATTTCGGCGATCACGTCGAGCATAGCTGGGAGATTCGTTAGATCCGCCGATCGCACCGCATAACCATCGCGGGTAGAACGGGGGAACGGAGGTATGTCGCGATCCGCCAACACCGGCTCAGCCAATACACGTCCGGCAGCGTCGAGTAAGTCGACCGTTTCCATTCCAGGGAGGGGAATCCGCGCCCCATGGTTCTCGACCACACGGCGGGCGTCTTCAAACGTTAGGACAGTCGACTGTACTGGCAGGGCAGACATGGAGCGATGATAGCAAGATGTGGAGAGAGGGTGGGACTCGGCCGGGCTGACTTACCTTGCCAGTTCCTGTCCCAGACCCGCGGGATTCGTGGCAAAGGACAAGCCTGTTTCAAGGTCGACAACGCGGTCCTGCACCAGTTGCGCGATCTCGCCGTCGAAGTGCTGCATGCCCTCCGAAGAGCCTGCCTTGATGGCGTCGAGAATGGTCTTGTTCTCGCGTTCACCTTTTTCAATGCATTCCCGGGTGCGGGCATTGGCCTTGAGCACTTCGAAGGCGGCTACGCGGCCGCTACGATCGGCTTTGGAAAGGAGCCGCTGGCAAATGATGTATCGGAACGACTTGGCAAAACGCTCCCGCACCGACTGCTGCTCGGCTGGAGAGAACGAACTGACGACACGCTCCACCGTCTTCGACGCGTCCATCGTGTTCAAGCTGGAGAATACCAAGTGTCCGGTCTCGGCGGCTTCGAGGACGATTTCGATCGTCTCCCGATCTCGCATTTCGCCGACCAGGATGACCTTGGGTGCCTGCCGCATCGCGGAACGCAGCGCGTGGGCAAAGCTCGGAGTGTCGCTGTGTAGTTCGCGCTGATGAATGGTTGAGCACTTGTGGTTGTGCAGGAACTCGATAGGATCTTCGATGGTGATGATGTGATAGTACTTTTCCTGGTTGATACCGTCCAGAAGGACTGCCAGTGTCGATGACTTGCCCGACCCGGCCGCTCCGGTCACGAGCACGATTCCATCCCGCAAGCGAGTGACCTCGGACAACTGTTCCGGCAACCGTAGGGTCGAGAAATCCGGAATCGCCGTCGGAATGACTCGCATGACCACGGCACAGCTTCCACGCTGAATAAAAATGTTGACCCGGAAACGCGCCAGTCCCGGCAGTCCGTAGGAAATGTCACAAGCGCCGTGTTCACGCAAGGTGGTGATTGCCTGCTTGTTGTCCCCAATCAGGTCAACGCCGATGTGGCGCGTATCATCGGGTGTGAGCAGCGTTAAACCTGGGACTTGCACGGGGATCATCTGTCCGTAGACCTGTACCTGCGGAGGTCGCCCCGGAGAGAAGATCAGGTCACTGATTTTTTCCGATGCCCGCAGCATAGCCCCCAGCAAAGCCGGCGTGGCAAACCTGCCGCTTCCAGAAAAGCCCTCTAATGCAACGGAGATAGGTGCAATGGTTGGCGCTGCCATTCGTCCTCACACTCAGGAATCGCACGCACCACAGAAGGAAGAAGACTCGGATACGTTAACTGTACCTGCCGGAAGCCGTAATGCGAAGGACTGCAAGGACATAGCCCTTAGTAATATTTGGCCTTTAGTAACATCGGGCCGCCTAAGACGCAGGAAGGCGGCTCGATGAGCCGCCCTGTTCATGTCTGCAAGTGCTTGGATCGGAAGGCGATCTACTTCTTAGGCTTCTTCTTGTTGCCGAAGCTGGTCTCGACCGAGGACCCAATGCTGGTCAGCATATCCTTGGCTGGCTGCGCGTATGTTCCGGTAGGCTGCAATTCCAGATACTTCTGCAATGCTTCCGCCGTCCCCGGAGGGGCGACCATCTTATCCCCCTGCAGAGTGGCCTTGCCGATCATATTCACGCCCTTCCAATAATAGGCATCGGCCTTAGTAGGATCGGACGCGATTACCTTGTCGAAGGCTGCGATCGCATCGTCCACTTTGCCGGCATTGGTCAGCACTGCGCCGGTGTTGAAATAGTACTGGGTGGCCGCAGTTGGGTCCGTCTGGGCGGCCAAGGCATACGTCTTTACCGCATCGTCCACTTTGCCGGACTTGGCATAGGCTTCGGCGAGATTGTTGTAGTAAGCAGCCAGGGTCTTTGCCCCTGCCGCTGGATCCTTGTCGGCGGGTGCCGCCTGCTTCAGTTGAACCGCTTTCTGGTAAGCGTCGACTGCCGACCCCAGGCGCTTCTGTTTCTCCGCCGGATCGGTCTGCTTGGGTGCCGACATGCGGTAATAGTCGCCCAGCTTAAACCAGATCAGGTCTCGGTTGGGATCGATCTGGGTGGCCTCGTTGAGGGCCGCAATCGCGGTATCGTAGTCGCCCCCGTCCGCAGCCGTCTTTGCCGCATTCAGCTTATCGTTGAGGGTCTTGACGGTGTTAACTTCTTTCGACTGTTTTTCCTTCTGCTCCTGAATCTGCTTCAATTGTTCGGGAGTGAGGCCCTGGCCTTTGGCCTGGTTCTCCTGCTCCTTCTTCATGTCAAAATCAAGAGTGTTTTCGTCCAACTGGACCTGAAAGGCGTTGACGTGGTCGGCTTCCTTTCCCGCCTTCAGATCGTCCTGGCCTTTGTATAGGCTGACGTTGTACTTGCCGGGGGACACACCCAGCGAAAAATACTCACCCTTCTTGTTGGTCTTAAGGGTGTACTTCTGACCGTTGTCCTGGTTGGCGAAAACGACCACCGCATCCACGATGGGATTTCCTTGAGTGTCCTTGCATACGCCTTTCACCGTTCCTGAAGCCTGGGCGAAGACCGGAGGTCCACACAGTCCGAGCGCCAGTACTGCGGAAAAAAGAATTGCGAAGTGCTTTTTCATTTTGCCTCCCGGCAACAAATCCTATTTGGCCGCGTACGCGATCGGATCCTTCACGCCGGCTGCCTCAAACGCACGCCCGCGCAACACGCAGCTATCGCACACACCACACGCCTGATCCTCGCGACTGTAGCATGACCAAGTTAAATCGAAGGGCGCACCCAGTTCAAGGCCAAGTCGAACAATCTCGGCTTTTCGCATGGCGATGAGCGGCGTGACGATTTCGATGCGCCCCTGTTTCGTGCCTGTTTTTACAACGGCATTGAAAGCCTCGTAATAGGCAGGGCGGCAATCGGGATACCCCGAACTATCGGGCTCGACCGCGCCGATATACACTTTTTCGGCGCCCAGTACCTCGGCCCAACTGACGGCCACGGCCAGAAAATGGGCATTGCGAAAAGGAACATAGGTGACAGGAACACCGGCCCCGACCGACTCGGCGCGGGGGACGGGGATGCCCTCATCGGTAAGCGCAGAGCCGCCAACGGCGCGTAGCGCCTCATTTCTGACAATCAGCTGGTCGTGGATGTTCAGCCGCCGACAAATGGCTAGAAACGACTCTCGTTCTCGCTGCTCGGTGCGCTGCCCATAGCTGACGTGGACGGCCGCGGCCTTATAGTCGCGCGCGGCGAGGGCCGCGCAGACGCTGGAGTCCATGCCGCCGCTGAGCAGCACAACTGCCCGCGAATTGCTCGGATTCCTCATGAGTCAATAGCTGATTGGTTATTGGTTGATTTCGAAAACCCACCCAGATTAGGGGGCTCAGTCAGCAATCAGCAATCTTCACACTCCCTTGAGTGCCGGGTCCCAGATGAACTTGTGCAGTTGCAAACCTAGACGGGCCGCGATGTTGTCAGCCAGCATCCACTCCGCTAGTTCCCGGGGATCAACCAGGCAATGCGAACTGTCGCGAGCGCCGCCGGCATCCTTGCGAAACGCCGGCGAGAAAAGCACCGCATGCACTCGCTCCGCGAGGGCGTGTCCCTTCGTGAAGTCGCGCGCAAAATCGTAGTCGGCGCGGCTGCTCAGAACAAATTTAATCTCATCACGGTTGGTCAGCGCCTCCAGGTTCTCCATGTGGAAGGTCTCTGCCTCCCCCGAGTCCGGACATTTAACGTCCACGATTTTGATGACGTCTGCTGGAACCCGCTCCAGGGGCCGCTCTCCGCTGGTTTCGAGAAGGACTTTGTACCCCTCCTGCAGTAGAAGCTTCATAAGCGGGACAACTTCGCGCTCCTGCAGCATCGGCTCTCCGCCGGTGATTTCGACCAAGCCGCCTCCCGGACTCAGACGCGAGACTTCATCCCGCACCTGTTCGACCGTCATTTTGCGGCCACCCTGGAACGTGTACTCGCTGTCGCACCACGAACAGCGCAGATTGCAGCCCGTCAAGCGCACAAACACACAGGGAAGTCCGGCGTAAGTCGACTCTCCTTGCAACGATTTGTAGATTTCGGTGATCTGCATGGGAAAACAAGCTGTCAGCTTTCAGTGGTCGGCTCTCAGCACGAGGCTCGAAAAAAGCGCCTCTCTTAATGATCCGCGGCTCTATTCGCTGTACTTTGCCGTGGTTGTGTCGGTCTCGAACACAGTCACGTCTTTTACGCGCACCCGGCCGTCGGTCACCCGTTGGAGGCGAGCGTTCGACTCGTCGTAGAAGTACTTGGCCAAGTTTTCGGCTGACGGATTCATAACAGTAAATGGTTCGATCTCGTTGATCATCTTGTGATCGAGCCGCTCGATCACGTGCTTCATGACCTCGCGCAGGTCCTTGAAGTCGAGCAGCAGGCCAGCCTTGTCGAGTTCAGCGCCGGCCAGTGTTACGCGAATCTTGTAATTATGACCGTGCGGGTTCTCGCACTTGCCCTTGTAGTTCCGCAGGTAATGCCCCGCGGCGAACGAATCTTCCACTGTGACTTCAAACATGCTCCCCTTCGGCTTCAATCCAGGCCCGGCTGCGCACTGTCGGCGACCTTTATTGTACCGCGAAGGGAACGAATCATACTTGACTCACACCGCCGCAGAATATAGCTTTGCCGATTGATTTCCCTGTCCCGAAGGAGCGCTATGCGTCGCAAGGTCTGTGTTCTGGGTATCGTCTTGTTCGCCATAATCTCCGGTGTACCGGCTCAGAACCGGCCGGTGGCGCCCGAGTTCGACGTCAAAGAGCACTACACCAAATACGAATACCGGATTCCCATGCGCGATGGCGTTCATTTGTTCACTTCGGTTTATGTGCCGAAAGACCATACCCGCGCTTACCCCTTCCTGATTGACCGGACCCCCTACAACGTGGGCCCTTACAGCGTGGATCAGTACCGCGCGAACCTTGGCCCTTCGCCCGACTTCGATAAGTCCGGGTACATTTTCGTTTTTCAGGACGTGCGCGGCCGGTACATGTCGGAAGGCAAGTTCCTCGAGATGCGCCCCCACATCGATAACAAGAAGTCGAACCAAGACGTTGACGACGCCAGCGATCTGTATGACACCGTCGACTGGCTGCTCAAGAACGTTCCCAATAACAACGGGAACGCCGGCATCTGGGGCATTTCCTATCCCGGCTTCTTCACCTCGGCCAGCATCATCGACTCGCATCCTGCTCTTAAGGCCGCGTCGCCGCAAGCTCCCATGACCAACCTCTTTATGGGAGACGATGCCTACCATGGTGGGGCATTCATGCTGGCTGCCAACTTCGGGTTTTATAGCTCCTTCAAGCCGCAGGAAAATCCGCAGCTCCCGCCCAAGGTTTTTGTTCCCTTCGACTACGGTACCAAAGACGGCTATGAATTCTTCCTGAAAGTAGGCCCCACTGGCAATCTCTCAAAGCTCCTGGAAGGGAGGAGCGCACTGTTTGACGACCAGTTGCGGCACGACACATACGATGACTATTGGAAGGCTCGCAACCTGGCGCCGCACCTGAAGAATATCCATTGCGCGGTGCTTACGGTTGGAGGATGGTTTGACGCCGAGGACCTGCAAGGTCCATTCACAACCTTCCATTCGATCGGGAAGAACAATCCTGGTATCTTCAACGCGCTCGTGGTTGGCCCGTGGGTTCACGGTGGCTGGTATCGCTACGATGGCGAGCACTTGGGGCGAGCCGACTTTGCCTCAAACACGGGTGACTTTTATCGCAAGAACATTCTGTTTCCGTTTTTCGAGCAGCACCTCAAAGGGGCGACCGATGCCAAGCTACCCAAAGCGTACGTTTTCGAGACTGGAACGAACGTCTGGAGGCGCTATTCCGCCTGGCCGCCCAAGGAGGTCGAGTCCAAGACACTCTACTTCCACGCCAGCGGCGGCCTGTCGTTCGATGCTCCAGGGGAAGAGACGTCCCCTTTTGACGAATACGTCAGCGATCCGTCCAAACCGGTGCCCTTCGTGAACTACACCGCGCAGAATGTGCCCCAGGAATACATGGTCTCCGATCAACGCTTCGCCGCCAGCCGCCCGGATGTTCTGGTCTACTCAACTCCAGTACTCGAGGAGGATGTGACAATCGCGGGACCGATCTCTCCACGACTGTTTGTGTCGACGACCGGCAGCGATTCGGACTGGGATGTGAAATTGATTGACGTGTATCCGCCGGACTATCCGGACAGCAAACTCGACGCGGCCAAACCGGAGGATCGAGACAAGCCCCGAACCGATGTTGCGCCGCTTCCGTTCACCATGGGTGGGTATCAGCAACTTGTCCGCGGTGAACCGTTTCGTGGAAAGTTCCGCCACAGTTTCGAAAAACCGGAGCCGTTTACGCCCGGCCAGGTCGAAGAGATAGACTTCACCATCCAGGACCTCAACCACACCTTCCGCCGCGGGCATCGCATCATGGTGCAGATCCAGAGTTCCTGGTTTCCACTCACCGACCGCAACCCGCAGAACTTCGTAAATATCCCCGACGCGAAGCCGTCGGACTTTGTGAAAGCGACGGAGCGCGTGTATCACAGCAAAGCGCAGCCCTCAGGAATCGTGGTGGATGTTCTGCCCAACCCCGGAGCTGCAGAAGAGCGAAACTAGCGGCTCGGTCACGCCACGAAGCCGAAAAATTCTTCCACTACCCGCACCTCGGTCGTCTTCTTGTAATTCGGCAGGCTTTCAACGAACACACGCCCGTACTGCTTTTTCAAGATACGGTTGTCGAGAAGGACGAGAAGGCCACGATCGTGCAGCGAGCGGATCAGGCGTCCGAAGCCTTGTTTCAGCGTGATTACTGCTGCCGGCACTTGGTATTGGAAGAATGCATTGCCACCTTCGGCGTCTATCACCTTTACCCGCGCCGCCACCACCGGATCGCTCGGCACCGCGAACGGCAACCGGTCAATGATCACGCAACTAAGTTGCTCGCCCTGCACATCTATGCCCTGCCAGAACGACGACGTCGCAAACAAAACCGCATTCGGTGTCAGGCGGAACTCTTCAAGCAGTGCATTCTTCGGCGCGTCTCCCTGGCGCAACATCGGGAACTCCACCTCGCCCAGGAGCCGCTGATGAATCTCGTTCATCTGCGCATAGCTGGTGAAGAGCACGAACGCCCGGCCACGCGTAATTTCGAGCAGCCTGCGAATGCGGTCCGCGGCCTTTGCTGCAAATTGCGGCGTCCGGGGATCGGGCAGATCCGGCGGCACATAGAGCAGTGCCTGACTCTCGTAATCGAAGTGTGAAGGCAGCACCGACTCGCGGGCGTGCTCCAGTCCCAGTCGCTGCCGGATGTACTCAAACCCTCCGCCCACCGCCAGCGTTGCCGAAGTCAGCACAGCACAGTCCACCTTCGACCATAGGCACTCGCGAAGAATCGGTCCGACATCGATGGGCGTGGCCTGCAAGAAAACATTCTGCCGGCCGCCCTTATCTGCCTCGCTGCGTCCGTGGGGTGAATTCGCCCTGCCGCCTCGCCTCTCTATCCAGAACACCGTGTTGCGATCCTCGGATTCCAGGGCAAACCCGAGTTGCACCTGAATCTCCTGTGTCCGCCGGACGAAGTTGAATACTTCCTCTGGCTTTTGCGGCAGACCTTCCAGTTCTCCCGCCAGCCGCGTGAGGGCCCGATTCAGCCCCAGGAATTCGTCTCCGTTTTCCTCCAGAAACTCTCGCCGGGTCTCAAAGGAAAACCGTCCAACCCCAGGCGGTAACAGCGAAAAGAAGAATTGCGAGCGCTCTCGCAAGCTTCCCAGCGCCCCCGAAAGCGAAGGCGAGAGTATGCGGTTGTGCTGGAGCGAATTTTCAACGTCGCGCGCCAACTCTTCCACTCGCAGGTTGCTTAGGGAGATGCCGAAGTAATTGCCCGCCACATCTTCCAATTCGTGCGCCTCATCGAAAATCACGGCGGCCGCGTCGGGCAAAATGCCCGCATCGGGCGCACCCTGGGCCTGCAGCTTGATGGCAAGGTCGGCAAAGAACAGATGATGATTCACGATGACGATGTCGCTCTCCCTTGCCCGGCGCCGCATTTCAGTGATAAAGCACCGTTCCCACTGGCTGCACTTCTGCCCGATGCAAGCCTCGGAGCGCGCGTCCAGCTTGTGCCAGAGAAGGCTGGCTTCGGGGAGTTCCGCCAGTTCCGCCCGGTCGCCCGTCCCTGTCGTCTTTTCCCAGGCGGCGATGGCGCGATATTGTTCAATCTCGTCCAGGCCGCTGAGAACAGGCTGGTCGGTCAGATCGTAGAGTTTCTTGCGGCACAAATAATTGTTGCGGCCTTTCATATAACAAACCGAGAGCCGGGACCCGGATGCGGGATCTCCGTACAGCGCCTGCTGAAGGAAAGGTACGTCCTTGTAGAAAAGCTGTTCCTGTAAATTCTTTGTGCCCGTCGAGATGATGACCCGTTTGCCCGAACGAATTGCAGGTAGAAGATAGCCAAGAGTCTTGCCAGTGCCCGTGCCCGCCTCGACGATCAGGTGCCGCTTTTCTTCGAGGGCCTGCTCGACGGCCTGGGCCATTTGCAGTTGCCCGCGCCGGAACTCATATGCCGGATGCGTGCGCGAGAGCACTCCTCCAGGCCCGAAGAATTGGTAAAGCGAAGCGTGCTTTCCGCTGGGCGTGGAGCGGTTCGGCGGGGAAGAGGCGGGCTGGGAACTGAAAGCCACAGGAGTCTCTATAATAGCGATTCCGGAAGCTTTCATCGTTGCGGTCCGTACTGAATTTTGACCCAGCCCACCTACAACTCGACCAGCACTCTCGCTACTGCCGCTGTCGGAGTCCCCACCATCGCCATCGCGGGACGCCCGAACGTGGGCAAGTCTACGCTCTTCAACCGCATCGTCGGTTCGCGCCGCGCCATCGTCGGGAACGAACCAGGCATTACGCGCGACCGCCTCTACGGCGATGCCGAATGGCGCGGCCGTAACCTGCGCATTGTCGACACGGGTGGCATCTTGCCCGAAGAAAAAGATCTCATACCGTCGGAGATTTTCCGGCAGGCTCGGGTTGCGCTCGATGAGGCCGCCGCCATCATCATGGTCGTGGATGGACGCGCCGAACTCGCCGGTCCCGACCTTGAACTTGTGCGCCTGCTGAGAAAGGCCAACCGCCCGCTGTTTCTGGCCGTGAACAAGGTCGACAGCGAAAAGCAATCCTCCCTCATTGACGATTTTCATCGCCTCGGCGTGAAGCAGATGTTCCCAATCTCTGCCGAGCACGGGCGGGGCATCGATGACCTGCTCGATGCGATTCTGGAAGTTCTTCCGACTAAGGCCATGCCGGCGGAGAACCCAGAGCTGACCGATGCGAACGACCAACGACTCCCGACCAACGGCGATTCCTCACCTCACGAGACCAAAGTCGCTATCATTGGCCACCCGAACGTGGGCAAGTCGACGCTGCTGAACTGCCTCACCGCCTCCGACCGCGCCATCGTTTCGCCTGTCTCCGGTACTACGCGCGACGCGGTCGACGAGATCGTCGAGCACCACGGACGCCGCTTCCGCTTTATCGACACCGCCGGCATCCGCCGTAAAGGCAAAACGCACCTCATGGCCGAAAAACTTTCCGTGGTGATGGCGCGCAAGCATCTCGAAGCCGCTGACATCGCCCTTCTCGTCATCGACGCCACGGAGGGAGTGAGCCAGCTCGACGCGGCGATTGCCGGATATGCCCACGAGAGCGGCCGTTCCATCATCATCGTCGTCAACAAATGGGATCTCGTGATCGGCGGGAAGAAAACAGATGCGCGCCCCACCAAGGCCGAGCGCATGCGCGAGTCGAAGCGCCCCGGCGACCGCGACGCCTATGAGCAGCGCCTGCGCTACCAGCTCAAGTTCCTGAACTACGCGCCCATCGTCTTCATTTCTGCGCCGAGCGGCAAAGGCACCGAGAAAATCTTCCCGTTGCTCGAACAGGTCGCCACCGAACGCCGCAAGCGCGTCACCACGTCGCAAATGAACCGGTTCATCGAGCGCGTAGATTTCGAACGCGCCTCTGTCCCAATGCGCCAGCGCGTCAAGATCCTGTACATGACACAAGCCTCGGTGGCCCCGCCCACGTTTGTGCTCTTCACCAACCGCGCTGTGAAACTACACTTCTCTTACCAGCGCTTCCTGGAAAATCAAATCCGCGAGGCCTTCGGCTTTCTCGGCACGCCGATCTGGATCAAGAACAGAGCCAGGGACTCGTAGCCATCAGGACAACATGTGGAGAGAGCCGCCCGCGGCTGTCCGCCGGACGTAGCCGGGTTCTAGCCGGGATCGCTTACTCCCCTTCTACCATCCGATCCTGCGTCAGCAGCCCTACTTTCTGCACCCCA
>Ga0307475_10000495_pt1 | contig 23411 bp, 18 predicted proteins | sample atmos_gasesECM1C_FD_203317 | JGI IMG/M metagenome (GOLD analysis project Ga0307475, IMG submission 203317) | Hardwood forest soil microbial communities from Morgan-Monroe State Forest, Indiana, United States - atmos_gasesECM1C_515 | ecosystem: Environmental > Terrestrial > Soil > Temperate... | reverse complement strand
CCAAGGTTTAAGACCTAAGAAGGGCAGTCGAAGACTACGACTTTGATAGGCTGGAGGTGGAAGCACAGCAATGTGTGAAGCTGACCAGTACTAATCGCCCGTTCGGCTTAATCATAAAACTTTCTCAGACCGTCTTTGAGGAAGAGCAGTAACGCAGAAGTGATTAGAAGAGATCACGAAGAGTGATTCTGGAAAGTCACAAGGTAAACGCCAATTCTGCACAGTCGCGTTCGATAAAGAGCCCAATTTGTAATGCCAGCCAGCTTCTGTTGTCGCACTTGCGAAAGCTTTTGTGGTTCGCGAGCTCAAAAAAAAAATTGAAATGCGAAATTAGGACTGAGGTTTTTTGAAGGTTTTTCTTCGAACCTCGAACTTCTAACTTCGAATTTCTAAAAGTTTCCTGGTGATCATACCGCGAGGGTCACACCCGTTCCCATCCCGAACACGGAAGTTAAGCCTCGCTGGGCCGATGATACTGCACGGGCAACTGTGTGGGAACGTAGGTCGTCGCCGGGATTTATATTACAAAGGCCGCTCTGAGCAATCAGGTGGCCTTTTTTGTTTTTTTGGTTAACCAAGCGGAGGCCTCCAGTTTTCGAGACCACATCTATGAGTCTATTAGTAAGCGTGAGGTGAGAACCGTCTTGACGATAGGTGAAGCAACTGACCTACCAGACAGGATACACACCGAGGCTGCGGGGGATTCTTAGTGACGCCCAGTAAAGGCAATCTCCGAAATCAACTGAGCGCACGGATGCGAGCAGCCTCACGTGATTTTCTGTTACTCCGCCATGGCCACCTCCGCCACAAGCCTTAATCTCGACGGTTTGGCCAGGTGCGAGCGCCGAAGAACTATGTGCTCCAGAACCTGATCCGCCACTGATGCTACTAACCATAAGCTCAATATTGAACTGCTGGATAACCCGGTCGCTCCGATTGTGGACTCGATACTTGGCGCAGTCCTGCTCTGTATGCTGCGCGCTGGAAACTGAAAGCCACATTCCCTGCAGATCTACAGAGACGATCTCAATCGGCGAATCCGGCTGCTCGACCACGTAGACCAGCGGTACTATCTCATCTGGTCCAGCGACGGTCGCGTGCCGTGATTCGCCCTGGACAGTAAACCCACATGCGTCGCTGTCGTGTTGTTGCTGCTGAGCAATGCCGAAACTCCCTATGACCAAAAGCGGGCCCAAGAAGCCAATTATCGTTTTCATTCTCAATCTCCACAGCGCCGAGCTCACGTTCCGTCAGAACGTGGTTGGGACGATTCATCGCGTAAAATAACATATCCAATCAGTATGACCATCAGGTTTTGCCTGCGACCTGATTCGCGAACTAGTTTTCTTATTTTGTGTGATGATATTGGCACTCGCAGTTCCAGAGACAACTCTTCCTACGCGTACCGGGAAGCAAACTGAATTGAGGATAAATAATGGGTGTGTTTAACAAGGGGCCGCGGGACCGTGGTGACGGGCCCGCCTACACGATGAGGCCGGCAGTTCCGGGCTTGCGTGCGATTGTGATTGGCGTGGCGGTGTTGGTGGGGCTGATCATTTTGTTTTCGTTGCTGGTGCGGGTGACGCGCATTGAAGCGGGGCACGTTGGAGTGGAGATTAATTTGGCGGGCAAGCAGCGCGGTGCGTCGGAAATTCCGGTGCGGACCGGCTGGGTGGTGTATTCGCCGCTGACCACGCAGATCATTGAATTTCCAACTTACGTGCAAACGGTGAAGTGGACGAAAAATACCGATGAGGGCCATCCGATCAATGAGGAGATGGGATTCAACTCCAAGGAAGGCATGGAAATTTTTGTGGACGTGTCGCTGTCGTATGCGATCGAGCCAACGAAGGCGCCGGACTTTTATGTGAAGTATCGCGTGGGCGATCTGGAAATGTTTACGCACGGTATTTTGCGGGACATCGTGCGCAACTCGTTGAACGAGGTGGCTTCCACGTATGTAGTGGAGGATATTTACGGCGAAGGCAAAGCGGAATTTCTGCACAAGGTGCAGGCCATGATCGAACAGAAGGTCGCTCCGGTGGGCGTCAGCGTACAGCAATTCGGATTCATCGGAGCGCCGCGCGTGCCTGCGGTCATTGCTACCGCGATTACCGCGAAGGCGCAAGCGATTCAGCAAGCAGAGCGGGCGCGCAATGAGCTGGCTACTACGCAGGCAGAGGCAGCCAAGAAAATTGCGGAAGCGGAAGGAGACGCGAAATCGCTAGTGACCAGAGCGCAAGGAGAAGCGGATGCTAACCGGATCCGGCAGAATTCGTTGACGCCGCAACTACTGGAACTACGGCGCATTGAAAACAATCGCGCGTTAATCGACAAATGGAATGGGGCGTTACCGACGGTGCAGTCTGGACAGGGAAGCGGAATGATTCTGCAACTGCCGAAGCCGGAGTGAAGGCGAATCGGAGAAAAGCGTCCACCCTTTGCAAAACTCGCAAAGGGTAGGCCACCCTCAGCTGTAGTTGCAGCCTCAGCACTAGTTAATTGAAGCTAACGGGATCTGGGTAGGCAAAGAATTGGCGAAAGCCATTCCATTAATAATTTCTTTTTAACAATTCTAATGAAAAGTACTATTGACCTATCGTTTTCAGGGGACTACTTTTATTACTCCTCATTGGAGTCCTGTGAGTCGAGGTGCTGCATGGCTGCCGGTAATCTGGTGGTAGATGAATCCGTCAAGCAAAGTTTACTGGAGCGCTGGACGAATATGCGTGGACACCAGCGCGTGACTACCAACGTGAAGTTGCGTGTGGAGTGGGACGAAGGCCCTTTACTGCAGAACGTGAACGCGGTGACCGTGGATGTAAGCAGTTCCGGCTGCAAAGCGGTGGTGGCCGGGGATCTGCGATTACATCAGCGCGTCAAGCTGATTCATGCCGCGAGCGGCCGGCGTGCAGATGCCCAGGTGGTATGGCGAGGGCATGAAGCATGGGATGCGGGCTTCATTCTGGAGCATCCGGATCCGACGTTCTGGGAATAATTTAAGCATTTTGGCTCGGTTGTTTTTCGGTTTCAATTCCTGCTGGTATTCCTCTATTCAAACTACGTAATCGTGTTTTTGCGTTTTACAACTTCGCGAATTAATCCGCAAAAAAAATTGGAGCGATGACATCCAAAAAAATTGCGTGGATGCCGCAAAGCACGGCATCCACGCAATGACGCGGTTCTGTATTTTAGAAAATAACCTTGCCAACGAGCTGCATGTTGAACGGCTCGCCAGGGCCTAGACCCGGTGCGCCGTTGAAGTCGCCAATGGTGTCGCTGACGAATCCATTGGAACCGACAGAGCCTGCGCCGGAAGCAAGATTGATGCGGTTGAAGAGATTGTACATTTCCGCGCGCAACTGAATTTTGACGCGCTCAGTAATGGGGATGTTCTTAAAGACGGAGAAGTCTACGTCCTTAAAGCTCGGTCCATAGTATTTGTTGCGCGAAAGATCGCCCATGGGATTGGTAGGTCCGGTACAACCCGCAGCGCCTGGAACGCAGAACGCCGCTGGATTTACCCACGGCTCGCCGCCCGCTGCCGCAGAGAAGTTATGCGACACGCCGGCGAAGGGATTGGCAATGAGATCGAAGCCGGGACGCGATGTGCCACCGGTGATGTTGAAGGGTTGTCCGGTGTGGAAAGACCACAAGGAGGTCAGCTGCCAACCGTGGGTGAGGATTTTCGGCCCCCAAGAAGCGCCGGGAATTTCGTAAGTCCAGGCGGCGGTAAAGTTGTGGCGGGTGTCGAAATCAGCGTTGCCGTACTCCGCTTTGAGGTTGTAGCTATCCAAAGGAATCACGCCTCGGTATTCGGTCACCAGGTCGAGGTTGTGCCCCCAAGTGTAGGAGAGCTGGGTGTTCAATCCGTGCCAGCTACGAGTCTTGAAGGTGGTCTGCATGGAGTTGTAATTGGAGTTGCCCACGCTGTTCAGCTGGTTGATGTCTCCGAAGTTCGGATACTGAGCAGCAAAGGGGCGTGGGCCGCCAGTCAAAGGAGCTTGGTTAATGTTGAGCATCACCGAGAGCTTGTGGGCGTCACTGCCGACATATCCGATCTGGAAGACGGCAAAATTTCCGAGGCTCTTCTCGACTTGGAGATTGTAGTTAAAGAAATATGGAGCGCGGAAGTTCTGGCTGACGGAGTAGATGCCAAAGGTTTGACCAGTTGCAGGGCAGTTACCCGTCGGGCAAGTTTCTATACCAGGAAAAAGAGCGACGTTAGGTTGCCATTGGAAAAGGGTGCCGGTCTTTAGCTTGGTGGTCGGATCAACGGTCAAACCGCTGGTACTGAAGCTGGATACCGGTGATGGGCCAGCCGGGTTGCCCTCGAGACCGTCGGCCGCACCGTTTGGCGGACGATAATCGAGAAACGGATTGATATTGATTTGGTCGTAATAGACGCCGAAACCGGCGCGTATGACCAAATCGTTCCTGGCGGTGGGCTGATAGGCGATACCAATGCGCGGAGCAAAGTTATTGCGATCCGGCGGGAAAATCGAATCGATGCCGTTGCCCTGGATTACGAGGCCTCTGCCGGGGATAAAAACAGCCAGATCCTTGCTGTCGCTGTGAAGCGGTCCGAAGTACTCGTAGCGAAGACCAAGATTCAAATTGAGCTTACGAGTGATTTGCCACTGATCCTGAAAAAATAGATTGAAGCCATTGACGGTGACTTTGCGCTCGGCGTTGCCGACCGAGAGATTGCCGGTAGAGATGTAGCCGGCGAGAAAGTCGGCCAGTGCGATGGTGCGAGCACAAGTCGCATCGTTCGCGACGCACATGGCGCTCCATGGCCCCTGTGAGCCGTCAAAGGTGTAATTACCTAGCGAATGACGGAAATAAAATTCGTCGACACGTCCCTGGCGGACTTCTCCGCCAAAGCGGAATTGATGCTTACCAGTGGAGTAGGAAAGGATATCAGAAAGCATTCCGGTTTCGTCGTTGCGACCCTCCGGGGGAGTGATGCCAACTTGTTCAAATCCAGAAATGGCTATGTTGGGAGCTCCCAGAATGGGTTTTCCATGGATGGTGGCATCGGGACTTTGGAAAAGTCCGAGGGCCACGGTATTGAAGTTAGCGTTAGCATCCCGGAAAGTCTGGTTGAAGTAGTTCACGCCGAAGAGCAGTTGGTTGGTTAAGCGGGAAGAGAAGGCAGAGTTCAGAACGACGGCATAGTTCTGTACGTGAATGGGAGCCTTCTCGAAATAATATGAGAGGTTGGAGCTAGCGGTGGCGAGAGCCGTGCTGGTGCCGAGCGGAGCGGTCTGGCTGCCTTGGCCCACGAACCAGCGAACGGAGAGGTGATGTTTGTCGTTGAAATTGTGGTCAATTTTGGCGATGCCGTTGTAGCTGTAACCGGTGGAAGGGGATGAACTGAAAAAGTTACTAGGGGTAGCAGCCAGGCCGGCGATGGAACTCGGCCATAACCCGGGAGCCGTGCTGGTGTTATTGGGATAGAGGGCGCCGAGCAGATTTTGCGAGATCGGGCTTACAGGTACGGCAAAAGTTTTTAGAACGGCCAAGGCGTTATCGACCCAAGGGGTAGAAGGCTCGGTAGCGAGTCCGGACAATCCGATGATGTAGTCCTGTTTCTCGAAGCCGACGAAGTAAAAGGTACGTTCCTTGATAATTGGGCCGCCTACGGTGAAACCGTAATTCTCATTGCGGAGGCGCGGGGGTTTGGGGGTCAGAGCAGTAGGCTGAAAGAAGGGCGAGGAGGCCGCATAGTATTCGTTGCGGTTGTAATAATAGGCTGAGCCATGTATGGCGTTGCCGCCGGATTTCAGAGCGAGATTGACGGTGCCGCCGGCATTGCGTCCGGCCTCCGCGCTAGATTGCGTCTGGGCGGAGAACTCGTCGATGGCGTCGATGGGCATAATCACGCCGGCGATTCCGGATACGCCGCCCTGGTTGACGGCGGGAATGTTATGCCAGAAGTCGTTGTTATCCACGCCATCAATCTGCCAGTTGATCTGATTGGGGCGCGTGCCATTTAGCGAACCAAATCCTCCGACGGCGTAACCCGCGTAACCGGGAGTAACGGTGACAAGCTGAGTAAAGTCACGGCCGTTCAGGGGGATATTCTGCACCACGGCATCCGGCAGAGTCGTCGTTTCTGTCTGCGTGGTGGTGTCCAGGGAAAGCGAGGCGGCGGAAACTTCGACGGTGGTGGCTTGCTGCGACATGGAGAGCTTAACTGGGAGGGTGTAGATCGATCCCTGGGTGACCGACACATTATCGATGGTCAATTCGGGAAAACCTGTGGCATTCACGCTCACCGCATAGGAACCGATAGGAAGATCCTGAAACGAAAATTCGCCGTCGCTGGTGGTAGTGGTGGTGCGGGTGATGTCCGTGGCTTTGGCCCTGGCTTTCACCTCCGCGTTTGGAATGACGGCGCCGCTCGGGTCGGTCACCGTTCCGTTAATGGCCCCCGTATAGGTCTGGGCCTTAGTGGGAAATTGTAGAAACAGAAACGCCAAGATTACGAATACCAATCGCAGGACTTTCATTCCCCTCACCTCACGTAAATTTTGGACGCTGCAAACCAGCCGCCTCGCGGCAGTTGGTCTTACCCCATACGCAGTGAGGCTGCCTCGACGCAGCTCACCAACCAGATAATTTGGAAGATCTACTCAGAAGAACAACAGCACATTCGTGACTCAACGGACGATCCTTGTCTGCACTACGGCCCTAACACAGTGACCGTTGAACGGGTGGACCTGCCGCCCCTATGTGAGGTGCACTTTGACGCCAAATTGGCCTGTAGTCAAGTAGAAGGAACAGATTTCATGAATAAATAAATGTGATTCCGGAGGACTGTCGAAATAGGGGATCGGGGCCTAGGACGAAAGAACTGCTCGACAATGGATGCTCCAATGATCGATAAATGACGGGCTTAGACCCCGGGGGCCCAAGTAATGATGACCGCGAAATTGAAGAATGTATTGATCACCGGAGCGACCGACGGATTGGGTAAAGCTGCCGCGTTGTTGTTGGCGCAACGGGGGTATCGGGTTTTTGCGGCGGGACGCTCGGCCGAAAAACGGCGGCTCCTGGATGAAGTGGCCCGCCAGCATAAGTTCGCGCTCGAAACGCTGGATATGGACGTTTGCGACGACGCCTCGGTGAAAGCTGGAGTGGCGGCAGTCATTTCCAAAGCGGGTTCGGTGGATGTGCTGATCAATAATGCGGGAATTGTTTATATGAGTACCGTGGAAGACACGCGCATGGAAGATTGGCGGCGGCAGTTCGAGACGAATTTTTTCGGCGTGGTGCGAGTCACGCAGGCGGTTCTGCCGCATATGCGCACGCGGCGGAGCGGACGCATTCTGATGGTGAGTTCGGTTTCGGGGATTATTACTCCGCCGACGCATGGACCTTACAGCAGCAGCAAACACGCGATGGAAGGATTGAGCAACGCGTTGCGATTGGAGATGTATCCGTTCGGAGTCGAGGTGATTTTAATTGAGCCTGGCTACATCATGACCAACCTGCAGAACACTGCCGCGGAGTTAATGGAACCGTACGCGGACAAGATTACCGCGGGGCCTTATGCCAGGATTTATTCGGGAGCGTTTGCGGGAGCCACGAGCGCGAGGAAAAAATCAAAGACGACCGCGGAAGATTGCGCGCGGGTGATGTTGGAGGCTATTGAAGCGCCCAGTCCTAAAGCCCGTTATGGAGTGACGCCGCTCGCGACCATGGCGAAATGGGCCAAGCGGTTGCTTCCAGATAACGCGATTGATTCTATAATTCGGCGCAGATATGGGATTGTTCGCGAACGATCGAATGGGAATTGAGATTGTTTTGCAGAAAAAAATTCTCGCTGCACAATTTGCTAGGGATTGAACGGCAGCTAGCGCCTACCCTTTGCAAAAGCAGCAAAGGGTAGGCCACCCAGAGTCCACTAAAAACTGGGTGCCTTCTTTGTTAGCGCTGGAGTTTTAGGGGTTGGTAACCTGGAACGATAGACTGTTTTCGCGCAGAGCTTCCCATTGTTTGGCCCAGGCCTCGTGCGCGGGGCTTTCCGCGTAATCGGCCGCGGTTTCCGCGCTGGTGAACTCGATGGCATACACACCGGTGAAATCCCTGATCTGGTTACGGTTCGTTTTCAGCCAGATATTTTTGACGCCGGGGATTTTGCGCGCCAAATCCTTGATGCCGTCCAAGGCTTTCTGCCTGTCGTTTTCAGAGGTAGCGTCTTTAAATTTGTAGACCACCACATGCAAGACAGTCTTGGGCTGACCAAATTTATTTTGCGCCGAGACGCTTGTGGCGCGCAGCGATCCGACTGCTATTCCTGCGGCGAATAACGCTGCACATAATGCGAATTGCAAGCCCAGTTGTTTGGTGGCTAGCACGCTGCTCCTCCTGTTTGAATAACCTTATTTAGTTTATGTGCGCCGACGCGCGCGAAGCAATTGCCGATGCCGGCTTCCATGGGCGCTTCGCACATGGGGTACGCGCCAAACGGCGCACTCGATGTTGGACGCGGGGATTAGAGGAAAGTGGCAGATGGTTCGAAGCTATCTCCGCGAGATGATGCGGCGGCCCGAATGGCGAAATTAATTGATCCGCGATGCTTTGCTATTGTTGGCGTGGCTTGATTGTCGGTTAGCTTCTGCGCAGGTACGGGCGCGATTCAGCAATAGTTCGCGCTCGCGTCCGTTGCGGGTCAGCGATGCGGCGCGTTCGAACTCCGCGCAGGCTTCCTCGTTGCGGTCGAGTTTGGAAAGAAGGTCGCCGCGCACGCTGGGCAACAGATGGTAATTCTTGAGTGAGGGCTCTTGCGTCAGGGTTTCGACGATTTCGAAACCGGCCGCGGGACCGAACGCCATTGCGACTGCGACGGCACGATTCAGTTCGATGACGGGCGACGGGGAGTATTCGAGGAGCTCCTCGTAGAGCGATGCGATGCGCGCCCAGTTGGTGTCCGCGGGCACAGTTGCTCGCGCATGACACGCGGCGATGGCGGCCTGCAGCGTGTACGGACCACGTGCGCCGCCGAGCTTCTGGGAACGCTCGAGGGCGGCGAGGCCGCGGGAGATCAGCAACTGATCCCATCGGGAGCGGTCCTGATCGAGCAATAGAATGGGCTCGCCAGCGAGGCCCACGCGCGCGACGGCACGCGAAGCTTGAATCTCCATGAGTGCGACAAGTCCGTGAACTTCTGGTTCGGTGGGCGCCAACTCCGCCAGAATGCGGCCGAGGCGCAGGGCTTCTTCACACAGAGCGGGACGCATCAAGTCATCGCCGGCGGTTGCGGAGTAGCCCTCGTTGAAGATGAGGTAGATGACTTCAAGCACCGATGACAAGCGCTGGGCCAATTCGGCCTTGCGGGGAATTTCGAAAGGGACGCGCTTTTCGGCGAGGGTGCGCTTGGCGCGCACGATGCGCTGGGCAATGGTTGGTTCGGGGACGAGAAACGCGCGGGCAATTTCGTCGGTGGTCAATCCGCCGAGTAAGCGAAGCGTGAGGGCGACGCGGGCCTCGGCAGTGAGCACCGGATGGCAGGCAACGAAAACGAGCCGGAGCAGGTCGTCGCCGACGTGATCGTCGATCGCGGATTCCAAACTAGCCACGGCGGCCTCCTGCCGGGCATCGGCTTCGCGTCCGAGTTCTTCGTGTTTACGTTCAAGAAGTTTTGTGCGGCGGAAGGAGTCGATGGCGCGATGCTTCGCCGCGGCCATGAGCCAGGCGCCCGGATTATCCGGGATGCCCGACTCTGGCCAACGCTCGAGAGCGGCGACGAGTGCATCCTGTGCGAGGTCTTCCGCGAGACTGACGTCACGGACCATGCGCGCGAGTCCGGCGATGAGCCGGGGTGACTCGATTCTCCAGACAGCGTCGATCGCACGATGGATGTCGGTGGACATGAGCACCCCCGATCAAAACATCTTTGAATCGGGCGCGCAAGCAGCCACACCAGATATGCAGGTAGATTCGCGCCGAGGTGCGGTTGCAGTTTTACGCTCGGGGAGGAAAATCTTCCGGTCCGAACATTTGGCGAACTTCGGTCTCGCCTTCCCAGCCGGGCCAGTGTTGGCGGTGAAGATCCATGAAATTCTTGGCTGACTCCAAGGCTTCCTCCTTGGACTTAAAGTTCAAGATTGCGAAGCCGCCGACAACCTCCTTGGTTTCGGTGAAGGGGCCATCGATGACCGAAATCTTTCCACCGGAAAGGCGAACACGATTGCTCTGTGCCGTGCAGGCGAGCCCCCCGGATATGACCATCGAGCCATTTTTGACTGCTTCCTGACTGATATGCTCCATGGCATCCATCAATGCCTTAGGTGGTGGGCCAGAGGGTTCGCCGTGTTTTACCATCATCATGAATCGCATTGTTGTTCTCCTTTTGATTTGACCGGGGTGATTCGCCGGGTGATTTTTTGGTTCTTTTGGTTCTATTGATACGTCGAACGAAGTGCAGGCAAATCGACAAGCCTTTAAATTTTATTTTTAGTGCGGATTACTGTTTCGATTTGGCGGACTGGGCACGGAGTCTTTCTTCGTGGGACTTGAGTTCGGGAGTGAGTCGAGCGCCGAAATCCGCGGCCTCGAATACCGGGCGAATTTCGACCTCGGTGCCGCCGTCAAATGGGGCGCGCTTGAGCCACTCGACGGCTTCTTCGATGGACTTAACCTGCCATAGCCAGTAGCCGGCGATGAGTTCCTTGGTTTCGGCAAAGGGGCCGTCGATCACGGTGCGGTGGTGTCCGGAGAACTTGACGCGTTTGCCTTTGGAGCTGGATTGTAAGCCATTGGCATCGAGCAGCACGCCGGCTTTCACCAATTCTTCATTGAATTTCCCCATAGCGGTAAGAAGCTCCGTGCTGGGAAGGACACCGGCTTCGGAATCCTTGCAAGCTTTGACGAACACCATAACGCGCATTGTGATTCTCCTTTTGACTTGGATTGAACTCGCTTCACTTATACGTCGAACGAAGAACAGTTAAATCGACAACTGCGGCCTGTGGGCTAGGAATCTTTTAAGAGGCTGAAAACACTGACTTTGGCTGGCGACTATATTTTCCCGCTACGCCGCCCCGCAAACGAAAAGCAGCAAGTGGCGAATTGACAGCAGCGTTTGGACGCATAGGAAAAGGTGCTGGTGAGCCAAGATGTAGCTTCCCAGAGCATCGCAGCCGGCCAGGACGATAGATGGAGCGAACTTTAAGAGCTCGGCGGTCAGGGCGCAAATAAGATGACCGACGTGAGCTGCGGCTTCGCCCAGCGGGTCTCCGCAGAGGAGAACGGGCACCAACCCGAATATTGGGGTGAGCGGTGCTTTAAAGGCTTTAGAGGTTGTGTTTTGGATTGCCATGTTGGCCTCCGAATCGATGTTTTTCATGACTCACTTATATGTCGAACCAGAGGCGGCCATATCGACATGGCGAGCTGAATTTTTTGGAGGCAAATTGTTATCTGTGACCGGGGAAATTCTAGGTTTGGACGCGCGGAACCGGCTATTTTTTGATTTGGGTGGCGCTGTACGCGGTCGTCCAGGCCTTCACGGTGCTGGATAATTCGGCGAGTACTTGAGAGTCGGTCTTGCCGGATCGCTTCAGCACGTGAAAGGAATGATCGGCGCCTTCGATGATATGTAGCGTGGTTTGTGGTCCGAGGCTTTCGCAAATGGGGCGCAATAATGCTAGATCGGCAAGATCATCTCGTGTGCCCTGCAGGAAAAGAATCGGCTGTTTTACAAGTTGCAAGTGTTCAGCGCGTTTGATTGAGGGACGCTTGGGAGGATGAAGAGGAAAGCCAAAAAATATTAAACCTCTGAGCGATTCCAATTTTTGTTCGGACGCGGCCAGCGAAGTCATTCGTCCACCCATGGATTTGCCGCCAGCGAACAGAGGGAGATCGGGCGCTAATTGAGTTGCGGTTGCGACTGCGGCGGCCACGGTTGCGATCAGAACGGGCTGCTTGTCTGGAACGCGGCGATAATGCTCCATGTAGGGAAATTGGTAGCGGAATGTTGCCACGTGGTCCTCAGCCAACTGATTCGCGATGGCGGACATGAAGGTGTGATTCATTCCGGCGCCCGCTCCGTGCGCCAGTACGAGAAGAGATGTGGCTCGGGCCGGCAAGAGCAGCAGGGCGGAAACTTCTTCTTTATCCAGGACGGGAAATCGCAGATTGCGGACGTCGTTCATCGGGGTTCAACGCGGTTCATTGCGCGGATTTATTCAGATTTGGTGCGAAATGAATTGGTGCCCGAAAGAGGACTCGAACCTCCACTCCCTTGCGAGAACCAGGTCCTGAACCTGGCGCGTCTGCCAATTCCGCCATTCGGGCACAAGTGCGGCGCGTGAATCATGTTAGAAATCACGCGTAGTGAAGCTTTTTCATTCTGCCCGGCGACCCCACCTTTGTCAACGAATGGCGCTGGTTAGACGTTGCGTGGAACGGAGTTCCAAGGTATTTTCGCTGGCTGATTCAGAGAGCAAGCAGAGTCAAATTTGATTTTTCAAACGGAGATACGTTCGATGCGAAAGTTCGCTTCAGGATTCGCGGTAACCGCCGCGCTGTTTGCGCTGCCGTTTATGGTTGTTTGCGCGCAGACGAAGGACGAAACCCAGACCATTAAGGTGGAATCGGCCACCAGCCAGGCGGCAAAAATCGAACACTTCAATCCTGAGCAGCAGGCCAGCAAAGGCAGCGTCACGATCGGCGGGAGTGTAATCAATTACGACGCATTTGCGGGCACACTCGTGGTGCATACGAAGGATTGGGACGATGTGCCACAGAACAGGGATAAGGACGACAAGAATCAGCCGCCAGAGGCCAGCATGTTTTACGTGGCGTACTTTAAATCCGATGGTAAAGGCGCGCAGCGGCCGCTGACGTTTCTTTATAACGGCGGCCCGGGGTCGTCGACGGTGTGGCTGCACATGGGGGCGTTTGGACCGAAGCGCGTGGTTACGTTGGATGATTCCCATACGCCAGCGGCACCTTATTCGATCGTCAACAACGAGTACAGCCTCCTGGATGTGAGCGATCTGGTATTTGTGGATGCGCCGGGAACGGGATTCAGCCGCATCAGCGGCAAAGATCGGGAAAAAGCTTTTTACGGCGTGGATCAGGATGCGCAGGTGTTCGCGGATTTCATCACGCAATTCCTGGGAAAATACGGCCGCTGGAATTCGGCGAAATATATATTTGGTGAAAGCTACGGCACCACTCGGTCGGCTGCGCTAGCAAATGTGCTGGAGACGGAACGCTACGTGGATTTTAACGGCGTGATCATGCTGTCACAAATCTTGAATTTCAGTTTGAGCGCAGATCGCGCGGAAACTAATCCGGGCATGGAATTACCGTACCAACTGGCGCTACCTACTTACGCAGCGTCGGCGTGGTACCACCATAAGTTGGCAGGTCAACACAAGGAGTTGGCGGCGCTGATAACGGAGGTGGAGCACTTCGCGATGAACGAGTACGCGCAGGCGTTGGAGGCCGGACTTGCGCTGGCGCCTGAAGCGCGCCGCGCAATCGTTACGAAGCTGCACGAATACACCGGGCTGCCGGCCGAATATATCGAGAAGGCCAACCTGCGCATCACTCCCGGAGAATTTGAGAAAACGCTGCAGGACGACACCGATACTACGACGGGGCGGCTGGATACGCGTTTTTCGGGGCCGACTTTGGATCCGCTGAGCAAAGAGGCGGAGTACGATCCGCAATCGGCGGCGATCAGTTCAGCGTATGTTTCTGCGTTCAACGACTACGTGCGTAAGGATTTGAAGTTTGGGGAAAACCGGACCTATAAGCCGTTAGTTCGAATCTATAGAACATGGGATTTCCTGCATCAGGGTCGGGGCCCCACGAACGTGATGACCGATCTGGGGCTCGCGATGAAATACAACCCCGAGCTTAAGGTTATGCTGAACGCGGGCTATTTCGATCTGGCGACGCCATTTTACGAAGGCGTGTATGAAATGCAGCATTTGCCGATCCCCGCGAAATTGCAGAAGAATATCGAATATCAGTTTTATGAGTCGGGGCACATGGTGTATGCGCACGAGTCTTCGGCAAAGGCGCTGCATGATAATGTGGCGGCGTTCATCCACAGAACTGAGAATTCGAAGGGCAAATAAGTTTTCGCTAGGTAGCCACCTCACAGAGTCGATTTGACCGGAATCATCGCGATTTACGCGGACATCTGGTTCGCCTATATAGCGCATTGGGACTGAAAAAGTCAGAAATTGGACTGCGGAGGGGGCCTCCAGCCCTGAATTGATGCTTCCAATACGAAGCAATAGATATTTGAATTTATGAGGGGTATACTCCAGCCAATACCTTGTCTGTCCGTTCAGGCAGGCACCGCAGATTGGCTCCTAACGGAGGTCTCATGGAACCCACGATTTCGGGACCCATTTATTATCTGTTGATCGTCTGGGGGGTTGTTACGGCGGTCTTTTTGCTCCTGCTGGTCTGGCGCACCTTGCTGACCAGTCATGAGGGCGATCAGATCTTCCTGGACCCTTCCCAGGACCACATGGCTAGAGAGCAACGCGAAGTAGTGGCGAAGATTATGAAGCTACAGAAGCCCATAACCACTACGGGCATCACCGCTGGCACTCTGCTGTTGGTGATTGCGGGGATGTGGATATATCAGGGGCTGAAGAACTTTTAGCTGCTCGCGAACTTTGGGTGGGTGAGCTTCGCCGCGCTTGAAGACGCCACTTGTGAATTGAGCGGCCGGTTGTTTGAGCTGGACTACCCGAATCCTAGTGAGCAGGTGGCTGTGTGCCTGCGCCAGTGGTTGACCCGGGGGTCGTCAGGGGAACCATTGAAGTGTGGTTGTGCACGATGGTCCAGTGATTATTTCTTTTCTCCATCACCAAGGTAGTCTGTCCTTGCGCCGTTGTGGGCGCGCCGTCCGCGACGGCCTCAAAATCCCACTGATAACAAGCCCAGGCGACGTTTCCGGCCACTTTGATAACGGTGTTTGAGCGATCCATGCGGACGCGCTGCATACGGGTACGTTGCTGCTGGTAGATTGCTAGGTAATTTGTCCAGCCTACGATGGGCGGGGCATAGGCGCCATTGACGACGGTCACGTCATTCGCGTAGTCCTTGTGGAGCTTTTCGACGTCGCCGACCTGCCAGGCGCCGAGCACTTCCGAAATCATGTAGTCGATCTGGTTTTCCTCGGACATGGGGACCAGCGGATTGGTGCTGTCCGCGGGTTGTTGTGTTTCTGATTTCTTTTTCTTATCTTTCTGCGCTGTGGCTGGGGAAGCGCAGGCCAGCGCCAGCACGGCGGTGAGTGCCACGGACAACGCCAAGCGAGGTGGGCGCATGGTTTCACGAGTTGTGAACAGAGTTTTCATTCCTTGCAAAACTCCTTTTGGACAAGGCGATTTTTAGAGAACTGCTAGAGGATAGCACGCTAATTTTTGGGTTCCGGAGGCTGTGTCCAGTTGGTTTACTTGCTGTTTCCGCTGGCGGAAGCTTTTAAAGATTGCGCGGGGTTGCGGCCTGTTTCGCGTGAGACGCTCAACAGATTTATAAACAGGCGATACGCGCCGGGCACGCCATCCGGGAGTTGACGAAAAAACGCGAGGCCGGTGTAGATGTAGGTTCCTTTGCCGTAGTGGGTGTAAACAAGGCCGCCGTTTAAATCCGGTTCGCCGGGATCGTTCATGGAGAGGAGCGGCGTATATTTCGCGTCGAATTGACTCCAGAAATAGAGGCCGCGCTCCTGGACCCATCCGTTGAAATCTTGCGGGGTAATTTTATTGGGCTTGTTGAGTAATGGATCGTCCTGTTTCAAAAATTTGACGGGCGAAGCCTCATCGGTGATGCGCGGCAGGGGGCTGTTGGGTTTTTCCGGGGAGATTTTTGCGCGATAGGGCGCGTATTGAAACTTGTCCCACGCGAAATCCCGCTGGTACTGCACAAGGAGAGTGCCGCCGTTGGATACGTAGTCAAGCAACCGCTGATTCGCACCAGCCAGCTCGGGGCGGAGTTCATAGCCGCGCACGCCCACAACGATGGTGTCGAAGCGCGAAAGATTGCTGAAGGCTAGGGCCGCGGCATCCAGCATTTCGACTCGAATGCCTAAACGTTCGAGAGCTTGCGGGATGGGCTCGCTTTCGGCGGAGATGTACCCGACGCGCAAATCGTCAGGCACAGTGGCGTCAAAGGCGAAAACTCGGCATTGCGCGGGTTGGCTCCATAGGAGCGTGGGCATGGAAGGAAGCGGGGCGAGCGAGGTGGAGAATTTTTCGCCGCCGCGCTGCGCGAATGCCGTCAGCGGATATGTGCCGGCAGATAATTTTGCCGGGGGCGTGACGGTTAACTTCGCGTATTGATCGCCTCCGTTGGAAAATTGCAGAGTTACGGGCGAACTGACCGTCCAACCTTGCGGCACGGTGAGACCTACTTCGACTTTGCCGGGCTGGGTGGCGTAAGAATGGACACGTGAGAGGACGTCAAACGGTTTTTTAGGCTTGGCCAATAATTCGATGGCTTGATCGGGTTCAAGCGCAAGGGTATACGCGGGGACGATTCGCAACGGGGCACGATCAATGCGCGTGGATGTGGCGGCGATATGAGTAACCGGTTGATTTACTGCAAAGGTGTAGCCAGCTACCGACAATTCTTGTCTAACAACGGCTATGACAGGAGGCTCGGGTCGTTGCTCTTCCCAGGTGTCTGGCGCCAGTTTTGATTGATTAAAAACGGCGGTGAATTTTTGGCTTTTCGAATTGACCGGAGCCGGCGCTACGTTTTCGTTTCCACTACCTCGCAATACGAGTTGTAATTTTTCAAGCGCGCAGCCGACTTCGGCTCTGCAGCGTGCTTCCGCGTTTACTGTAAATGGTTCTCCGGCCACGACGTCGCTTCGATCTGCCTCGGCAATAATCTGAAGGCCAGCTGCCAGCGCTAAAGCGTGTTCCACGCGCTGCTGTGCTGGCCGAAGCTCCGCGACACGGGGATCGTCCGCTTCCCAATTCACGGCATGGTTTTGGCCAGGATACAACGACCGGATTTCCTTTGCGGCCTCGGCAATCTCGGAAGCGGATTGCTGCCAGCGCAGTGCCAAGGCGTGCTCGCGTGCCCGCGCGAGATGATCTTCCGCGCGCTTTAGAACGGGACAGACCGATGCTGACTGCTGGCATTCGTTTCCAGCAGCATCGCCGCCTAGGGTGTGCAGGGGCTGAGCAAACATAGCAGGATGGATTTTTTCTCCGCTTTCGGAGACTAAGGCGATGGGACGGTGAAGAAAGGGCGAGCCCAGGACGCCGGAGATACCTTGAGTGCGGTGATTCGCAAATGCGTCGATGCCAATTTCGCGCCAGGTTTTTCCCCACAGCGGCGAAACATCATCGAGAGGAAGTTGCACGCTGGCTTGATTGCTTGCGGTTCCACCACCACGATCCACATCCAGAATTTGTACTGGATGATCTTTGCCTCCCCACGGTATCGCGATTTCTGTCGGCGATTCATCTGCGAAGTCAATGACGCGCGTTTCGCCGGGAGACCGGCCACTATAGGATGGATCGGCTGCCAGCTTTACTGCCTGGGGAGTCCAGAGTCCCGCAGCCTGATGATGGCCGTGGCCGGAATGCACGCCGCCAAAATTGTTGATCACGATGTTTGGTCGGAAGCTGCGTATGACGCGGACCATATCGGCGAGGACTTGATCGCCCCAGATTTTCTCTGTCTCCTCAGGCGTCTTTGAGTAACCGAAGTCTTTGGCGCTGGTAAAAAAAAGCTTAACGCCGTAGCCGCGGGTGGCGGCCAGCAACTCTTGCGTTCGAATTAGTCCAAGCTGCGGAGCCTGTTCGGGGCCCAGCACATTCTGGCCGCCTTCACCGCGAGTGAGAGAAAGCAATGCGACGTCGGCGTGAAGGCCGCGCGCCAGATAGGTGAGCACAGCGCCGGACTCATCGTCGGGATGCGCGGTGATGTACAGGATGCGGGTGGTGACACGAGCACTGTCGATGGCTTCGATGGTTTCGTTGAGGCCCGGGCCGGTGCCCGGAGCGGGTGCAAACTGCGCGAAGAGCGGGGTTGCGAGAAAAAACGCGAGAATGGAAATTGCGAATGGTTTCAATGCTGCAGGTCTCAAGCACCCTCCGGGTCGGGCCGGGCTTGGGCGGCCGCGAAAGGCCATTGTCGCACTTCCCGAGCGCGGAACAGAAATGCCAGGATGCCGAGGCCGATGACAAGCAAGCCCCATTTGCGCGCTGAGCCGGTGGCCCAGAACAGCGCGGCCCAACCGCACATGGTTAAGACGGCCGGCAGCGGGTACAGCCACATCTTGAAAGGGAAGCGCTCGGGAGGCCAGCGACGATGCAAAAGGATCAAGCCGATGGCCTGTCCGATAAATTGGACGAGCAAGCGGGTGGCGAGTATCGCGGCGATGACGGTGGACAGCCTGAAGAGCAAGCTGGATACAAAAGCGACTGCGCCAAGAAATAACAGCGAAATGTGGGGAAATTTCTTTTGCGGATGCACGCGCGAAAAAATGGAAAAAAAGCTGCCGTCCAGAGCCGCTGCATAGGGGACACGCGAATATCCGAGGAGTGACGCAAAAACGGAGGCAAAGGCGATCCATAACACCAGCATGGTGGCGACGCGAGCCGCGAATGGTCCAGAAATGGTTTCCACGAAAGTGCTCACGAGAAATGGAGAATTCTGGGCTTTTTGCCAGGGCACCACGCCGAGAATGCTGGTTTGCATGGCGAGGTAAAGAACGGCGATTCCAACGATGGAGATAAAAATTCCGCGCGGAATATTTTTTTTCGGCTCGCGCAGTTCACCACCCAGGTGGCAGATGTTGTAGTAACCCCAGTAGGTGTAGGTGGTGCTCACCATGGCTGCGCCCAGCCCGGCGAAGAAAAGATGAGAGAGATGAAAGGCGCCGGACGGGAAAGAAAATGCGAGCGCAGCGTTGAAATGAGTGAGGCCCCCGCCGATCAGCCAGATCATCGTGCCGATGACGCCAATCCACAGCAGCACCGATATTTTTCCGATGGTGGTGATACGGCGGTACAGGAGCACCACGAGCAGGACAACGACCCCGCCAGAAATGGCCTTTTGTTGATAAGCGGTGAAGGGATGGAGGTAGGTGGCGTACTGCGAAAATCCGATAGCGCCCGAAGCGATCACTAGCGGGGCTTGAATCAAAGTTTGCCACACGAACAGGAAGGACATTAGACGTCCCCATTTTTCGGGGCCGTAGGCTTCGCGCAGAAAAACATAACTGCCGCCGGCGCGCGGAAGAGCGGCTCCCAGTTCAGACCAGACGAATCCGTCCAGCAACGCGAGCACGGCACCGGCGGTCCAGGCGAGCAAGGCCTGCGGCCCGCCCATCGCGCGGATGACCAGAGGGCTCACTACGAACGGGCCGATGCCGATCATGTCGATCATGTTCAGGGCCACGGCTTCTTTGAGGCCTAGACCGCGGACCAGCCCCGGGTCCTGTTGCGTTGCATGGACCGGCGCTGAGCTCGCGTGTGCGCTCGCTCGCGTCGCGGAGACGGACTTTTTTGGCGGCGTCATCGGTCCGCAGAGGATAGCAAATGGACAGCGAGGCTCCTACGGTCAAACTAGCAACCGGAAGATCGGCGTGTGCGAATCAGTGGTGGTCAAATCAGTGGTGGTCGATTGACGTTATCGTGCCGAGGGTGATAATCATGAGGGGTCGTGCGCGGCTTTCCTCGCGGGGCTGCGAACGAATTTGGCCCTGCGCCGGTGTTTGGCTGCTCGGTGCATGGAGCGCTAGTCAACGCGTGGCGGGGAATCGGCATCACATCCCAAAAGCAAATTGGCTGCACGCCCATGGTGTGTTGCAGCGATTACGTGGTTCGCTGACGTCGAACTTGATTCCGGTGTATGCCTGGATTCACCTGCAGCGATGAAGGAGTCTCATGAAGCGGTCCTGGACAGCCTCGGCTGTCGCACTGATATCGATTTTGGCAGTCGCCGGATGCAATGATTACGGCAATACATTTCAAAATAATACCGGAGCATCTGTAACGTTTTTGGCTCCCTCGAATATCAGCGCGGGCAGCCCGGATTTCACGTTGACGATTAATGGCAGTGGTTTTGTGGCAAAAACGTACGTCACCTGGAATGGACAAAAGCTCAATACCACGGTGACGCTCGACTCTACCAACACGGTGGTACTCAAAGTGACGGCGGTGGTGCCCGCGTCGTTGGTGGCCAAGCCCGGCACGGCTACGGTAATCACGCAGAATCCATTTTCGGGCGCGGGGAACAATGGGTTGTCAAATCCAGTTACGTTCATTATTAATCCGCCACCCAACCCTATTCCCACGCTGACGTCGATAGCGCCGGCAAGCATGGCGGCATGCGGAACTTCGTGCACGAGTTTCGCTCTGGATCTGCAGGGAACAAATTTCATTACCTCCAGCGATCCCACACAGGTATCGCAGGTTCGTTGGACCGCGGGAGCGACGCAGACAACTTTAGCGACGACCAGTGTTACGGCTACGGACATCAAGGCGACCGTGCCGGGTTCGCTTATTTCCGCAGCAGGAACGGCATTGGTGACGGTTTTCAATCCGCCTGCGCCGCAAACAACTCCGCCGGGCGGCACGCCCAATCCATCGGGCGGTGGCGGAGGAACGAGCACGGCGCAAACATTTACGATTACCGCTGCGGGTGGCGCGCTGGCGCATGCTGCCTCGCAAACGGTGGTGGAAGAGACCCCTTCGGTGAGCGCGGATGGGCGGTACGTGGCATATAGTGCATCGGACAATCAGCACACGCAGATTTTTGTGCGCGATACGTGCGAAGGGGCTGCCAGCGGGTGCAAGACGCAGACCACTTTGGTCTCCGCTGCGTCAGACGGTAGTGCTGCGAATGACGAGAGTAACTCGCCGTCAATTTCTACCAATGGGCGGTATGTCGCGTTCAGTTCCACGGCAACCAATCTGGTGGAAAATGCGCCCGCAGGCCACCAAATTTATTTGCGAGATACGTGTTTAGGGGCGGAAGGCAGTTGCTCGCCTTCGACGCAGATTGTTTCGATAGATTCGAGTGGCGCGCTAACGGGTACAGAGAGTTTTCTGCCATCGATCAGTGCTTCCGGGAGGTACGTGGCGTTCCTCGCTGTTACGCAGAGCCACGCGCCACAGCCGGCGGGCACTGCTCCTGGGGCAACCAATAGCGGATACCGGCAGGTCTTCGTGCGCGACACTTGTGTGGGTGCGTCCGGTTGTACGCCCAAGACCTCACGGATTTCGATGCAGCCCGGGGACGGGATATCGACTACTGGTGCCGCGAAACGTGCTGGACCATCTATGGGGGCGAATGGTCAGAGCATCGCACTAGCCGGGCAAGCGGCGACGCTTTTTACACGTTCGGTGGCGATTGATGATCGCGTTTTTCTGGCGATTACAAAATAGGGCAAATAGGTATTAACTGGCGCGAAATTCTAAACGGTCCCCCATCCCCATAACGTTCCGCCAATATATCGATCTTCATTCCTGATTGTGATTGTTACGTCTCTGTTGTGATCTCCGGACCCACCCTTGCAAAAAGCGCAAGGGTAGGCCACCCTCGCGTTTCCGTGTGTTTGATTTTGTTGACGGTTGCGGGCTAGTTGAATCGGACTTTGATGTCTGTGCGTTTTTCGAGATGGACGGAGTCTACGAAGCGTACCTGACGGTCGTCCAGGGTTAGGATCATCGACTGAGTGCGGATGCCTTCACCGAAGAATCGTACTCCGCGCAGCAGGTTGCCGTCGGTCACGCCGGTGCAAGCGAAGATCATTTTCCTTCCTGGTGCCAGGTCTTCGGTGTGGTAAATGCGCTTGGGATCTGTTACGCCCATTTTTGCCAGGCGCTCTTCATGCTCGGGCTTGCTGACTACCAGCCGGGCCACAATTTCACCGTTCAAGCAGCGTAACGCCGCAGCGGTCAGCACGCCTTCCGGGGCGCCGCCGATGCCCATGACGGCATGGACGCCGGTTCCAATCACCGCTGCGGAGATTCCGGCCGAGAGATCGCCATCACCGATCAAACGAATGCGCGCTCCGGCAGCGCGAATGTCGGCGATCAATTTTTCGTGGCGCGGGCGATCGAGCACGATCACTACGAGGTCTTCCACATCGCGATCAAGCCGCTTGGCGATGGCCTTCAAGTTAGTGGCTACGGGTGCGTCGAGGTCCACGACACCTTTGCACGATGGTCCGACGACAATTTTTTCCATGTAAAGATCAGGGGCGTGGAGCAAACCGCCGCGTTCGCTGGCGGCCAGGACGACGATGGCGTTGGGAGCTCCGGTGGCGCAAAGGTTGGTGCCTTCGAGGGGATCGACGGCGATGTCGACTTGCGGGAAGAGGGCTTTGGGCGCATGCGTAGCGAGGCCAACTTTCTCGCCGATATACAGCATGGGCGCTTCGTCGCGCTCGCCTTCGCCGATGACGATGGTGCCATCCATCTGCACGGAGTCCATGGTTTTGCGCATAGCTTCCACGGTTAGTTCATCGGCTTTGTGGCCGTCGCCGAAACCCATGGTGCGCGCAGCAGCGATGGCGGCCGTTTCGACGACGCGAAGAAATTCGAGACTGAGTTGCGCTTCCATGGATAACTCTCCGGATGGTGACAGGGGTACGTGAACGGAGCCAATGATAGGGCAACTGCGGGCTACAGTCGACCTTTGCTCCGTTGTGGAGTTGCTATAACACAACTGCTATGAGGCACGACACAACTTTGCGGCTTGCAACCTCGCAGTGATCTAACTGAATGCAGGGATGCCGGTGATGCGCTCACCAATGACCAGCTTATGAATGTCGTTGGTGCCTTCGTAGGTGAAAACACTTTCGAGATTGTTCATGTGGCGCATGATGGGGTAATCGTCGACGATGCCGTTGGCGCCGAGAATGTCCCGGGCCTTGCGGGCGGTTTCGAGAGCGATGGCGACATTGTTCATTTTGAGCATGGAGATGTGCGAGGGATCGACCTTGCCGTTATCTTTCAGGCGGCCAACGTGCAGTGCCAGGAGTTGGCCTTTCACGATCTCGGTGATCATCCAGGCGAGTTTTTCCTGCACTAACTGATGACTGGCGATAGGCTTGTTCGCAAACTGCTTGCGAGTTTTCGCGTACTGCAACGCGGTGTCGTAACAAGCCATAGCGGCTCCCAAGGCGCCCCAGCCGATCCCATAGCGGGCCTGGTTCAGGCAGCCCAACGGACCTTTCAAGCCCGAGACGTTGGGGAGCAGGTTTTCTTCGGGGATTTCACAGTCGGTGAAGGACAGTCCGGAAGTAACGGAAGCACGCAGCGACCATTTTCCGTGTACATCCCAGGTTTTGAATCCGGGACGGTCCTTCTCTACCAGGAAGCCGCGGATTCTTTTGTCGTCGCATTTGGCCCAGACGACCGCAACGTCCGCGATGGAACCGCTGGTAATCC
>Ga0307475_10000494_pt1 | contig 23431 bp, 16 predicted proteins | sample atmos_gasesECM1C_FD_203317 | JGI IMG/M metagenome (GOLD analysis project Ga0307475, IMG submission 203317) | Hardwood forest soil microbial communities from Morgan-Monroe State Forest, Indiana, United States - atmos_gasesECM1C_515 | ecosystem: Environmental > Terrestrial > Soil > Temperate... | reverse complement strand
AAAACGGTGGCGGGAGTGGCATCCAATATCGAAGCCAGGTTGGTTTAGCGTGGCGCAGACAGCCGCCGCCGGGCCAGACGATCCCGGAGTTGAAGTGGATGATGACCGGCCCGCAGGCCGATTTTTGGTTTCCGGTGACACCCAGGCAATCGGAGTGGACCGGGCAGTTTTACTCGGAGAACACGCCTCTTGGCATCCTCGCTTGGCGGGGCCAGGTGGTTGAATCAGCGCCGGGAAGCCAGCCAAAGTTGTTAGGCAACATCGGGAATCGCGACGCGCTCGGGGGCTACGTTAAGGTCAACGACTGGAACCAGTACCTGATCATGGCGAGGGGCGGCACATTCATCCACGTAATCAACGGGCAGTTGATGGCGGTCTACGTGGATGACAATCCGGATTCGTCCAACAACAAGTCTGGGTTGGTAGGAATCGAAATCGAGGGTACGCCTACCAAGGTTTCGGTGCGTAATATCTGGATCAAGAAGTTGAATTAGCCAACGGACGATTCGGCTGAACTCGCGTTCGATTATAAGTTCCGCGTAACCAGCTTGCCCGCGGTTTGTTTTAGGAGAAGACATTATGGAGCCCGATCGCAAGACGTCGAAGGTCACCAATTTGAATCGGCGCGCCTTCGGCAGTGCGGCTGCGGTCTCTGCGCTTGTCGCGTTTGCGGGCGGTGCTTCGCCTGTTCGAGCCGAGAGCCCCGACGACAGCGATTGCAGATCCCAGTATCGGACGGGGAACGGCGCCTGGACCTATGACGTTGTGCCGCAGTGGGGAAAGCTTCCGCCAGGCAAGCAGTTCGGCGGAACCCACGGCGCGATCTCCAGCGACAACGCCGGCCATGTGTATGTAAGCACCCAGAGTGAAACTGGCGTTCTCGTGTACGAACCTGGCGGACGGCTCGTAAAGACCATTGCCATGGAATATCCCGAGGTCCACTCACTGCACTGGAGCGCCGAGGGTGGCGAGGAATTCTTTTACGCCACCGTGCAGAAGGGAACTCCAGCGGAGAACTGGCTGGTCCTGAAGATGAAGACGGACGGCACGGTAGTGCAGAAAATCACCGCGCCTGGCGAAGCGGGATTCAAACAGGCAAATGAGTGGAGAGTGACAGCCGTTGTGCCCGGACCTGACGGTTCGATCTATATTGCGAACGGCTACGGTGACTCCCGCATCTTCCGGTTCGATAAACACGGAAACTACCAATCCAGCTTCTCAGGGAAGGGCACCGAGGACGGGAAGTGCGATTGCAGTCACGGATTAGCCGTGGACAAGCGCTACGATCAGCCGCTGCTGCTTGTCTGCGATCGGGAAAACTTTCGCCTCAGCCACTTTGACTTTGACGGCAAGTTCGCTGGCCACGTCACGCAGCATTTGCGGCGTCCGTGCCAGGTTAGTTTTCATGGGGACTACGCCATCGTCTCGGAGTTGCAGGGTAGGGTTACGATCCTCGACAAGAACAATGTGCCGGTCGCGTTTATCGGCGACAACCCTCAGCAGAGCCAGTGGGCGAATTACCAGCTCAGCCCCGACAATATTTCCACAAGCGTTTTCAGTGCAGCGCATGGGTGCTATATAGACCACGAGGCGAATATTTACGTGTCTGATTGGAATCACGTCGGCAGGATTACCAAGTTGACGCGAGTGGCGGTTTAGTCGGAGTGAGTTCGAGGATCGCGTGGTTCACGGCGCGAGGGCAGGTTTAGAATCCAGGCCTGGGATTGTTTGCAATCGTCCTTACTGGATTTGTGCGGATCTTCCACTTTCCCAGCGCTGAAGCGCCGGGCTGTTGGCGATCGCACCTCCTTGTCTTCGCTGAGATCTTTTGCTGAGAAGGCAGGTTACGTCATACTGATTCAGGAGAACACGTGAGGCCTGGGCCAAATATAACGGTCATCTTTCGCGGTCCGTACTCGTTGATTCTTCTCTCTGCTTGCGTGGGTGTGATTGCGATCGCAATGTCCGCGGAGACGCCCGTTTCAGCGGCTCAAACTGCGGACTCGAGTGCTGCTGCTGACGCACACCCCGAATTTCCTCACGGCGAGGGGCGAGAGGCCGTGCTTCGGCTGTGCGTTAAGTGCCATTCTCCGAACATCATTCTGGCCTCCGGACAGGACCGGAGGGGTTGGGAGAACACTATTACCAAGATGGCGCGGCAGGGGGCCGAGGGCTCGGATGAAGATTTCACCGATATCGCTGACTATCTCACGGCAAATTTCCCTCCGTCTGCCGTGAAGAAAGTTTTCGTAAACATGGCTACAGACAAGCAAATTTCGGACGTTCTGGGAATCAGCCTGGACGATGCGAAGGCGATCATCGCTTACCGCGATAAGGTCAAGGGATTCAAGTCTCTCGAAGACATGAAGGCGGTTCCCAACGTGGATGCGAACAAGATTGATGCCAAGAAAAATCAACTTGTCTTCGGAGCCGGAGTCACGAAACCTTAGGCCAGGTGAGCGATTCCGGAATCACATCCGAAATCTGACTGCTGATCCAGTACTCAGCGTCCAGCCGTCCGCGGGACGCGATCCATTTGTAGGCAGCGGCATCCAGTAGCCGGTTGCGATCCACCATCTCTCGCCTGGTTTCAGGAAAGGGCGACACACCGAACTCCATCCCGCGGGTTACGGTCTTGCCGTCCCACGGAGAAGCCTGGCGGCTGCAGTTTTCTTCCCAGATACCCAGCCAGGGGAAATCCGCGCGCTTCCAGACGTAGCCGAAGGCGTGCCGGAATTGTGGCGTGAAAGCGACGAAGTAGGCATGGTCGCACTGTGGGTCAGCGAGATGGGCTGTATAGCCACTGGCGGGAGCGGTCTTGTGCATCTGACGCAGGTCCGACTCCCCACCATCTCTGCGAGGAGCGATTGGCCATGAAAACTCTTCCCCCGGAGTCAGATAAGCGTTGAAGCCTGGATCCGCTCGCGAGACGACCGAACGGGTCATAGAGGCGCGGAACTGCGTTGTCGCGGGATCGAGAAAGGGCGGGCTCAGCGTGACGTGCTGCGTCCAGGCGAGGGGACGGTCCATCGCGCTGAGATTCTCCACGACTTCGCGAATCCTGACGTACTGCCCGTGCAGTTGAACGGACCGCTCGAACTTGAGTTGAGCCATGGGAAGCGTCAGGCGCTGAAGCAGTTGGCCGGAAGATTCCGTGATGTCGTAGCGATCCACCGAGGCTTCGCCGTGAACAGTGAAGCCCGCGACAGCTTCTTCGAGCGAGGGATCTCCAAACAAGTCGAGGCACAAATTGTGGCCCATGATGCCTGCCAGGAGCTTGGCATCGGCGCCTGTTCCAAAGTTGCTGTGTTGGTCGGGGGAGAAGTCGGAGGGCTCGAGCGACGTCCAGTGCGGGATCCAGAGGGGACTGACGCCGGCGCGCTTATCGAGGACCTCGGCGATGTGGCCGCCCTCCTCGAGGACCGTCACACATAAGAAGTCGTTTTCGAGATGGGCGGCCCGACGGCCCTTAAAGATGGCGTTGGTCAAGTTCGCGATTCCTACAATATCGGCCGCAGCTACGGAAGCTTCTTCAACCAGATGTTGCGGTGCGAGATTTTGACATTGCCGGATCCCTCGATTTCAACGGCGATCAACCCTTTGGTCCGGATGAATTCGGGATCCGTATCAACCAGGACAGACAGAATATGCCCGTTGATGATGTTGATCAGGGTGTTGCCGTCCGCGATGACCTCTACCTGATTCCACTCGCCGGGTTTGATAACCGATTTGAGTTCGTCCGAGGTACCCAGGTTAGCGAGCAGAGTTGGCTTCTTTCCCGCTTCGGTGGCAACCACTTGGCCGCGCCAGGCGATGATTCCACGAGGCGAACTTTGCTCGTAGAGTTGGCCGGTATATTTGTTGTTGTAGTCGAAGTCCGCCTGGTAGCCGCCAAGATTCCACTTGGCGTGCTTGCGATCAAGCTCCTGCCGTTCCTTCCACTGTTTTTGTTGCTCGGGAGTAAAGTCCGCGGGCGGCGGACCAAGGTTCGGCTCAACGTGATAGCTGCGATATTGCAGGCCGCCGTTGGCGCCGGTTCCTTCGAGTTTCATCTCCAGTTTTAATTCGAAGTTTGCGGGCTCGCCTCCGTGCCAGATGATGTTTGTAGTGCCGGAAGGATGCTCGGGGGTCGAAATTCCAACGAGCGCGCCGTCTTCGACGTGCCAGATGTCCGTGTCGCCATCCCAATCTTTGAGGGTTTTGCCGTCGAAGATCTGCGTCCAGCCGTCATGATCGTCAAAGTTGATCGGCTCGGGCTGCACAAAGCCGTGGAACGCCGGGCGATGAGGCTTCGCGGCCGGTTGCTGCGCCATGGCCAGCGAAGAGAATAGGCAGAGTAAAAGCGCTGCAGCGACAGCAACTGAGAGCAAAGAACCGGTCCGCGCAGGCCGGTCCTGACCACGAAGTCCAAACGGCATATCTCCTCCTTGAAGCGCGCCGCGGCTGATTCTCAGGCGGCCGGTACTGCTTCCCATTTCTTGGTCTTTGCTGATTTCAGTACGGCGTCGGTTACGTAGTCGGTGGCCAATCCATCGCGGAAAGTCGGGGCTGCGGTGCGATTGCCATCCAGGGCGACCAGGAAATCGGCTACCTGATGAATGAAGGTGTGTTCATATCCGATCTGAAGTCCCGGAACCCACCAGTTCTTCATGTACGGATGGTCGCCGTCCGTGATGTGAACGCTCCTCCAGCCGCGGAGTTGCTCCTCATCGCGATGGTCGAAGTAATTGAGTCGGTGCAGGTCCTCTAGGTCCCACGCCGCGGAGGCGCGCTCACCGTTGATCTCCAGGGTGAAGAGCGCTTTATGGCCACGAGCGTAGCGGGTGGCTTCGAACAGCGCCAGCGATCCGTTTTGAAAGCGGCATAGAAAGGCGCTGGCATCGTCAATCTTCACCGGCTCGACTTGGCCGGTGAGGTTATGCTTGCGCTGCTTGACGAACGTGTCGGTCATTGCGGAGACCTCTGTGATCGGGCCGTTCAGCCACAGCGCCATATCAATGTTGTGGGCCAACAGGTCTCCGGTGACACCGCTTCCCGCCACCGCGCTGTCCAATCGCCACAGACCCTCACCGCCCTGAGGCAGATCCTGCGAGATGGTCCAATCCTGCAAGAACTGAGAACGATAGTGAAAGATGCGGCCGAAGCGATCTTCGTCGAGAAGCTTTTTCAGCAGCACCACGGCGGGAACGCGCCGGTAGTTGTACCAGACCATGTTCGGGACTTTCGCTCTCTCTACCGCGTCCACCATGGCCTTGGCTTCTTCCGCGGTTGGGCCAAGGGGCTTTTCGCAGAGGACCATCTTGCCGGCCTTGGCCGCGCCAATCGCGATCTCGGCGTGAGTGTCATTCGGACTGGCGATATCAATGAGGTCAATATCTTTACGCGCAACCAGAGTGCGCCAGTCGGTCTCGACCGATTGATAGCCCCAGTTCTCAGCAAATCCCTTTACCCGGTCGGCGTTGCGCGCACAGACTGCTTTCAACACCGGACGGTAGGCCACATCGAAAAAACGGGGGGCCTGCAGGTACGCATTCGAATGGGTGCGCCCCATGAATCCGTAGCCGACGATCCCGACATTCAAGTCTTTCTTCTTCGACACGGCCTTCTTCGACACAGCTGTAGCCTCCGCGTGTCAGTCCCACCCGTGCGCATCGCGCACGCGAATCAGAGTCGCCAGAATCTTCACCCATGTCTCGGGCGAGGTCATCAAGGAGTTGGGGAACATACAGCCGTCCCAGCAGATATGTTTGTAGGCCCGAGTCGGAGTTCCATCGTCTTTGCGCATCCACAGGCCGGCAATTTTGACGATATCCATCTTGCCGTTGGGATCGTCGGGCGGGCAGTGGCGTCCGGTCTTATCGTGCGAGCCCGAGCCTTTTACCGTGCCGTCGTTTTGCGCGACGTGGAAGTCTATCGTCCACGGACGCAATGCCTGGGCGACTTGACGAAGCGCTTCGACCAGAACGCCGCGATCCGACCAGTCATAGTCCGCGGGAAGGACTCTGCTCTCGGGAGAATTGTAGCCCACCGTATAGAGCATGGTGTGCGCCATGTCGGCCTGAAAGCCAAGCGCCGTGGGGCGTCCGACCTGTTCCAGAAGCTCCACCATGTGCTTCCATCCATGCATTCCGCCCCAGCAGATTTCGCCCTCGGCGGCGAGCCGCTCGCCGTATCCCTCGGCAACGGTGCACGCCTCGCGAAATGTGTCTGCAATGCGCTTAGTGTTTGCGGCTGGATTTTCGGCCCAGGATGCGGGGGCCACGGCGGAATCAATGCGTACAACTCCATACTTACGAACGTCGAGGTCTCGAAGCTTCTTGCCGATGGCGCAGGCTTTACGAACCTGGGTGAGAAAGGCGCTGCGTTCTTCCTCGGATCCCATGGCGGACCCTCCGCCGACCGGAGGCCAAACCGGCGCGACCAGCGAGCCGACTACGAGATTGTACGCAGCCAGTTTTTCCGCGAGTAGCTTGAGATCGTCGTCCGTTGAATCGATGTCTGTGTGAGGCAGCGACAGGAACAGGTCCACGCCGTCGAACTTCGTCCCATCTACTTCGGCAGCAGCGGTGAGGCTCAGCATAGTGTCGAGGTCAATGAAAGGCTCGGAGTCAGGGCCTTTCCCGACAATGCCCGGCCACATCGCGTTGTGAAGGGCCGGAAACTTATGTTTAGAGGTGCTCATAGCGGATGCCCTTTTCAGCGGTCTTTGCGCAACGGTTCGGCGTCCGGATTGCCGGGACCAAAGTGTTTCAGTACCACCAGCGGGTCGGTGCTGCTCGGGTTTTCGATGCGCACACCTACCTTCGCTGCGGCAGCGGTCACGAACAGTTCATCCTCTGTCAGTTGACCGAAGCGGATCATGGACGGCGTGGAAACCGGAGTTCCGCCGAGCTTGCCGTGTCCCTGGGTAACAATCAACCCATAGGCAGCCGCATCTTTGATCGTGACGGTGCGGCCGGGCAGGACGGTGAGTTCCTTCGCGGAGTAGTATCCGCCGCCGTAGGTGATCCACAGTTCGCGGTATCCCGCCTCTTCGGTTTCCTTGATCGGACGAACCGGCACCGGGGGCCGCTTGTTGCTCTTGGCGAACTCCGGGTTCACATTGGCGTCCCAGTCCAACATGCTGATCAGATAGTCGAGATCGTGATGGTGCTCGGGCAACACGTCCTTGGTTAGCAGGCTCCAATCCACGATGCGTCCCTCGACCTCCGACTGGAACATCGCGAACACATCGCTGTTGACCTGGGGCTCATACGTAACCAGCGACCCGGGAGCATGCAGAATGCCTGGGTCGATTTGCCATCCCCTGCCCGGCTCGAGACGGTAAGCGCGGGCGTGGAAGATGATTCCGTTGTCGCCGCGGTTCCAGTTCTCCAGGCAGCGGTGAATGTCTTCTTTTGTGGTTCCGGGCTCCAGACCCATGTAGGTGTGGGGAAAGTTATTGCTGATCTGGTTGTATTGCGGAGGGAAATAGTAGGCTTCGGGTTTACCCTTGTGTCCGACCAGCTTGGCGAACTTGTCGCTCTGATGCATGTGGTGCGGAATCGGGCCCATGTTGTCGAAAAACTTGCAGAGCAGATTCCAGCCCTTTTCACGCTCCATGACGTCAGAACCGAGCAGCAGATCGCCGGCGCTTTCAACCGCATCCTTGAGCAGAAATTTGCTGCCCGCAGAAGTGTGAACATAGCTGAGGCCTTCATCGGGCGTGGTGGCGAGGCCGTTCGAGGCTTTTGTGGTCGAAGAAAACCACCGCTCGTTGATCCCGCCTCTGTGCGCGCCGAAAGCGTACAGATCGTCAGGATGAAGTTTTAGCCGGCGTCCGGGAATCATGAAAGAACGCGGCACCCAGCACGGCTCCAACCGCAGCACACCCTTGCCTGCGTTGACAGCTTCCTGAACAGTCGCTCGATTCAGCATTCTCGTAATCTCCTAGCTGCTCATTTTGCGGTGTGGCAAAACGTTAGCCTGCAGCGATTCGGCTCCTCAGTGCTCTAATCCGATCCCAAAGGAATAGAGAACGTTATCGTGATCCGTAAAAAACGCGTGACTGTCGCCTACGGAAACACCGGACAGATCCGCGTAGGTAGGGATCTCGTCCTTGCTGGAATAGAGTTCCGCCCCGGTCGCGGCATTCAGTACAAACAGCTTGGCGTGAGTTGAGGGGTTGCCACCGGACAGAGCTATCACAACGCCGTTGGCGATCCGTGGCGGCGCTGGATTCACCATGTCCTCCGAGACCCATACGGTGTTGAGACCGAACTTGCCATCGGTTTCGGCGATTTTGAATGCCACGACTCCACCATGCGTAGTGGGACCATTCAGCTTGACGGCGCTGTCATTCAGAGTGATGCCGGTAGAGATAGAGGCGAATGCCCAGAATGTGCCTTCCTTATCCTGCCAAGTCGCGAACCCATCCCAGTTGTGCTTATCGCCAGCCTTGGCGACGGGAGGCGTTTCGAAGAGCGGGGTGTGGTGATCCGCGCCCCCCAGCGACGCGGCGTCCAGGAGGGTTAGACTTCCATCTTTTCCGGGGGCCACCATCAACTGCTTTTCCTTGTACGTGAAAGTCGCTGGAGAAACGCTCTCGTAAATGGCCATTCCGCCGGCGGGAGTGTACCAGTCCGCAACTTTCATGTCTTTCGCGACCGAGACCACGCTGCCGGCATAGACACCGGAATTTGAATCCGAGGTTCCGGCGCCGGTGACGACAATCGAGTTGCCGTCGGGTGTGATTGCCGGACCGGACAGCGCGAGAGGACGGACCTGCAGGGTTGGATAGATCGCTACAGTGTAGTCGGGTGAAGCCAAGTTGATCGCCCACAGACCGTTGGGCACGCCGCCACAGCCGTGGCCGGTTGCGGTGTAGATCATTTTGTCTTCGAAGTTCAAGCCGAACGCGCTTGCATCCGCGGCCGGGAGAAATCTCACGGGAGGCGCGAAATCAGCGCCGGTGGTCATCACCTGCTCGTGGAGCATACCGTCCGGGGTCAACACGTAGATGCCCTTCAACCTGAAGTAGCCTCCTCCCGGCGCGACGCCGAGGCGGCGCTCATTGGGCGCCACCGGGGGTGCCTCAGGTGGCCTCGCAGCACCTGGAACGCCCCGCCGCCGGGCGTTGAAATTGATTACGATTGGCGGCTCCATCAGTATCGGCAGGCTGGAGACTGCGCATCCCGGCGCAGGCCTGGAGGATGATTTGAACTCCTTCGTCCAAACCATCGAACCCAACTCCGAGTCCACGGCGTAGAGGATGTCCGGGGAACTCCAATACACGATGTCTTTGAAGCCCTGAGCATTGATCAGGCGGCCTGCCAGTAGCGGTTCGCTGAAGGACCGCGCCGCCTTCGACGGTTGCCCGAGCTTGATCTTCCACAGGAATTTGAACTTGGCGCCGGTGTTCTCCGGGGTAAGGTCTATTTCGCCCTTTTGCCAGCCAGTCTGTCCCGCGTCTGCACCGGTCAATCTCCAGTCGCCGCTCTGTTGCTGAGCAACTGCTGCAGCGGCAAAAAGAAGGGCCCCGGCACAACACGCCCCGATCGCCCGCCCTAAGATTTTTTTCTTCATGTCCACAATCCCCAATCCGTTTCCGCGAAACCGAACGCCTAGACGAACGCACGCTGAATCTATTTCAGTCCGAAGCAATAGATCGTTCCGTCGAATGTGCCGAACATGACCTTGTCGTCGACGACGGATGGGCCCGCCTGGTGAAGAAACGACGTGACCTGATCTCTACTCGAGTAGAGTTCCTTGCCGGTCATCGCATCCAGCGCATACAGCTTCGCGGGAACGGAGTGTTTGAGCCGATCCTCCGCGCTGAAGAGTCCGCCCACCGCATCGTTGGCCTGCATGGTGTATTCGCCGGCCGCCAGGACGAACACTACGCCGTTGACAATAATGGGAGGCTCGGAAGTGAGCATGTCTCGCGATTGCCAGGCCGGAACAAGTTCCGTCCTGCCGTCCTTTTCCTCCAGCTTGAAGGCAACGACTCCGCCGTTCGGCGTTGATCCGTAGGACTTCGGAAATTTCACTGCAGTTTCACCACCGGTTGGACCCAGGACCCAACGTGTGCCCTTTTGGTCTTCCCAACTGGCGAGGCTCCCCCAGGTACCTTCCTTCTGAAAATTCACGTTCTTGTTGGAGATGAGTTCGCTGCGGAATAAGGGTGTCAGGTGATCGGCACCGCCCAAGGACTTGCTGTCGAGGACGAAATAGCGGCCTTCCTTGCCGGAAGCGACGATGAGTTCCCGCCCTTTGTTGGGAAAAACCACGGGTGTGACGTTCATATCCAGGTCTCGCCGCGTGAGCCAGACGTGATTGCTGGGCGAGTAATAGTCCTTGAGGGTCAGCTGGTCATTCGAAAATGTGAACGCCTCGACGCTCGTGGACAGCTTTCCGGCGGCGGCATCGTAGGGACCATCGCCGGACTCGAAGTAGATCGTTCCATCCGAGCCTACCGCGGGTCCGGCCGTGCCCCACAAGCCCGCCTGTGGCGGGGTGGACACGGTAACCTTCCGGTTCTCGAGATTGACCGCGTAGAGGGCATTGGGCACGCCGCCGCAACCCTGACCGGTGACCGTGTAGAGCACGTTCTTGACCAGGTTCAGTCCGTAAGGTTTGCCGTAGGGCATGGGAAGGACCTGAATCGGCGGGTCGGTATCGCTGCCGGTGGACAGGTCCATGATGTGCAGGTAACCATCGCTGATGAGCACATATAAGCGCCTGAGAGGCGCGTCCATCGGAGAGACCACCGGAGTGGCAGTCAGTGCGTTGCTGCAGATAAAGCCGGCGCCTTCGCCTGGCTCCTGCGGCTTCTCGGATGACCACTTCAGCTTGGTCTGCCAGATTACTCTTCCGGTTTCCGCATCAAGGGCGAAAACGTCGTTCGACGCTCCCGCGAGAATGGCGACGGTTCGGGCGCCGTCCGCAGTCTTTACGCCGGAAACGATCAAGGGTTCCCGGAACGACTGCATCCCCATCGTTTTGCTCTCAACTCTTGTTTTCCAGAGCAGTTGGAGCTTGCGCGCGTTTTTCGTGGTGATCTTCGATTCGCCGCGCTGCCAGGCGTCACGCGCCGGGTCCGCGCTGCTGGTGAGCCACTCGGCAGTAGATTGGCCGTACGCCGGGCTTAGCGTCACTAGCGCACATCCCACAAGACAAATCGCCCGCAAGACCCTCAAGCCGTGCGTGCTGCTCAAACCGCTATGGAGAGACATGAAGCTGACACCCTATGGTAGAAGACTGCGCTCTCTGAAATCCGGGAAGTGGCTCCCGCTTGCTGACTGACTCAAACGAGAGTGGCGCTCACCTGGCACCGCCTGGTGACAGAGGATGTGCTACTCAGAATCGGGGGAATGCGACGGCTCATTCGCGAGCAGAATACTAGTCGCGGCGTTCGACATCTGTCAATGAAATGCGGCCCGGATGGCCCGGATTTCGAGCGGTTTATGTTCCGGGGAGTGATACTCGGAAGCGGTGTTTGCCCGTTTCGTTTCTGGTGCCTGCTCTTTTTGATGGCGATCGCCACCGGCTGGAGGGAAAAACCTTTGCGACGCCCTCAACGCCGTTTGCGATTGATCACACAGTATTCACCCCATGGAGCAGATCAAATCGGAGTGGAACCATAGTCAGGGAGCGGGAGAACCGCCGCTTGCCCGAAATTTCGCCAGGCCGGAGGTCATGATCCACGTGAAGTGCAATATTCATAGCCGGATGCAGGCTTACATCGGTGTCGTGGATGACCCTTATTTTCGCCGTGTCCGGGGAAGACGGCAGCTACCGCATCGGAAACCTGCCGCCCGGTACCTACACCGTCGCGATTTGGCAAGAAAAACTGGGAAAGCAGGAGCAACAGGTAACGGCGGCTCCGCATTCGAACACGCAGGCGGACGTTACGTTCAAGGGAACGAATTGATGCGCAAGAGATTTTTCATATTGCAGGCATTTGGTGTTTGCCTGGCTCTGGCAGGCTGCAACTCCGCGATACCGCCGGCCAGCCTGCTCCGGAGACCGCTGCCGGATCTTCGGCTCCTCGGATTTACGTGACCAACGAAGTGTCGGGCGATCTCAGGGTGATTGACTCCGGCACCCGCAAGGTCATCGCTACGGTTCCGCTGGGCAAACGCCCGCGTGGGATTCACGCCAGTCCCGACCAAAAGACTTTGTATGTTGCGTTGAGCGGTTCGCCGATCGCTGGCCCTGATGTGGACAAAAGCACGCTGCCGCCGCCCGACAAGAGCGCAGACGGTATCGGAGTTTTCAATGTGGCCAGAACAAGGTGGTTCGCGTTCCTCCCGGAGGGTCAGATCCGGAGAACTTTGATGTCAGCAAAGACGGCAAACAGCTTTTTATTTCGAATGAAGACATGTCGGCGGTGAGCATCGTTGACATCGCCTCGGGGACAGTGCTGAAGACGATCAAGATAGGCGGTCAGCCCGAAGGAGTTCGGGTCGACCCGGATGGAAAGCGAGTGTTTATTACGTCTGAAGAGGATGGCACCATCGCCGTGCTCGATCTCGCGGCGGGCCACATTATCTCCACCTTCAAGGTTGGCATCGTCCGCGCTCGATCGCGTTCATGCCTGACGGTTCTCGTGCCGACGTCAACGCCGAAAATGACGGGACGGTCGTTGTGGTGGACGCCGTGAAGTTCAAGACGCTGAAGACGATCCCTCTCGGCAAACCCGGCGTGATCAAACCGAGGCTGTGCTGCTTTCACCCGACGCGACCAGGCGGTACGTCAGCACGGGCCCGCGGGCAGCAGGTCTTCACGGTTGACACTGCGACTCAGACCGTTCGCGGTTCGGTGACAGTGGGTAAGCGTCCGTAGGGCATCACTCTCTCGCCGGACGCGAAGACTCTCTACTTGGCCAACGGGCCGTCGAATAACATTCGGTAGTGAATCTTGCCGACAACACAGCCAGCAACGATTCCGGCCGGGACCGGGCCATGGGGCGTAATGGTTTTGCCGCGATAGCCTCCCTGCGGTAACCCATGAAAATTGAGACGTCTCAAAAAGTTGTGTCTGCGGAACTCCGATCGGTATATAGTTCCCGACGACATTGAGATCACATCCGCCCCCCAAGGGCCACACGCGAGGTTGAATCATGGAGAGCGCACCCAGAAGTCAACGAATCGCGAGCTGGGCCGTCGTTCCGCTTGCCATCCTTGCATGCACCGTCGGTGCAATCGTCCACGTCGGACGATCCGTCCACGCCAGTCAAACCGCCCCAGCCTCGGCACGGAATATCAAATTGGCCAGCGCGCACGCAGGAAGCCTATACGCCCTAACCCTGGGGGTGAAGGACCTCACGCAACTACAGGGGACCGACTCCGTCAAAGTCACGGTGAACGACGCGCAGGGAGAAGTCGCGTCCAAGTGGGTGCACTCCGCAGACCTCGATTTCTATCTGACGCTGCAGCCGCGGGCCGCGGGACCGGTGACGGTCAATCTGACCTCAGGTTCCGGAACGCAGATTCCGGAGATTAGCGTGACCCTCAGCAAGATTCTCCAGGGTACAGCTGCCCTGCCACGCGGTGTAGCTGATTTTAAGCGGGGCCTCATCGCTGCGGCCCCCAACGGTTCGTGGCAAAACGCCCAGCCGTTCGAACTGGGCCAGACCATATTCGGCAGCGATGACGAGCGCCCCTACGCTCCATCGAAGAGCGAAGATGGATACGCAGCGATGGTTAAGGGGTTCCAGTGGTTCCGGTTCACCTTCCACGAGGCGCAACCGCGGTTGGTTTACTTCGTATTGAATGTGACGGATCGCGACGTGCCTTTCGACGTCGACATCTTCCGCGCGGGCAAGGACGCCGACGGACAGCCGGATGTGGTCCCATTCAACGACGGACAGTTTGTTTATCAGGTCGAGGCGACCCAGAATTATCCCGGCCTCTACAAGTTCCGCACTCGCATTCTTCAGCAGGGGCAGGAATATTACGTGCGGGTGGCGGCAGATCACCCGGCTTATCAGTTGCACACGTATCAATATCCCCTGCCGCCGAATAAAGATCCACACGATGCGGTGCGCGCAGGCATGGACTTCCTGGTCAACATGGGCGACTCCTGGCTTTCCAATACACCCCGCCGGGGAGCGATCGCCTTGCGCACCAGCATGCAGCACTCCGAAACCCAGCTCTGCATCGCCTGCCATCCGTCGCAGTTCACAACACGAGGCTATTTGAAAGCGGTGGAGAAGGGATACGCCCCGACGCAGCGGGCAAGTCTCGAGTTTTTAACCGACCGCATTTACAACAACACCCGACCCTTATATGGAGAACCCAACACCAACTGGGTGCGCATCATCTACACCGCCCGTACCGTATCGAGCCGTCTGCCCCTCATCGCTCATGCTTTTGAGCAGAACGTCAGTCACGACAAGCCGCGAAAGAACTTCGATCTGCCGTATGCGGAGTTTTTAAAGATCCACTACAAGGGCGTGACTGTCATGCCGGGCGACGAAGCCGACGGCTGCGAACCTGATGTGAGCCCATTCGAGATTGCGCAACAGAGCTGGCATACCTTCGACCTCGCGTATAACGAGACCCACAACCAGGGGTGGCTCGCCGAGCGCGATCATGTGGAGCAACTGGCGTTGCCCTACGAACCCAAGAATATGATCGATCTGAATTGGAAGATCGTGTTTCTTTCGGAAGTGAACCGCGAAAAATATGCCGCGCAGATTAACACGCTGATTGACAACCTTTACGAGTATGAGACGCCCGAAGGTGGATGGCCGTATCCGTTCGACAAGACAGCCAAGACGGCAGACTTTATCTCATACAACGCGGTATTGGCCTTAGCTGAAGCCGGGCACCGACCCGAAACTGATGAACACCTGGACCGTGCGGTGAAAGCGCTGCTGGCGGCGCAACGGCCGGAGGGTAGTTGGGAAGGCGATCCGGTCTACCAGGGCTTCAACACGCCATTTAGGGCAACGCAGTTTGCCGTGATGGCGCTGTCAACCTTGTACCCCGGCACCACCAAGGCAAAAAACTGGGATGCCGCGTACCCTCCGCCTCCCACGACTCTCGCGAAGAATGACCTGCCACTGCTTCTACAACAGCTCGACCAATTCTGGGATCTGGCGCCGGAGCCGGTGTTGGCCCAGATTCGCAACGTGCTGGCGGAAAGCGATCAACCGTTAGCCCGCGAAGCTGCGGCTCGCGCGCTGGGACACATGGCTGATCCGGGCGCTATGCAGATACTGATCAAAGGACTCGGCGATCCCACGAAGATGGTGCAGACCAGTTCGGCGTATGCGCTCCGCATGGTGCTCTCGCGCCAGCAGGAGGCTGCGCCGGCTGGACGCAAACTGCTGGCTGCGGCGCTGGCTTCGCCCAACGCGCGCACACGTTGGGGAGCTGCCCGACTCTTCAATCAGCATTTCCGGGATTTGACAAGCGATCCGGAACTTCTGGCCGCCCTGGAGCGGGATCTCAACGATCCGGTGCCCTACATTCGTTTCGAGGCCGCTGGAGGAGTATGGCGCTGGTACTACTGGCAGGTGGACCAGCAATCGGTGCGCCGCGGAACGCTGGAAGCACTCGCCACTCGATTAAACACGGAGACCGATCCGATGGTCCGCCGCGGGTTACAGGAGAGCGTGTACAACCTGCTGGATGAAAACACCGGGTACCTCTCCGCCTGGGTGCGGGCGAGTTCCAAGGACGAAGACAAAGACCGCATCAACGCTGGCTATGAAGCGGTGGTGCGCGACCAGGCGCAAGTATTGGCTAAAGCAGTGCGCGAGGGGACGCCTCTCGGCCGTGAGGGAATCCTGAACGCGTTGTGGGATTTCCATATTCGTCACTACGCGCTGCCGGAACTGAAGGCAGATACAGTCTCGATCGGGCTGCCGGCGGTTCTGACCAAGTATGTGACCGGCGTGCCCAACCTGCACCGCCCAGGCTACGAGTATTCGCCGTATCGCGAGACCGTTGACTTCAAGTACGACGTGCGTAACGGCTTCTTTCAAACGCGCATCGGCAACGACAGCGATCTGATTCACTTCTTCAAGAGTTCCGGGCCGGAGTTGGAAGACGCTCTGCTGGCGTGCCTCAAAGACGCCAATGACTCGATGAAGATCGAGGTGCTGAAGGCAGGAAGCACGCTGAGTGAAGCAGGCGACGCGCGTTTCACCCTGGCTGCACTGAATCTGTCGGAAGACTCAAACAACGAGGTACGGCAGACCGTCCGCTACGTGTACGAAGGCGGCCAGCGCGGAATCCTGAACCTCGACACGCCGGCAGCGCCCGATCCGCACCTGGTGAGCAAGGTGGTGGAGATCCTGCAACACGGAAACCCTGACAGCCAGGCCGTGGTGCTTCCACTGCTCGCAGCGTTGCCGGAAAACTCCGTGTGGGAAAAGCAGACGGATGTTCAGGGCGCTTTGCGGTCAATGCTCGAAGCAAAGCCGCGGCCTTCAAACTACGCGCAGGTGCTGGACGCCGCTTCTTCGTTCAAGAGCCTGCTGCACGAACCGGGTCTCCAGGAACAGGTACTGGCGGGGCTACATTCCTTCAACGCCGATGTGCAGCGTGCTGCTGTACGGGTTTCGTTCGAACATTTTCTCGGAGACCCCCAAACCGAGCCAACTGTGAAAACCGCGTTTGCAGATCTAAACGCTTCGGCTCTCGGCATTCTTTTGGAGGAGGCAGGCAATCCGCAATTCTTGAAGAGGCGTCTTGGAGTTGCAGGAGGGGCACTCTCGCAGGACCAGGACTACCTAAATCGGCATACCGCCGCTTCGAAGATCAAGGAGCCGCTGAAATATCCGCTGGTGGTGGACACGGTGATGACCGCTCTGTTGAACCCCGACGCCAACATCAGCGCCGCGGCGCTGGATACGCTGCGTAAAGTGAAGGGCGTGGAGCAGAGGCCCGATTTCCATGCCGCGATGGAGAAGCTGAAGACTTCCAGCAACCCGCGTCTCAAGCTCATCTCCACCAGCGTGCTGCAAGGAAAGGACCTGAGCGAAGCGTTGAAGGACGTGCAACCCGGCTCCGTGCTCGACTTCCGCTACTTTGTCACCAAGATCGAACCCATCCTGGCCAAACCCGGCGCGGACGGCAAAGCCTGCGTGTTCTGCCATGCCAGCCACGTGATCTTCAAGCTGGCGCCACCCAATGCCGAGGGCGTTTTCTCGGATCAGGACAGCAAAGAAAATTACCGCTACGCGATGCGCGTGGTGGACATCACCAACCCGGACAAGAGTCTGATGCTGATCAAACCCACCCGGCCTACCGACAGTGCCGGCAACGTCGGTGATTACCTGGCGACGCACAACGGCGGCCAGCGCTGGCACGGAAACGAATCCAGCGACCAATACCGGACCATTCTCGAGTGGATCCGCGGTGGCCGCCTGGAAGACGCGAGTCTGCAAAAATAGAAAAGCGTTGAGCCGCATCAACCCCGGCGTTCGCGATGAGTGCATTCTGGAAAGGCAGCGAGGTAAGTGTTGCCGAGGTATTCCATGTGCTGGTGGGTTGCCGTCACGGATGTGTAATAGCCATCCACCATATCTGTTTGAGCAACACGAAAAATTGTTCCAGATCAGACTGCGGATTCCCGTCGTTGACCGCGGCTTTCCGCACGGATTCGGCCAATGATGAGCGAGCTGCCTCCTCGCGCATCAGCCGGAGCCCGTCTTGCCATCGCTTCTTGACGGAACCATTACGATGTGTTCGACGGCGTGCTCAGAGCTTTCGAGGAAAACATGGTATCTGGCGCACGAGTTTCGACTAGCCGCGCGCACGGACAGGGCAATAGCGTAGCCGAAGCCTCAGGAACGCGAGCCTTGAGTCCGGTGGGCCGCCGAATACTATCGACCGACGGGAAAGCCCCTTGCGGTGACCGGAGAGGTCGCAGAGTACGTGGAAGCGGAGATCCTTGGCCTTAAGCTTGTGCCTGCCGCACGGCCGGATACGACGCCCTAAACTAAGAGGCAAAGAGCGAATTCAAACCAAAGGCCGCGCCTACGAGAGAAGGCGAGCAAGAGCCAGCCCATTTCGAAGATAAAGCGAGGCGTACCATGCGATACCATGCTACTTGTTCTGCTCGACAATGCAACACTGGAAGCGCCCTACGCTCCCGTCTGTGAGTACCTGGCCAAGCCCGGCTCGAAGCAAGAGAACCCGGCGTCCTGGGAGTCCCGGCGTTCAGGAAGATCTCACGATGCATCTGGAAAAGTGAGGCTTGATGCTTAGGCCCACAGCAAGTTCGGGGCTGCCTCGACGAAATCGAGAGCGAGCTTTTGAACGCCGCGGATAACTTAGAATGCGAGCGGTTCAACAAGGATACCCAACTCACCGCGACGCTCTCACAGTTGATGCGCATGGCGTCGCTCATCCGCCCTCTGCTTCTGCTGATGCGGCTACCCTCAGATGATCCGTACCTGAGGTCTGGCCCACGATTTGCTCGCCAAAAAATCCCGGGGGGGAACTGCGGATTCTGGGTAGTGGCGCCATTCGATTTCCACAGGGCTATTGCCTCCCTGCCGAATGCGCTAGACTGCAATCATGCAGAAGCGCAAACTGCGGATCGTAAAGCAATCCCCTCCGGCTATGGGCATCTGCGAACGTTGCAATGCTCAGTTCAGGTCCGGCGAATCTTTCCCAGATGTCGATATTCAGGCACAGTTCGACTCCCACAAGTGCAAGCCTGTAGACAGTAGCCAGAACGCCTTGCGAATCGTCCACAACCACCCGCCAAACAAGCCGTGAACTAACTGTGGACGCGAAACGGCTCCACTACCGAATTCTGGCTGATCGGCCTTCAGTAGGAAAAAAAGGAAAGACGGCGTTTCGTCCCCAAAGCGATCACCAAGGGAGAGGGCTATTTATCCAGTGAAATGGAACCACAATTTCATGGATCTAGCTCAAGTCGGCGAGCAGAAAAAGACGGCTTTCAGGGCAGCCGAGGTGACGACGATCATCTCCAAGGCCGAAGAGCCGTTTCGAACGCTTTATGCTCACTGACGGGAACGGGCCTTCGCATCGAAGAGGCAATTGGCCTTCAGGTGCAGGATGTCGAAGGAACGGTCATTCACGTCCGGCATAGTCACTAGAACAGCGGACTACACGATCCAAAAACTGTGGCCGGAATCCGCGAGGTTGATTTTCACTCTTCGTTGGCCTCACTGCTTCGTGAGCACATTGGCACTCGCACATCAGGGTTCGTGTTTCAGAGTTCGAGGGTACACCACTCGCGCGTTCCAATGTCTTTCGAAGGAGTTCGCACAAAATCCTGAAGGAGATGGGCCGGGAGAAATCAGGGTTTCATGGGTTTAGACGCTACCGCATCACTCACTTGAGGAAGCAGCGCGAGATGGAGGTCTATTGGACATTCCAAGCACGGAATCACCGACAATTACACGGTCGAGTCACTCAAGGCAGATGCGGCGTTTCGGAGCTTGACATTGGAAGAGGTTGGCGTCGGTTTCCACATCCTCTTCCGTGGCCTTCTGCTCCGCAAGCGTCAGCAGGCTGCACCCTCTTCGGGACCTGTGGCAGTCGATCTTAGCCAACATCCCGAGATCCAAAGCCATTAAAGTTCAACCGCACAACTTGGAGACCTACGATGACCTCGCCCGCCACGACGATGACTCCGATGATCCCGATGAATAAGCTCGCTACTCAACTCCGTCACATCGGCCTGCGGGCATTTGCCCGCTAACTTGGACGACTTTCTGGCGCGTGCCACAAGGCCCGCTGGTCCCACACATGCTACTGGAGCAGCTGGCGCAAGCCGAAGCCGAGGAACGCTCTCGCCACAGCTTGGAGCGTCGCCTGCCCATCTCTGGGATCAAGCGCTTTAAACCCATGGTGGACTACGAATGGACCTGGCCGACCAAAATCGAACGCCAGGTCATTGAACGCGCACTCACGTTGGACTTCCTGCCGGAGGCGCGCAATCTCGTTCTCCTTGGTCGCAAACGGGCTGGGCAAAACCATGATTGCCCAGAATATCTGCCACGCGGCTGTGTTGGCCGGCTCTTCCGTGCTGTTTCGTCCTGCTCCCGCGCTGCTGGAAGAACTCCAGAGGCAGACTCCGGAAGGTCGTCGCCGCAAACTTCGTGCTTACGCCAACGTGGGCCTGTTGTGCATCGACGAGGTCGGCTACCCGATGCCTCACGCATGGCGGTCGAATCCCCGTCGAAAAACCTCCAACTGTTGGCGGGCGTCCTCCTCCACGTGATCGCCAACACCTCTGGCTCGAACGAATGTCATCCAGGTTGGATTATCCTCGGTCATCGCGTCCAAGAATGAGTGAACGATCTGCACTTCTTCCTCGTTGCACAGTGCGCGTAGGTCCAGACCCATCAGAAAAGCAGGTGCAAGCCCATAATCTTCAAGTTCAGCGTCGATGACGATGTCGGAAAAAACTCGCTCGCTGTCGGCCTCATATTCCGCGAGCAAACCACGTATGTCCTCCAGATCTTTGGCTCGACGCTGTTGATCATCCATGTAGGCAACGATTTTTAGGAGCATCAGCGTAGTGGACGGGATCACTTTTAACGTGAGATCGGGTGCGAACGGAACTAGTTGTGCCGTTTCGAAGACGTGGTCAAAGCCAACGAGGCTCATCCTGAACTGACTGACAGGCCAGATGACCTGCTTCGCCTCTCTGAGCTTCGGTCCCGCCGGCAACAGATCGAGAATCGTCGCCCGAGGGCTTCTCCATCTGTGTTCGCGGTTTGCGAAATGAATCCATTTATCAGCGAGAAGCCGCCGTTCCAGTTCTGCGAATTCATCGAGGTCTAGAGCGACAGCAAAATCAATGTCGCCCGTGTGACGGTCTTCTCTCGGGAAATGCACCTGATAGGCAACAGCCCCAATAATGACCAGATCGGCAGCAAGCGATCGACAGTGGTCTGCGAGTGCCCGCAGATCAGCGATCTGATTTTGAGTAAGTTCGGGCATTGATTAAGAAAGGTATTCTCGCTTGAGTTCTTCCGCCGCCTCGTGCGCGCGCGGATCAGGGGAATTCATCAATTCTGAATAGATCAGCCAGGGATGTGCAAGGGGGAAGGGGTCGGTATTACGCCAGAAGGGTATAGTGCCGAAAGAGCGAAGCAGAATGATCGGCCCGGCTTTATCAGGAAGGACCCGGAGTCGGCGACGAAGTTGGTCTGAGAAAGCCTCGATGAAGACGGGCAATTCCGCCCCTCGATAGAACTTCTGCAATGCGTATGCGGCGGGTCCACCCGTTACCGACCATCGAATCGAGAGATCCCGAAAAGCCCCGCTGAGTTCAGTGAGCATGTCGTCGAGTTCGCTTTGTGGGGAACGAAAACGTCCGATTAGAAGTTTGGGACGGAGGGCGAGTTCGTAGCCGCTTAGCAACTCTTCTTCAATCCGCGACTTGTCACGAACTTCGAAGACGCGGCCTGACTTCTTCAGAATTCCGCGGTCGACCAATTGCTGCCGGACATTCGCGACATTACTTTTGCTCAATCCAGACGCTTCCGCCAGTTGCCGCACGGTCCATGTTCCGGCCTGTTCTATCGAGGCAAGCGTGAACAGCAATTGAGTACCGGCAGGACTGACACGAAGGCTCTCCCTTGGAACAACATTTTCTTTGTTCCCGATAATGGTCCGCTCGTAGTCTCCGCCGAGGACCAGATGCATGTTGCCAACTTGATCCAGGAAGTTCACTCCCGATTGGACGAGTCGTTCGGCAGAAGGCTTTGGAACAAAGCGAGCCAGCAATAGCAACGGTTCACGTCGGCGTTTGGTGTTCAACTGAGCTTGAGAGACCAGAGCATTGAGGATTCCTCGGTCCAGGTAAGACCGCTTTTGTTCAACCAGAAAAGAGTAGGTACCCTTGGGAGTGCGCAACTTTAGAATGCCGTCTGCCGCAGAATCGACAGCACGGTTCTCTCGGGAAAAGTCGAGGCTCTTTATGAAGGGCAGTCTTCGGATCTGCTCCAGAAACGGATCGATTGAGGGAGAAGGTCTCATTTGTCCAGTATTATGTCATGTCCATTACTAATGGACAACGATAATTCTTGGACAAAGATGGAGCCAAAATCGGGCGCAACTGGCGCTGAACCTCTCGAACGCCCCTTGGCTTCGTAAGCATGGCCATGATAATCATGGCCAAGACGCTAGTCATGGCCAGGAAAATCACCTAGTCGAATCAATAGCTTACGCGACCTGCCGAAGGCCCCCTTTTTTCTCGTAATGGCTGATACAAACTGCGTCTCTTGTGCGAACTATTTTTGAAGGCCTCGGATACCCCGTGCTTATGACCCATCGCGGCACGGGCTGGCTGAGGGGGTCCTGGGGCCTTTCTTGCAAAGTGTGCCCACTGTTGAAGCGCCCGCAACAAAATCTGACGACAGCTGCCACTCCGCCTGCCGATAAGAAGCCCAAAATTGCTCCTGCTGACGCGCCGGCGTCCGCTGGGGCGGAGCGCACTCAAATGTTTCGGTTACGAATCAGCGCGATCGTACCAGCGGAGCACGCGCAGGGCGCGTAACGTGTTCCAGCGGCTCGATCTCCCCTCGCCCTCGTCTATCTCGACCGGCATGACTCCCGGATATTGAGCGTCGAGCGGCCACCGCCCGTCGACGTCGCGCTTCGACGCGACCAGTTCGATCGCATCGGCCATGCGTTCGTCGGGCTTGATGCCGGCGCTGCGAAGGTATTCGAGTCCACGTAGCACGTCGTAGTGCCACCAAGTCGGGAAGGCGAAGCGCGTCCAACTAGCGCCGCCTTTGCGATCGCGCTCGATCACCTCGCCACTCGACCGTCGCCGCAAGAGTCGGCGCTCAAGAAGGTATTCCTGCCCGCGGAGACGAGCCTCGGTCACCTCCGGCGTCGGTCCACCTGCGCGTTCGTGCTCGAGCAGAGCCTCCAGCACGCAGATCGTGGTGTTGAACGACGAGCGCGTCGAACGCTTCGGCGCCTCGCAGTTCCAGCCGCCATCGGGCAGTTGCTCGGAGAGCAACCGTCCCACGATGCCTCCGACGTCCTGGCCGAAATAGGCACCGCCGGTCACGACCTGCCCGTTGATGCATGGCTCGATCTCGCCTTGAAAGAAGGCATTTCCGCCGCACTCCCGCGGGCCACATCCCCGCCATGTCACTCGGTCACAAACAAGGCCGACGGCCCGGCGTGCTTGCTCGCTCGCAGGATCCAGACCGAGATCCCGCAGCAGCATGAGGACGTGCATCGTCGAGTTCCATCCGCGGTTCCATGCTGCGCCACCCCAACGACCATCGTCCGTTTGGAGCGCGAGCAGCTTCGCGCCTACGCCCTCAGCGGCGACCCGCGAGCGCTCGGCAGCGACATCCGTGGCAGGCGCACCGGTCAAGTCTCGCATCACTTGCCAGCGAATCGACGGGTCCGAATCGAGAAGCCAGTCGGTTACAGTCACAAGTTCCGCTCCAGCAAACGAGTGCATGGTCCTGTCGGCATTATGCTCC
>Ga0307475_10000493_pt1 | contig 23439 bp, 18 predicted proteins | sample atmos_gasesECM1C_FD_203317 | JGI IMG/M metagenome (GOLD analysis project Ga0307475, IMG submission 203317) | Hardwood forest soil microbial communities from Morgan-Monroe State Forest, Indiana, United States - atmos_gasesECM1C_515 | ecosystem: Environmental > Terrestrial > Soil > Temperate... | reverse complement strand
GTAATCCGCATGGCCCGGACAGTCCATGTGCGCGTAGTGCCGGTTGGCCGTTTCGTATTCCACGTGCGAAACCGCAATGGTGATTCCGCGCTCGCGCTCCTCCGGCGCGTTGTCAATCGTGTCAAACGCCCGGAACGCTACCTTCGGGTTGTGCTTCGAGAGCACTTTGGTGATCGCCGCCGTCAACGTCGTTTTGCCATGGTCGATGTGGCCGATGGTCCCGATGTTCACGTGCGGTTTGCTGCGTTCGAATTTCTCCTTCGCCATGTTGCCCTCTGCTCCTCAGATCGAAATTCACTTGAACCTGGATAAAACCCGTTGCTTACTTCTCGCCCCGGTGCTTTTTGATGACTTCTTCCGCCAGCGCCGCGGGCAACTCCGCATAATGCGAAAAGTGCATCGTAAACGTGGCCCGCCCTTGCGTGCGGCTGCGCAAATCCGTGGCGTAACCGAACATCTGCGCCAGCGGCACTTCCACGCGGATGACGTTGCTTCCAGCGCGGTTTTCCGTGCCTTGGATCGCGGAACGCCGCGCGTTCAAATCGCCGAACACCGCGGCCATGTATTCTTCCGGCACGACCACTTCCACTTTCATGATCGGCTCGAGCAATACCGCTTTGGCGCGCGAGCAAGCTTCCTTGAACGCCATCGAGCCGGCGATCTTGAACGCCATTTCGTTGCTGTCCACGTCGTGGTAGCTGCCGTCGATCAAAACCGCGGCAACGTCCACCATCGGGAATCCCGCCAGGATGCCGTTATCCAGCGCTTCGCGGATGCCCGCTTCGATCGGCGGGATGAACTCGCGCGGAATCGCTCCGCCCGCAATCTTGTCGATGAAAAGAAACCGGTGTTCTTTGTCGAATTTCCATTTACCCGCGGAGCCGCCGCCCACTACTTCCTTGGCCAGAGCGTCGAGATCGTCGGTAGACATCTCTTTCATGCTCTCGTGGCTGGAACTCGGTATGGGGTGCAACTCGATCTTGCAATGGCCGTACTGGCCTTTGCCGCCGGTCTGCTTGATGTACTTGCCTTCGGCCACGGCATTTTTGCGAATCGTTTCGCGGTAGGCCACCTGCGGCCGGCCGACATTCGCTTGCACGTTATACTCGCGCAGCATGCGGTCCACGATGATTTCCAGGTGCAACTCGCCCATGCCGGAGATCAGCGTCTGTCCGGTATCCGGTTCGGTGGAGACGCGGAACGTGGGATCCTCTTGCGCCAGCCGTTGCATGGCCAAGCTCAACTTGTCCTGGTCGGCTTTGGTTTTCGGTTCGATGGCCACGGAAATAACCGGCGCCGGGAAATCAATATTCTCGAGGATGATCTGCTTTTCTTCGTCGCACAGCGTGTCGCCGGTATTGACGCTCTTCAAGCCTACGCAAGCGCAGATATCGCCGGCGTAAATGGTGTCGATTTCTTCGCGCTTGTTGGCATGCATCTGCAGCAAACGGCTGATGCGTTCGCGCGAGCCTTTTCCGGAGTTCACCACGTAACTCCCGGACTTCAACACGCCGGAATAGACGCGGATGTAGGTTACGTGCCCGACGAACGGGTCGGACATAATCTTGAATGCCAGCGCCGCAAACGGCTGCTCATCCGACGCCCGCCGAAGAATGGTTTCATCGGTGGCGGGGTCTGTGCCCTCCACTGGCGGCACGTCCACCGGCGACGGAAGATAATCCACGACCGCGTCCAGCAGCGGCTGAATGCCTTTGTTCTTGAACGCCGAACCCGCCAGCACCGGCACGATCTTCAGCGCCAGCGTGGATTTGCGAATGGACTTGCGCATCTCTTCAAGAGTCAGCGCCACGCCATTCAAATACTTGTCGACAAGTTCGTCGTCGTGTTCGGCGATGTATTCCACAACTTTATTGCGGTGCTCGTCGTAGAACTTTTTGTCGATGGCCGAGCCCTTCATGGCGGCGGCCACATCCGGCCGCAAATCCACGAAGGACTTATCCCAAAGTTTTGCTACTTCGAAGATTTCATATTTCGCGCCCAGCGTTTCTTCCAGCCAAACAATTACTTTCTCCTCGAGGAAATCGATGATCCCAATGAAATTATCTTCGCGTCCGAGGGGGAATTGCAGTGGTACGGGATGGGCTCCGAGGCGCTGGCGAATGGTGCGCACGACGTGGTCAAAATCCGCTCCCATGCGGTCCATCTTGTTCACAAAACAGATGCGCGGGACGCGATATTTGTCCGCCTGGCGCCATACGGTTTCCGATTGCGGCTGCACGCCGGCGACGGAATCGAACACGCACACCGCCCCGTCCAGTACGCGCAAAGAGCGCTCTACTTCCACGGTAAAGTCCACGTGACCCGGTGTATCAATAATATTAACGCGGTATTTTTTCCCGAAGCGGTCCCAGGCAGCCGTAGTCGCGGCGCTGGTAATCGTAATTCCGCGCTCGCGCTCCTGCTCCATCCAATCCATGGTGGCGGTGCCTTCATCGACGGAACCGATCTTGTAGGTCACACCCGTGTAGAAGAGGATCCGCTCGGTCGACGTGGTCTTTCCGGCGTCGATGTGCGCCATGATCCCGATGTTGCGGGTGTCTTCGAGTTTGAATGCTCTGCCCATAGTTCCCGAGACGGCCTTCTTTTCTCCCGTTCGTGTTGCGACTGCTTCACTCACAAAAACCACCCATTCCTTACCAGCGCTCTTGTTAGCAGCGCCCCTTTACCAGCGATAATGCGCGAATGCCTTGTTGGCTTCCGCCATGCGGTGCACGTCTTCCTTCTTCTTCATCGCTCCGCCGCGTGAGTTGGCTGCGTCGATGAGCTCATCCGCCAACTTGTCCACCATGGTCTTGCCGGCGCGTTCCCGCGAATACTGCAACAGCCAGCGAATGGCCAGCGACTGCCGCCGGAACGGATTCACTTCCACCGGAACCTGGTAGTTCGCGCCGCCCACGCGCCGGGTCTTCACTTCCAGCAATGGCTTCACGTTCTCGATGGCTTTCTTGAAAATCTTCAAGGCGTCGTCGTTGGTCTTTTTCGCCACTTGATCCATCGCGCCGTAGAACACGCGCTGCGCCGTCGACTTCTTGCCTTCCCACATCATCGAGCAGATGAACTTCTCCACAATGTCGCTGGCATAGACGGGATCGGTCGCTTGCGTTCGCCGGAAAACAAGTCCTTTGCGTGGCATTGCTCTTTATCGCTCCTTCACCAATTCTTGAAAGCTCTTGGCGCAGTACCGTCAACCGCGCTTGGCAATTTCGAATTTCTATTTTCTAATTTCCGCTTCTTCACTTCGCCGCCGCGGCCTTGGGCCGCTTCGCGCCGTACTTCGAACGTCCCTGCTTGCGGTTCTCGACGCCCGCAGCGTCCAACGTCCCGCGCACGATGTGATACCGCACTCCCGGCAGATCCTTTACGCGGCCGCCGCGCACCAGCACGATCGAGTGCTCCTGCAGGTTGTGGCCGACGCCCGGAATATACGTCGTCACTTCAATGGCGTTCGTCAAGCGCACGCGCGCCACTTTGCGCAACGCCGAGTTCGGTTTCTTCGGCGTCTGCGTGTACACGCGAATGCATACGCCGCGCTTCTCCGGGCAGCCGGCCAGCGCAGGCGACTTCGTCTTCATGCGAACCGCTTCACGGCCCATTCTTACCAGTTGCGAAAACGTCGGCACAGTCGTCCCTCATTTGCGCGCATAAATTTTTTCCTGTGAGCATCCGCTACGGATGCTCGAAGGATGCGCGACTCCCGCAAGGCGCGCACACAAAAAGGCGCGAGAGCGCAGTCTAGTGCTGAAAGGTCTACTGCGAATCCGGAGATACCACCAGCAAGAAACTCCGTACGCACCCCAAGAAGGAGAACTTCTCTCTTGGCTTCAGTTCGGAGAGGCTTACTCGGCTTTGCGGGGCTGGCGCCCCATTCCGGCCGCTCTTCTGTCCCATTCCGTCTTACATTGTTCCGGGACCGAAGATAATTCCCTTCCAACTCAACGACTCCAAAGAAGCTGGAGCCGCCCCACTCAGGGTAAAACCTTCCCTGACAAACACCGAAGTATAGGGAAGAAATCCCTTCGTGTCAAATATTTCGCAACATCCAAGCAAAAAAGTCCTGTGGAAATCAGCCACTTGGCACTAATCTTGCCCGTCAGGCGGGGTCCTTGCGTGGCCAGGACCGAGAAATCTTGCGGTTCCACCGCTCCGAAACCTTGTTCCCGGATCCGGAAATACGCTTCATTCCCATGTAAGTAACTGATAATAAAAATCTTATTTGTACCTGGGGTCCCGAAACGGACGAAGAGAAGCGGCAAGCCGCCCCAGAGCAGACCGGACCGGGGCGGCCGCCCCCGGCCAAAATGTGCCCTGCGGGGTTAAGAAAAACTCAGGTTAGTTCGGAGGTCCTTCGTTCTTTTCTGCCTCCGCGAACTCCTTGGGCCATAGGCCAAACACTTTCAGCATTTCGTCTTGATGCTGGGCCTTCAGCATCTTTGCGGTCTTCTCCGCGGGCCAAGGCGACGCAAACCGCTCTGGCCGGTCGGCCATCCAATAAGCGGTAAGTGCCATCACCGTCGCGTCTTGCGCCAGCACTTCCGGCTTCACCGCTTCCAAAGCGTCTGCCGAAGAATGATGGGTGTATTTGTAATCCGGGGAATCCTGGTCCAGGTTAATTCCCGGCAAACCGGCCATCGAAAACGGCAGCGTATCGGTCCCGCTTTCCACCTTGTCGTTCACCGCAATGACTCGAATCGAGGAAAGCGCCTGGGCAAACGGCTGGAAGCTTTTCACCAGGTCGTCACGGCCTCCCAACATAAATTCTTTCACCGGTCCTGGCCCCGAATCCAGCACCAAGCTTCCCAAATGATTAGCCATTTCCGCATGATGTTGCTTCATGTACGCGAAGGAACCGTCCAGCCCCTCTTCCTCACCGGTGAACAACACAAAGCGAATCGTCCTCCGTGGCCTCATGCCCGATCGCACAATCGCTTCCGCGGAACCCAGCACGCTAGCCGATCCCACGCCGTTGTCTGTCGCTTCCTCGGAAAGGTCCCACGAGTCCAGATGCGCTCCTACCACCATCACCTGCTCGGGGTTCTCGCGCCCGCGAATTTCTCCTACCACATTTGCCGCTTCCACCGGCCCGCTTGTAAAGCTGTTTTGCACGTTGAAGCGCACCCTCACTTTTTTCCCGTTCTCCACGTACCGTTCCAACTGCCCCTGATCTTCGGCGGTCATCGACAACACCGGAACGGTAAAATCGGCGTCGAAGCCGAGAATCCCGGTGTGCGTAAGGTTCATTCCCTCGGCTTTCGACCCTCCTTGTCCCCCAATCACGGCGAGAGCTCCCGCTTTGCCGGCGGCTTTCAGGAAATCTCCAAACATGGCAAACAAAAGAATGCCGCTTTTCTTGGGCTCGCCCTGCATCACCATCAGCACAACTTTTCCAGAAAATCGCGAAGCATGTTTGGCCTCTTCCTCGATATCGAAGAGATTCGCGGCCGCAACTTCGCCTTCCGCGCCTCCCGCCGGCGTCGATCCCGTCCAACCCATGGCGTCCACGTGCAGCGCCCTGTGAATCGGTTCCAACAATTCGCCTTGGGCCGTCCCGCGCGTCCAACCGCGCCAGAGCTGGTATTTTTCCGTGTGCACGTTTTCCAGCCCAATGGCTTTCATCTTGGCCACGCCCCAATCTTCCGCCTTTCTCTCCGCGGGCGAACCCGTCACGCGCGGTCCAATGTCATCGCTCATCTCGATGAGATATTGAAACGCGTGCGAATCCATCAACCCCTCGCCCGCAATCTTCACCAGCGCCGGTTTCGTTCCATCTTCATCGGGCCCCTTGGGTGTCGGCCGATTGTCTCCCCGCGTCGTCCGAGCTCCACCCAAACAACATGCCATTCCCACGACCGCCGCTACTACTGCTCTCCACAACGCAAGTCGCATCCGCTTTCTCCTTACGCCCTCAGCACACGCAAACTCTATCACGCCCTGGAGACGCATCCGCCTGCATTCGCTTTCCTGGCACGGTCTTGCCTCGGCAAATCCAGAAGAAAGAAAAAGGACAACGCAGAGACGCAGAGTACGCCGAGGAGCGCTGAGAAGATCAGCGCCTGGCAGGTCAGTCTTGTAAATCCAGCAACTCCTTCGCACCCATCTCTTTACGCGCCTCCGTCCTCACCCTACACTGCCCTTGAGGCGAATCTTGGGACTCTACTTCAACTGCCATCCGCTCTTCCGTGCTCTCGCAGTATCTTTCCTCCTCGCGTTAGTTTTTCTTACGCCATCGCAAGCCCAGCAAGCTGCTAAGAAGCCCGCCGAGAAAGCAGAGAATCCCGCGCAATTCGAGGTCCTCGAAACGCGCTACCGATTTGAAGACAACGGCGACTCGCGCAAAGAAGTCCACGCCCGCGTGCACATCAACAGCGAACTGGGCGTTCGCCAATTCGCCCGCCTCAATTTCGACTACAACCGCTCGTTCCAATCCGTCGATATCCCACTGGTCCACATTACCCATCCCACCGGCGGCACCGCTGACATCCTCCCCAGCGCCATCACCGACAATCCCAATCCCGCCGTTGTCAACGCCCCCGGTTATCAAAATGTCCGCGTCAAGTCTGTCCGCATCCTCGGCCTCGAGCCCGGCGACACCCTCGAATATCAGGTCATGACCACCACGCACCACCCGCTCGGCCCCGATTTCTGGCTCGACCACACCTTCGACCGCACCGGCGTCGTTTCCGAAGAATCGTTCGAGATCGATTTCTCCTCTGGGCGACAAGTCCAACTTCGAATCAATCCTGCGACACCAGCACTCCCAATTGAGACAGCCATAAGTGGTAGGACCGTTTATCAGTGGCTTCTGAAAGCAGGTCAGTTCGACAACGCAAGCAAAGAGCACTCGCAATCACAACCGGACGTGGTTCTCACAACGTTCGCCAGCTGGCAACAACTTGCGGATCGTTTAAGGAACCTCTTGAAGCCTTCGGGGGAGTTGGCCCCCGAGCTCCTCGCTAAGGCCAGTGAGTTAGCAAAGGTTCCGACCTCCGACCCAACGACAACACCGAGCCTCCGGGCCGAGGCTTTCTATACTTTCGTATCCCAGAAAATTAGGACGGTGGATCTTCCGCTCGGCTCAACTGGATTCAAGACGCGAAATCCCTCCGACGTGCTGGCCTCTGGCTATGGCACCCCGGAAGATAAATACGTTCTGTTCGCCGCTCTAGCAGATAATTTCTTCGGTCCGGCGCGTGCCGGATTAATCTCCAGTTCTGCCACCGACGCTCAAACCTCGCTTCCTCAACCGGCCAGTTTCGACCATCTGCTAACCACGACGGGCTGGCCTTCGATTAACTTTTGGCTCGACCTGAACATCGAAGTCGCACCTTACAAAGTCATTCCGTCTCAATTCCGCCGCAAGAAAGCTTTTATGGTGGGCCCAGCCGTCACCGAGTTATGGCAGGATGTCGACAATTCCCTGCCGTTCCCTGCCCGTCAGAGTGTCTTGATCGACGCTTCCATCACATCCGCGGGGATGCTCACGGCGAAGGTTCACTATTCCCTTCGCGGGGACAACGAACTGCTTCTCCGGGTTGGGTTTCATCAAACGCCCAAGGAAAAATGGCAGGACCTCGCCCAGCTTCTTTCGCTTTCCGACGGGTTTCGCGGACAGGTGACTAGCGTTGACGCGTCCGATCCTTACGCCACGCGCGAGCCATTGACCGTCGATTACGAGATCACTCAGGCTAAGTTCGTGGACTGGTCAAAGAAGCCACTGCGCATGCCGGCTCTTCTTCCCCAGCTGGGTTTGCCGGATCCGCCCGCGAAACCTGCCCCTGGCGCTGCCACGGCTCCGATTGAGCTTGGCATTCCATTGGAAGTTGCAACTAAGATGGCGCTGCAACTTCCACCTGGTACGACCGCCACGGCACCGACCGGGACTTCCGTGCAGCGCGACTACGCTACCTACTCATCCCAATACGCGGTCTCCACCCAGGACGCTCACAAGGGATTGACGATCACCGCCTCCCGCCACATTAACTTCTTGCTCCGACAGGTTGCCGCCGAACGCGCCGCCGACTACAACGCCTTTCTCCGCGCGGTCCTGAACGATCAAGCGCAGGACTTCACTCTCGATCGCGAACCTGCTGCCGCGGCTGCTTCTAAGCTTGCGGGGTCCCAGGAGCCTGCTCGCCCGAAACCTTGAAACTCCGGGGGCGGGAATTAGCGCAACGACCTTTGTGGGGTTTGCGGTTGGTGGCCCCAAGGCAATTCGTATGAATATCACGGTAAAGGACTTATGAAATTTACATTTCGTAAATTGCTCATTCTAAAGGAAATGGCTCTTGAGGAGCAAAGCCGGGCCAAGATCCTCGAAGAGGGGCCGGACTGAAGGTGGATGCCTAGAAAAAGAAAAACGGGGGAGCTGGCTTGCGCACTGCCAAGCGTAGTTATCTACGGGGCAAAGTTTAGCGCCAATTAGATAAGGTCCAGAGTGATTTTGACTTTTCTGGATCTTTTTGCTCGGGATTGAAAAAGAAGAATTTAGATCGGAGTGAAAGAGCATTCTAGCGCAACTCTAGAATCTCTCGTTCTTTGGCGGCCGACAAATCTTCAATCTTCTTGGTTTCGGCGTGGGAAATCTTTTCCATCTCGTCCAGCGCCCGTTTTTGTTCGTCTTGGCTGATCTTCTTGTCTTTCTCCATTTTGTCGATGGTTTCCTTGACGTCGCGCCGGATATTCCGAATCGCCGTGCGATGATTCTCGAGCACCTTGTGCAAGTGCTTCACGATTTCTTTGCGGCGCTCTTCGGTCGGCGCCGGCATCGGAACGCGCACCACCTTGCCGTCGTTTGTGGGGTTTAGCCCCAGGTCCGAAGCGCGAATGGCTTTGTCGATCAACGGCACGACGCTCGGGTCCCAAGGCGAAATCACCAGCAGGGTTGGTTCCGGCACCGCGACGGTGCCGAGTTGATTTACCGGCATGGGCGTCCCGTGATAATCCACGCGGATCGAATCTAGAATGGAAGCATTGGCGCGCCCGGTGCGCAGCGTCGCCAGCTCTTTCCGAAAATCATCCACTGCCTTTTCCATCCGCACCCTGCCCGCTGCAATCGCATCTTTCGTGGTCATGTTCGAAGTCCTTAGTTCTCCTAAGTTCTTGGTGCTTGGTTCCCTGCTCTTCGTTGTTTTTCTGCTGAAAGGTTCGAATGCCAAACAAAAGCGAGAAACAGCCCAGATTCGCCCCTGGATTTGCGATGCCTACGTACCGCCAAAATCTAAAACTGCCTCATGCCGGAGTCACCTTGGAACCGACGCGCTCCCCTAGGACCACGCGCTTGATGTTTCCCGGTCGGTTCATATTGAACACCACGATCGGCATGCCGTTGTCCATGCACAGCGAAATAGCCGTCGCATCCATGACCTTCAAGTTCTGGCTCAACACTTCACGATAAGAAATCGCGGCGAAAAATTTCGCGTCGGGAATTTGCTCGGGATCGGCGTCGTAAACTCCGTCAACGCGCGTGGCTTTGAGGATCACGTCGGCTTTGATCTCCATAGCGCGCAGCGCCGCAGCTGTGTCCGTTGAAAAATACGGATTCCCGGTCCCGGCCGCAAAAATCACCACGCGATCCTTTTCCAGGTGGCGTACCGCGCGCCGACGAATGAACGGCTCGGAAACCTCTTTCATCTCGATGGCGCTTAGAACGCGCGTGAACACACCTTCTTTTTCCAGAGCGTCCTGCAGCGCAAGCGCGTTGATGACCGTTGCGAGCATGCCCATGTAATCGCCGGTGGCGCGATCGATCTCGAAACCTTTTTGGCGGGCGCCGCGGAAAATATTTCCACCGCCGACCATGATGGCGGTTTGCACGCCCAGCGCGTGCACGTCCTTCAATTCACGGGCGATCCCTTGGATGGTTTCGCCGTGAATGCCGAATCCCTGCGGCCCTTGGAATGATTCTCCGGAGAGCTTCAGCAGGATTCTGCCGTACGCCGCCTTGATGCGTTTCGCGGACTTGTTCCCAGCTTTCTTCGTCGCTGCCATGAGTCTCCGTTCGGGCGATCTAAAATCCCGGGAATTGTAACAAACTATGCGCAGTGCCGCACAATTGAGTGCGGGAGCTTGCCGGTGCTTTTGAGATTGGCCCGTTTAAGCTTCGCGCGCGGAAAAGATCTCGTTTTTGAGGTGCGCAAACTTTGTGCGTTTCAGGCTCAACGCGGTTTGGGTGGGCGGAAAAACGGGAGCAAGCTCCCGCACTCTCAAAGAAAAGCGCTCCGACCGGGGCCGGAGCGCTGAACGATTATTCAATCGCATGGAATTACGTGGCGACCGGAACAGGAGCGGGCTCTGGCCCTGCTGTGGCGCCTGCTTCGCCCACCTTGAAGCGCACGAAACGGCGGATGGAAATGTTTTCGCCGAGTTTGCCGATGGCCTGGGTGATCATCTCGCCGATGGTGACGCTTTCGTCTTTGATGTAGTGCTGCTCGTAGAGACAATTCTCCTCGTAGAACTTTTCCATTTTCCCGTTGACGATTTTCTCGACGACCGTTTCGGGTTTGCCGGTCGCCAGCGCTTGCGCCTTATAAATGTCGCGCTCTTTTTCAAGCATGTCCGGCGTGACTTCTTCGCGGCGCACGTAGCGGGGATCCAGCGCCGCGATATGCATGGCGATGTCATGCGAAAGCTGCTGGAACGCTTCCGTGCGCGCCACGAAGTCCGATTCGCAATTCAGCTCGACGAGCACGCCGATTTTCCCACCCGCATGGATGTAGCTGCCGACCAGTCCTTCGCTGGCTTCGCGCTGCGCTTTCTTCGCGGCAGCAGCTTGACCCTTTTTCCGCAGAATCTCGATAGCCTTTTCGATCACGCCGTTGGCTTCGATCAGCGCATTGCGGCAATCGTTGAAACCCGCTCCGGTCCGCTCGCGCAATTCCTTGACGAGTTGTGCTGGAATTTGCATAGCTGGTTGTTGTGTACTCATCCTTTTTCTCTCTGCTGATTGGCAACTTCTTATTTGAGCTGCGATCCTTCGGCTCCCTCCTCGGGCAGCCTCAGGATGAACAATTCGTTTGCTTGCAAAACGGCCCGCACCGAATCGCTCGGCGCGGGCCTAAAAGCATTTTCACCCGCGCAATTTGTTAGCGAGTTTCCTCGTCCGGAGGAACAGTGGCTTCCGCAGGTTCGGCAGGCTCCGCGGGCGTTTCCACGACACCCTCGACGAAGTCGCCTTCCTGCTTCTCGTACTGTTCGTACGCGCTGGTATCCACGTACTCGACGCCTTCGACCAGGGCCTGATCCTCGGCCGCTTTCTGCTCGGCCACTTGCGACTGCTGGTAAGCGTTATGGCCTTCCTGCACGGAATCGGCAATCTTGGTGGTGAACAAGCGGATGGCGCGGAGGGCGTCATCGTTTCCGGGAATAATCCAATCCACTACGTCGGGATCGCAATTCGTATCGACAACCGAAACGACGGGAACGCCCATGCGGCGTGCTTCCTTGACGGCAATCTCTTCCGCGTTGGAATCGATGACAAACATGGCGTCCGGCAACTGCGTCATGTTCTCGATGCCTTCGAGATTTTGAAACAAGTGCTTCATTTCGCGGTCCAGGCGCGCTTGTTCTTTCTTGGAAAGTTCTTTGATGCGGCCATCTTCGTTCATGGCCTTCAGCAGCTTGAGACGCTTGATGGATTTCTGGAGGGTCGCCCAATTCGTCAGCGTGCCGCCCAGCCAGCGGTGGTTGACGAAAAATGCGCCGCAGCGCTTAGCCTCTTCGGCGACTGCTTCCTGGGCCTGCCGCTTGGTGCCCACGAACAAAACCGTTCGACCTTGCGCGGAAAGTTCGCTCACGAAGCGGCTCGCTTCGCGGAACATTTTGAGGGTTTTCTGGAGATCGATAATGTGGATGCCGTTGCGTTCGCCGAAAATGTACTCTTTCATTTTCGGGTTCCAGCGCCGCGTCTGGTGACCAAAGTGAACTCCGGCCTCCAGCAATTCTTTCATCGTAATTTCTACTGCCAAGTTTCCTCCTAGTAGGATAGCTGTTTGCAGTAGCGCCGCTTCCAGTTACGAAGTGGAAGCCACAGAACAGCCTCTTGCCGGCTTCTTGCCGGCCGTGATCTCGGTGAATTTCCGAAGAAGCTCACCGGAGCTCGATTGGGCCTCGATCATCAGTTGCGATCCCCCGGCTACCCTTATCGGGTAGCCTCAGGATGACAACCAGGATTGAAGACCAACAAATTTAGCGCTTCGTGAACTGGAAGCGCTTGCGCGCGCCCTTCTGTCCGTACTTCTTGCGTTCCTTCATGCGTGAGTCGCGCGTCAAAAATCCATTCTTGCGCAGCGCCGGCCGCAGTTCCGGATTGAACCGCGAGATCGCCCGCGACAATCCCATGCGTACCGCGCCCGCTTGTCCGCCCACGCCGCCGCCGTGCGCCGTCACTACGACGTCGACTTGGTCGGCAATATTCGTGAACTTCAGCGGTTCCGTGGCATCGTGCTTCCACGCGTGATTCGGAAAATATTTTTCGACTGTCCTATGATTAATGGTGAACTTCCCGCTTCCGGGACGAAGGAACACGCGCGCTACCGATTCCTTGCGCCGTCCCGTTCCCAGAAACCAAGTTTGTGTGCCCGAGATGGGCGTAACCGTCGAACCCAATGTTCCTCCTCGCGATCGATGACTGCTTGGCAGCCATCTCGATACCCCTCCGCAGAGCCGCAAATTACCGCTCGGCTGCCTTGCGGAGCAATCTCACACTTCACGCCTGCTTATTCCCCACTAAGGCACCACTTAGAAGGAGCAGCTACGTGCGGAAAAAATCTTTGCTACCGCGCGACCCGCTTGCGGCTTTTGCCCAGAGGGGCTAGCCCGCAAGCCCCACTAAACTACTATGGCTTGCGGCTTCTGCCCGGCATGCCGCGCCAAGCCTGTGGCGTCCCGGTATATGCGCAATTTCTTGGCGCGCCGCGCGCGCAGTTTGTTCTTCGGCAACATGCCGAGAACCGCTTCGCGGATCATCCAGTCCGACTTGGACTCGCGCAACCGCTTCGCCGGCACTTCCTTCAACCCGCCGGGATACCCGCTGTGCGAATAATAAACTTTTTGCTCGACCTTGTTTCCGGTCATGCGCACCTTGTCCGCGTTAATGACCACCACGTGGTCGCCCGAATCCAGGTACGGCGTAAAGCTGGGCTTGTCTTTGCCCATGAGCATGCGCGCGACCTTGGTCGCCAGACGCCCCAGCACTACGTTGGTGGCGTCCACTACAAACCAGTTCGCGCCCACCTTCAGCGCTTCGGCCTCTTCACCCTTGGCTACATACGTCCTCATTGCGCTCAGTCACACCTTTCCCTGTAGAGACAAACTCTAATCTTAGGGTTTGCTTTCCGCTTTGTCAACGAAGAGTTTGTGCCATGAAGAGTTTGTGCGAGAGTCGTGCTTGGGCAGCCCCGGCAAAGACTTCTGCACGTGGTTGCCAGGGGCCTAAGTCGTCTCTTCGGCTGGGAGCTTGAACCACGCCAGGACAAAAAGGAGTAGCGTCACAGCGAGAAATGAAGTGGGTACAATAAAAAAATAATACAGAGAGACCGCGGTCATGGCGGCCAGCCAGATCATATTGACCAAAGCGGCCCGCCGGAGAAGGCTTGCGCGCTCGCGCGTCAGCACCAGATCAAAGATTCCGAAGCCGAGCGCCGCCGTCATGAAGGAAATACTGAACCCACGCAGCAGGTCGCCCATGCTGCGCATGGACCCTAGCAGATCGAATTTGTAGCTGGACATCAGCTGCAGCAACTGCTTTTCCGTGTCATTCGCGGGAGCCAGCTCGCGAATCAGCGAGAGTGAATGCACTAATCCGACGATCAACAACGCCACCGCACCTGTTTTGAACAGGCGTCTTCCCCATTTGTCTGTCATGCCGCGAAGTTATATCACGAACCGCGCGCCATTTATCCAACGATAGCCTGCGATACAGGCGTCCAAACCTGCATGGGAGTTGGGGTGCGGTTGGCCCACGCGTAGTACGGAATAAATGTTAGCGAGACAGTGTTGGATTTTCGAGGCCCACCGGTGTAGCGGAAGTACAACTGGCGCTGCTCGGCGGATTCTCCGTAAGCGGAGCCGACATGGCGGAGCAAAATTACGCCGCCGAGCAGGTCCTTGCGAAATTCTTCCTGGAATGGAGTGCGCGCATTCTTGTCCAGATTGAGCGCCACATTCTTCAGCGGCAGCCCGGCGGGCTGGTCGATTTGCTCCAGGCAATAGACAAGCGGACCGCGCTGCACGGCCACGCGGCCATTGTTTTCGAGGACCTGCGAGTTAGCTTCGAGAAGCTGGGGTTTCATATTGAATTGCGCGCGGATGACGTCGCCGTCGGACCAGCGGCGCCGAATCGGAAGATACTGGCCGGGCGTGGCGCCCGAGACAGTTTTCCCGTTGACGGTGACTTGCGCGGTGTCCGTCCAGCCGGGGATGCGAACGAAGAATGTGAATTCGGTGGGTTCCTTGGGCGTGACGGAAATTTCCACGCTGCCATCCCACGGATAATTCGTCTTCTGGCGGACTTTCAAGCCGACCCCGTTTTCGAGATGCCCGTCCAGTAGCGAGTTGTCAAAGAAGTGGAGATAGAGGCCTTCGCTGCTGGTGCTGTAGAAATATCCTGGCAGAGAAGCGAAGGTGCGCTCCAGATTCGGCGGGCAGCAAGTGGTATCGTACCAATCGTTGCGAATTTTGTCGCCGCCGGAAGGATCAAACGCCAGCGGATTGCGATAGCAGTAAAGCGTGCCGTCAAGCGACATGCCGGAATTGATGCCGTTGTAGAGGGCACGTTCCATCACGTCGGCGAATTTGGCTTCACCCGTAGCGGCAAGCATGCGCCAATTCCACATCATGTTTCCGATGGCGGCGCAACTCTCGCCGTAAGCGCGGGCATTGGGCAATTCGTAGGGATCACCGAAAGCTTCACCGTCGCTGCGCGCGCCAACTCCTCCGGTGACGTACATCTGCGCGGAAACGAGATCCTTCCACAAAACGTCCAGGGTCTTCCAATAAGCGGGATCGCCGGTTTCCAAATAATAGTCAGTCGCCCCACAACAAGCGTACATGGCCCGCACGGCATGACCTTCCAGATGCGTTCGTGAAGTGAAGGGCTGGCCGCAAAAATGATAGACGTAATCCCAGGGCTTGACCTGAATTCGCGAATCGCCAGCGAGAAGATAACCCGCGAGGTCGAGCTGCCGTTGGTCACCGGTCATTCGATAAAGCTCAACCAGTGCCAATTCCATTTCCGGATGGCCGGAGAACAAAGGTTTCTTATCGGGACCCGGACCGAATTTGGGAAGAAGAAAATCGTTTACAAAACGGATGCCCGCGTCCAGCAAGGTGCGCTCTCCGGTAGCCCGATAGTAGGCGATAGCACCTTGCAGGAAGTGGCCCATGTTGTAAAGTTCGTGGCCCCACTGCTGGACCTTCGGGTCCATTCGTTGAGAAGCATGCTCGCCGACATAATAGGTGTTCAAGTATCCGTCGGGCTGCTGCGCTGCAATGACATCCTTGGCGATTCTTTCGACATCCGCGCGAAGTTCGGGACGATCACCGGATTGCAAAGCAAAGCCGGCGGCTTCCGTCCATTTATAAACGTCGGAATCGGAGTACACTGGGCCGCGCTGCGCGGCCGCGCTCTTGTCGATGAGGCGGCGGAAATTGTCCATGCGGCCGTTGGCTTCCAGCAATTTCTCCATCGAGGGAATGCTTTTGTTGACGTTGACATCGCGGCGTTGCGCCCAGAAGCCGCTTTCGATGGTGACGGCGTGCACCGGCACGTTTCGGAGTTTGGCGTACGGCGACTTGGCGAGGTTGAGGATGCCCTGGTCGCGCCAAGGCGGATTCGTCGTGAGCGCGACAGAAGACTGGCCAAGGTCTTCAGTTGCTTCCCTACCGACAGCGGCTAAACGGGTAAGGAATTCTCGTCCAGGCTGGAGGCAAGAAACAGTGGCGGCCGACATTGCCGACGAAACGAACTGGCGCCGAGAAACTCCCGGTGTGTTGCTCATCGCTTTTCTCCTCTCGCAGCGCTCCCGCTAAATCGCTGGTATCGAAATCATAGCGCTGACCTATATCGTGCTGAAATCATGGACTCCGATTCCAGCCAGACGCCGTAAGGGGGGGATTTAGGGTTTCGGACCGTCAACATTTTGTTGAATAAAACCTCTGCCGAGCGCAGGATACCTAAAAATTTCGCTTCTCAAAAGCCGCATTTTTTGCTATGATTTTTTGATAAGCGGTGTCCCCCCGTGGTCGGTTGGCATGCAACGAACTGATCTCGACACGCCCTTGTTGACCATCCCCTCAAGCACGGAGAGGACCTCGTCCCGTTTCGTGCGGCTTACCTGCTCCGGAATTCTGATCATCTCCTGCACGATTTTTGGCTTTACGCAGTGTTACGCGCAAGATGTCGCCGAAGCCGCGCGCCAGGAAAAAGCCCGGAAAGAAAATCAGCAGAAAAAGCCAAAGCACGTTTACACCGACGAAGATCTACAGCGTGCGCAAATCCTCACCCCCGAGGATCGCGCGGAAGTGCAAGCAAAGAAAAACCAGCAGCCAGTCCCAGGCGTGGAAGCACCTCCAGAGCCCGTCGATGCGCAGGCTCTCCCGGCCGACCTTCCTCTCGGTGACCTGGCGCGCCAATATCGCAGAATGCGAGAAATGCTCCGGCTTGAACAGTCGGCGGAGTTCCATCTGCCCTTTGCAGAGCCGGCGTTGGCTACACCCAAGCCTTTGGAAGTCGGTACACCTGAAGCTCCCGCGCCCGTCGCGCCCAAGCGTCCCGTGACTCCGGCGCGCCCGATCATTGTCATTCCCGCAGAGCCTCGAATCGAGCCGTTCCAGCCGCCGGTGAAACGCTCGCCGTTCGAGCGTCCGCGCATTTATTTGGCGGGACCCTCGCGCTCATCTGCGAAGCGCGTTACGGCTCCGCAGGCACCTGCGGTTGGCGAAAGGCCTTCCCAACCGTCAACCACACTCACGCTGCCATCGAAACCAGCCGCGCCCGCGCCGGACCTTAACGTTATGCCCTCGCCACGGCTGGCACGCCACGCGACGCCGACTCGACCAGCTGCCCCTATCGTTAGCAATGCGCCTTCGCGCGAATCCGTCTTTTCGGCAAGGCCTTCGAAGCCGATGGCTCCGGAGCTTGACTTTTCGGTGATGCCCGGGCCTCGGCTGACTCCTCACACGACGCCAAGTCAGCCGGCGGCACCCAGTGTTCGCACGACCGGTTCGCGCCCATCCGGTCTCTTAGCCATGCCGTCGGGCCCAGTCGCGCCGGCGCCGAACTTCGCTGTGATGCCTTCTCCCAAGGTGGCCACTCACGTTACGCCAGGGCAGCCGGCGGCCCCGGTCCTTCGCACCGCGCCTTCGCTCGCCTCTGATTTGTCAGTAACACCGTCGGAACCTGTCGAACCCGCGCCGGACTTTTCCGTGATGCCGTCGCGGCCGCTAGTTCCTCACGTCGTGCCGGCACAGCCGGTGCCGCCCGTTATTCGCTATGCACCCTCCGGGCAAGCGGCTCTTGCCGTAAACCCTTCCGAACCTGCCGCTCCTGCCCATGAAGCGAAGCCTTCGGGCCCGTCGGTAACTGGCCTGGAACCTGCGAAGCCGATTTTGCCTAGCGCACCTGCCGCCCCCGCCAAGCTGAGTGTCGTGATCGTCAAGGCGGGAGATTCCTTGTGGAAACTCGCGCAGGAAAAGCTGGGCAAAGGCCTTCGGTGGCGCGAAATCCTAGCCGTGAATCCTGAGATTGTGAATGGCAATCGTATCGTAGCGGGCTCGCAGCTTAATTTGCCCGCAGTGACTTCTTCCGAGCGGACGGCAACCAGCGTCGCCGTCGAGAAAGGCGACACGCTGTCGCAAATCGCGCTCGCGCGATTTGGCCATGCCTCCTATTGGTCTTGTATCACCCGAGCAAACCCCACGCTGCGCAATCCCAACATGATCATCGAAGGCCAGCTCCTGGCGCTGCCCGCCAGTTGCAAGCCATAGACTTTCAGGGCGTCTCTTAACGCCGGACCCTTTAATTTCCCATAAAACTTCTTCGATATTTCGGAGGCCCATTCCGTTTTTGGAAGGGCCGTCCGCGCTTCGGATGTGCCTGCACTAAGGTAAACCGATAAGGCGTTGATAGGACGCGCTTTCCGAGCAAGGGGGGACTGATTCCATTCTGGCACTGGGATTGCGAAACGACCGGGGGCAAGGATCGCACAGTTCGCGTGGGTTACACACTCAGGAGGATTCGAAATGGAAGTTGCATCAAAAAACTCGCTAGGTAACCGCCGTTTTTTCTTTCGAGCGTTCCTTTTGGCCGTCCTTTCGGGTGTCTTGGGAAGCAGCGTTCTGGCGCAGTCCACGGCAACTTTGAACGGCACGGTAACGGACCCCACCGGAGCGGTGGTCGCAAACGCGAAAGTCGTTGCGACCAACCAGGCAACGGGGGTCGAGACCGCGACAGAAACGGACACAGCCGGGGCCTACCTCCTCCCCTCTTTGCCAATCGGAATTTATCGCCTCCAAGTCAGCGCCCCTGGTTTTCAGTCGTCAATCATTTCCAATCTCAAGCTCGATGTGGCATCTGCCGTCACGCAAAATATTCAACTGAAGGTCGGCGAAGCAACCGAAAAAATAGAAATCACGGCCGATGCCGCGCTGCTAGAAACGGCTTCAAACAGTATGGGGCAGGTCATCAATGACAAAACCGTGCAGGACAATCCGCTAAATGGCCGTCACTTTACGGATCTCAGCTTGCTTACGGCCGGCACTATCACTCCTCCGGCCAACGGTTTTCTTTCCGCACCGCTGCGCGGCCAAGGTTCTTTCGGCATCAATACCGCCGGACAGCGCGAAGACACCACCAACTGGCTGGTCAATGGCATCAATTTGAATGATCCAGTGCAGAACCAGATTACCTTCCAGCCGCCCATCGACACTCTTGCGGAGGTTAAGATTGATAACGCGTCATTCCCCGCTGAGTACGGGCGGAATTCCGGCGCCATCGTGAACATGGCCACGCGCTCCGGCACCAATCAGTACCACGGCGAAGCCTTTGAATTCCTCCGCAACAGCGCCCTCGATGCACGCAACTTCTTCAATCCGGTGGGAGTGGTGCAAAACCCTTTTAAGAGAAATGATTTTGGCGCGGATTTCGGCGGTCCCATCAGGAAAAACAAGGCGTTTTTCTTTCTCGCTTACGAAGGCCTGCGGCAGCATCAGAGCTTGACGGTGTCCTCGACCGTCCCGAGCCAAAATGACCGCGCTACCGTCAGCACTCCCGCGGTCGAGAGCCTGCTGGCCCTAGTTCCTTCGGCCAATCAAGTTGGCAGCGGCACGGCGGGGGTTCCCGCCACTTACAACCTGTTTGCCGGTGGAGCCCTGGCCAACGTGGCTTTGAACCAGGGCTCCGCCGACGTGGATTACGATCTGAGAGACAGGGATCGCCTTCACGGCTATTACGTCGTTCAGAAGGATCTTCGCCAAGAGCCCACGGCCGGCGGCGCAATCAATGCCGATCTCCCCGGGTTTGGCGATACGCGCTCGGGGTTCCGCCAACTTGCCACCGTCAGCGAAGACCACACTTTCAGTTCTGCGCTGGCCAATACCGTTCGCATCGGGTTTAACCGCATCCATTTGACCTTTACTCCCAATGCGCTGCTGGATCCTGCTGCGTTCAACATCACCTTACCCGCGGGTTCCCCGGTCGGTTCCGGATTGCCGTTTATCAACGTGGCAGGAACGCTGGGGTTTGGCGGCCCCACGGGAGAACCACAGGGGCGCGGCGATACCACCGCTGTATTGAATGACACTTTGAGCTGGCTCAAAGGTCGGCACACCTTTGCATTTGGCGGGGAAATCCGGCGCGCCTATAACAACAACATTGCGGAAAACGTTGGTAGTTTTAATTTCACTTCCTTTCCCAACTTCCTTGCCGACAAATCCAACGCCTTCACCGACCAGCTCGGTTCCGGGAACGACAAGATCCTGCAACCGTCTTACGACGTTTTTGCCCAGGATAGCTTCCGGTGGAAACCGAACTTCACTTTTAACATCGGTCTGCGCTACGCGTGGAACTCGACGCCCTCGGAAGCCGCCGCTCGCTTTACGAATTTCGACGTGCCGAGTGGGACGCTGGTTTCCTCTCCGCAGCCATATCAGACCAACAACAAGAGCTTTCAGCCGCGCGTCGGATTCGCCTGGGATCCTTTTAAGAATGGCAAAACTTCCGTGCGCGCCTCCTACGCGATCATGACCCAGGATCCCACAACCAACATCGTCACCGGGCTCAGCTCCAATCCACTTTTCGCTCTGCCTCTCTCAGCGAGTTCGGCAACGAACTCCATCACACTGGAGCATCCCTCCGCCGCTGTCACGGGCGTCAGCCTAGGCCCCTCCGCCGTCAACTCCAATTTCAAAGACATGTATGCGCAGGATTGGACCCTGGGCGTGCAGCGCCAGATCACTTCCACTCTCGGACTAGAGGTAGCCTACGTGGGAGTGAAGGGAACGCACTTGCAGTTGACGCAAAACGTCAATCAGCCGTTTGTCACCAACGGATTCTACGCGACCGTGAAGCCCTTCCCGACTCTTCGGCTGACCAGCGCGGTGATTCCGGCGCAATGCCAAGCTCCCAATCCGGCTTGCGCTTTGAACACCATCAACCAGGTCAATAGCGTCGGGAACTCCAACTACAACGCTGTGTGGGCCACCATCAACAAGCACTTCTCTCATGGCCTTGAGTTTCTTGCTTCCTACACCTACTCGAAGTCGCTCGATTACAATTCGCTTTCCACGGGAGAATCGCTGGTCCTTCAGAATGCATATAACCCCCGAGCCGACTACGGCCCGTCCGAGTTCGATGTGCGAAATCGCTTCGTCATGAGTGGTTTCTATGAACTGCCGTTTAAAGCCAACCGCCTAGTCTCAGGATGGCAGTTCGGCTTGACGACTCAGGACCAGAGCGGAAGTCCGCTGAATCCCACACTGGCCATCGGTCCCGGACCTGGAATCTCCCTTACTGTTCGGCCGGATCGCTTGAGCGCTGTCAGTGGTACCGGCAATCCCAAGCAGTATTTTACCGACCCTGTTCTCTGTGAGCCGTTCAACGGGGCGCCGCAGGGCGCCACGCCAGCCATTCCGGCCTGCGCCGCGACGCCCAACGCAGCCTTTGCAGTGCCTTGCACTTTCAACAGTACTCCCACCGCCCCGGGCGGCAGCACTTATCTCGTGGTTCCGGGAAGCTGTCATCCGGGCAGTCTCGGCCGAGATGCCATTATCGGTCCGAACTTCCTGAACACGGATTTCTCGCTCACCAAGAACACCAAAATTACCGAGCGATTCAATCTCCAGTTCAGGACCGAGTTCTTCGACCTTTTCAATCACCCGAATTTCGGCAACCCGGTTCTTACCGCCACCAGCGGCTCGTTCGGCAGAATCCTGAGCACGCGCTTCCCGACCGGCGACTTCGGTTCTTCCCGGCAAATCCAACTGGCACTGAAGCTCACGTTTTAGTCGCTTTCCAAGTTTCATTTCCAAAAGAGGGCGGGCTTCGATCCGCCCTCTTTTTATATGCCTCATTGAACTGCCGGCGGCAGATCTCTCGCCGGGCCTAAACTTCGGCTTTTCGGATACAATAGAAGCATGTTTTGCGCTTTTTTCGTGAGGCCTAGGTGATTCACCCGAACGTCTTTCACAACGACGCCTTGCTGCCCATCGAGAAAGTCCGTCTTTCTCCCGGACAGGCTGGCCTGATCTGTGGCTGGGGAATCTTCACCACGCTGCGCATCTCGAAGGGAGAAGCGTTTGCCTACGAGCGCCATTGGCGGCGCCTCGAAAAAGACGCCGGGATCACCCGCCTGCCTATGCCTTACACGGCGGCTAAAGTGCGGGTGAATTTGCACGAGGTCATTCGCGCCAATAAAGCGACCGAAGGTTGCGCGCGCATCTATCTGGTCTACAACACCGTGGGCTTCTGGCAGAGCGACGAAAAGCATCCTCAAGTGGATCTCATCATTTACACTTCTGGCCTGCCCGAACATCGCGAAATCGTGCGGTTAGCCATTCGCGAACATGGCCGTCACGCCGCTTCTCCGATGGCTGGCGTAAAGAGCATCTCCTGGCTCAATAATGTTTGGGCGGTGTCGGAGGCTGTGAAGGACGGCTTCGATGAAGTCGTCATGCTAAACGAGCGCGGCGAAGCCGCCGAATGCACTTCCGCGAATATCTTTGCCGTGAAGAATGGGAAAATTCTCACGCCGCCGCTTAATTCCGGCTGCCTGGAAGGCGTCACCCGCGGCATCCTGATGGAAATTGCGCCGGAGGCCGGCGTTTCCGTCGTCGAACAAGCGCTCCGTCCGGAAGACCTCTACTCCGCCGACGAAGTCTTTATCTCGTCCACAAACCGCAATCTAATCAGCGTCGGCGAAATCGCCGGCAACAAAATCCCCGCTCGGGGTCCGGTCTGCGAGCGCCTCAACGACCTTTTCGACGCCTACGTCGCCGACTACGTCTCGCGGCGGCTGGTCTCGGCGGCCCGCTAGGAACCCAGCCCTAAAAATAGACAGCGTCATCGCGCCGCTGTAAGATTTGGGTGTCTTTCCTCCACGGACTTTTATGTGGCGCGCACGTCATAACTTACGGGTATTTCGTTTTGTTGTCGCAATCCTGGTGGCATTTTCACTAGCACCCTTCTACGTTCTTTATTCCACCCAGAATTCGGCGATGGCGCTCGACGGCACGGCGTCCGATCCTTTCCAAGAATCTCGGGGAAAGCTCGTGGTTCTGGTCTTCGTCCGCACGGATTGCCCGGTTTCGAATCGCTACGCGCCCGCTATCCAGCGCATCAGCGCCAAGTACGAAGGCCAAGCCGCATTCTGGCTGGTTTACCCGGATAGATCCGAATCGGCGGAAAAGATTCGCCAACACGAGCGCGAGTACAAATACAAGCTTCCCGCCCTGCGCGACCCACAACTCGTTCTCGTGAAGTTGGCCCAAGCCCGCGTTACGCCGGAAGTCGCGGTGTTCGACGCCAGCCGCCATCTCGCCTACCACGGCCGCATTGATAACTTGTACCAGGATCTTGGCCGTGCCCGTCATGCGCCCACCACTCACGAGCTCGAAGAAGCCATCCAGGCCGTTCTCAACGGTCGTACCCCGCCCGCGAGTGCGCCAGGTGCAGGCTGCTTTATTTCGGACCTCGAATGACGCGATCCGTTCGAACGCTCATGGTGATTCTGGGGATTTGTTTCGCCGTGGCCGCGGCTGCCAGCCAGAAGGATGCAGTTCCTGCGCGGCTCCCGGCAATCCCGGAACAACGAGTCACTTTCAACCGCGACATCGCGCCGATCCTCTATCACTCTTGTGCGATGTGCCACCGTCCCGGAGAGGCCGCTCCTTTCCCCCTGCTGAGTTACAAGGACGCAAAGTCCCACGCCC